>Ga0179593_1310560_pt1 | contig 11042 bp, 19 predicted proteins | sample CZODoug2_1_08_16_FD_185931 | JGI IMG/M metagenome (GOLD analysis project Ga0179593, IMG submission 185931) | Vadose zone soil fungal communities from Angelo Coast Range Reserve, California, USA - CZODoug2_1_08_16fungal (PacBio error correction) | ecosystem: Environmental > Terrestrial > Soil >... | reverse complement strand
GGATAGTTCCACACCTATTGCCCTGCTTTTTTTTCTTTCCGTGGACTTTTTGAAGTCCCCAAACTCCCCATCCCTTCCCTTTCTCTGTTTAGGCCCCCTTTCTTTTCCCCATTCCTTTTCTGACCTATTTTTTCCTTTCCCTTCTGTCGCGACTTCCTCTGGCCACTGGCTGACTGCATTTGAGTTTATTCCATCAATTAGTGAGTGCCAGTGAGTTTATTGCCCCCTAACTCCTTTCCCTTTGTTTTAAGATTCTGCGTTTTCCTTTGGATATCACTTCCCCTTTCGCCCGTTTTACCCCCCCTGGCTTAATTTGAAGGCATTTTTCTTCTAGTTTCCTTCTTCTTGCCCCCCCAGCCCTCTTCCTCTATGACCTCCCTTTTTTAGGATTGCTACAGTCCCTCCCGACCCCAATGCAATTGCGACCCTTGCCAAACTAAGGTTCATTAAAAAATTCCGTCCCCCCGCTGCCTCCCCCTTTTCTCTTTTTCTTGTCTTGCCCATTTTCCAATTTCCCCATTTGATTTCTTAACGTCCCCCCCCTGTTCTTTTTGCGGTCCCGCACCGCTCCGACTACTAATGCATCAAACACACCTTGTCCGCGCTTTACCAAGTTCGCCCCCCACCTGTACTACCCCAGTCCCAAGTGTTTTCCCTTTTTGTCTTCCTGGGTAACGTAGTTTTATTTCTTCTCTTACGGCGGGCCGTCTTTGTTAATGGCCTATTGTTGTATCACGCTAGAGAAGTCGACCCAATTTTTTTTTTTCAGTATCCCTGTCCCCTCCCTTTCCCCGCCCTCCATTCCCCCCCTCTGTGCTTCGGATAGCTCATGTCTGTATTCACGGTACCTTGCTCCCGTATTCGGAAACCCTCGTGGCTTTCCCCCCGCCTTCCCCACTTTGGTGTTCTTCGCGTATTTTTCTTTTTTTGATTCTCCAAGACCCTCCAGCTTAACCCGGTCACACAGCAGCATCTTAAAGTTTTTTTTGCCCCAATTTGGGTGGAACCTCTTGACATTGGAACCCACTTCCCCCACGGAACTTTTCTTTGGTCTCTTTGTCACGACTGCCCTACCACCTGTCAGCCCCCGCTCCCACGACACACAGTCAAGCCAGTCGGCGCCATTCGCGCAGTGCTCTTTAGAGATGCGCCTGCCCCGCGTAACCATATCACCTGCTGTTTCTTCCGGTCTATTCTTTTCTTTTTGTCGCAAAAGACGATAGTCCTCGGACATTTGCCCCCCCGTCCTTTCCTTTTTCCGGCAATTGCCCTGTTCCCTCCAATGGAAACTTATGGTTTTGACGTAGACAGGATAAAGCGCCCTCACCCCCGAGTGTTTCGGCCCTCCCCTTTTTTGTCAGATGTTCCTTGATATTTGAGTACGACTTTTCTCCAAGTACCCCCCTTCGCGAGGTGCAGCCGTCACCCCAGCATGGCTTGTTTCCCTGATTCACCTAGTGGATACTAAAAAATCCAAGGGCATTTTGCCTTTCCCCGCCCCTGACAATTCCCCCCTGCTGGTCGGTGTATCTTTTTTCTTGAGTGTTCTTGCTTAATTCAGGTCTTTTCCCGGGTCAGAAATAAACCCCATTTTTCCCTACATTGTCTGATAATGCTTTTTTTCCCATCCCAATTAACTTTCCCTTCCTCTGCATTCAGCCGGAGGTCCTGTTAAACCCTTGCATTCAATTTTCCCCGCACAACCCCTTTGTGTCCCTGAACAGCAGAAAAAATTGGTTGAACAACGTCGGTTTCTGGATTTTTTTGAGTTTTTTCTTCCTTCCTCTTAGACGGAGCCCCGCCTCCCCCTTTAGTTTTTTTATGCATTATTTAACAGGTGTCCTGCTTGGGTGCGTGGTTCTTGCCTTATAGAGAAGTAGTCTTTGTAGTTTTTTTCCCCACCTTTTCTGTGTGCACTCCTCTCCCCGTGCGCGGTTTTCCTTTTCAATGTTTAGTGCTTTAGATTCACCCATTTCCCTGACAAGTTTTCTATTTAAAACCATGAGTTCTACCCTATCTTTGCGCCTTCCTCTTCCGAAAACGTCGGGTTTGCCTCCCTCCCCTTACTTCTGACCTTTTCCCGATTGTGGAATAGGGCCATCGCAATCTTGCGGTTTTTTCACGCAACCTTTTCACACCGGTTTCAAAGGTTACTTCATTATGCCCTTTTTTTAACCTCGTTTCCTTCAGTCCTCATGCCCCCCCCCTTGCCCACCTCCCCCGTTACGTCCAGTCAAAGTGAGTTCGTAAAGTGCAGTAGATTTCCCTCCTTTCGGCAAAACTTAGGACCTTGACGGACTGCATTGACATCCTGGGCCCTCTAATTCACGTCCCAGAACTCTCGGATTTTCTGGCTCAGACTTTTTCCTTTTTCCTGCCCCTGGTGACTTTTGGACATTTTTTCCACAAGTATACCGCCGAGCCCAACTCTCTTCCGCCACGCCCCCGGGTCATTCCGGTGTTTAGCTGCGTTTAAAGCCTAATCGAGAAAACTCAATTTTTTTGTGCTGCTTGTTTATTTTTTCTTTCGGGGCCCCCGCTTTCTGTAACTCCTTTTTCTAACCCTCCCACCAGGTAGTTTTCTTTATCCCTCGGTCTCTCCTTCTGAAAAGGTTTTTCAAGATATCTCTTCCCAGTGTTGTTGTTGTTGTAGAGATCTTGAATGACAATTATTTTATGACGATTTTTTTTCACTCGTGGATCGTCCCTTGACGGGCTGGTATTCCTTCAGTTACGCCGCGTTTTTTTTTTTGATTGAGAACGGCTATCGGCTTATTCTGCGACTGCGTCATTTAGGGTCTTTTTTCGCAACGGGACCCTCTTTTTCTCCCCGTGATGGCCCGTTTGTTTTGGCCCCACAGTGTTTTTGTTTTCTCGACTTCCCTTTTTTCTTTGCTCAAACAAGGTTGTCCCCGTTTCGCAACTCTGTGAGCGGGCTGAGTGTCCCGGCGGCGGACACAGAAATCCTGCTTCCACCTTCCGCTTTTTTCTTTTTCTTTCATGAACCTTCTGAGTGCCTTTGCTTTAATCTTTTCGTCCTTCCATTGCGCTTTTTGTCCTTATTTCAAGCTCTCCTTTTTTTCTCCCTTTGCCTAGTCCACTCCCCGTCATTTGTTTCTGCCTCTCCCCGGCGTTTTAACATCCCCCAGTTCCCAAGTCAATGGACCCTGCACCCTTTTTCCCCACCGCCCTGTGCCAGTTTTTCCCCCCCCCCCGTTTTTCTCGTGGCCTATTTCCCCAACCCCCCACACGCGTGCCTCTCAGTGTTGGTTAATTTTTTTTTTTTCTTTTTTTTTCTTCCTCTTGTCGTTTGGAGGACCCGCGTTGTCCATCCCCCATCTTCGTGAGACGTCCAGGTGGTCTCGCAAACTTTTACAGTTTCCTTTTACTCTCAGCTCCCTCAACATTTGCCCCCCGCCACAGCTTGTCATTTCTGCTTCTTTTGCATGTGAAAATGTGTCCTGTGCACCCTCACGACCCCCACTTTTTTAGGTCCGTCTCCCCTATTTTCTTTCCAACAGCTCCCCCCACGTTGGACACCAGAGCACCAGTATTGGGGCTTTTCTTTTTCCCCTCCCTGAGCCTCCCCCCTTTCTGAGCACTTGGATGATGCCTCCTCTCTGTGTTTTTCCAAACCACCAAACCTCAACCAGGTCTTTCCCCGCATTTTCTCACCAGTTTATTTTTCTCCCTATTGTTTTGCTTTCCTTCTTCTTTTTACATGCGCTCTTTCTTCCCTTTTAATTTCTCTTTTGATTTTGAGCCTTGGGCTCTTATTGGCTATTCCATTCCCGTTTTTTTGCTGCTTTTTTTTTTATTCTTTCTTTCTTCTCGCCCTGCTCCTTTTTTTTTTTTTTTTTTCCCATGTCCCCGCCACTCCCGTTTGCCAACCCTCCGGGTTTTTTCGGGTCTGGGCGGATTTTTACCAGTCTCTTCTTTTTTTGTGACTTAAAGATCTTTGATACGATCCCCCCCCATTGCTTTTTTGTCTTGGACTTATCGTTTCTGGTATTGTACTACTTTTTCGCCCTCAGCACCGCTCCATTCCTGACATGTTATGTTGCAGCCAACCGTGTTTTCTTTCCGCTTTATTTTCTAACTTAACTTACTTTTTTTCCCTTGGTCGACGTCCTTTTTCCCTGGTCCTCCACGTCACTTTTTTTGTTCGGGCTGTCCGTTATATAGAGGTGTCCCCCCACCTCCCCGCTCCCCCAAATAATTTGGACCACGTAAGTTAGTTTTTTTAATCCAATTTTATTTTTTGGTGCTCGCTGTCTTGGGCCATTTTTTCACCTTTTCAAAAAGTCAGTACACCCATTTCTGCGCGTTTTTTTTTTTTTTGGATTTCTTTTGGCTTTTGATGTTGTTTTCTATCTGTATAGTCTTGAATTTCTTTCCAACCCCGCTTTCCAAAGTACCAAACAATTTCTTTTTCCCTCAACATTATAACAAAGGTGGTTAAAGGTTCACGCTCCTTTTATCATGATGCCTTCACGGGTCGCCTGGTTGATTGGTGTGGTTTTTATTTTTCCTACCCCTTCTCCCCCCCTGTCATACCCTTATTCCTGCTGGTGCAGACCCTAAATAATAAATTTTTCCGTTTTACCTCCCCCTTATAGATTCCGTTGTTTTTCCCCCTTTCATTCTTTTGGTTTTTGCATTCCGCTTTTCTGTTCTTTTTTTCTATGATCCTATTTGGTCTTTTTCTTCGTACTACTCCTTCACCGTTATATTGTTAAGATCGCTTTTTATTTTGTCTTTCCCCCCCCATCTTAGTAATCCGTTTTAGTCGAGAACGACCCGCCCTTCAGGCTCCGTTTCTTCCCTTCTGCCGTTTTTTCTCTTTTTTGAGGTAACTGGGTTTTTTTCAGTCCCCTTTTTATTCTCGTCGCTTTTTGTCTTTTCTCTACTTGTCCCTCGGCCTTATGGTATGGGTTTTCGCTCCTTTGTCTCTGCTTTTTTGATGTCTTTTTTCTTTTTGTTGAGACTGATTGTGGCCGCTCTCACCTATTTGGTTAGATTTGTTATTCAGCAATCCCTCCTTTTACCGTGGACTCCTTCTCCCCCCCTCCCCCTCCCCCTGGGGACTTATTTTTCATTTTTTTTTGCGGGGTTAATCCCCCTTTTCCCCTTCTGTGGGACTTGCTTCATCCAGTCTTTTTTGACTGTGCTATACGTTGGGTTGGCCCCGCTTTTTCTTCTTTGGCCTCCTTTTCCCCTGACAAACTTCCCCCCTTCCATTCGGACTACTTTGATTCCTTTCCCCCCCACTGCCCCCTGTTTCGCCCTTTTTTCCCTCGTCTTTTACCCCTTCTAGGAATTCTTCTGGCCTCACGGATTGGGGACCCTTTTATGCTGTACCACCTTTTCCTCTACGCTTCAGTCGCGGTGGATTTTTGTTACCTCCGCCTACCCCATTACCAGCCACCGCCTCCTGTAATATTTTGAACTATCTCTATTCATACATAATAGTTTGGTTTTGTTTCCTTTTTTTCTTTTCCCCCCCCCTATTTCCCCCTTTTTTTTTTTTTCTGTATTTTCGTCTCCTCCAACCCTCCCAAGAAGTTCCTTGGTTCGTTTTTTCGAGTCCCTTTGTAAGAATTTCATCTCTTCTGCCCTGTTTCTCCCTCATCGCGCCCTTACACGAGTCCAGTTTTTCTTACGGTCTGTTTCCTCAATCATCAGTTCCCTCCTTCCTTTACTGGGTTTTCTTGACCCCTGACCTCGGTTTCCCAAGCTCAAACCTCTTGGTTTTCCCGTTGCTATCTGCATCCGCCGAACTGGTTGCTTCGCTGATGCAGCTGTCCCTGTATTCGCGATCGGGGCAGATTTTTTCGATCGCCTTTAAGTTGTTTATTTTTTGAACCATGTCCGGACCCCTCCCTTTTTTCTACCTCTGCCACATCTACCTTGCACGAGATTCCTAGAGTTACTATTTTTTTTTTTCATCCCCAGCCCCCCTTTTTTCGTGTGTTCCGTCCCCCCCTGAAAATTTGTCTCCCCTGCCCCAGCTTTTCTATTTTCCCTTTCACTTACCCCCCGTGTCACCTCTGAGCCCCCGTGAACAAAACCAGCCGCATGCCTCCGAACTGACTTTTCGTTTGATAACGTCTGTTTTTTTGCGCGTTTTTCTTCTCGACAACCATTAGGACCCCTCCCATGCCGTTTGTTATCTTCTTTCAGTCCAGATAAATCCTGAGTTCCCCGTTTTCTTTTTCATCCTTAATCCCAAATTGTTTTCTGGAACTTCCTCTTTTCTTTTCTTTCACGCGGGATCCTGTTTTTAACTTGAACCCCTTCTGGATGTGCCGTCTGGGAATTCATTCGCGTCGTTGTATTTTTCAGTTGCCCTTACTCTTTCCCAAACTTTGTTTCCTCAGCTTTTCCCCCCTAGCACAATTGCCGTTTATTCCACTTTTCTGAATTCTCCGTCTTTGACCAACTCCATTTCTTTTGGTCAGATTGTTTTTCATTAAATAACATTATTTTCCCCAGTATACTTCCACAATAAGCTTTTTCGTTTTTTCTGCCAGTGGCTATTGTGCATATCCTTCTTTTAAGGTTCCCTCCCCTGATGAGCAACATAACACTGCTTCTCTGACTTCTCTTTGTTGAAGAGGGATTTTGTTACATTTTACCTCATGCTCCATCGCCCCCAAACCCTACCTTTTGGTGTCTGAAGGTCCCCGTAGATTCTCCCCTTTTTGGCCTTTTTTTTTTCGTTGTTTTTCTCTTTAGTGTGCCTGATACCATCTACTAATCTTTTGTCGTCCCACAGCACCCCGGTGAAGACTTTCCATGTTTTTCCCTCGCACCGAGCACCAACCTCCACCGAGCTCCCGACTTTCCCTCCCCCACCCCTCCATGTCTTTTTCGCTGCCCATGGTCTTTCTTATCCCCACAGACTCTCAATTTCCCCGTCGCCAGCCCCCTTCCTCCCCCCGCGTTCGGTTCGGATCCCTTCTTTTTTTTGGTTCTGGTCTTTAAATGATTCTTGGTTTTTCAAACCTTTCAACGCGTGCGCCCGTCCATTAATCGTGCCTTCTCTTCATCCCCAGCTCCTAAGTGTCGCCCCCCTTGTTGACCCCTTTCTCCATTTAAACCTCCTTTTCAGTCTGCCCCCAACAGTGGAGTAAACAGTCAGACTGTTTTCCAACATGTTTCCCACCCCCCCCCCCCTTTCTGGGCTTTCCTGTTGTCTTTTTTTTTTTAGGATCGGAGTCCCTCCTACCGGTCCGTCCTCTTTTGGTCCTCGGAAACATATTGTCCTTTTTTGCGTTGGTTTCCCGCCCTTTTTTCTCTCCTTAATCCCTTGTTTGATTCTGTAGTTTTTTGACTTCCTTTGAGAGCCCTTTCTGCTGGCCTTGGCTGTTGGGGTCTTGCAGATCAATGTTCCGTCCCCCCTCGGTCTCTAGCTTTTTTCCCTGTATCTTTAACCCTTGGCGTGGAAAGACCATCCCCCCCTCCCCTAACCCTTCTGCACTCTTTTTTAATTAGGCTGGTACTACCGGAGGTTTTTGCCACGTCACTTCCCGGTTGTTCGTTTTTTCTGTTTTGACAGTTGTTTACACGTGTTGTGCAGAGTTCACTGTTTTTCTCCCCCGTGTCAACGCCACCCTTTGGGTGGCAGCTCCCTGTGGGCACATTGTTTAATTTGACATCTCATTGGCTATTCTTCTTTCGCCACTGTGAATTTCCCATCATTCCAATCCAAGCACTCTCACCTTAATCCCTTTTTTTCCACCCACCCCGGGCGGCTGGTCCCTTCCCGCGGCTTTTTTTCTACCCCGCCCTAAATTTAGTCCGTATGACTGGTCTGCCTCCCTCCAGTTCTATTCCCCTCCTCCAACCCTCCTAGTTGCCGCGACCCCCCCCCCTGCCTCCCTTTGCGAATCTTTCCCGATCCCCTTTCCCATCATTTTCGCGAAACAATTTCAACCGAGTTGATCTTCATAGCCAAGTTGTTTTTTTTTTTTGCACTTTTCCAGTTTTGCTGCAAAAAGAACCTGTTCAACGTTGTTTTTCCCCTCCCCACCCTACGCTGATCGTCCCTCCCCTTTCTTTTTATTAAATAACCAGACGTGTGTTTGTTTTTTTTTAGCGGTGCTTATCATGCCATTGATTTTTGAATAGCTATCGCCGGTAATCCTCCAATCTCTTTCTCGGCTTTCGAACCTTCCCCAGCTGTCTAAGCACCCCTCTGTTTTTTCTATGCCAGACCTCCCTCTTCTTTGTCGGCGTTTTGGCCTCTTTGATTTAGCGAGTTACCCCTGAGAGCCATTGCTTTTATTCTTTTGGGTTCTTTTGTTTTGGCCCTTTCAGAGTTCGGAGGGGCGAGGATGATGTGATACCCTTCTGTTTTTCCCCTTTTGTTATTCCCGATTTATTCGCTGTTCTGGTGAATGAATCGGATGGGACCCCCACACACCCAATTTTTTGCTCCGTATTTTTTGCTCGTTTCTCTTCCATTTTTGATTTCCTTGTTTTTCTGGCTGTCACAGTCTAAGTTTCAGTTATTCCCTATCATTCTTGCCAATTTAACTGTTTCTTCTTTCTCTGCACTTTGGTTTTTGGCCACCCTTTTGCCTTATCGAGTTCTTCCCCTGCGTTACCAATTCCCTCCATTTTCCCCCTAAAGGTCCCCACACCTGAATGTGGCAGTTCGGGTTCCCCAACAGCCCCTTCTTACCGACGGCGGTTCCTATTCCCCCTCTTTCCTCCCGGATTGTCATTGTTTTTTTTTCTTTTATCGTTTCGTGTTCTTTTGCTGATTCCTGCAAAATTCTGTCTCGTTTGACTTTGGCAACCATTAAGTTGCCCGTTGTGGTAACTTTTCCATTTTCTTTCTTCCAGACCCGCCCCACCCTTCCCCCCCACTCGTTCTAATGGCCGTGCCCCCTTTTTTTCCCTCCTCCACTTGAGACAAGCTGAAGAAATACACCGAACCTCCAAGTCGGCGTCTTGTCAACCTCCTTGGTTACCCCAACACTGCCCCCCCTGTTTCGTTTTTACTTTTTCCACTAATTTCCCCTTATTCGGCCACCTCTATCTTCGGCTACGCTTCTGGTCCCCTAAAGCATGAAACCCCCCACCACCAGGCACTCCCCCCCCCTCATTTTTTTTTTCCACCTTTTCTTCATGTTTTTTCCCTGTTGACCACTTGTGGAGTGAAGTTTTTTTTTTCCCCTTCTCCTGCTTCTTCTTCCTTCTTTCTTTGCCTTTTCTTTCAGGCTACAAATTTTTGGTTTTGTTTTTTTTCAGTTGTGCGCCGTGATTTTTATTTTTTTTTCTCAACTGGGGAAAGTGGCCTTTCTCAGTGTCACAACCCTCCAACTCTAAAGAGTCCACAACCCCCCCCCTTGCTTTTGATTCTGGTCGTGGACTTTCTTTTTTGCTGCTGTGCGCTGGGCGTGCGTTCCTTTGTATCTTCAACCTTTTTTTGCTTACCGTTTGAAGGTCACCCGCCATTGATTTTGGTGGTTGGGTTTTTTTTCTCCGCTGCTTGTTTCTTTTGTATAAACTTTCCTCCTCCTCGTAACCGTTTTTCTCTTTGTTTTTGTTTGTCCCTTTGTTCTTTTTCCGTTTTATTCCGTGGTTTCTCTACTTTCCCCCCCCCTTTGGTTTTTCCCCCAAGTTCCCTCTGTCGACGTGACTGTCCCCCTTTTTTCTCCCTTCTTTGTACTTTTTTTTGCAGCTTTTTTTTTTCTGACTTCTTTTTCAGTTGATTTGTCACCACCCGCTCACAACGTTTTGGAAGTCCCACGTCCCTCGGAAGCACAAGTGCTCGTTTTTCTTCCTTTGTTTTCTGCTGTCTGTCCGTCCTGATCCCCCCCCCTTGTTTGCAAATTATGGCTCGTCCTGGTGTCCCTCTGTTTGGTGTTTTTGAGTTTCCGTCTGCTCGTTTTCCATGATTTGCACCCCCCTCACCCCCCCTCAGTGAGACTTTGGCAAGTCCAACCTCTTTACCCTTTTTTTTTTGTGTCAGGATTTTTACCGACGCCCTTTTTTCTTTTTTCTGTTTTCTACCCCCGTTTTTTTTTTTCAACTGCTCCTAGTGGGCTGGTACGTCCTACAAACCCACTTTCCTAAGTGGCCTTCCCCCGGTTTTAATGCTGGTTTTCACTCCTTTTTTTCTCTTTTTTCCCCCCCCCCCCCCACGTACTCCTTTGTCACAGTTCAATCCCCCTTCGCATAACGCTTTCTGTCTGGGGATGCTGCTATTTCCCACCCCAGTATTTCGGGCCCTTCGGTTGTCCCTCTGCTTACTTCTTCGTGCTGGATTTTTCTGACCTTTTCGTCCTGAAGCTTGATATTCACTCCCTTGTTTTTGGTCCGCGAATTCCCCCTTTGTTTTTTGTGGTCACATTCTTGGTCCCCCGTTTTTTTTGTTTTTCCGTTGTTTGGGCTAGTTTACCTTTTTTTTTTTTTCCTTACAGTTAGGCGTTTTTTTTTTGCTGTTCTCTCCTACACATGGTTTTTGTTGACCTCTTTTTCTTGAATTCTGTCTTTTTTTTTATCTGACTAGGCTGTTCTTTCGTGTGTACCTTGTGGGAAGACTTTCTTTTTAGCGTTTTCGCCCCCTTCCTTTTTTTTTTTAGAGGGACTGTTCCTCCCATCCGCCTTGGATTCTTTTTTTTCCCTTCGCCTTTGTCCAGTCGTGGTCACTCCCTCTCACTAGACTTTTTGGGGCGGGCTGCCCCCCATTTGAGTTTTAGACTCCCCTTTTGTTATCCTTGTTTTTTCCGATCAGGTTACTCCCTTCTGGCGCTTGTCCTCTTTTGCCGCGTCGGGTCCCCTCCCCCCCCCCCCTTTTTTCCCCCCCCTGGCTCCGGTCTATCTTTTTTCTGTTCTGGGCTTCAATGCCCCCGTTTCCTTTTTTTTCCATCTGTGTCGTTGTTCCCCTCCTTTTTTACTCCCCGATTTTCTGCTCCCGGTTGACACTCTTCTCCTGTGCTTCGCGTCATTCTTGCGAACGTTGGATTTGGTTCTTTCCCTAACCTCCATAAACTCCCCCCTCCCTTTAAAGTCTTGGCCCTCTCTTT
>Ga0179593_1292775_pt1 | contig 11042 bp, 20 predicted proteins | sample CZODoug2_1_08_16_FD_185931 | JGI IMG/M metagenome (GOLD analysis project Ga0179593, IMG submission 185931) | Vadose zone soil fungal communities from Angelo Coast Range Reserve, California, USA - CZODoug2_1_08_16fungal (PacBio error correction) | ecosystem: Environmental > Terrestrial > Soil >... | reverse complement strand
CCCCCTGCTCACCCCATGTATCTGCCCCTTCCCACTGTTTCTTGGCCTGATGCTCTCTAACATCGCGACATTGAGGTTATCTCCAAAAATGTGTCCTTCTTGTCTTCCCCCACTGACACCATCACCCCTCTGATAAAGCCTTCCCTTTTTTTACTTCACCCCCAAACTTTTGTCTCAATACGCGCCTTGTTCTTTTTTTGACGTGCTCCACCATTTTTAAGAATCCTCATTTTCATTCCATGGCGGTTGTGTTTTCTGACAATTACTCGTGCATCTTTTCATTCCTTCCCCACGTTCCCCTACCGAAATTAACACCCATATTTTACAATCAGGATTTCTGCATCCGTTCATTGGTTTCCTTTCTTTAAAATGACGACAATTTATGGTCATATAAAGTTTTTCCCAATCCGCCATGACCCCCCGTTTTTCTTTTAAACACAGCTTTAGATCGTTCCCCCTCTTGCGTTGGCATCTCCCGAGGGTCCCAAAATGTATTTTTATAATAATTATAAGCTTGTTTTTCCAATTTTCTTCGATGTTCTCTTATCAAACATGCAAATGCGGGCATGCGGTGGACCACCTCCCTTCCATCCTACAATACGGTTTCTCTTGTTTTTTTTTATCCATAGGTGCTGAGCTGGAGATATTTCATATTAATAAGCCCACCGCCTGATATGTCTGATGCTCCCAGCACGCCACCTAAGTTCAAGCGACAAATGGTTAACAGAAGTTTCTTTTCCTCGTAACCCGTTGTGTCTTAGCTTCCCTAGTTTTTCTAGATAATCAATTTTCCCCCAAGGATTCTATGCTTATTAAAAATACCCTCTGATTATTTATTAGATTTCTATATTAATTATCTCATTTCTGGCTCTTCCCCACTGAGCTTACTTCCTCAGCCCTTAGTTCGTATGCATCTTTAGTCACGTCCTTGTCCCCATGGGCTTTCGTGATACTCCATATTAGGTGTATACTTGACTCCTTCCTCTGGTTGCCCTCCTTCCCCCCGGTCATGGTGAAGTTTGCTTTTATTACGTAATCTTTCCGTAAGTATGGAAACATTTGTATTTATTTTTTCCTTCCTTTACGAAGTCCCCCCCTTCAAAGTAAACAATTTTCTCCTTTTTGCTTCTATCTTCGATATTCCCCCCCATTTAATGCATGCCTTGATTTGATTGTTTTCTATCCCAGTTTGAACCTTACGACCCCAACTCTTAAGTTATACACTCCTAGTTCATGTTCCTAAACCCGTCTATAGGGATTTCCAAATTCTCTCTTCTCTTTTCCCTCTCCTTTTGGTTGTTTTCTTCTTCCCCCCCCTCTAGCATTCCCCCCATAAGCGTAGTTATTTCGGGTTTATCATGACCCTTTATCCTCCTCTCTTCTAATATCCCATAATGTAAAACTTTGATGAATCAGACCCCCCACCCCAAAGTTTTTCCTTTTTTTCCCCCTTGCATTGCCCACTTCTTCACCGCCCACCCCCCCCCCACGACTGTTAGCATTCTACAATCATTCCTCCCACTTATACTCCAACATTCCTTGATATAGGACGTTCCCCGTGACCTGAACACCTCCCCGACCCTCATAAACGGACCTGTTTTGAATCTTCCCCCTCATGTCCATCATTATCCTAACCTCCCTTGCTGATCGCTTTCCTTTCCTTTGCCCATTCTTTTTCTTCAAAACGATTTGCCCCGAATGTCTGTAGACCTCGTTTCTCTTTCACTGAGTGTAAGCCCTTTCCCCCTAGCTTCCGCATAAGCTAGCTACTCGCTTATTATTGTCCAACGTCTTTCGTGATCCTGTTGTAGTAAAAATTGGGTCCCCCCTCTGATCACTCCCTTCGTCCCCACCATCCCCTATGTAATTTAAACCTTACTTCTTTGCAGCCTCTTGAACTTTATTCTTTCTTGTATGGAATTAGACTATTCTGGTTTCCTATGATAACACTCTCTCTCTCCTCTCACTTATGATCAGCCGCACCCCCCCTTAGACGTATTATTATTTCTCGGTTTTTCACTCACCCATGGGGCCCTTTTTATTCAGCATGCCTCTCCCCTAGTTAACCACCCCTCTGACCAGAACTCACCTTTTGCCATCTGATATCACACCCTGTTCCTTTGTTAGCAAGATCATCAACGTCAAAAACCATTTGTGGAACTTTTTTTAACTCTCTTTTGTGGGCAATAGGGTAAACTCTATGCCCATTACATGTTGAAACTGGCTTTTTTTTTTTCTTTCCTTTTCATGACACATTCCCCCCCCCCCATCCCGTACTTTTCACTGGTAAGCATATGTTTTTCTTGCCCCGATTTCGCAATTTCCTTTGTACAAGCCTGTCGAACGAGCAACGCGTTTGTCATGCGATGCCTGACACCCCCGCTTGTACCGATTCTTACCCCCCCCAAACTTGTTTACTTGCTCCACAAAAAACGGAGTCAGTCTTCTTTTTCCCTCACAATGGTTAGACCGCACTGCCTCCCCCACCCAAACTTTTTTTTTGACGGCTTACGCCACTTAAATCTTTCTTTGGATGGAACCCTTGACCATTTTTTTAGATCCCCTTTAAAGTTTTCGCGCAGAGAGATCCGCCCCCCCACACTTTGCAGCCCATCTTTACTCCCACTGTTTTATATTGCTCTTGTTATTTGGTCTTTATTGTCCCCAAAATGTTCCTTCTCCCTCACCATTCTTTCCTTTGGCTGTTGCCGCGTTACTCCCCTATTGCCTCCATACCCCCTTTGGTCTTAGTTATACTCATCCCACCACGGTTTATGAAACTATATTGTTATTCCCCTTTTCCTTTTTGACCACACTTGACCACTATCTCCTGCCTCGTTTAATCTTCCTTTGCAACATCCCCCACAATTTGTTCATATGTTAAACCTTTATATTATGCGTATCCTTGTCCGCCCCTTGAATCCTTTCGGTTTCATTGCTTTTGTTATCTTTTTTATTCTTTGAGATGTAATGTTGGTTTTTTTGTTCACCTAGACTTGACCCCCCCATTTACCTGCAAACACTATGTTCGGTGCACAATTGTTTGCCCCTTCTTTCCAGTCTTATGTCCTCCTTTTTTTTCGCGCATTCATTGGCTGTTCATCTTTACTTGTACTTTTCTGAACTTCTTTTGTTCCCTTGCATTGAATTCTACAGTCCCTTTTTTGGTGCCGCACATGCACTTTTCCCCCCCCCATATCATTGCCGTTTTTTTCTCCCACTGTAATTCCCTATCTGGGAGCAGCAAAGTTTAGCTCAAACTTGGCTTAGCCCAATAATTTTTCTCTTTAAGTATGACGTAATCTCTTCTCTTTTTTCCAGGCCTCCTCTTTGATGCTTTGTACATACCTCTCCCTTCTTTCCCTACCCCGAACTTCATATCGTTGTCGTTATCCCCTCGATTTCCTCTAAAAAGATGGAGGTTTTACCCCCAAAGACTGCAAGCCTTTGCCACCAATTCTCCCTTTGTTGAAAGAAGTAGCTGGCCGCCCACCCCCCACATAAATCGTTCCTCTGTTTTCCCCCCCCTTTCCAAATGACCCTCCTCCGCTTGGATCACTACGGTCTATACATGGTGTTGCCTCTCATGTATGATTACTTTGACGCTAGTCTCCCTGCAACGCAGCTGTGACTCCAATTCTTCCCCCGGTTTTAACATATCTTGCACCATGGACCACCCTTTCCCCTCTCCTTCCTCCTCTCTTTCCTTGTGTTGCTGTTTAGATATTTTTCAAAAGTTTTTATTGGGCAGTCAGATCGATTTTCTTTTAAGAATTTGATCTGATAGAGCCAACAGCCTCCTCCGCTCCCTTTCCCTTCCTGCCAATAGTAAAGCTTTTCACATCCAATTTATTAAGAACGAGCGCCTCTCTTCTTTTGTTTGTGCCACACGATTTCTGTTTTTCTCCTCCCAGTATTCTTACTTTTTCCTTTGCCTGCTGCATTTCTTTCGTTGGTAACCCTCTTCCTCCCCTTGCGCCCGTTTCGCATACATACAACGAATTTGACATCGTAGGAGACTTAGGTGACAAACTCCTTTCCTTCTCTCTGAAAAAATTTTCCCCTTTAGTTAAAACCACCATTTATACAACGATGCCCCTTCTTTTTTTACCTACCCAAAATTTCCGACCGCTCCCCATATTCCTGATTCCCCAACCAACGCGTATATTGTTGTACCTGGAAATTGGCACGTGATTTCCACCAACACAGTGATTTATAAAATGCCCTGCCTCTACATAAACTTAACACCATTTTCCCGTCAACTTGAAAGCCATGTCCTTCCCTCCTGAACCCCCATCCTTAAATCCTATTCAGTGACGCCCATTGCCAAAACCCTTGACACGGGCTCCACTGTTTGCGATCACCCAACCAGTGGTCTGCTTGGTGAACAAAATCCCCATCTCCCCAACCTCCCCTCTCTAAAAACGATACCCCAAGCCTTATTAAGCCCAAATTTTATATTCTCTCACCCTGCCTTCTCCTCATCCGCGATTTTCAGTGACCCTACTTGATGGTTTGCCTTGCCGCGTCAACTTCTGATGCTAATTCTTAGTTGTCGAAGGGTTGTTTCCAGCCTTCTCCCTACAAACCACATACGCCCGTCACTAACGTTCCCTTCCTCAGACTTTATAACTCACCCACCCCAATTCCTGGTTGATTTGCGTTTCTGAAAAGCTTCTTTTCCCTGACACAAACCTAAAAAGGATTGGATGTTGTGACATCAAAAGTATTTTCGCCTTACCCAGCCCCATCCCTCATCACAAAGAAAAACCATTTGACGTTGTGGAATAAACTTTCAGGGGGTATGTTGTGTTTTTTCCTTTGCTTGTGTTTGATGTTTTAGGTAGGTTGGGTGGGGGGGGTTGGTGGTTTGTGGGTTTTTTTTTTTTTTTTTTTTTTTGAGGAACGGCTCTTAACCATTTTTATTTACCCCAAACAGTGCGTTCCGTATATAAAAGAACCACTTTAACGGCCCCACTCCACCCTAGTTTTACAGTTTTTCCCCACCCTGTGATAAAACCTCTGACTATTTTCCTCTTTGGTGTTTAGATCCCCCCCCATCCCAAGCCCCCCCGTATTCCATGAGTTGCATCGCGTTCCCCCATTAATATTTTTCTTTCAAAGGTGGGTCCCTCAACACTTTCCTAAACCCTATGGAGTTACCTAAGGTCCTCCCTTTTCCCCTTCTTTGTAGTTAACTAAGAACCCCGCCGGCAAGTATATTTTTTTTTTTTGGTGTTGTTTTGTTTTTTTTTTTTTGTTTTTTTTTTTTTTTTTTTTTTTTTTTTATTTTTTTTTTTTTTTTTTTTTTTTTTCTTTTTTTTTTTTTTTTTTTTTTTTTTTTTTTTTTTTTTTTTTTTTTTTTTTTTTTTTTTTTTTTTTTTTTTTTTAAGTTTCACCTTCCCCCCTCTTTACCCATTTTCCTTCCCCCCATGTTTTTTATGCTAATGTTCCTTCCAGATTTCAAAATGGTATTTCCTGTAATCCCTCTCTCGGGTAATGCTCTCTTCTTCATTTTTTTTTCTAACATTCCCCCCCCCTTTTAATTTGACCCCCCCCCTCATGTGCAGAATTAATACTCCAATGATGCGTTGATAAGCGTTCTCTTTTTTTTGTAGTGAGATATGTGTACCTAATAGTCCCTTGCTCTTTGATGCAGCATCCCCTTCCTTCCCCCCTCTCCTGCACTGTAAAATATTAGATTACTACCCCACCTTTTTTTCCCAGTGCTCATCAAGCGTTTCCTCCAAAAATAATTCAATTTTCCTCCCCCTCTTGCTCCATGAAGAGCTTAAAACCCCCCTTCTTCTTATTTTTCCCCTTCTCCCTTCCCTGTATACTTTTCTTCTTCTTTTGTCTTCCCCCCTTGAGTCCCCTCCCCCTCCCTTTCCGTGTAGTTCTTATTGAAGATTTCCGCCACAATAGGATTTTCCCTTTCTTTGCCAGCGGATAATCTCCTGTTTTGATTCTGAGTCCCTTTCTTTTTTAGCGATGTTCCAACAGCATGTATTATGTCTGGCTTTTCTTCCCCCCCAAAGTTTCGCGACCCGTCATGGTATGAAATACCGTTGTTTAGCTTTTATTTATACTATTACCATTTCCCCTTCAACACCTTACCTTTTCATTCCTTTTTCTAGATCTCAGATATTCAACATGGTCTGACTTGACACTTTGAGTTATTCTACTTCCCCCCACAAGTTTTGGAACATTGGATAGACGCCTCCTTCTCTCAGTATCAAATTCCTTTATAAAAAACGAATGATCCGCTTTCTTCCTTTTAACCTACTCTCTTTTTTTTTCCCCCCCCTGCTGTGGTTTCTTGTCTTATCATTTCCATTAACAGCGTAGGCTATTCGTTGGTTTTCTTGCATTGTGCCCCTTCCTATCGCGTGTCTCACTCATTTCAAAACCTTTGGATATGAAAACAATCTCCTTTGTAGCCATGTCCCACCCTTTATTGAATGGAGATTCATCAAATAATAACCCTTACGATTTTTTCCTGAAAGGTTTTATTCTGGTCTCCAAACGTCCGACCCCATGAATCACCTTTTGCTCTAGTTCCCGGCCCTTTTCCTTTTCCCAAGCACAAGACACCTTCCATCTGAACTGTTTGTTTTTTTCAAACTTATTCCTTCCCTCTCCTATCATCCCCCTAATCTGAGATTGCGTCCCACACCCCACCTTCATCTCTTTTTTTTTGAAAAAAGTGCACTCCTCAGTTACCTGTCTGTATTCTGTTCCCCCCGTTATTAGGATTGATTTTAGACAATAAAGTCTACTTAACCTCTGCTAATTCTTGAGAAAATACTTTGTCCCCTTCTTATTTCCCCTTTTATTCATCCTTCCTTTTCTTTCCCCCTGCTTTTGGTCTTTCTCCCCCATTTATATAATATGGACACAATAAGTATTTTCCATCACCTACTCTAACCGTTGCCTCCTTCTTGAACTATTTATTGCTGCATCAGCCCTACAGGTGGAGTCTTATTTTGATTTGAACAACCCCTTTCTCTTCCGTTCTCTCGTAGATCAGCGCACCCACCATTTCAGGCACTCGTTGCACCGCATTTTCCCACTCTTCTCCATGAATGAAGCGCCAGAACACCTTGAACAAGCTGATCCGATGTACCTGAACCCCACCTTGGCCCTCTTCTTCTCCTACACGCAGCACTGTTTAGCCCCTCATACGTCAAAACCCCACATGGCACTTGAAGGGTTTCCCAAGGGGTGGAAGTGATGGCGCCACTTTCTTCCTCCCCAGCTTTTTTCTTTCCTTGACCTCCCCCTTCCCACCCTGTCCCCCATTATTCACCTGATGAAGCACATTTGGTCATTATTCCCCTTTCACGGGAGTGTCAGAAACTGACTTCTTAGTAATTGCAGAATTTTTTCGACCCCGCCTTCCTCTATTCCACATTGTTTCAGGCTTCCCCCCAACCTCGACTAGTCAGCCTTGCTCCCACTTTTGTGTATGCAATGTAAACAAAAATCGGTGTTCCAGGTTCTTATCCTTACAGATAGTTGTCGTAACCCCTTCCGACATTTTACTCCATTTAATTTTTTTCCCTTTCTATGCCCCTTTCAATGATATCCAATACACCCCACTTCTGCAGCCACCTCTTTCCATGTGAGTTGCTTTTCTTTAGCTTGGCATGTCCCCCCCTGCCGTTTAACTCCCACAAACCATCTTTGTGTCTTTTTTCTTCCCTTCCCCCTCTCTCCCCCTCCCCCACGTTAATGAGTTATAATTCTCAAACCCTTTTTCTGCTAACTCTTTGTTTTTATTACTTTGGTAACCCCCCCTTTCCCCCTCACATGGCAGATTTCTACCGTGGTACCGTCATTTGCCCATTTATTTTCCCTTTATGGAAAAATTGAAGAGACGTTTTCTTTCTTCCTTTTCAGAACATCGTTTATCTTTGTTGCCCCTTAATTCCTTTCCCTTTTTTACTTTCATTTTCTTGAGATCCCTTTTTTCTGGTGTCACCACTTTCTAACAATTTTAGAACCCTCGTCCGGGTTTGAACAATTGTGCCACGACTGCAGGATTTATGGAAGAATGGTGTTAAGCTTCCCCCCTCCCCCCCCCATTGGCGGGAAATTCGTACTTGTCTTTTTAACCCCCCTTCGTGCCTTTTCCCAGCGTTTTCTCTTCATTCCGGCCCCCAAATAATACGAATTTGGGAGCACTTGTTTTGTAACTCATTCCTATGGGGTAGAGTATCTGAACCTTTGGATATTCCCCACCCCCCCCATTCCATTTATATGCCTTCCTTTGTTTTTCTTTACACTCTTTTTGTTTCGGCGCTCTGCTTGTCACAACAAAAATACCTCCTTTTTTCTTATTACACGAGTAGTTGTCTTTATGACTGCGGTGAGAGCCTCCTCTTTCATGAGTACCCCCCACTTTACGACCCTCCTTTCATGCACTTCGCCGTTTTTTTTTTCAAAATAGAGAATCTGCCTGAGACAAAGTTTATCTTTATTTTTCACACAGCCCCCTCCACTCAATGTTGGCTTACTCGGTTTATTTCATTGTGCTGTATGCACGATTCTACTTCTCGGCATTACTTTCTCTTCCAGCAGGTTGTCTATCCTATTCCTCTACAAGTGTCCAATAATACGCTCTTGCCTGCCACTGAACCATTGCCGTGCACTCTTCTCTTTTTCCCTCATTCTCAGTTTTGATTCCCTTTCATCCCCTTTTTAATTGTTCCTTTTCTTGAGCGATTTTCTTTTCCTCATTTATCTTCTATCCAGCGTTGCCCGCTCCCCGTCTTCGTCAAAGTAATGCCTACGTGCAAGTTCACAGCACTCACTAAGAAAGAGTGATTGCCACTCAGGTATTTTCCTTCTTTTATGCTTTGTTAAGAGTAACCGATTTGTGTCTTGTCTTTTCTTTTCAACACTGCACTGTTTCCCCCTTCTTTCTTTCTTGCGTCTGGTCCTTTGCCATCTTTTAAGTCGCCTCTTTTCCCCCACCCCCGAATAGGGTCCTTAGCGTAAGACAGCATGGTCTTTTCCCCCCCCCCCAGAATATTAGATTTTTTTCCCCCAACCCCTAGGAAGTTTTCGAAACCCCCTCTTCCTTTCTCACCTGTCTTTTTTTACTAAGCCAAATCAGATAATCCCCATATTCCCTTAGGGAATTCATTTCTGGTATGATGGTTTGAAAGGATAGTGGAAGTGCCCCAACCCCCCCTTGTCTTGAAAAATGCCCCTTCCGATAACTTCCCAAAACGGACAACGTACCTCTACTCCCGCCAATGGTCGAATCACAAACATTCTTCCCATAATCTTCACTTCAGGGATTGCCCCCTTTTCCCAACTGGAACAATAGGTTGACTAAATTTTTTTTATCCCCAAGTTTTTCTTGTGAACAACCCCCTTCACAGAACTGAGTCTACAACACGATTTCCACCCCACTCCCTTAAAGACCCCCCTGATAGACGCAAGTTAGAACAGTATGCTAGAATCCCAGCTCTAAGGTTTCCATCCTGCATACGTTCGTTTGCCCCTGGACCCGCGACCATTCTTTCTCCTTCCTTCTTAGTGTTGTTTCCCCCAGCTCATCCACCCCAAACAATCCCGAACGGTGCAATCCAGACAACTTTCTTTCCGAAGCACTTACTCCCCCCCTTTTTAATTGTGATTTCTAAGCGTTCCGATTAACAAAGCCCCCAAAGTCTTTGATTGATGATATTACAGTTTTTTTGCTTCTGCCAATAAATTTGGAACAACCGCCACCATCCCTGCTAACATATGACCAACCCTTTTGACCCCTCTGGCCTGCAAGGCCCCTGGTGGTCTTTTACCGCATTTCTGCAGTCCGTTTCGCGTTCAAAATCGGGTATCTTACAAACACTTAGTTCCGGTGTTTACTCACTGCCACTAGTAGTTCCCGATCCCTACCTTTCCCCCGATACCTCACAAAGTTTCTTCACTCTGTTGCTCGGATCTTTTTTTGAAGCTTCACAAGTGTATCAACCTTCTCCATTCCCATCCGGTCGATCTTGCACTTACTCTTCTTTTTTTTTTTCTTGACGCCACCTGGTCCCCAAAAAAGAAGTCGTTTCAATACCCCCAACCCATTTCCCCGTCGTGAATGTTCACTTTCTCAATTCTTTTTTTTTTTAAAAACCCATGTATCTGGTCATTAAGTTTACTCAGCCCCCAAAAGCCCTTAACCTCTCCAAGTCCCAAACAAATGTTTTTCCGTATCCCCCCTTTTTCCCCCTGTCTGTTGATTCACAGTGTTCCCCAACTTTTTTTTTAGATAGGTTTCCCATTTTTTTCTTCTTTTCTTGTTCCCAACCTTGCCCCTTGGACTGTGGGTTGCACCAACAGAACTCATCCCCTCCCCCGGATGCCCTTCTTTTTTGCCGCTGCATAAGTTTGCTTTTGTTCCTTTTAATAATACACGACTCCTTTGTTTTTGCTGCCCCGCCGCCACGAAAAGTTCAGAGGTTAAACGGGCCCCCCTTCCTGTAACCTACTTTAGGTTTTGTCCCTATCCTTGACTTATCAATAGCAAAATCCTTCAATTTTTCCCTGGATCAGCTTCGACCTTCTTATATCTACGCGCTCTCTTCGCCTGCTTCCTCTTTCAGTTTAGGGCCCATCACTCATGCTCCGCCTACAGGGAACGTCTTATCCCTTTTTAGCCCCTCCTTACCATTGCCTGGAAATGGTACCGCGATATTCACTATTAGGTTTGGATGACCCTTGCTGCTGCGTTTATCCTCAGTTTTCCAACTGTCATGTGATGGTATTTTTTTTTCATTCAACATTTCCCTTTTTGACTCTCCTTCAATAATGCCTTCCCCTTCCCGAAGCTTCCTAGGATTGGAGTCCTCAGAATCCAACGTCCAGTCCCCCAATCGTTCCCTTTCTCTTTTTTTGTGCTTGCTCCCCTACCTCAATGGTAATTCCATGGTTGGTCTTATAATCCCCAAAGTTTACCCCCTATTTGCATTCTTAATAAGCATCTATTTCCGTTTCTCCCAATTCTTTTGAGACCCTCAACCCGCTTTAATGGTTTCCCC
>Ga0179593_1758409_pt1 | contig 11043 bp, 10 predicted proteins | sample CZODoug2_1_08_16_FD_185931 | JGI IMG/M metagenome (GOLD analysis project Ga0179593, IMG submission 185931) | Vadose zone soil fungal communities from Angelo Coast Range Reserve, California, USA - CZODoug2_1_08_16fungal (PacBio error correction) | ecosystem: Environmental > Terrestrial > Soil >... | reverse complement strand
TTGACTTCTCGCCAGGTGCGCCCCCATGTCTCCCCGGAAGTTGTGCCCCCGTCTGAAACCAACGCTCGTTCCCGGCCCGCGGATGAAAGTGAGGAATGGTTTTTCCCTCCCCAGGTAAATGGCCCTCGCCGCCTGCTATTCTGGTTTTGCCCGGTTCCCTAACGAGGATTTTGTGTTTCCCCGGGATCCGTCCCCACGTTCGGCCTTTCTTACATGTTTTGCCCCTTGCGCCGTGCCTTGCCCCCTTCCGCCATGAACCAGGTCCCACCCCTGTTACACCGCATTGGTGGGCCCTGCGGACTTGCCCCCCCGCATCCCCCTTTTTGCTGGTCCTCCAGGTAAGCAGAAACCCCGTCCTTTCTCCTTTTTCTGGTATGTAGAAACCTGGAGCTGTGTGGCCACGACCCCGTTCACCAGGAGTCCGTTTGGCGAAAACTAACGATTTCATATGGGTTTTCCCCAAGGAAGCAGCGCGGGGCTGGCCCCTCACGCATCAGTCATCAACCTTTGGGTCCTGCCCCTTCATCGGGCAGGCAGCGGACCCCAGCCCCCTTTTTTTCCCCTTTGTGATAGCCTTTCCGGCAACTTGGCCGGCCTGACCTTGGCCCGGCCACCCGCGAGTTCCAGGGACCCGGTCCCTCTTCGGTGGTCCTGAGGTCCCCTCCGGCTCATCCTTTCCCCGGACACCAAATCTGTGCTACAGTACTTGGGACTAGCCCCCCCTCACCGCCACCCACATTTTGGTTTCTTCCCTTTTTGAAAGAACCCCCTTCTCACTTCTTCCGATCTGCGTTTTCCCCAGTTTTTAACTCCTCGTCCCGATTGTTTCTCCCACGCGACGTACAATCGTTTATGTAAACCCATTTCCGGGCCGCGTTCCGTCTCTTTTTTTCCGCGGACATTCCCCCAGGAGAGGCGTCCCCCCTTTTCCACAACCTTCTCCCTACTTGTCAACGGCAGCTGAAGGTGCCCGTAGATGCAGGCTGGTTGCCTGATTCCCCTCTCTGATGATTGGGAAGTTGCCCTTTTTTCCCCCCCCTAGTTACTTCCTGGAAAGATTTCAGAGGTCGAGGAAAGAAACGTTCCCACGGCGTCTTCTTTGGGCTGTGTTTTTTCGACGAATTCTCCCTTTGGCCTTCCCCCCCTACACCAAAACGAAAACCCCATTCTGTTTCCGTCAGTTTTCCCTTGGTGATTAAAGCTGGCCTTCCTGGTTTTCCCTTTCTCGGGCTTTTTCCTTGCTTGGCCCTCCAACGTCCCTTTTCCTTTTAAGACAGGTAACTTGGCAATTTTACCGTCTTTCCGGCCGCGTACCAAGTTGGTTTCCCCCTTTACTTTGATCACGGGTCTTTCCCCGTTCTTTCTTTTTTTGGCCAGACGCCCTATTCCGGAACTCCCTTTCCTACACGCAACCCCTTGCGTGGGGCAGGATCATCCGGCAAGCCTTGCGTTTTTCCACCGCCTCTCCTATGGAGGATCGATTTTGAGGGGGTTTTGGGTTCTTACTACTTCGGACCACGACTCCTTTTCACCGTCCCGCCAGCACAAGTTTTTTTTGCCGTCCTTGGAGATGGATTTTCGGTCCTCCTGACGCGGGCAGCCCCGGTTTTTCGCCGGCATTTTCTTTCCATCCAAGAGGCTATTCCTTTTGTGTGACACCCCTTTCTTCCAGTCCCTCTTAGTTGAATGGGCCCCTAATTTTCATGTTCCCCGGCTTGTCAATGGGTCATCCGCTCCCCCCAGATAACCGAACCCCAGCTCCAGCCGGCTTTGGAGGGGTATGACCGGGGTCTTTTTCCTCCCCCGGTTGAACCAGTGTTACGTTTTTCTTTTCCCCCCCCGCAAAGGTTCGATTTGCGGGGCGCGTGACATCGGCTTCCAGCTTGCTTGTTTGTGCCAGTGGATCGAGCACAATTACGCCTTGGGCCTAGGGGTCACTATTATTTCCGAGACCCCCAGCCGCCAGTTTCTTGAGGGAATCCCTGCTTCCCCTTGAGATGATTTTTGTCTGAGCATCAGGTAGAAAAGTTCCCCGGTTCGGTAGGCCAGCCTTACCATCATGCCTAACCGAGAAGGTCGTCTTACGTCGGAATATTTGGAGATTTTTATGAAGTTTTTTTTTCAGTCTCGTCTAACCGGCCGCCGTTCTGCTCCCCCCCCCGTTTTTTTCCCCCCCTTTACCGGTTGAATAAGGACCTTTTTTCTTTTTTTAGTCCGGGCCTTCGGTTAACTGTTGAAGGGCGCCTTTTTTTGTTCCGGCCACCCCTTTAGGCACCCACTTTTGCAGCTTCCTAGGCGGGTCCAGTTGAATAGGGATTTGTCCTCTTCCCCACGAAGAAAAGAGAGTGCCCAGAGACTACTTAAATTCTTTTTCATCCCGCATTTTGGGGCCCCCGGGGACAAGAGACTTCCCCCCACTGTGACCACGCATCCCTCCTTGGAAAGATTCCCTTTTCCTTTGACTTGTCGGGTTTGGTTTGAGGGGTTGCCCCCCCCCCAAGGGTCACCCCCGTTTCGGTTTTTTTTTTTCCACACCCTAGACTTGTTTTCGTGTGTTGGAGGAGGGCTTTAGACGGGTGCCGGGGCTTTTTTGGGGGATTGAGAGGTATTGAGTCGGGACGTTTTTAGGAGTCATTGACAAGTCGAAAGTCTTTTTCGTTTGGGCCTTTCTTTCTGGAGGCCGCGGATTCTTTTTGGTTTTTCATTTCAATGGCCCGCTCTTTTTTTTTTCTTTTTCCATTCCACTGGTTAGGGTTTTTGTTTTTCGGTTTGAGTGTTGTTGACGGCCGCCCAACGACGTTTTTTTCTCCTTCCTACGTTGTTGTGGTCTTTCGACTCCCTCACTCCCGGTCTGGGCTCGGTCCCCCCCCACGCCCTGGGCCGTTGGTTAAGGGAAGCACCTGCCCCTCCCTCTTCCCTTTGATGGGAACCCCAGTTTTAGAGGGAGGCCTCAAATTGCCAGCGTCCATTTGAATTCCCCCCCACCGACGATCGAGTTGGCCCCCGTCGTTCGAAGGAAATCCCCACCCCCCCCTCACTTCCTGATTCCACCCTCCCTTCCCCCCCGAAGGCGGGACGAGCCCAAGCGCTCTGATCATCTTTTTCCCCTTTTTTTTTAACGTGTCCGCCTTTTTTGCGACCAAGTAAAAAAACCGAACTTTGGTCCTTTTTTTCCCCCCTCCGAATCGTTCCCCTCCTCTGTGAAATGACGGGCAAGTGTTGTGCAATCAGCTGCTTCAGACCTGGCCACGCGGAGGACACTCCCCTATTTTTTAATTTTCGGCCCATTAGGATCCGATTTTTTTTTTCCCCCCCCCCCCGGAACCCCTTTTCGTATGAATGCCGAGCGTCCACTGAGGTTTGTCCCCGGTACGGCAGGGGGCTTTCTGATAGTTCTTAATAGTATTCTCCCTCTTTAACGTCCCGTACTTTAGCTGTAGGAGTCCCCCTGGCTGGGGGGCTGGTCAGTTGCCCCCGAGTGCCTTGACTTTTCTATCTTGTGGCGGACAGGTACGCTGACCCCTCTGAAATCATCTCCCCCTGAAGTTTGGACCTTTGAAAACCCTTCTTTTTCCCTCCTCGTCGGCGTTCCTCCTGTAATTCCTACTTCCTCCCTCACCCCCACTTCTGCAGTTTATGCGGCCTTCTTCTCCACCCCTGACCAGGTTTCTTTGCTGGGTTTGTGTCGGCTCGACCCCAGAGACGAGAAAGTTCACCGCCAGGGGGCGTGCGCAGACTTCTTCTGAAACTACCAGTCTTGTCGGAAAGATAGGAAGGTTTTTTTTTTTTTTTTTCTCCATCTGCTTCTTCCGAGGGTTAATGGGTCAAACGGCACGTGTGTTCCCCCATTTCGGGAGGCCTCGGGAATTTCTTTATGATGTGTACTATGAGCCACATGACACTCCAGACTTTCGAAGGACCTGACCAGTTGTGGTTCTCCTCTTTTCCTGTTTTACATCATCTCCCGGTGGATGGTCCCAAATAGGTGTCCCGCGGACGGGGCTTGCGCCGTACTTTCGAATTGAACAACCTCATTGGAAGGGACCCCCTTCTCAAGTTGGTCCTCAAGGGTGGCTTGGCGGAACCGCTGTTTTTAGGAGAACCTGTCCAAAAAGCCCCCCCCCTAAAGGATTTTTGAATTTTTTCCTTTTCCCTCCTGGAGTCTTGCTGGTCGGAAGGATCATTGACCCTCTTGATGGCTGTCGTACGGAGTAGTCCCCTTCGTCTTTTTCCTGAAGACTAACCTTTCTTTCTTGCACGTGTTATTGTTAAGACCTTCTGATTTTCCCCTGATAAATTTTTGCAAAGGTTGTTGACTGGTCACGCGATGTGCTGTACCGCCCAAGTTTTTTTCATGTTCCTTTACCGACGAGCGGAGTGAATCCCTTTCCCGCATTCTTACAATGGGAAACGGGACCCACATCTTCTCTTTTTCGTTGGTGTTTCTTGCCCTGAAAAGGTTTTTCCCGTCCCTCCTTTTTTCGTACACCCTTGTCCACAAGACTAAAGTCCCCCGCGTTTTGTTAGTCCTCATTCTATAAATCACTTAAGTTCTTTAGCCTTTTTTTTCCTGGGGTTGAACTGCTCATAGACCCCCTCCTAGTCACCCCCTCCTGATAAGACAGGTTCTCTTCCGGTTGTGAAGTTCAATTTTTTCGAGATTTGGTGGTCGGATTTTGGTTCCTTCTTCCGGAAGGTCTTTTACCGCTAATGTTGTAAATTTCTTTTCTAACTTTCTTTTTTCTTTAGACGTGGCTGTTTTCCATGTTTAGATAGGTCGTATGGCGTGTTATTCATACTGGCCGGGGACCGTAATGCTGCTCGGTAGCTTTCCATGTTTTCCTTCCCCTCAGGCGGTGTACAGGTTTTTGTCCCTCTTTTTCCTAGTGTGACCCTTTATTTTCTCCAGGGACGGTTCATTTATTTACCGGCATTTCGCTTACCCGACTTGCTTCCCCATTGTTGCTTTGATGGAAGGCACTATGTCCCCCTTTTTTCCCGGTTTTTTTTTTTAAAATTCGTTGTTACTGATTGGTGCTTGCAGTTACGCCCCCTTGGCGTCACGGGTCTGACCCCCCCCTTTGTCTTTTTTGGAAGGGTTTTTTTTTTTTTTCGCTCCTTCTTTCTTCCGCTGGCAGTGCTGCTTTTCAGGTCGTATGGTGAATTCCCGGTGCCGCGTCTCGTTTGTTTTCCCCTGCAAAAACTTGAGACTGGGATGTTTTTTCCTCCTAGAGTGAGGACAGTTACTGGGTGATTACCTGGTCCTTTTTCTTTTTTTCCCCCCCCCCTCAACCCTTTTCTGCAACGGAAAGCGATTATGTTTGGGCCGAGTCTTTACTTGTCCTGCACCGCAGCGAGGTTGATGCGGCCCCTTGTCTTTTGAAGAGGGAGTTTTTCCCCCTTGAACTTTTTTTCGATAGTAAAAATTAGTTTCAGAGTGCAGGGTTCCGGTACACATCGTAGCGTTTCTTTCTTCCGATCTTCACCCTTTTTCCCTGGCGGGTTCCAAGAAAGGGCCCGACTCTTCCTAAGACGACGGAAGCCATTGTTTGGTCAAACAAGACGGTCTTTTTTTTTTCAACCCTTTATTTCTGGAGACAACCCGCTCCCCATTTTTCCTATTGGGTTTTGGTGTGGTGATTGAGGGTATCCAGAAGACCGCAATCTCTTAAGTTTTTGCACCCCAACCTTTGTTTCCCCCAAGTCGCGCTCGTTGGATCTCTTCGGTCCCTCTTCGTTCGGACGGGGTCTTGAAGACTTGGAGTCTAATACTACTGCCTCTCCTTACTTGAAGTTATGGCCGACTCTATTCTTCCCGGCATGTATCCATTCACCGTTTATGCCCCCTCCGAGGTCCTGCCAGGCCGACTTTTCCCCGGCGAGCTGGAGGTTGTTTTTTTTTTTTCCCTTCACATACTCCTCCGGCGCCCCCACCCCTGATCCGTTTTTCTCCGGTAATGACCAGGTGCGGGCTCCCAACCATCTCTCGTCATTTAGATGCCCCTTTTTTCCTTTTTTTCTGGCCCTAGTTCTCTGGACAAACCAAGCTGGTTCGGGTTTTCGCTTATCGTATTAGGGAACAGAGGGTTTGAACTTTTCACGCCTGAAATTTCCCATGGGCCAGACCCCTCCTCCCCCCCCACGGTTTGTGGAGCAACCCAAGGGCTTGACCGCAAGTTCGATTTCCCGTTCCGGTCCCTTGCCTACTCACTTCCTAGGGGGGAACCCCCCCCTTCCCCCGGAACTCGTTGCGTCGGACCATTCCTCACCTGCCAGCCGCGGGCATCTTCCCAGTGCGTGGGTCCCGATCTTTTTTTTCTTAGTTTACCCCCTGTATAGGGAGGGATCACCGTCCTTTCCCTTCTTCAAAGAAAAGGCCACAACCCCCCCCAACCCCTCGCGGAGGGAGCCATTGAACCGCGTGGGTCCGAAGGCCTCGCCGCCACAGTTTAGGACACTTTTCACGTTTTCTCCGCGGACGGTAATATTTTCCTGCACCGACCAGGCCTTACGGATCCTTTTTTTTTTTTGATGTTTTCTCCAAGGAATGAACAGCTTTCCGTACGGAAAGGCAACGTCTGACCATTTCCGGCACGGAATTTTCCCTTTTTGGACCATATTCCTGGCTCTGGGCTATTATTCTTCCTTCATCTGATGGGCTTTTACCGACCAGGTTTCCCGAGCTTGAACCAATCTGTAATTGGAGGAGAGGGAAACGGAACCCTCACGCGTCGGTCTTGATGGATGTTTTAGGTTCTCCCTTTTTCGTTGAAACAAGTAATTCAAAGGTAACACCCACCGGACCCCCCCTCTCGTATGTCGTTTCAGATGTACCGTTTCCAGACTGGTTTCCTTTCCGGGGAGTGTAACGGCTAGCGTTAAATATGCCAGCACAGCTGCCGATGGTCTTTCTCAGTAAAAGCGTGTACCTTTCCCTTTTTTGAGTGTCTTTAACACAGCCAGTTGACCCTGAAGCCCGCTTCACCCGCTTCACCTACCAGGGTTTCAGTTAGGGTCATTGCTCTCCCCTCCCCTTAATTTCCCATGTCCCTGGAGCATACGTGCGGGCCAAACCTGAGTATTTTGGCTTCTCCGGCCCCCGAAACCTTCCCTTGCCCGTCTCGCGGATCTGACTTTTCGTTTTGGTGGCGGTCCTTAGCGGCTGCGACATAAAAGTTCCCCCTGCAACCAGTTGTTCTTAATGTAAATACGCTTGATGTGCGTTGCAGGATCCCTTCCTTCCGGACATCCATCCCCTTTCTAAGTGAAAGTCTTGCCCAACACGGTCTCCTCTCTGACAACCTTTTTCCGGAGAAAGGCCTCCTTCCTCCCCAGAGCTGAAGGATGGGAATTTACCCTCGCTCACCTATTTCCAAGCCTAAGTCCTTCCGTGTACTTAGCAGGTATCGACGCTACAAGGAAGTCCCCGGAGATTGGCTTTCCCTTCCCAGATGGCCGAACCCTGAATGTAGTACAGTTTATTTGATTTTCTCCCTTTCGATCGGTAGTACGGCCATGTTGCGGTTTTTGCACCGGACGTTACTTTTTTTTTTGTCTGCCCTCAACCATTGAAGAAAGAAAGTTTTCCTTTTAGGTTTCCTGGCGTCATGCTGATGCATGGTTTCATTCCTTTTGTTTGACCTGGACGTCCTTGTCGGAGTTCCCAGCCAGTCATTTTCCGGGGACCCACTCCGTTTTTTTTCCTCCCCCTTTTTTTTTTCGTCCTGGTTGTGATGTGAGCCCGAGGTTCCCTCAGTCCAGCGCCTCGCACTGCCTTTTCTCCCTCCCTTTCCGCAACCGCCTTTTTCCCCCCCTTCTTCACCAGCTAGGTTCTTCCTTTTCGTAGGAAAACGCCCGCTCAATATTTCCGATCCCGCCATTTCGACAGGAAGATACGTAGATTTCCCTTTTTTAGTGTTTTCCGACCGAAGTTCAACCTGGACTTTTAGCTACGGCTTTCCTCTGGCCGGTTTGCGCCCTCCCTCCCCCCCCCCCTTTTTTCCTTTTCCTTTCCCCTGCTTCCGGAACGATTCAGCTTTTCTCCTCCTTTTTGGGGTGACTTTTTGTTCGCCCCTAGTTGGCAGGCCCACCTTGTAGTGTTGGGTTTGCGCCCCCTTCTTTTTTGGTTTTATTGCGTTTTTGGGGTGTTAGTTGTTTTGCTGGCGCCGGCTTTTTGGGCGGGCGGCGGGGGCCCAAGATTGGTCTGCGTTTTGGTGACAATCTCGGTGCGGCGGCCTTTTTGGGGTCCAGGGTCCTGTGTTTTTTGGGTCTTTCTTTTCCCTTTCATTACCGACGGCTTCCGGACTTTTTGGTTGGAAATCATTTTCTTTCTTGGGGCTCTCAATTTCGGGTCTTGATGGAGTGGTTGAGACGGCCGCCACGAACGGGTCTTTACCCCGTTGTTGTTGGTTGAGCGGCGATCCAAGTTCGTGCGGGGCCTTTCCCACACAGACCACCCTTTTTTTTTTGACCACGTCTCAGAGCCGACCATTGGAGCCTTTCCCACAGACTGGGCAGCTTGCTGAGGCCAAACCACTGGGTCTCTTCGGGACGGGCTGGCCTCCCCGCCAAAACGAATTTGCGGGGCCAGTCCCGGCAGCTTGAACCGCACCACGTAGTCCGATGCTGCCAACCAAGCCGGCGGGGCACCTCACAGCCGGCTCCCGACTCATTTCCGAACTCCCCTTTCACCCGAACCGTTTAGGGGTCGGCCTTGCCCTATTTTAACACAAATAACCACCCCCCTTCGGACACAGCTCCGCAGAATTTTTTGACCTTTTTCCCCCTTGAAATGCTGGGAAAAAGTTGTCCTGTGCGGGAGCAAGTTTCCCTTTGACAGCCGGGTACTATTCACGTCCCTTCGGCTTCCTCTATCGTACCCATCTAAACTTGTTTGTGCCATTACGCTGATTTTGTCCCCCCATTACTGTGATACGACTCGTCCTGCTCTACTTTTCGCTAACCCCGAGCTTCCGGGTTCCAACGGGAGGTCTTGGAGGGCCGTTGTTTCCACCCCTGTTCTCCCTGTTGTCAAGGGCGGTTTGTTGAGCCTGAGCTGGAAAGGTCTTCCTCCGACCGGTTCCTTTAAAAGCTTCAAATGGAGAGATTTAAGTTTCCGGCTTGTGCCCCCTGAATTGGCCTCTTTTCCTGCGAGACACATCTCTCTTCTGGACCTTCAACCTCCCTATGGGCAGGTCCTGGTTGCCCCTACAAGAAGAGGGAACGAGTGCCCCGGCTTTGGTCTTTTTCTCATCATCTGACGGAGCACTTTGAACCCAATCCCTGATCTTTGGCCTTTTTTTGAACGCCGGCATGATTTCCCAGCGGCTCGGGCGTCCCGCCACCTGTTTCTTTTCCATCCGGTGCCTTTCCTGCGGCCGTTGTCTCTAAGGGGCGATTGACCCCCTTTCCCCACCCAGGTTTTTTTCCCGACCCGGAGGAAGGGCCTGAACCGGAATCGCAGCTGGGCCGTTTTCCAGCCATCCGACGGTGGTTGCGGAAAATCTGTTGCCACGGCTGATGGGTTTGGCGTCAGGGAGGAGGGGCCTACCAAATAATCGTGGCCTTGACCTTGGGACCCCTTACCCCCCCCCCTGATTTGAGGGACGGTTTCGTTGCTGCGTCGAAATTCCCTTGATTTTTCACCACGGGCAGCACCACCGGAGTTATCATTCCCTTTCGTTTCCTTGGACCAACGGAGTTGTTTCCGGTTGAGTCCTGTGTTGAGCGTCCTTCGGCCGCGTTCTTCACGGAACTGTGGGATGAGTCGTTTGACGTTCCTTTTTCGGGCCCTGGCTGTTTGTTTGTCCACGCGACCGTGGAATGTCAACGCTCCTTTTAGGACGTTTTTTCCCGGTTTGGTTCGGGGATCCTTGCCCTCCCTCCCCGTCGGTAGCCACTTGCATTTTGTCACCGGCCTGAACCTCATCATACTTTTGTTTTTTCCTGGCACTGTGAACGTCGTTTCAAGTCGTCCCCTCACCCCCAGTAAATAAGAATGTTACTCTCCCGTTTCCCTCTTTTTTTTTCTCCCCTCTTACAAGCTTTCCTGCTCGGTCTTGACTCCGTGGGACGGTGACCTGATCCATGAGTGATGAGCTCTCATCTCCCCCTGCAAGGATGTCACCGGTTGCCTGGTTTTGACTTTCCCCCCACTGGGCGGCTCCTGCGTGCGGCCTGTTTGTTACTGGCTCTGGTTCTTTTTTGACATCTTTAACTGGTGCCGCGGCCCTGGTTTCTTTACCAAGATAGTGACTGCAGGATGTTTCCCCCAAGCGCTTTTTCCCTGCCTCCCGCGTTGTCCTACTTGATACGGCTGATGCGTTTCTTTTCATGTTCTCACTTGCGTTTTTTCCTCGGTACCTGAAGGACTCCACTGGGACATGGTGGAAGCTTCTTTTGTTTTTTTCTGTAAACCGCGTCGTCCCCTTTTCCCCGGCGCGGATTCTGCCGCGGGCTTTCCTGGGTTCCCTGGTTTTTCCGGGCCTTTGGCCTTAGCATGAGGTACTTTCTTCCCCCCCCGATGTTCCTTTTGAACTTGCGTCCCGGGGGTTTAGCTGTGGTGAGTTATTTCTTTGTGTGGCCTTGAGGGATCCGTCTTCCCCTGATGGCCCCTTGAATTATTTAGGTCCGCATTGCGGGCCCTTGGCGTGGGTCGTTGGCCCACGGCTTTCTTTGTGTTTCGAGAAGTCACGCGCGAAGGGACAGTTTAGTTTCCTCCTTCCATTGCGCCCCAACATGGTCATGACGGGACAGGCCGGTGTTTTTCGAGTTGTGCGATGCAAGGCACCCGCAGCGGGGCTCCTTTGATGGGTGGTGCGCTCGGGAAGTTCCATGCCAGGCCATTTTTTGACGGGCATCCTATTACCCATAGCTGTTGTTTTACCCCGGCAGAAAGGGCCGACATCGATCGATGGAGTTGCGTTCAGTTTCTTTCGGGCGGTTCTAAATCGGCGTTTCCGCGCCCGGCCGCTCCCTTTTGGTCGTGGGTGGGTCCACGCTGGTGTGCACACCGTCCCTCGTCCGATGTTTCGCACGCAGGCT
>Ga0179593_1655082_pt1 | contig 11043 bp, 11 predicted proteins | sample CZODoug2_1_08_16_FD_185931 | JGI IMG/M metagenome (GOLD analysis project Ga0179593, IMG submission 185931) | Vadose zone soil fungal communities from Angelo Coast Range Reserve, California, USA - CZODoug2_1_08_16fungal (PacBio error correction) | ecosystem: Environmental > Terrestrial > Soil >... | reverse complement strand
TCTCACGTGCCGGTCCTTTTTTTCTTATGTTTGTTCATGGGACAATAGGCTTTTCGGAGTTGGCAAAGCACCCATGATGACTTTTCCTGGAGGGTCAACTACTTCTCTATCTAATATATGCGAACTTCCCCACCCATTGTGTGGTACCGGCTCCGATTCCCAGCCGCAAACTCCAGGCAATTCCCCCCCTCTGCGCCGTGTCTTTTCTCCCGTTGTCTCTGTTTTCCCACGTTAAATTGTTCCCCAAGCTTGTCGCAGCCCCTCTCCTTCCTAGTTTTTTATGCGTAACATTCCTTCCCCATGCCCCCCCCATAGCTATTCCATTGTAATGAGTTTCCTCCAGGTCGATAGTCTTCTCTTTCCGGGTTTTTTTTGCGTCTCTTCTCAAAGGACTCTGACTCGATCGCATTTCCCTTTGGTGGTCGGTTTATTGGGACTTTTTCCGTGCTCTTCAAGACTCGGGGCTTGGTTTCTTTCTTGGTTTTTTTTTTAACACCCCCTCGAATATGCGCCATCTCCTTATTTGGGTTGGTTTGTAATTGAGGGATGTTGGTTTTAAATAAGAGTTGTAGTGTCATTGGTACTATATAGCTAACGGCTCCGCCGTCACCCCGCCACTACAGGTTTTAAAGTGTATCTGTGCGGCCCAACTAAATATCTTCTCCCACTGTACCTTTCACACACATGTTTAAAGACCCGTGGCCACTACCACTTGTCCCCACTCCTGCTCCGGTTGACCCTTCAAGTTTTTTTCCCCGCTGTTCCTTTGCTCCGAAGTCCTTTTTTCTCCTGGTGGAATCGTTTTTTATGTCTCTTGTCATGTTGCTGTTGTCCGCGTACCACTTTTTGGCCCTTTCTTACTTTCCTCCCCTTGATTAGGTTTGAGACCGCTCGATTGCGGGTTTTATTTTTTTTTTTGTTGGGATCAGGCTTCTTAGGAGGCCCCCCAACTCAAGGTCTGTTTTCTTTTCATCCACCCAGCCTCCGCTCCCCCTGGTTTCGAGTTCTCCCTCCTCCCCCCTTTCCTGGACCAGAGAGTTTTTCCCCCCTTTTCCTCCTGTTAATTTTTTTTTGAATGCCGCCGACTTTACTTGATGTGCCTCCTTTTTCCATATAGGCTATACCAAAAGGATTCGGCAGATTTTTCTGGACCCCGCTGGCGTTTCTGGAAATCCCAGCCTCATCGCGCCTTGTTGTTCATTGTTCATTCCTTTGCTGATGGCCGTTCCCCCCCTTTTTCCCCAAGCGTCATTTGCTCCATTCTTATAAACCTATTGTCCGGGTGTGTTATCCCATTCTCCTTTTAATTCTGGCGTCATTGGGACCTCCCAAGGTTTGTGCGTTCGGCCATTCATGGATGGGCTCCCTTTGCAAACGAACGACTGGAAGCCTACCATCTCTTTTTTATGACGATATTCTTGCCCTCCTTTTTTTTCTGCGACACCCCCTGATCTTTTAAATGTGGTCCTGATGGCCCATTGTCGCTACCTATTTGCTTTTTTGAAATATTGTCCCTAGCTTAAGAAAGTGCAACCGGCTCTTCAGGCCAACTGCTGGCTTCACTCTTTACAAAACCTTGACTTTGAACTGGTCATCTCTTGATATTTCCGTATCATCCCTTTCTGATTTCCTTTTTGTTCGAACGACCCCCCCTGTAATTTTTAACAGATTGGTTTCCTGAAGTCTTTTTGTCATTGAAATAATCTTTCTCTCGTAAGGGTTTCCGGCTTACCCTTTCTTCACCCCACCGTGTATTGCCACGATACGCTGGCCGTAAATGGCAATTGGGTAGTTCCCCTCGGCTCTCCAGATCTTATCCCTTTCCGGCAGTTCTGTTTACCACCCACCCTGCCACACCCGCGTATCACTTGGGGCTCCTTAAATACAACCCCCCCACCCCCTTTACCCTTAATGTCTCTCCATCGAATCCGCCCTGTGTCAAAACAGTCCCGTGAACCAACCCCACCTCTGAGCGATTGGAGGAATAGGGTTACCCTGTTGGAGATTCCGGCCGAGCGAGTAAAAAATCTCTTTTACTAACTCCCCTCTTTTTTTTTTTGTATCTGGTTACCTCTCTCTCTGTTTCCCCTCTCACATACCCTTTCCGCAATGACCCCCCCCACCCCTCGGGGCCTTTCTTACTTGTGTCTTGACTGATGAGTTTCCCTTGTTGGCATTTTCATCGGTACGCCCCGTCCGTTGTTGCAGCATGTTTTCAGTTGGTTCTCAACCCCTGCGATTGCTCTAGGCACGCTCTCGGCCCATCGAGAATCCCACTGGAACTTCTCCCGACGGGTAGCGGATGAACCCACTACCACTCCCCTTTCCTTTTGGGTTCCCCAGATGTTCAGAAAGGCCCCTCTGATCCCTCTCTTTTTCCATACCCAGGTCCACCTTTCCTCTCTCCCCCTCCACAAATTGGTTTTCGCCTCCTTTTTGCGCCAGCACCCCCTACCCCCCCATTTTTCAACAAGGGACTAGATGCCAAGACCCCCCCCCAAGGCGTTCAGGATCACACAAGTCAAGATTCCCCCCTGGTTAATCAAGTCTTCCACCAGTTTCACTTTTTCCTCTTTCCCCCTCCTCACGTAATTTCATGATCCAGGCAACCCTCACAAAGGCTTTTGAGCCAATTGCAGCCAAGCCCCATGTCCCTTGACACACTTTCCCCTCTCTTTCCCCATTCGCTTGCGGAATCCAAGCGCCACACCAAAAATGGTCTTTAGACCTTTAAGGTTTCTCCACTAGCACCCGCCTTCTTCAGCCTCTCTTTTCTTTCTTCCTTCATGATGCCCGCCATGTTACAAAAAACGCTGTCATGCTACCCCACCACTTTTGGACCCCCCCCCCCTGACGAGATCTCAGGACCTGTTTTCTTCTTCTTCAAACCCGGTGACCCATGTATCCTTAACCTCTTCTTATGGTGTTTATTTCTGGCGGACGTTCGCATGCTTCCCCCTGAAATCCGACACAGTATGACGGACCCCCCCCCGCTTTCCACCCTGAGGAGAGGACACGCTGTGAGCGCCCCGTAGACAACACTTTTCTATGTCTTTACCCAGAGTGCCAACCCCCTGCCTTGTCTCCCTTCTCTTTCCTATTGACAGCCCCCTGCAACTTTGCTGCTATGACGTCCCGCCTATGGCGCATGTGTGCCCCAACTTTGTAAAAGCAACTAGAGCCTTAAGTCCCCCCCACTTATTCCCAGCCAGTGAATGTTTCTGGCTTTTGCCGTTGCGCCAGCCCCCCATCAACTTGTGTTAAGCCAGACTTTCCCCTCCGACCCACCACAACTTTTTTCCCCCCCCGCCATACGACGTTGATCCAGGTCCAGGTGACTTTTTTGCGGCAAGTGCCTCCACCTTGAATTCCAAACGCCTTCGGTCCCGGAATATCCTTCCCCCCCCCCTCGTTGAACCATGATGGTCCCCTGACCTAGCCACCTTTTTTTTACACCCCCCCCTTGTCCCTTCCCCATCAGCTTCAGGTGTGTTAGTGTTCACCCTCCGGATTTTGTACTCATTTTTATACTTCGTTCAGGTAATGTCTAACCTCTTGTCCCACAGCTAGCCCGTAAAACCAGGGGTGGCCTTAAATGTAAAGCTTGCTCTTTACTATAAATGCCGCAAGTCCACCACATTATCCACGTGGCTGCCTGTATTGCATCCAAATCCCCCCTCCCTCACTCCCCCACCAAACCAATCCTTTAGCGCCCAACGTCTTTCCATAGGTCTCTTTCTCTTGCCCCCCGGCCTCCCCACAGGATTCGCTTTCCCAGCTAAGCACACCCCTTCTCGGAACGGGGCAAGTCCCCTCACGGACCAACCCCGGACTTTTCCCTCTCCTTTTTTTCCTGCTTCATTTTCCTCTTCACTTCACCGTGTGGTTTTCTCCTCTCATCGACCCGACTGACTTCATGGTACGAGATAGTCTGTCCTTTGTGGGGATTTTGGCTCTGCGTTCCCTTTTCCTCGCGTCTGTGTCCTGCTTCGCTCTTTTTCTTTTCTTTCCCCTGTTCCCCTTTCCCCCCTGCTACGGCCCCTCGTTTCAACCCAGTTCTCAATCGTTCTTCTGTTTTTTGGGGCCCTTTTTATTTTATCCTTTTTCTTAGGGCAAAATTCGTAGCATGCATGGTTGGCCTTTGCGCTTCTGAGATATTTGCGAAGCACTCGTTCCAGGTAAAGGTTTTCCCTTCCTCTTTGTGGGGACTATTACAATAACCTTAAGATAACTTGCTCTTAACAGAACTTTTGCGCCCCCCTTTAGTACACAGCCCCTCTGGCACTTAACTGACCCCCCCCTTCCCCCCTTTCCGATAATTCGAGGTTCTATGATTTTTTCCCCTCTGGGCCAAGCCCTTTTTGTCTCTCTGACTGAGGGCCTTTTGTTTTTGTGCTGTTGCCTCACGTGTATTTTGATATTGTCTTTCCCCCCTTTCTTGGTAAGAACGAGTACTTTCTTTGATTTATTTTTGTGTTGGTTCTTGAGGTTTGATATTAGATCTTAAACACCGCATGCGTTGTTTCTCCCGAACCATCCCCCCCCTTCTCTGCCAATTTTGGGACTGCGACCGTTTTGGACCGAGTTTAGCACAACTTAGCTTGTTCATGGCGGGCCCCTATCCTCCCGCTTTCCTTTGCCTCCTTGACCAGAGAGGGTTTTCACCTTTGAACCCACTTTTCTTTTTTTTTCAGATAGAATGCTGTTGCTGTCTCTTTCCCCGTTTTCCCTCGGTTGTCACCACTTCCTTCATCAGTCTTTTGCTGATCCTTTTTGGCCCTCAGCTGGGTCCGGGCCGGCACACCTCTTTTGCCCTACCAACATCTTTGGAGTAACCTTTTTTCCCCCTTTTTCCCTTATCATGCTGACGTCCCAGGGGTTAAACCGACACGTTGTTTCTCCTGTTTGGACTTTTCATGTCTTCTTTTGATCAATTCAACTAGGCCTTATCCCGACGTCCTTGTCTTCGATTTGACACAGTCCTTTTACCCTGTTTTTTGCGTGCTTATTTTTCTTTTTCTCCCCTTCCCTCTATGAGGGGCTTTTCCCGGAGTCTTTGCCATTGTTCTTACGCTGGTTCGCACAAGCTGTCAAGGTCCTACTGTACTCAAAGTGCCACGGTTTTTTTTGAAGGCTCTCTCTGGGATCTTGCTGACCGGTTTCCCTAGTGAACTTATCTCCCGACGGTTGTCCTCGGGTACTCCCTTCCTCCTTGCACCCAAGGTGTTTTTCTTTGCTGGTACCCTCCCTTTTCCTTCCGACCCCCCCGCTTGATTGCAATTTCCGGGGGGACTGCAATGACCTCTTTGTAGTTTGGTATTCCGTGCTTTACCCCTTTTAACACGCGTTGGCGTTTGTTCGAATTGACGAGTTCTTGTCCATGCCGCCCATTGGCTTTTGAGTCGCCTCGGCTCCGCAGTACAGGCCTCCCGTTAACTCCAAAGCCTTTTCCCACCTGGCCTGGTTCCGCCTCCCACCTCACCGCCCACCCCCCCTGTAAGGAATCGCCCAGTTTGTAACACAACTTCCAAAGTTCCCATCCGCCTTCCCTTAGGAGCATTTCTGAAATTACCCGTACTCTGTCGGTTCGTGCCTTTTGCCTTTCGCGCCACCCTCAACATCTTTTTATCCTAACGTTTGTTTGAGATCATGGAGTTGAGTCGCTCTTTGTAAATTTTCCGAACTCCCTATTCTTTTCTGATGTCCTTTTACTTTCAGGAATAGCGTTCCCATGCCCCTTTGTTGTTTTCCCCTGATTTGTTATCCTTTTTGTGGTGTATTGGTGAAAGAGGGTCACCAGTGTTGACGGTTTGTCCAGTTTGTTTGAGCCCCACCCACATTATGTGACTGCGCTGCAGGTCCGCGTCGACCTTAATTTTTCTCCATGTGTGTCCTGAAGGTACTAGTTTTCCTTGTCGTGAACAAAAATCCCCCCAACCGTTTCCTGGTGTGTGTTACACGCTTGCCGTGTTCACGACTTTTGCTCAGTATCCTTTTTCATGTTCGGTTACAACCTTGCTCCCTCAAAAATCGTGGGTGCGTCATGACCTTCTTCAGCGCATGGTGACGCCCCTATCCCCCAGTCCCCCAACGTTGAGCCGGATCCACCAGTAACCGGGGAACCGTTTTTTCCCCTCATCCCCTTCCCCCGCTCTTGACATGACTTCCTTGACCCCACCGGGTGTGGGCCCTTTTGTTCCGGCACAGTTGCCCACCCTCCGGCGCGCCCTTGGCGCCCCTTTAAAGCCCCCCTCCCCCTCGAAAGCTTCCTCTTTAGTGGCAACGAGACAAAAACCTGGTCGAGCCAAGGTTCTCGATCGGACCCCTGAGCTGCCGTTTACTTCATTCCGTCTTTGTTTCTATGAGAAACGACTTTTTTCCGGCCCCAAAGCGTTCTCCACACAACTGTTTGTTGCAAAGTGAATCATTTCCTTAGATGCACCCTTTTCCGAGATAACTTTTCCAACGGTTCTTATTTTTTACTTCGTCAAGATGGCTGAGAGATGGGGACCTTACCGCCCTCCTTGTGCCACCCCTCCATCCACCGGTATGTTCCGGCCCAGTGGTCCCCCACTCTGCACTCCGCTTCCCATCATTGTTGAGAATGGCCTGCACTGCCATTTCGCCTATGTCTTTTCACTCGACGGCGGCACTCGCCATCGTCCCCCCAGGTTGGCGCCAAACTTCTACTCTTTCCTTAATCGCCAGAACGTTCCAGCCTTTTCTTCTTTCTCGCCGTTCCCTTCAAAGCTGTGTAACCAGTACCCCTCCCGTCCCTCAAGCTCATAGCTTTCCAACCCCCTTTCCCGTTTCCCCGTTTCACCACCGCCTCGTTTTTCTAATCCGTCCGATCTCACTCTCCCCCCCCCCCCCAAACTTTGACAACAGCAATCTTGCTGGTTTCCGTCGAGGCAACCCCCCTCGGTTTTTGAGCACTCCCCGCACCCTTTTGACGAACCTGTTTTCTCCAAACAGGCTGGACGGGCCCCTTTCGGAACAAATGCTCTCCCCCCCCCCTCTACGTGCTCTTCAAGACCAGAACGGAGCCCCTTGCTAAACCAGAATGATTTCGCACCGTATCCCGAGTTCCCCACCTTAAGCGTCTTCTTGCCTAAATTGGGTCCTTCTTGTCTATATACTCTATTATTTGGGCCACGCACCCCCTGGGAGGCAGGAAAACAAGGGCGGGTTTCCTTTCCCTCTCTCATACATTGCACGGCCACCCCCCACCTTAGGCCCCCGGATCCTGATTCATTTTCCCCCCCTAGCCAAAGGCACCCCCAACCACCCACCCCCTTTCGCTGAACGATTTGGCCGGTGATAATGTTTTCCCCCAGGGACAGTGGGTGGTCAACCCCCCCCTCTTGCTAATTCCCTCAAAAGACCTCCCGAGTGAAAATATCCCCCCAAGCCCACAAATTTACCCCGACTATCGTTCAGGGAATCTTCTTCGATGAGTATCCTGAGCTTTCCCCCTCACGTTTTTTGTGAGAGCTCTCTCCCGAGTTACTTGCCCGAAGTATATGGACTGTGTAGTATGGTGAATTTCCCCTTTCAGTGCCTATGTTTTGCCGATCTATGTTTCTTAGATGGCGGCTCCATTTTCTTTCCTTGGCACCACAATTATCCTTTCGGCCCCGAAGTCCATTTAGTCCCCCCCTTTTTTTTTTCGAGGGCAACATTTGGTTTGTTCTTCTTGCAAGTATCGGTTTTCTTTTCAACTTTGGCTTTCCCTCTTCATATTTAGACCGCTTTCACCTGTCCGGGTTTTTTCCGGGCACCTGGTTGATTCCCCAACCCCTAGTTGACGAACATTTCAAGCTTCTCTTTCCCACGTGACTAAAAGTTCGTTTACGTGATCAACAGACCCCTTATATCCTTTTTTGCTGTTGGGTCACCTCTCGTGATTGGCTTTTTTTTTCCTCTCTTAAGAACTCATTTGCAGTCATTTCGGGCGTATCGGGCTTGATTGTTGGGAAGTTGTTCTTACCTGGTTCCTTGATAGGGTTTTTTTTACCCCCCTTCTAATGTTTTGAATTCTTTCTTATAGGGTTTTTCTGTTTTTGGGCTTCTCCAGAAGCGACTTTTACCCCACAGCTTCTTTTTTCTTCCGATTTTAAAACTCTTTCAAGGCCTGGGCATTCTTTTTTTTTTGCCGCTGTTTCGGGCAAGTTTCTGGGTTCGTTTCCACCTTTCCCAACCACTCGTCGCACTTTCTTGAGTCATCACGCTTCCCAGTTTCCTTAAGTATGACGAGAGGTGCACACCCCCCCTTGTCATTGTGCAGGATTGACTCTGTCCTGATGATTTGGTCCCTTATCCCCAGCCGATGTGCATCGTTGTGCTCCCTATGTTTCTCCCAATAGGTCATCCTGTTGGGCTGATGGATTTTTGACCATCATTGTTAGCGCCCGGGCCTGCTGATTTTCTTCGAAAAATGGTTTTTTTTTTCTTTTTCTCTCATTCCTGTCCCTTTTCCGGGGCGACGTTTGGTCACCCCTCCCGTTGGCGTGGAAGTTTGGGTACGCGGGGATAATTCTTTTCAAAGACAGAAGGCTTTTCCCCCTTTTAGAGTTGTTGGTTCTCTCTCACTCGTCTTTGCCTTAACTTTTTCTTTTTTTTCGATTTCTTCCCGCACCCTGATGACTCTCTTTGTTTGTACATTGTTGTCCTCCCTGATGCAATGTCGTACCGCCATTGGTTTTCCTTTTTTGACTTCTAGCCATGACAAGGACACAACCTTTTGATTTTTGAAGGCAGGGCCTTTTCGTATTGCTGTCCATTCTCTCGTGACTTCCTTCACGCCTTTTTGTTCTTTTTGCACTAGTTAAGTCTCGCCCTCCTCTTGTCCGAGGTCTGCCCGACGATGGGGGCAGTATCATGACGCTTTGTTTGGACATTCAGTTTGCAGCTGCTTTCGCGTGCATGGTCTTCCCGTGACCTGTGTTAACCCCACCCTCCATTAGTTTCTTCTCTGGGTTTTCTATGGAGACCGGGCTTTAAGCCTTTTGTCAGTAGCTGCGCCTTTGCCGGAATCAGGGAATCTAATTCTTATCCACCCCACGGCCCCTGTTGTTTTTTTCCCCCCCCCCCAGTTCAAATAACCCCCCCCCACTGACGACTGACTTATACTATCCCCCCCTTTCAGACCCCCATTTTCCTTTCCCCTCCATTAATTCTCTCAGCATCTCAAGAATCTTTTCATCTTTCTGCGTCTTTTCAAATGGACAGCAGCACGCAATACATACTAATTTTTTTTGTACTCGTCGGTCTTTTCCTTGGCCGTTCGTTGCTCCACCATCAGCAGACCCTATTATTTTCGGTTCCTTAATGCAATTCTCTTCATGAACTTGTTCCCTGAGCGACCTCTCTTTATGTCTGACTTACTTTTGGTGTCCCCCTTTCCTCTATTCGGGACTTTTGATTCATCAGTGTGCAGTTCTTTCTCTGCTACAACTCTTTTTGCATTTTTTCTTGATGCGGAGCGGCGCGCCCAGAGTCCCCTGTGCTGCATGAGCCCCTCAGTGATAGAGGTCCTTCCTTCTTAACCACCACTAAACAATCGTTGGTTTTTTTTAAGATTTTTCAACATTGAATACACTTCCCCCACTTCCTCATATTCCCCCACGCTCAACCTGGCAACTTCACCCTTTTTTCGTCTCGACAGCGCATATACTTCTGGTCTTGACCTTCTTGACCTGTTTTTCTTATACAACTTTTTTTCTCAACGATATCTCCCCAGGGCCAAGCCTCTCCCCCGCCCATTTGCCTTTCCGGTCACTGTTTTTCAAGCTTGGCGTTTCCCTTTGCATCAGTTACAAGCCGATTTCTCATCCTGATCAATTTGTGCGCCCTCAGTATTCCCCCCCCCCAAACAATTTTTTTTTTGCACAAGGCCCCAGGCTGTGTGAGCTCCCTTTCGCCACCAAACGCGCTCATGACATCTTTTTTCTTCTTGGACCGACATTGATCCCCCCCAACCGAGCTTCCCTTACAAAACCTTTGTCCCACCTTTCCCCCCATCATGACCCTTTTTTGCGGGTCCCCCGGGTTACCATTATTTTCCTTTATTGGATTCATTTTTCCTTGCTGCCCGGTGTCCCCCTCCTTTTTCTTGCCCAACACCAAACTTTTCCTTATCCGGCCTTGGGGCAACTTTTGAATTGATTGTTCCAGGACACCTGCAGGATTTAACCCTCAAAGGAAATTCCCCCTTCTTTTTCGCAAGTTGTGCACGCTCCCCATTTTTAAGATTAGCCCCTGGCCTGACGGTTTTATTTCAGGCCGTTCCCTTCAACGAGCGTCAGGTTGTTTCCCTGCAACAGCGGTGTTCAGCTTTGCGCTGTTTCCGCCCCTTCCCCGGGGTCTCAGTTGATGACCCTTTTGTTTCTTCGCCCAAGGCGTTGCTTCAGATCGAGATCAACAGTCAACTTCCCCAACCTTCACCCCCCCCCTCCCCAATGATCCCCACCGTAGAAAGCAAGTAAGTCCTTTTTTTTCACCCACAGAGCCCAATTCAGAAGACCCTCCCCAGCGACGTTCCCTCTGCCAGTCCTTCCCCCTATTTCCCCCCCACTATTTTTCTCCCACCTCCCTATTTATCCAGTTTAGCACTCATGCCCACCAGAATGATCGCAACCGCGATCAGGAGGTTGTTCCCCTTGTTTCAATGCCCTCTCGTCTTTTAACATACAGTGTCAGTTTTCCTGTCACTCGCCTTTCTCTTGGTCCACGCACCGACCGTGGCCACCCCGGCGGTCCCAGTTACACTCTTCTGCCTTCTATCCCCCTGATCCTTTTTACCAATTTTTCATTCCCTTCTCGACGTTCTCCCTCCTTCAGCAGCCATAACGGCCCCTCCCAACCCCCCCCCTTCCTGCTAAACGATTGTGACTTTTTCGTCTGCCGTTTGCTTTCCTTTTTCCCACTTAAGGGGCCAACGCTTTTTTCCCTCGCAAGCCACCCCCCCTCGTTCATAGGCCCTTTACTTGGGCCGCTTCCCCCTCGCCCCCCGGCCATTCCTCTTTTCAATTTTTTTTGTCT
>Ga0179593_1636540_pt1 | contig 11043 bp, 8 predicted proteins | sample CZODoug2_1_08_16_FD_185931 | JGI IMG/M metagenome (GOLD analysis project Ga0179593, IMG submission 185931) | Vadose zone soil fungal communities from Angelo Coast Range Reserve, California, USA - CZODoug2_1_08_16fungal (PacBio error correction) | ecosystem: Environmental > Terrestrial > Soil >... | reverse complement strand
GGCTGAATTCTCCCCCCCCCGATTAATGACCCCCCCCTACCCACGTTGGGACGGATGGGTATCTGGTCTTAGCCGTCAGATCTATCCACGTCAAGGGTAAGCACAGCTTCCAATTATTACCTTCACCCTTTCCCCTGCTCCTCTCTCGCGGCGCTTTCAAGGGTATAAAGGTTCTGAAGTTTGCTTCTTTTAAGATCCCCTACCATTTTTTTTCTCCTATTTCAATCCGGTCATGCATATTCTACCACTACGATCACGGGCTCATTCCCGCGGACACTCTCCCTGACCCCTTGACCCCCCCGATTCGGTTCCCCTCCAACCCCTTACGACCCCGAAAACGGGGCCGTCGTCAAGAAAATAGAGGACTCCGCTCCTCAACTCCACCTCCCCCCTCCCCCCCCGGGGCCATTAGTCGAAATCACTGATTCTTAGCTTACCATGGTCGATTGAATTGGCAGTACATCCCTGCACCCCCCTTCCTCCACTTTGTACTTCCTTCATGTCTCCGGCTTGCGAAGGCGATTCCAACGACAGGTTCCCTGATAAACTCCCTCCTCCTCTTCTTCCCTTCCCCCCTCTCCCTTCCTTTTTTTTTTTCTTCTTTCCTGCCCCTCTCCGCGTAGATCCAGCTGAAAGGCGACAACCCTTAAGCCTTTTTTTCTCACCTATTTTTTCACCCCAGCCCTTAATACCTCATTTTTCTACACCCTCCCTCCCCCCGATCTGACGACTGACCGGGGCATTCTATACACCACCTTTAAGATTATCCCTCTTTCTTCCGTTACCTCCTTCACCCCTCCTTTCTCTTGGCTTTCCCCCGCCTTTTTATGTTTGGCCCAAAAATACTGGGTTTCCAAGTTACCAGCAACTTCCCTCCCCCCCCAGGCTCCCTTCGGCCCTGTGATACCTCTACCATGCACGTGTCCCCCCCTATAATGGTACGCGAGATCAGCTTTGGTTCCCCTGACAAGGGAAGGGGCCCACTTCGACCACCACCAGCACCCCTTCACACCTCCTCGGGTGAGCAACCCCCCTTTTTTCCCAGTTACGATGGTTATCAGTTGACCTTACAGTCTTAGACGTGAGTAAAGAAGGCTTAATTTCGCCCGATTGCGAGCCAAGTCGACCCTTCCTCGCGGCCACCTCTCCCCTCCTTTCCCTTTGACAGACACCTTTTCTGCATTTTTTTCACCGCCCTCTTCCCCTCCCTCAGTTCTACAATTGCGCGGCGACTTTGGCTCGACCAGTTCAAAATACTATTTTTCGACTTTCCCGCTTCTTTTTTTCTTTACTTTGGCGGCCAGGCCTGTCCTGGTCCGCAACGGGCAACGCCACAGTAATCGAAGCATCTCACCACAAGACCTGACTGCCTCCCCCCCTAATTCTTTTCCCCCCCTCCTTTTTTTTTTTTGCTTTTCTCGATTCCTTTTTTTCCGTCCTCCGTGGGCCACTTCCATGGACTTCCTTTGGCCGCCGTTCTTGGTGTCAGTCGACAAGACCAGACCAATCGTAGAAGGTTTCTTTTCAGAGGTTGAACTTTTGGTTTTCCCCCCCTCGTCCCTTTTAACGTGCTTTTTTTATTATGCGGTACGAGCCTTGCCAGCCTAATGCGTCACTTTTGAGTCTGTTCAACGAAGTAGGACCTAGCGATTACATTTGGCCCCTTCCATTGGTCCTAGGCTTCGACATGAGATCGGGGATCTAACTTCACCTGATCTCTTTCTTACTTCTGAACCACCCTTTGGTTTGCTCGCTGAGGTTTTTCATCGGGATGTAGGGAATAGGGCTTTCTTGTTGGTGTCTTTTTTTGCCCCTTCTCCAGTCCCCCTCTTCTCGAGTCTTATGAGGTTACTGCCGTCTCCCGGACGCAGCGTCGTCGACGTTGCTTTAAATTGTGTACCCACAAAGTATGGTTTGTTCACAGACGTGGCGGTCACCTCCCCCCTTGTTCGTTTTAAATTTTTGTCTTTTTTCGTGGTTTTTTTCACTCCCTTATAATTTTGGTTATATTTTTTCCGTTCATTTTCGCGGGCGAATAGGTGTAGCCTGTTGTAGTAATTAGTCCGTTATGGTCCTACTCCAAATGTTCTTCCTATTCCGGTGGTTGAATGTTTTTTTTTTTCTTTCGGCGGCCCTCCTTTTTCGTTCGCCACTTGATTGTCTCGATGATCGCCGTAGAGCCGATTTTCGTTGTGGGTATAGAGACTCATTCTTGCTCCTTTTTGGACTCCCTTTCTTCTTCCTCCCGTAAAACCTCTTCCCATTTTCAAGTTGGGTCCTCCCTCTTGATTTACTCCAAGTGCAAGACGACCCCTTCGTAATCAGGTTTTTTTTCTGACCTTTGGGTCCCCCCCCCGCTTGATTGCTTTTGCGTACCCTGTCCTCCTCTTTTTTTACGACGGCCCCTTTTTTGGGTCGTATGCGGGAGATGTCAGAGGGAATCTGTACATCGATTTGGCCTTATCCGTTCCCTTTCGCGGTCTTCGGTTATGACTTCTCAAAGTTCCTACCGACTGCGTCCCCGTGCTACCATTCTGTCAGTCGTGTCTATTCTATACCTCAAACCAAGCCGTATACCCTGCTTTTAGAGCCCAAAGGGAGACTTTGCCCCTCTTGCGGACTTTCCTCCTTTCCCTGCCTTTTACGCTGTCTTTGACGATCCAGATACCCAAACGTCCACCCTGTTTTTTCAATTTTTCGCTTTCTCCCCACCCAGCCCCTCTTTTTCCCTGTTGTGTTGTTTTCTGTAGATTTTCCTTGGGACTTTTTTCTCCTATCCCCCTATTACGACTGTCCCACCGAAACCACTTTTTGGGTTTGATTGGTCTTCTCTCCATTTTCCTCACCGCCGCAGGCGCTTTCAAGTATTTATTGCACTCCCAAACGGCGTTAGCACTTCTGTTTTCTTCCTGTTCTTTTATGATTATCCCCCCTCATTACACCCCTGGTATCCGCAAACGAGGTAAGGTTTCAGTAGGTGACTTTTCCTGTATTTTTTCTTGCTTCCGGACCCCCCTCATTTCCGAAACTTTCCTTCCATTCCGATTTGGCAAATATGCCCTAACGGTTCCCATATAATAAACCCTCCACGACCCCGCAACGGTTTTTCTCTCCCCCGCGTTCTTCCCCCCCCTTCCGTGGACGGACCTGGTGTCTTTTTCCCCCTCCAACTGATAGTCTTCATGGGTCCATGAAAGTGTTCAGTACCATCACTCATCTACCCACGACCTTTCCCTTTCACGTGTACGTCTTTCTAGACCTTAATTCCAGTTTGAAGCGCTGCGTTGACAACCGAAAGGTCTCTCGATACCAACCCTTGCGCTATTTCTCTCCCAAGTTTCGGGACTCTTTCGCCCCTGCACGCCGCGTCGATTCAGCCCGTGAGGCGCAAAAATAATTGTGAGACCCAACCACTTTTGAGGATCCCCTGGCTGCTAAAGATTTCCCCCCCTCCCGCGACGCTCCCCTGGCAGAATCCCACCACCTACGGTTACTTATTAGATTCTTATCCGTGCCCCCCCTTTACCCACCCCTTCTTTTTCGACTTGGACGGTTTGACCGCCAAGTGGAACAAAAACCTTTTGTGTTAAACAAAAGTTCCCTCAAAGTTCTACAGACAACGGCTTCCCGTATTCACGTAAGTGCCTTTCCCTCTTCCCCGGTCCTGGTTTTTTCCTTCGCTGGGTTTGGTCCCAAGGCAATTGGCTCCCAAGACAGAAAAACCACCTCCGTCTGATTCCCCTCCCCCTCGCTTCACTCCTACTGGGCCTTCAGGTTCCTTCCCGTACCCCGGAAGGATCTGGGGGTAGATTCCCTCTGCGACCAGACCCATTTACGAGATGGGGCCCTCTACGGCGTCCCTCCGAGGCCCCTCCTGCATCGCTGCGCGTAACAGCCCTGATAAAGACCACGTTAGACCCCCGCTTATTTACCTTTACTTGTTTTTTTTAAGTCCCTTTTTTGGCCGTTTCCCCCCCTACGGCGTCCCCTCTTTCATGGTCGTCCCTCAAATAGCGTGGCAACGACGGTCAGAGCAGACGGAAAACCCCCATTCGACGGCAATCCGATCCCCTTTCTCTCCTCCTTGTTTGAGTAGATATTTGTTCTTTCTCGTTTGTCCCCCTCTTTGTGCCACGCTCTTTTTCCGACCAGACCTTTGCCTTGGCCTTCGGTGGGTGTTAAGCCCCCCAAGAAAACGGCCACCTCCGTACCTCAGCAACCTTCTTTTAATTTTCACATCTCCCTGTGCTTTTCTAAGGAATTGGCCCACCCGAATGAGTCTTTCCCTTGGTAGGTCCGAAGATCCTAGAGATTTACAATTTGCTTGGTCCTTATTGCTGGTCTCACTCTCTCAGGTCCTGCCCGTAAGGTCCTTCTTTTTCTTCACTTCCTTTTAAACACCCCCACGTTTGCTCGCAGAGTTTTTCTGGGGGTGGGGGGGATTTCTTAGGTGAGTTTTTTTTTTTTCTCTTTTCCCGAAAAGCTCTTTTATAAATTCCTTTTTCCCAGCTGTTATTTTTTTTTTCTTTTTTTTCTTTTGCTTTTTTTTTCTTTTTTTTTTCTTTTCTTCTTTTTTTTTTTTTTTTTTTCTTTTTTTTTTTTTTTTTCTTCTTTTTTTTTTTTTTCTTTTTTTTTTTTTTTTTTTTTTTTTTTTTTTTCCCCCTCTTTCTTTTCTCTTTTTCTTTTCTTTCTTTCTTCTTTTCTTTCTTCCTTCTCCCTTTTCTTTCTTCCTTTTTTTTTTTTCTTTTTTTTTTTTCTTTTTTTTTTTTTTTTTTTTTTTTTTTTTTTTTTTTTTTTTTCCTTTTGTTTTTTTTTTTTTTTTTTTTTGGTCTTTTTTTCACCCTTTTTCCATGACGTACGTCCTCCGCAGTTGTCGTAGTTTTGCTGGTAAATTGGGTGAAAAAACTTTATGTTTACCCCCCCCCAAGTTTTTCTCTTGTATACCCCCTTTTTCTTGGTTTCCCTTTCAGGCGGGACTCCGTAATCGTATATAGGTGGTGGTATCTTTCCCGAGTAATTAGTCAGTCTTTGGTATGGTTGTAGTACTTTCCTCCCCCCCCCCTGCTTCCTCCCAATTCCTTCTCTACAAGGCTTTTGGCGCCGGCCGAGGCCGTGAGTTTTTAGCGGAATTCCTCCCCTCAGCGATCGTCGCGGCTCCTGAGGAGCCGTGAGCCGTCTTCTTTTTTTCTCTCCTCCTGGCTTCGCGTCCACCTTTTTTTCCCCTTGCCTTTTTTTGCCCGTCAAATCTCGTACACGTGCAGGCACATTCAAGTTGGGACGACCATCTGATGTACTTCCGTGAATAGACACATGAAGCTTTTTTCCAGTTTTTCTGACGTTGTGACTTGCTTGGCGGCGCCTGTCTTTTTCACCGTCATCTCTACACGGCCCAGTCGGGGTCGTATTGGTAGGAGATTTACACTTTTTTTTTCTGATCCAACTCGGAGTCTTCTCTTTTCGTCTCCCTTTTCTTCGTTCTCTTCCCCCCTGCGATGCTCTGCAACAGTCCGTACACCGTGAAGGAAGAACTTGTTGGCATCCCTTCTTTGTTCGTCGCTGCGGTTCCCCTTTTCGTTAAGTTTTCCCTTTTTTGGTCGAAGTTCTCCGCGGTTGGTTTCGTGCAATTTAATACTTGAAATCCTCCTGCCGGGTGCGTACCTGGAAGCCTTTTTGATCTGGACGCTCTCAAGATCCCCCCCTCCCGTTGGTTCTTTGTTCCTTTCTTTAGTCAGCCAGTCCCTCCCCTCCTCCCCCCCTTGTTTTTTTAGAGAGATTTTGGCTGTTGACTTGGTCACTAAAGCCTACCGAATGACAAAATCCCATTGGGATATTTTATTTTTCTCCCTCTTCCTCTCTTACGCTTTTTTTCAAGTCTGCTCCTGCCCTGCGTTAGCACTTCGACCGTGGCGCTCTAAAGGGTATACCGGTCTAAGACTGATATACCCTGACTTCCCCATTGTACCGAACCCCTTCTCATCTTTTTTTACCGGACCATTAAACGTTTTGATATCTAGAAAGAACCATGATCAGGGACTCCCTACTTACGGTCTACCTATCCGATTTTTCCCTCCCTTCCCACCGATACGACCCTCCCCAACCGGTCGTCCCGGGACCATCGCGCCGTTGACATGAAGAAGCAAAACTTACTCCTTTTTCGAGGTTTGACCTCTTGTCTTCCCCGACCCCCTTGACCGAGCTCATGGTCCTGCACTTGGCCGTACCATCACGGTAGATACCAACTTGAATTCCCCGTATGAGGCTCCCCCCCTCTCTCCTTCCCCCTGCTCTCACGACGCTTTTTCCCTCGATCCCCACGTTATCGCGTCTCGCGGTTGTACAATACGAGACACCTCATTGCCGCCCGCGACGATCTCTTCCTTGGTCTCCCGGCCACCTTCCCACCACCCCAAGACTTGTCGTCGTATGAAAGGAAATTGGGAGGAACTTCACCCGTTGACCCAACCTTGCTCTCGGTGACGATTTTCCTTTGCAGAATCTACCCACAACCGGTTCCGTTCCGGACGACTGTAAGTGACCCCCCCCTTTGCAACCCTCTCCCCCCTCTAACCCCACCTTGGTAACCCATGGGGTACCCAAGTACCGCAACGTCAGACAACGGACGGATAGGACGACTTCAACTTCCCGGTCTTACCAGTTCCCCCTCTTCCCCCCCCACCACCTCCTTTCCTCTTTTTTTTGCGACCATTCCTTTTCGCAAAAGCGGAGGGACACCACAAGAAAAGGACCTAAATAATAACATATGGCCCCCATCTTTCTCCCACCGCATACCTTTCCCTCCCTTTTTGACTAACGTATTTGCAGTTTTTTCGCAGACATCCCCCAAGGAATTCACATTGATCTTCATGGCCAATGCTTACTGGAGGGTTACGTTGACAGAAAAGCGGCCAATTTCCATGAGCGGCCCCTCCCACCCGCCCGTTCTTTCTATGTTCCCCTTCAAATAATGGGCTTGCGAAGAAGACCTCTTACGAAGGAGTTTGAATTTTTCCTAAAAAAAGTAGGCGGTCCCCTTTTTTTGCGCAAAATTCCCCCCCCACCCTCTCGATCCCCACTTTTTACTTCGATCCTTTTTTTTCCTCCTCCTCTGTTGAGATGAGATTGATACGTTTTTAAGGTACAGGTAGTATTAAGTATGATCGATGAAGGTTTTTCCTTTTTTCACCCTTCAGGACACGATCGCCTTCGTTTTTCCCCAGCCCCCCCTTTTTCGAGTTTCCCATCCCCCAACGGTTTTAAACGGGCATCCACCCTCGGCCGCTCCAGATTGTAGCTTTTGCTGGTCGTAGGCTGAGGTACGAGTTGAACAGAGAACAATTCTCTCTTTGTCGAGGTAACCCCCCCTTCTCCCCCAATTCTAATTCTTTTTTTTAGCGGGAAGCGACTTGCGGGACTATATACGGTACTTTTTCAAAATGACCATGTACTAGGAACCCCTTTTTGCTAGTTTTCCTTTTCTGTAATTGTTGGTTCTCTTTGATTTTCCTCTCCTGGGTCGAGACCCGATTCGCGCCAAGCGAGACAGTAATAGTGTGGACGAAAGGTGATGGGTTGTCTAATGGCTCACCTGAGGTTCCGTCGCTCTCTTTTTAGCTTTTTGTAACTTTTCCCCCCCCTTATGTTTTTTCACATACTGTCTTTCACCCGTCCAAAGGAAATCTTTTTTGTCTGCCTGTTTTGGAGTGGATGGTCACGTACATGCCATTAATTCTGATTTTCGCGTTTTCTTCTTCCAGTTTTTTTCCTCGTTTTCTGGTGCCTTTTCCTCCCACTGTAAGAACGAGACAATGAATGTGGAGCAGGACCCAGGTTCGTATTAAGTCTCCCCTCCCCTTCTTGCCAACTTGCGCTCCTTGTTGTGTTGTCTCGAGATAGGTCCCCGGTCGGTTTGTGCAAGCGCCTCAGTTCCAGAAGGGGAATCTGACTTCTTGACGACCACCCGGTTGCGGTACGTTTTTTTTCTCCTTCTTGTCGGTCCCCCCCGTGCATCGACTTAAAGTCGTAATAGGTTTTTCTTCTGGACTGAACAGGGAGTGTCGTAAAGCCGTTGGGAGGATCTTTTCCAGTCTTGTTTTTTCACGCGATGTGGTTGCTTATTTCTTACCCTTGTAGGAGCGTAACAGAGCATCATTGGTCCAACGGATGGCCGTGGCATTTCTTCTCTCCTCTGGCTCTCTTGGAGTCTTGCACCTTTCCCCCTCCTGCGCACGTAAGAGTTCTCAAAGGAGTAGTTCCCTTTCGTAATACTTTTTCCCCCTTTCTTGTCTCCCGCGAAACCTCTTTCGGACTTAAAGTAATACTTCCTACTCTGCGCTGTTTTACGTTCCCCCCTTCCAATCACTCCCCAGCCGTGGTTCGGTGGTTAGAATCGTGATGAAGTATTCACAAGAAAGGAATCTCTCTCCCCCTTCCTTTGTTGTGCGAGATCCTGGCTTGGTGACTTTCGGTCCCAAGAAAGATACGACTCCCACAAGAAAACAAAGGCTGGACTTTTTGCTTCTCGTTTTATCTCTCCGACCCTCAGCCTTCCTAGTACCCCCGCCCCAACGGCGTCCTTTCGCCAGTTGCCTCCAGGGTGATTTTTGTCTAGACCGCCTTACCACCTCCTTCCTTTTATCCGAACTTGTGCGGAAGGCGTAACTTTCTTTCTCTCTTCTTCACGGCCCCTGACGATCTTCCCTGACTAAGGTAGATGCCACATACAGGCCATTAAATGCATCCCCCCCCTCGTTACTTTCCGCATACTGGGTTCTGCCTCCTTACCCTATGTGACTTTTCCCCCTGAAGAAGACCGGCAACTTATCGCACACAAAAGTTATTTCTTTTCGGTGACCGCGTTTTTACCCTTTCTCTGTCGCGTAAACACTCTTCCCCCCCCTATCAAACTTATGTTACCTGAACGGTGTCTTTTGCCCTCCCCCTTCTTCCCCGCTCTCTCCTACTTGTTCCCTTACTCTATACCCCAAAAGACGCGGCTACATAGAGACCCTTAAGTTGGAGAACCGCTCCTAGCTTAGGGCGTTCTTGCCCCTATACCTCTGTCCCTCCTTCTCCCAGTGGACCCCTTCCCATCACTTACTATTACTACCCCACGGCAGATACAACCTATTACTCCCCGAAGAGGACTGCCCCTTTCATTTCTCCCCTTTGGTTCCTTCTAGTTCTCCTGTACGCACAACAATCCCCGGCAAGTCTACCCCAGAGACCGACCTCGGGAATGTGTTCCCCCCCTTCCCCCTGAAACTTTTTCTCCAATGCTTGTATTGCAATTTCCCCTCCTGGTGATCCAGTCCAGAGGAAAATAAAAGTGGCCTCCACCCTTCTGGTATGTGCTTCTTTTTTTTCCTTTCGAACATCGTCGCAGCCGCTTCCCCCCGCACCGTCCGATTACTACATTCCCTGACACCCCCTCGGTTCAAACCTGTGTTCGAAAGTACGGATGGCGATCGTACATTAACGTATTAGACGTTTTTTTCCAGTTCTTAACTGTTTTCGACTTTCCCTCCCCCACCTTCCTCCGCTTTTCCCCTCTTCGGTCTCTTCCTTTCCCTACCAGCGGCCAAGTGCGCATTCTGCTGAGGCAACGGTTACAGACGATAACGGACCTTCCCTTTTCTACAATCGCGCTCGATGTTCTCCCCCTTTTCCCCTGTGGTCTTGCGACTTTACCGACCTTTTTCTTTCTTTACCCCACCGGAAGGGCCAAGAATGTCCCGGTCGTCAGAAAATAGCGTGGACAACGACCACCTCGAGTCAACCAACGATTCCGGCAATCCCCTCCTTTCCTGATTTGATTTCTCCCCTGTAGTCTTTCCTTCTGGCTCGATGTTGTAGTTGAACCCTATGTGAGACGAAACACTCCTTGTCAAGCTTATTCCCCCTTCACCCCGTAGACTGTTTCTTTCTCCCAACCTGATTACGGGGTAACACCTCCTCTCAGATTGTAGAACTTTGGTAGTAGCGTGATGTACTTCCGTGCCCAGCGAATGTTCTGTGTGGTTCCACTCCTATCGCTGTGTGTGTCAAATCCTCTTTCTGGGCGCTCAAGGTGGGTACTCGTCAGGTCTGCGGGGACTCCTCTCCTACGGTAGTAACCTATAGAAATCGTAATTCTTAACGGGGTGTCCCGGTTTGTAGTTTATCTCGTTTTTTGTCCTTGCCTTCTCTTCACCACCTCATCGAAATTATAGTGGTGGTCGAAGGTGATGGGTTACTTTTTCTGTTGAGCCTTGTCCTTCTCCTGCGTTCGTTTAATGCCCCGTGTTTTTTCCCACATACTCGTGTCCCCCGTCCAAGGCTGTCGGAAACTATTTTTGTAGACTTTTTATTGGAAGCTTGGGAGTGTTTCAAGTAAAGGAGGGAGCCCTAGCGTATTTTTTTCTTTTCCGCTCCCTTAAGACGCCACTTCTTCCCTTTCTGTCTGTCCCCCAAGTTTAAGACAGAGAAAAGTTCTGTTGGAGCAGGCTTCTCGATTTGAGGACTTGCAGCTTTTTCGTCCAACTTCGTTTTTCTTTTTTGGGTATCTCCTTTCCTTTCGTTGTCCCCTCCTCCTGAGTTCAGAAGGGGCCTGACCGGGACCCGACAATAATAGTACCCTTCCTTTTCAAGTTTTGTTCTTCTTCTTTTTCCTCGCCTACTTTAATTGATTTTTCTCGTCGTTACTGTTGGCGGATAATTGTGACTTTGGACGTCTTCCTTCCTGCCCCTTTCTTTGACGCTTGTTGTAGGGTTATGAGATCCCCGAGGGCATCTTGCGTCCAAATCGGCCAGTAGGTGTCTTCCATCGAAGTTTTCCTGAGTTTCTTTCCCCGTTCTTCCCTCCTGAGCAACTTCCGAGTTCGGATCCCAGGAGTAGGTGGTCGTGTCTATAGGTTAATTCACGTTTCGGTTTCATCTTTCGGAGTCCCCTCCTACTGCAATACTGTTCGGTGGCGTACTTGGACGACTTTGAGAGATCTTGCGCTCTCCAAGCCCCCCAATATACGTTTTATTTTTCGTACTCGCTCTATAACCCCTCGCCCTTTT
>Ga0179593_1501148_pt1 | contig 11043 bp, 17 predicted proteins | sample CZODoug2_1_08_16_FD_185931 | JGI IMG/M metagenome (GOLD analysis project Ga0179593, IMG submission 185931) | Vadose zone soil fungal communities from Angelo Coast Range Reserve, California, USA - CZODoug2_1_08_16fungal (PacBio error correction) | ecosystem: Environmental > Terrestrial > Soil >... | reverse complement strand
TTTACTGTCCCGCACCAGATCCGTTTTCCACAACGCCCTGCGCCACCCCCCCATCGTTTCCCCCATATTTCCCCTCCCCCACCCATCCTTCAGTATACCCGCACGCCCCCCGTTCAAACCCTCTACCGCTTGTGGTCCCCCACCCGCCCCCTCCCCCCTTTTCTCCCTCTCTGATTTGCATTCGGCCATGTGCCGCACCCTTTTTTTTTTTTTTCACCAAAATGGTTTTCCCCTCCCCAGCTCCCTAGTCTTTAGTTCTCTTTCTGCCGCCTTCATTTAACGTGACTTCCCTTTCCCCCCCCGACTGACCCCCCGTTAGAGTTTTTTCCCCCTTTCTGGGACTTCGTGTGTTCGGCTTTTGTCCACCCAGCCCCCCCAATGCACGAGAGCCATGCCCGTCCTCGCCTTTGCTTTAAACCAAAGGTCCCCCTATCCTTCCCCTCCCCCGCTTTGATGGCCCCCCTCCCTCCCCGCCGCCCCCCCAGCCTGTTTTTTTTATTCCCCTTCACTTTTTTCTTCCCCCCTTTTTTTTTTCCTTATTTTTTTCCGATTTTGGTCACACCCTTAAGCGCTCCGCCCGCATCGTGTTTTTTCCCCCCTGCTCCCCATTTCCCCTACAGTAACTCCCCAGCGAGTGACCTTGTTGGCGCCCCCCCCCCCAATTTTATCTGTTTCTGTGACACCTGTTTTCTTTCAACAGTCCTGTCCCCCGGAACAACCTTCATTCCCTGGTCCATTAGACCCCCCTGCACCCCCTCTTCCTCCATTTTTTTCGCTTTCAGTAAAAGCCAGCTGAAACCGCGCAAAGTGCGAGGTTTTTTAGGATGCTTTTACATTTAACCCCGCTTTCTTTTCCCACGAAATTGTAATAGGTCCACAGTGATTTCGCTCCCCCCCAGTCTACATATCTCGGCTTTTTTTTTTTTTTTTAGTCTTGTGGGCTTCGGGAAGAACACTTCGGACCCAATTTCCGATACGGCTGGGGGTAATTGCATGTTTCACAGCCGGAGGGAGATGTTTTGCCAGCTGGAGACTTTACCCCTTCTTGGGAACGTCGGAAATACGCATGAGAAGTTTTTCGCGCGGAGCCGCCGGGTTTGAGGTTTGGAACTCCCCCCCTACTTCTTAACCTCCCTTTTTACCAAGCTCAAAATAATTTGGAGTGTCCCCATTTACTGCTTCCGCCCCTTTCTTCCACTTGTCTGGTTTGTTTTTTCCATTTTGCTGGATCTTTTTTTACCCATTAAGTGAGGAGCCGAGGACTTATCCCGAACGATCCCCCCCTTACGTGATCATTGCATGCGATTACGCTCACACCGCTCCCTTTAACATTTTTTACACCCACTTCCGCTGACAAAATCCGATGGCTTTTTGGGTCCATTGCCAATTTTTCTCAAACCCCCAACTTCTCAAGGGCTAAACCTTCCGCAACCCTCCAGATTTACCTTGTGCGTCGGATTTTTTTGACCGTGGTTTTGGTTGAAGGCTTATTTTTTTCTGTATCCCTCCCTCCCAGTGTTGGACGTTTGTTGCGCGTTCCCCAATCCCGCCGTCCCCTTGCCAAACCCCCAACCCGGTGTTCTGGGGACCGCACTTCCCCTTACCCCCTTTTCTTCGGCCTCCTGCGGTCTTGATGGCGATAGAAACCTTTCCATATCGTCTTCTTTTTTCACTCCTCCGTTTGTTTTTTTGATTTTTGATTTTTTTGTTTTTAATACCATCAGATGAACCACCCTTTTACTTTGCCGGTTTGTAGATAGGGGACCGTTTTGTTTCGGTTTTCCCCCCCCCCGGTTTTTTTTTTGCAATGCCGGCGATTTTTTTCGGCTTCAGCCAGAGTTTTCCACTTTGCTTTTCTGTGCAGGTTTCATCCCCCCCTCCTTCACCCACGGCCGTGCCCCCCTTGGTCTACGCCCCACGGTTGGACGTAGGATGGCTTCTGTTTTTTCCTTCCTGGTTCCGTTGGGCCGGGTCGCCACAGGTTTGCTGGTTCCAGCTGTGTTGGATTCCAACTCACTCTCCATCGCTTATCTTATGACTCGTTGTCCGCATGGCGGCTTTATTTTTCGCACAGTATGTCCTTTTTTCCCTTCTTTTTTCTGATCGCCGGGGCGCCTTACCCCCATTCCCTTTACTGTTTTGTGGGGCAGGAGGCCCGTCGTTTACCACCCCCACCATCCCCCCTTTCCGGACGTTTGGTGGTCGTTGGGGGCTTGCCTGGAACCTTCCGCCTCTTTTTTTGATTGGATCTGAATGAGGGCTTTTTTACTGATGTGACCCAGCAAGCCGGTTTGCCCCCCGTTTCAAAGATCAAGAGGGCGCGACTGCGTACAGGTATTTGGTTTTTCGTTTTTCGCTCCGAAGTCAAGAAATTCGGTTTCGCCGACTTTTGGCGTTTTTCGCGCTTTTCCTCCCCCGTGATTGTCCAATGACCACCCCCGGGCGTATCCTAATTCAGTCCCCATTTCCCCGTTGGCTTCCTGACCAAGTTCCAAAACACCTTCCGTACGTGCTTCCTTTTTGTCGCTGCAATGGTTGGAGTCCCTGTCTGATCTTTGAGAAAAGTTTGTTCCTCCTGGCCCCTCCTCGGATGTATGGAGATGACTCTGGTTATATTAACTGAAATAGCCACCCCCTTACGGTTTTCCCCCCCGTGTTGCTGTTTTTTTTTGCATCGGTACCCGCTCCCCCCCCCCCCCTTAACCTTTCTTTTTGCTGGGAGATTGATTCCGTGCTTTTTACTTTCCTTTTTCACCTTGAGGTTAAGTATCTTTCCCCTGGGTTTTTTTCCATTTCTCTTTCCGACCCTGGGGGTATGTCTGTCACCCCCTTTTTTTTTTCTCCCTGTTTCTTGAGCTGCAAACGACCTTGTTTTTGGTACTCGGGACCCGTTCTTCGTCTACACTTGTGGGCAACAGTGTTTCGTGCCCCCTTTTTTTTTTTAACAATTGCCTTAGGATGGACGGTCGTCCTCCTCTGGGCCCATGTGTGTTATTCTTCCTGTAGAAGCCCGCCCATCCTCCCGTTTCTTTTTCCGTACGATTTTGACCCTTGGGGATCGCCAAGGATTAGGTGCGTCGTTCGATATTCGGGCCTGGGATTTTTTTTTGTTTTTTTACCCCCTTTTCTTGCTTGTTTCGTCGAGATTTCTCCGGCGGCGGGGTGGGGTTGTTGGTTTACGTTTTTTCTTGGCGTGTGCCCCCTGACTCCCGTAACATTGGTCGGGTGGCTGGGGTCCGGTCTTTAGTCCCCTTTCCCTGGCAGTTTGCTTCCTGGTCAATAAGGCTACCGTGCTCGCACTCCTGTATGCTGCCGTTTTTTGAGGACCTTTTTGCTGGTGGCTGTCGGTTTAGCAAGATTGCTGGTACGGTTACGGTCGGTTTTATAGTTTTTTCTGACGCTGGTGATTGGTTGGTGCTCACTTTACTTTTGTTTTTTATTAGTCGAGCGATTGGAGGAAGAGTACTTTTTGTTTAGAACGTTTTTTTTTAGGTGGAGTTTGATTCACGCCTTTCTGGATTTGGTCCACGCACCAATTTGTTTGATGCCACTTTTTTTTTTCCCCTTTTTTTTTTTTTGCCCTTGGTTCCCTTCTTTTCATCCCGAAGTTTTTTTTACGGCCCTGCACAAAACCAAAAGCTCTCTTTTTGAACTTTTTGGACCCCCCCCCTAACCCAGTTTGTTTTTGTGTTCCCGGGTTTTTTCTTTTCTAAAATCGTATCCATCCGTTACCCCTTTATGATCCTATCGAGATGAGATTATTTCTTATAGATGTGTCTCCGGGAATTTGGCGGTGTTTTGGTGTTTTACTCCGTAACCCGGGAAGAAGGTTTTCACAGCCCCCCTTTGGTTTTCCGCTGTCAGATTATTCTCCGTGACAATTGACGCGAACCCTGCGAACATTTTTTTACACCTTCGGCTCAGTGTTTTTTTTCCTACACCCTTTCGCGGTTTTTTGATTTTGAGATTTTTCCCTTTACGTTGGACCGCCTGCTTTTACCCAAACTTTCCCCCGTCCTCCTAACCCATTTTTAGTTTTTCCTGGTTGACAAGGCAACGGTTCTACTGGCTCCCCTTGCGTTTGCCGAATTGAGTTTTTTCCAGTAGGACTTACTCGGACCATACGAGGGAAACATCTCTGTTTTTTGGCACACCTTTTGGGTTTTAGTTTTTCCCTTTGCTGCATAAGAACTGGGAACAGTGAGTTACCATTTTTCCTGATTCATGGAACCCATACTCTTTGGATCTTTTTTTTTTTTTCCCCTTTGTCGTGGTGTGAAAGATTTTTTTAGAAGGCTCCGAAAACCCAATTCTTGTTTTTTTTTCTTCGACTCCCTCACACAGCAGCACCCGTCCTGTACCATGTGAAAGGACCCCTGCCTGTTTCCTTCTTGGTACTTTGTGAAATATACCTTGCACCGTACCCTCTCGCCCATTTCCTCCTTCTGGTGATGGCGCCGTCTCTAGCTTCTACCAAAGTCTTTGGACCCCCATTTCGAACGATTTCCGTATGTCTTCCCCCCTCTTGGTCTTACCTATTAGTGCCCCCTGCCTAAACTATAGTGGACTTACTCCCCCTAGATTTTTTGACTTTGCCTTTTTTTGGGAATCTTTTTTACCCCCCACTCTTTTTACCTTTCTTCTCAGCATAAAGGGTCATAACAAGGATTACCCGGTCTTCCGTGATGAGACGAGAAACCCCGTGTGGCCCTATGTTTACATCTTGATTTTCGATTTTTCCCTTATGTTCATTGGCCTGAAGATTCGGCTTCGTACCACCCCCTGGGTCTTTTTATTGATATGAAGCCCCCAAGACGTTGGAAGCTGGCGCGATGGGGTCCGGTATTTCTTCATTTCTTTTTTCTGACCTAATCGTCATCGAACAAAACTTGCTAGTTCGACCTCCCCGAGGAAAGGTTGCTTTTTTCTCCGCCCCCCCCCTGCGGGTCTTAGATTTATCCTACCCATGCCTGATGTTTTCACCCGTCCCCCCCTTTCACGTTTTTTCCCCCTTCAAATTTTGGCCCGTGTGTTTTTTCCTCCCTTTTGTGGTTTTTTTCTTCTTGATTTCCTTCCCGTCCCTCCATGGGGTTCGGCTGATTGGTCTTTGACTATGGGTGGCGCTTCCGTTTTTCGTCACCCCAGTTTCGGTTGACCTTGTCTTTCTCTTTTACCCACCCCACAGCTGCCTCTGCTAGGTGCAGGAGGCACTTGGCTTACTCCCGTAACTGTTGAGTTGAGGCCCCCCCGCCCGATTCTTGGTTCCACAAGGCCCCCTGGGCCCCTCCTTGTTCTTCTTATGCTCCCTTTTTCCTGCCTTTATTTTTTTATGCGAGTTTTACGTTCGGAAATTGACGGACGCCCCCCACAAATCTATCAAAATTTGGCTGTCGCCAGTGCCCTCCCCCCTCCGTTTTGATCAGGGACCGCAAGCCGCTTTCCCATTTTTTTTGAGACCCCCTGCCGTTTCTTCTCCGAGGGTCCCCAGACCAAAGGCTCTGTCTGTAAATTTTCCCCGCCTGCTTTTTTTCAAGTTCCTTACCCAGTTCTTTTTTTTTTTTTTTTGTGGCCCCCCCTTTACCACGCTAGCAGGCAGGTTTCGTTTTTGCTTTTCCCTCACGGTTTTGCCCCCCCATTCGCCCCATTCGCGGATTTTTGCTTCTGTTTAAAGGGTTTTTTGGTTTTTTTTGGCCGATTGCACTCTTTATTTTTCCCTTCACCCCCTCCCAACTTCGGGTCTGTTTACCAGCGGCCCTTTCTGTCTAGTTTTTTTTCCCCCCTGACAAAGGGGCTTTGGGGTTTGATTTTTCTGCGTGCCTTCACGCTTCCCAAGCTTCCCCATGGTTCTTTTTTCACCTTCCCCCGTTTTCCAAATTCCCTTTTCCCTTTTTGTGCAGACTTGATGAATGGCCCACGGTCCCTTTTTTCCGAATGCCCCCTTGTTCTGGCTGATTCCCTACCCAGAAACGGCCCCCCCCATCGCCGTCCTCTTGTTTTGTTAAGGAACCACATTTGTACTCGTTTTCTTGTTACGTTTCACTACCCCCCTCTTTGTTTTTTTCAGATGCCGAGATTCGGTCAGATTCAGGGATTGCGGCCCTCTTTTTCCAACCTCCGCAAGTGGAGTTTGTTAGGCTGCTTACTTCCATGACTCCCATCTTATCCCCTCCCACGTCGTCGAGTCTAGATTTCCCCCCTGGCTTATCCCTTTTCCTTCGTAATTTTTAGTAGTCTCTCCATCGCGACTCGCTGGCCCTTGTTTTTTGAAATCCTGTCTCCTTGTTCTTTTTGAGGTGTGAATTGACCTTCACTGGTCCTACATGGGACTTTTGGTCCCCCCCATCGTTTTGGTCCCCCCTTGCTAGACTTCCCCGCCCGGCAGCCCCTTGCTAATGGACTTCGCGGCTTCCCACTTTGTATTCTTCGGTCCGGACCCACTGTTCCACTTAACCCCACTTAAGGAACAAGCTTTTTCTCCCCCTGTTTTTTCTTTGTGCCCCCAAGGACTTTTCCCTCGAATTTATTCTTTACCTCCATTTTCCTTTTCCCCTGTTTTTTTTTTTTTTCTCGCGCTTGATTGGCGTTTTTTCCAAGACTCTTTTTTATTGCCGTGGGTTTTTTCCCCCGGCTTGTTGATTCGTTCCCCCCAGGTTGAACACCAGACCCATTTTTTCCCTGCCTTCCCCCTACGACCATTCGATTACTTTTTTTTTTTTTTTCCCCAATCCTGCGAATTGCTGTCCCGAGAATTTCGTGCAGTGCCCGCCCCCAATTTTTTGCCCCAATGGTCCCACCTCGTTTCTTTCCCTCAAGCAGCCGAAGAGTGCCCTTTTACCTGACCGTCCCCACAGCCCCTTAGTTCCTTTCCCCGGGACTGCAAGATTTCCGGTAACGGTCTCGCCGGAGGGTTCAGGTCTCGATCCCTTAAATTTTTTTTTCTTTTCCCCTCAGTGTCTTTTCACCCCGCGTGCTTCGGAAGTTTCGTCTCTCTCCTCCTGTCCGTCCTCTATCTTTTTCCTGAGCCCCCATATTTGTGTGCGCGCCCGGAGTACTTTCCCCCTTTCCCGTTTGCGTTGTTTTTTTTTCTTTCCCTTTTAGCATTTTTTTGTTCAGTGTGTTTTCCTTCGAGCTGCAACCTAGCGATTAGTTTTTCCATTGAGCCCTCTCTTGAATGTCTTTTCCCCAGTCTTAGTTTGACCCCTTCCCTTCCACCCTCCTTTCCTTTAAGGTCGAAACCCCTCGATGAAGTATTGCCAACTCCACGTCCCTGCCCCTTCCTTTTTTTTTTTTTTTTGCTATAGAGTCCATTTGCCCCCCTCGGCCTCGGTCACTGCGCAACCACCCCCCTCCTCTCCCCTCTCTCCCCCCTTTGTTTTTTTGTTTTTTTCTTTCTCTCCCTCTCTTTTTTTTTGTTTCCCGTTTTTTTTTCCTCCATTCTTGCTGCCTTGGTTCAGCGTCTTGGTTTTGGATCGGACATGATCCCCTTGCGGGTGAAACCTGTCGACTTGTCCCCAGGTGTGGAGCATTCGATCAATTTTTTTTCCTCTCCCTTTTAGGCCCCCCCTCCCTCCGGTTGCACCCTCCCTTTTTCCTTTTGCTTTTCCCTTTCTTGATCACCACGCTGTTGCTGTCACCCAATTTTTGGATCCCCCTTCTCTGCTCTCCCCGGAAAAGACTCGGTCCTAACGTTCTCATGGATCGTTTTGTACTTTACTTCCCCTACCCCAATATGTCACCTTGGCCCTGGGAGAACAACCTTGCCTCTCTTTAGTCCCCCCCCTTCTTGCCCTGGGCAGCCTCCACCCCTCAGAAAAGTTTTCTTTTACTTCTCTTTTTTTTTTGTCCTGCTCGGCGCAGTTCAGCCTAGTCCCTTTTCCCTTCCCCCCCTTGCCCCCCTTGCTCAGCAGTCCTTCTCCCACCCCCTCCCCTACTTCAATGCCAGAAAGCGGCGTGAAAATGTTAAATCCCTGAAAGGTCCTGCGCTGGTTCTGATCCTTTTGTCTTTTTCTTTTTCCCACTCTTAGTCTTTTTGCGGCGTCCACATTTAGCCTGTGCGTGTTTTTTTTATCATTTCCTTTTCTGTATACCCCCCTTTCCTTGGTTATTTCATCCAGCCCGCAACCCACATCCTCAATCTTTTAAACCTTTGTCCTTTTCATTTACCTCCAACCCTTCCTTTTCTTATCGATTTCGCATCCCCCTCGGCTTGCCATGAACACCCGTCCTGTTGCAGCCCCCCCCCCAAAAGTCCTTCCCCAGGTCTTGTCATTTTCCCCCCCCAGTTCGGTTTTTGCAGCATGACTCAGTGGTGCGCCTTTTTTTCTCCTCCCCCGATGTTCTTTCCCGGTTTCTTCTGTTTTCGTCCCCTGTTCAACTGTAGAACCCCCCCCGTGCACCCCCACGAACCTTCCTGCGATTACTCCTAATGTTTTTCGCGCAGCTTTCCTCCCGCCCCGTTTGAGAAGCTTTACCTCCCCAGTGTTTTGCCCCTTTTTCCATTCCATCCTTTTTCTTGGTGTTTTTTCTCTCTTTTTTCTTCTCTTCTCCATGCACCACAGCGGGACTTCCAGTCTTTTTGACCCTTTTTTTCACCTTTACCCACCGGCCTCGCTTTCCGGCTGTTTTTCCCCCTGTTTCTGCTTTGGCAGTTTTTTCGCTTTGCTTTTTTCTACATCCCCCCCCCCCTAGCCCCCAGTTCACCCTCCCTGGCCTGTCGCGAACCGAAAGAAGAAGGTAGGGGTCCTTCCTTTTTTTTTTTTTTTTTTTTTTTTTTGTCTTTCTTTTCCCTCCCCCAGCTTTGAGGTCTCCCCTGCCGCAGGAAAAACCGCCCCCCAAAACTTCCCCCCAATCGGGAGGTGCCTTTCTTCTTTCCGCCCCCTCCGGCCCCCTTCTTCCAATCAGGCCGTGCGGCCCACTTACATGGTCCCCCCCCTCGGTTCCCCAATTGCCCCTAGGTGCGGGGCACGGTCCCCCTTCCACTATCCGCAACCCACTCCCTAGTCTTCAAGATAACCTTTTTTCAGGGAATTTGCCACTTTTGTTTCCTCACCATTTGCGCTTCGGAGAGTTTTTTTTTACGCTCACCCCTTGCCTCCCCAAAAGGGCGTGCTTACCTTTGCCAATCCCCCATCTTTTTTTTTCACCCCGAATTGGGGATTTCTCGCGGGGATCCCCCCGATTGGTACGATTCCTTTTTTCGACTCCCTCTTTCTTCACTTCCAGTCCTTTTGTTTCCCGAGGGGGACTTGCTTTTTCTCCCCACTGGTTCGGGGGATTCCCCCTTGGTCACATTGCCCCTTGCCTCAACCCCGAGTTCTGGCTGGGATGGAAACCCTCTTTCGGCGAAATTTTTTGTCCCCCCCCCTGAATGCCCCACACCTCCCCCCGCACACCGCATCCCTGGAAAATTTTCCTAAGTTCCCCACCCAAACAAAGGCTTTTTTAAGTACCCTTACCCCGCCTTCCCCCCTTCGACGATATGCTCGGGAGTTGCCCATTCCACTTCCCACTCCCCCCCCGGCCTAAAAAGGCCTGCTTCGCGTGTCCGCCCACCCAGACATGCCTTTGGGAACGGCGAAACAAAGCCCCCTCCACCCCCTGCCTATTCCGTCCCCTTTTTTTTCTTCGATCTTCAGTCTTCAAACCATTTTCTTATCCCCGCAGTCCCTTCTGGCAAGTTTCGCGAAGTGACCAACTCCCCTTTACTTTGATGTCACCCCCAACGCCCCAAAACCCTTGCCCGTGCTCTCTCCCCCTAACAGGCCTTGTGCGATCCACATCCCCCCCCCCCTCATGATCAGAAACACCAACTTTCCGATTCCAGTGCCCCCCCTCCATTTCCTTGGTTCGATTAGGCCCCTAACGTTCCTCTGCATGCATTGTTTCCGTTCTTTAGCACTCTTGTCCAACCTTCTCTCTTCCTTCGTATCACGCAGGGCGGTAGTGCTTGCTCATTTCCCCTTCCTTTATCCCCCAGCGATTTGGAAATTTTGCGGTCCCCCCATCCCCCTTCCAATTTACGATTTTCTGTCACTAAAGCGTCCCCCAACTCTTGCACATTCTTTTTCTCTGGAAAGTTCTCCAGAATAGAGAAATTATACGCGCCTTATCTTTAGTGCCAAAAAGTGGTCCTTTCTTCCGCCCCTCAAGGTCTTCTAGTTGATGTTGGCTACGTTGGCTTGACCCAGCGCTCCCCTCTTACACGCAGAAGGGACCAGTCCATTTTTAAGGTACTGACAACGCCCTACGCGGCCCAGGATCCTAGTGTTTTCTGTTCGGTTCATCCCCCCACGGCGCCGATTGGATTCACCTTTTTCTCAGCGGGTCAACATGTTTTCCCCACACGTTTTCCTTATTTCCGCTTAGATCCATTGTGCGTCGGTTATCCCCCCCCCCTCTTGACCTTTATTTGAGTAGACGCACCGGCCCGTCCTTCGGGGATGATAGTGTCCTCTGGCCTGATTGGAGTCTTTCTCAAAGGATTGCGGGGTTCCATCTACCCACGAAATCCCTTTAAGAACAAAAGCCTTTTTTTTTAAAATGGAGTTTTTGATTTCCACATTAACCCTAGTCCCAATATTTGATTGTGTTTCCCCCTTGTTTTTTTTCGGATTTTCCCCATTTTCTGGAGGCCAGAAGTACTCTAGACCAGAGTTCCTACCAAGTCTCCCCTTTTCCCTTCCGTCTTTTCGGACAGGACGTTGCCAGCCCTCCCCCTTCTTCCCCCCTTCCTCCCGCCCAAGATGCTGTAGTCCTTTGTTCCCTCAACCGGGTTCTTACACTTATTCCCCCCCCTTCCAAACACCTTGGTAAGTTACCAACGTAAAAAACCTAAGAGAACCCCACGGCTTTTATTCGTCTTGATTAGACCTTGCAGAGTGCCAATCTTTACTTTTTCGGTCCCCCCCCTTCCTGCAAGTTATTTTACGCTTCGCTGGCCCCCTCCGCCAACGTTACCCACCCACAATTTATACCCGACCCTCCTAGCCCTGGCCCCGTAGGTTAAAACTTTCTTTGTTTTTTCTTTCATGACTCGAACCCCGG
>Ga0179593_1465627_pt1 | contig 11043 bp, 11 predicted proteins | sample CZODoug2_1_08_16_FD_185931 | JGI IMG/M metagenome (GOLD analysis project Ga0179593, IMG submission 185931) | Vadose zone soil fungal communities from Angelo Coast Range Reserve, California, USA - CZODoug2_1_08_16fungal (PacBio error correction) | ecosystem: Environmental > Terrestrial > Soil >... | reverse complement strand
AGCGGCCCTCATGAAGACTCGATGAGGTGTCGTTCCAAGACGGCACAGCCTTTCTCGTCGGCCGAAGCTCCCCTTTTTGAAGACGGGTGCTTCTCCCCTTCGCTTAGGCTATCTCGTACGCCCTTTGAATTCTGCCGGCTTTGATATCTGTTTTGGCTTGTTTCTGAACTTTCAAGGAGGCGGTAGCTCTGATAGATTGAAAAGTTTTTAGCCCATTGAGTGCTTTGCCGTATGCCTTGTTTGACTCAGCACGGTCGTGACTCTCTTTCTCCTTGAAAGGTTTACATCTCTTAAGTGATGGTTGCGTTCTCTTTACGCACCGATCAGTTGGTTTCCGCGATACGCCCTACTCCCTCCGTTTATGATCTCTAGCGCATTAGTGAGTTTGTCTTCCCGTCAGCCTCCGCCGCCGTGCTGTCTTTCTTTCATCTCTTTGAGTCCATCTTTATGTGCCTGCATTGGCCATGACCCTATTCCCCCCGATCGTAGGGCTTCTCTTTCAGTTGTCCGTCACTTGGTGTGCATAGTTTCGTAATGACCATAGCGTGTTCTCTGCAAACCTTCGTTACTGTACGTTTCGCAACTGGGTCGGCGGTCGAAGTCGTGGTATTCCCCTCTTTGTCGGTTTTCTCCTACATTCTACGCCACCTTGCTTAATTTTTGCCTTTCCCCTCCCCTCACGATTTCCTCTGCGTTGTCTTTCCCAGGTTTGAAATTCCCCCCAGTGGATGGACCCCTCACAAAAGCTTCGACAACGCCCTAACTGTAACTTTTCTTCTTATCCAGTCTATTTTCCTGCGTCGGCCTTTTATCCTTGGTAGGGCGGGCACGTCCGCAGCCCTGACCTTTCTTTTTCCTGAGAGGTTCGGAGAAACCGAGACCAAGTTCCGTTCCTCTCCCCTCTGTGGCGCACACCCCTTGGACTCCGGCCTTTACAACTTCGGCCCGTCACGCCAGTTGTGCTGTTCGACCCCTGAACGATTTCCATGTTCCGTTTGCTTTTTGTTTTCTATCCGCACTCCGCTTTCTTCTCCACCTTTTTTTAGCCCTCGACAACCCCTCCCTTTTTTCTATGTCGTAGAGGGAGATCGTCTGCTGAAAGATCGGCCTTTTTCCTGTGGCGATCGGTGTTCTTTTTTCGGCTTTGCTGGTGTCCCTCCATCTTGCCAGGCGCGATCTCCCTTCTTCTCCTCTAAATATAGAAGACTGTTTTTGTCAAGAAACTGCGCTTCAGCTCCCCTCGTTCTCGACGGCCTACCTGATTCTAATAAGGTTGCTTCTTCCTTTCCGTAACTCGAGATTTGAAAAGATTTAGCCTGCATCTTCCGATTCTGTGCTCCTGCCTCGTTTCTTTCTCTTTTGATGTACCTTTCTCGGCCTTAAATGGGGTTTTTTCGGCTGGATTCCGAAATGGATGGCGGTTCGATCGATGAGCTTGTCCTCTCGAGTTCTCGTCTGAATTTGACTTTTTTTTACGCGGAGATTTTGGGCAGACGTATTCGCCCCTTTCGGGATTCACCGAGCTCATCTGTTATAGTAAGAGCCTGTCGTCCCGTCTTTCCGATACCGATGATCGAGTACACTTGTCGCATGTTTGGCTTCCGGTCCTTCATCGAGCCCCCACCATCCGAAGCCGTTGACTTCTCTTTCTGTTTTCCTTGGCCGTTACACGACAACACAGCTTGACGGCCCGGCACCGCATTCTTCCCCGTTTTCTGATTCCTGCACAAAGGCGGACTACCCGATGTCGTTCCTTTTTTTTTCTGTCTTCCGCCTTAGCGCGACTTGAACTGCTTGAAACAAAGCAAGTCCCCCCCGAGCCTTTTTCTCCACAACCTTGCTTTTGCTAGTCTCCTTGCCTACGCGAGGTCCCACTTGAGAGACCAAGCGCCAACGATTTTTTCCTATTAGCGGTCGTTTTCCTTTTTCGTGTTTTTGATCTATTCACCGAGAGTTGTCCTTGCTCGCCTGTGGAGTCGGACGGATGTCCGTTTTTTTTTTGTAGTCCCTTTCCTAGGGGTCGCCGTCCCTTGCTTTTGCGTGACATGAGGCCCTTCCTGAGTATCAAGCCCTTTTCTTTACAACTCGATAGCTTAAGCACTTCTCTCCTGTTTAGTCGTCCCACTCTGTCGGTGAAGGCCTTTTTTCAGCCCGTTCCTTTTGTCGTGGACCTTCCCTCCACTGTCAACTCATAAAACTCAATATAATTAGTTTCTGCGCTAGATAGGAGTCATAACCCATCCAACTGCCATCTCATTTCGTCTAACCTCACCCGACTTCCCTTCCTTCGGACGCTGCTTCCAGGCGCTACACAACCGGAATCTCCCTCCTCTCCTCTAGATTTCTTTAGAAATGCGTCCTAGTTACTCACCCCCCCCCCCCCCCCCCCCCCCCCCCCCCCCCCCCCCCCCCCCCCCCCCCCCCCCCCCCCCCCCCCCACCCCCCCCCGCCCCCCCCCCCCCCCCCCCCCCCCCCCCCCCCCCCCCCCCCCCCCCCCCCCCCCCCCCCCCCCCCCCCCCCCCCCCCCCCTCCCCCCCCCCCCCCCCCCCCCCCCAGGAAGCGTGCCACCCCCCCTTCGGTAATTGAAGCCTCGCCCCCTTTACGAAGGTTTTTTTTTGAACGGTCTCTGTGATCCACCGATTCCTCTTACTTCAGTTAACTTTTTTAGCTGTTCCCATTATGGAGTTTCCGTAGTAACACCCCGTTTCTTTCGGTGCAAATTTATCTTGTTCTGTCTGTGTCGGACGCGGCCCCGGATGGCCCTTTTTGTATTAGCCCCACTTGTAATTCTATGAAATCTGCTTTGCCCGCCGCGCTCTCAGGGCTGTTTATCGATTCGGCACCCTCTTGTTCCCTCTCCCCTTGATCCTCTTTTTTTTTCCCCCTTTGCCGTAGTCCAGATTTTATCAACCTGGCCCAAGTTCTGGCCTTTCTCTTCCTCCTCTTTTGCTTAGTTTTCAGGGCAAACCAACGACCCTTGCTGTTTTAACGATCCACCCCCCCCCAATTTTCTTTCAGAATTTTCCGAATTCGCCGGCGGTTTTTGTATAGTGTTCTCCCGTAAATCGCGGCCCGGTCTTCGTCCCTTTCACCTTGCCGTACACGGCTTTTTTTTTAGGTTCTCCGACGAGGACCCTAGCGGCTCGGACCTGATTCGGATCACTGGTGCTTGCTGTCGCTGGTTGCTGTACTGTCCGTTTGCCCGTATTGGTCCCCTTCTCCAGTAAGTCCTTCTCCCCCCCCCATGCTGCGTGTGAAGATGCTCCCCCGCGTCCAAGTGGCTTGGCTTTTTTTCGATTTTCTGAGTGCCCCCAACGCTTTTCCCTGTATCGGCCCCTCCCACTGACTGCCACCGATAAACCCCTGTTCTTCACTGCTTTAATCTTCCCCGTTTGCGCCTCATCCTGCTGAAGCACTAAAGCTCCCTTTGTCATGATCTGACGCCCCCTTCGGCGGAGCTTCTAACCCACAGACTTCACAATTTCCCCGGTCGCGCTGCGTCTCTTACGCGTTTTTTGTGTCTGGCGTTGTCTAGGGTCCATCGTCTTTAGACCGCCTTTCTTCGTTGCCTGCCAACAGGGCATTTTTCTATATGGAGATTGTTCGGCCCTCCTTCCGTCAGTAAGGCTCTGATGGTCATTGAACCGTAGTTTTTAGCTTCATTCAAACTGTTTTCAAGACTTATCTTCTCGGCCTTTTCAGGCCGCTGTCTTCCGTTTTGTCCCTCCGGAGCCTAGTCCTCTTTCATTTTAATCATGACTTTCAGAGGCCCATCAGATTGACATTCCCTCGGGACTTCATGCCCCCCTTGATACTCACCCCTTTTCTGCTCCCTCGAGTGGGTCTTTTGTCGGGAACCCCGACGCCCAGTCTTTCCTGGGTCGACGTAACTTTCAGTTCCTTCTTGAAGTCGAGCGTCTGCCCTGATTCCCATGCGTCGTCTCTACCGATTGTGCGCTGTTTCCATAGTCCTCCCCGCCCTCAGAAGCCTAGTAAGTTTTTTCAGGCAAGTGCAAGAGGGCTTCCATAGGCGCAGTTTTTGCCCCCAGCCACTTGATTTATTGGCTTAGTCTTCCCCATTCTCGCAATCATCTCATTTCATCAGGGCTTCCGACCCCCTTTCTTAGACGCCGGTTTGTACGATTGCTTCTCAGACTTCGGTGTTTTCCTGCTTTTATAATATTCTCCTATCCACGACGGCCCGTGATTTTTATATTCTTTATTTCGCGACGCGACTGCCGCGCGCTGTTCTTTTTGTTTTCTGACGTCGACCCCCTTTACTCTGTCTCGGGCTCCCGCCAAAACCTGTCTCCCACCGTTACCATCCTTGTCGCTTGAGGATTTCCTCTCTCCTTTTCCCCCCCCTCCTTTTTTTAGCCTCTGACATCCTCGCAGTCCAAAGGATGTTACGTCTCGCTTTCTTCGCGTCTACTTTGTCCCCTCTCTCTAGTTACATGTCTTTGTCTTATCTCACATGTAAAGCCCTCAAGGGCTTTTATAATGCCGGTTTCCCCCACGTGAACTAGATCAATCCCCTGGTTTTTACCTATAGCACTATTTAAAACCTACGACAGTTTTCTTATATCTCTCCATCTGGCACCTGCTTCTTAAGAAAGTTGGGCTTCTCGCACCTCTTGTTTTGAACATCATTCCGTTCGAGTTTCTCCGCTCCTTAAGCCCTTCCAAAGATCCTACTTTTTTTTTTGCCTGCCGTGCTTTCTTTTCTGGCCTAGTTGCTCGTAGACCCCCCCCCAATCGCGGCGATTAGCGGTCTTTGCGCAGCTGTCTTAGAATTTTTGTAATATATCGGTGTTCTGTTATCACGCCATCCCCCATTTTTTTTCATCATCCTGCGTTAGACGTTTTTCCTTGAGACTCAGTTGAGGCATTCTTTTTGTCTTCTCTCCTTCCAGCCCCTAATCGTTTTTGGGGTCAGACGGTGTTAGTAGCAACGTCCTGCTTGATGGTTTCGTTTGAAGTGTACCTTGCGGTATGATTTTTCCTATTTTACTGTACCTTCTTACCTGCGGCAAAGCGGACCTGAATTGAGCTTGTTTTTACCCCCAAGATGTTCATTTGAGATGATCTGTTGTCTCATCCGGTCCCTGAAGGTGTTTCTTTCCAAGGTACAATTCTCTATGCCTGCCCGGTTGAGTGCCTCCCTACCGACTCAGCGTCTTTCCCACACAGTCACGACACGGCGCGTACTCTCCTGTCCTCTCTACGTTGTCATTGGCGTTTTTGTCTCGTCCGCCTCTTCCTTGTTAGGGCACGGTTCTTCTTCTGGGCACTTAATTACTTTCGACCGCACATTTTTAAGCTTTAATGTGAAGCCACTATTCCGCTCATAACTGGATTTCGCCCGCGTCTTTGCTTTCCCTCTCTCCCCCCCCTTCCGCTCTCCCCCCTCCCTTCCTTCTTGTCGCTGTGACTCAGTCCCCCCCACCTCCCTCCCTCCCCTTTTTCGCATTATTCGCCACCCCCTCCACCACCCCGTGAAGTCTTTATCTTCCCTACCACCTCCTTTCTTCTTGCGACTTACCCTTATTCCCATCTCTCCATCTTTTCTTACCACTCTTCTCCCCCGCTTTCTCTTCTCTCTTCGCTCTATCTTCCCCTCTTCCTTCACTCGTCCCCTCCCTACCCCCTCCCTCCTGTCTCCACCTATTCTCTTCCAGATCACCTCCCGAACTCCCCCCCCGTTTTTCCACCATACCACTCCTCCTCATCCTTGCATCCTCCCCCCTTTCCTGCTCCCACCCTTCCTCTCCTCCCTTTTTCCCCTCTCCCCTTTCATCCCACCCTTCTACCCCCCTCCGCTACGTTCCCCTCCCCGCCTAACCCCTGATCATCTCCCCTATTGATCCCCTTCGCTCTTCCCTTACTGCTCTCTCCACGTCCCTACTGACCGCTCTCCTCCCCTCACGTACCCCTCCCACTCCTCTTCTTCCCCCTCCCCCCTCCCACACCCCTACCTAATCTTTCCTCCCTCTACACCTACCTATCTTTCTTCTTTTTCCTTCTTCTGCTACATCCTTCACTTTTTCTTTTTCTTTATCTCTTCCCCTCTATTCTTCTCCTCTATCTCTTTCCCGTTTCTTTATTCCAATCACCTTCACCCCTCCGCTCTGCCCTACTTTTCATCCCCTCCTCGCTTCCCTTCTTCTCTCTCCCGCTACTCCCTTCCACTTTTTTTTATCTCCCCGCCTGCCCTCCTCCTCCTTTAATTTCTCTCTCTCCTCCTTCCCCCTCCCTCTCCTCTCACTCTTACGCCTCCCCCTTCATTTCTTTTCCGCTCTTCTTTTCTCCAGTTCCCTTTTCCTTCTCTCTCCTCTTCTTTCTCCTACCTTCTTATTAAACTGTAAGGTCTTCGTCGCTGTCTTGGCAGTCCAATTTTGTTGTGCAGGCTGAACATACGGTGAAAGGCTTTGTCTTTACTTTGTTTGGTTTATGCAGCCACTTGCTGACGCCTCTCCCAGCCCTTTTCTTTTGCGTCTCCTCCCCCCTATTAGTTCCTTTTCATACCTACAACCCCTTTGCTGATCTGTCAAGGAGAAACTACCGTGGCAGACTTGACGACCTTTCAACAAGAAGTGCGGATCGATCCGATAGTCTGTGTGTTCAGTATTTTTTCTTCTCGAGAAAGACCTAAATACTCCCGTTTCCTTTTTGAGTCGAAGTTTCACTGCGTAGTGACTCCCCTCTTGTTCCGATCTACCCATTTGATTCCCGGCGAGGAACGACTGCATCTTCCCGTACCATGAGTGCTCCAAGGCCCAGGTTTCTTTTTTTTCGTACTGTCAAGTCGTGTTTTGAGTTGTCGGCTACCCCCCTACCTCCGGCCCGCTCCGATACCTGCTTCTCCGCCTTTCGGTGTCACTTTCTCCCACGTGGGCAAGTGAATCGTCCCCGGTGTCCAGATCTGGTTACATACGCTATCCTAGCACATTCTTCCAGTTACGTCCCCCCTATCCTTATCTATTGTTTCCCCAAGGGTTTTCCTCCGCACCTGTTGCCCATTTTCCCCTTACACCGGACCGCCCCCTCCTGTCTTCCCTCTAAGACCTTTCTCAGCCTGCTTGTGTTCGTTTTTCGTCGCGCCGTCCCCCTCCACTCCCTTCGTGCCCCTCCTTCGCGGGACGTCAGTACTTTTTTGTGGTCCTCCTCTTTTATCAAATCCTGTTCCGCGGGTCTTCTAGGGTTGGTGGCATTTTACGCTTCCGCTTTACGAACGACTTCCTTAATTCATTGAGACGCTCGCTCATCGTCTGCTTATTTTCCTCGAAGCACCCGCGAGATTTCTCTTCTTCGAGAGCTTTTGCTTAGCTCGAGGGCGGAGGTCGCAGACCGATATGGTCTCCTCTTTGTCGGCGGTCCCCCCCTCGAGCGCCCACACGCTCTCGACCGTCTGCTATTTTTCATCAGAAGTCCTGAACTTCTTCTTCTTCACATTTATTTCAAGTCGCCCTCCTCCTGCCTTTCCCGGAACCCTAATTCCCTTTCCTCGTTTTCTGTTAGTCCCCGCTAAATACTGTCGAGAGCGACGGATCGTGGAGAGCCTCCTTACCTATTTTCAGAACCCCAGTCCTGCTGTCTCCTCCATCCTGCTTTAACCGTTGACTTTTGGCCGGCCTGATGACCCCTTAGTTTCTGGTCTAAGGAAGCACGAGGCGGAGATTGCGTTTTGTTTGTATCTTATTTTTTCTCCCTTGTTTTGAGCCCGAGACTCTACAGTCCTGAACTGATGTTGATGTCGTGACCCTTTGCTACCCAGTAGGGGTTAGTCCGTCCCTTCCCTAGTGGTCGCCAGTCCGCTATCTTCCATTGCATCTTTCGAGCAGTCCTGTGATTTAAGTCAAGAAATACATTCCAGAATCATATTAGATCTCGCCGGGAGTTTCTACGCGAGAGCTTTCGGGTTCGTCTTTCCTCTGCCGAGTTTGTCGGACTTTCCACTAACTTCATCAAACCCTCCCTTCATTAGGTTTAGCTTCATTTAGTTTCTTCGATGGCGCCCATGCTGACGATCCTTTTCTTTCCTGCGCCGACGCGTTCCGGCGACGCTTGTACTCTTTACCCGACTTCCGCCTACGGGGTGTGTCTTCAGGACGACTCGTTCTCCTATAGCAGTCCCTGCCACCCTTTCTTCGTTTCATTCGCCTGCCCAAGCCCTCGATCTCCCGAGAAGTTTTGCCGTTTCTCTCGCGAGAAGAGAGAAATCATTCTGCCCTTGCACCTTTTTTCGGCCCTGAGTTCCCCATGGCCCTCTTTTTTGCCTTTTTCCGGTCTCCGAAGAAAGCGGTCTTGTGAAATGGAGATCTTTTTGCGTGACTCTTCCCGGCCTCCTCCGTTTTTTTAGCAAACTTTTCCAGGCTGGAAAGCTTCTCCGATCTTCTTGACTGGCCCACTGCGGCCTTGTCGGCACCTCCTTTTCCAGATCGTCCCGCCCCATAGTCCCGTCCTTGGACATTCCCCTGACATGTTTTCCCCTCCCCTCAAATTTTTTGAGGACCTGTCTCGGTTTCCCAGTAGCCCCCCCACCCCCCTTCAACAACCCGACCCCCAACTTGCCATTTTTCTTTCATCTAGCTCCAATGGCTTGATTAGGTGTTACCTAGTTCCGGAAGGTCCGTTGGACCTCTCCCTCTTTTTCGATTAGAACTAGAGGTCCCGTTTTTTTTTTCCCCCTTTTTTTTTTCTCTTTTTCCCTGGACCCACACCGGACCGACTTGTTCTGGTGTTCCCCCTACAGCGCCATTATATCACTAACTTCTCGCCCCAAGCGTTTTGTGATTTGAAGTTCGTGTATCGTGTGCGGCACATCCCGGATGCCGACTGGTTGATTTTGTCCGGGTAATGTATGACCACAGCGGCCCACCCTCTCGCCTTCCAGTTGCGCCCTTGCTTTCATCCCTAGGCTGTTTCTTCTCTCCCCACCGCTTTAAAGTGATCGTTCTGACCTTTCTCTTGATGCATCCCCGCTTTTTCTTTCAATTCTTCACGGAACCGCTACAATTTTCGCCGAGTTTCCTTATGACGCCTCAGGAGGTTTCCCTTCCTCTTGAAGTCCCCTCCCACCGAGAGTCACCACCAACGCAAGGGCGCGTGAAGTGCGTGAGAAGCGAGGTTGAGTGGTTCGTCGTCTCCTTCCCCTTTCGCCGGATTCCTTTCCTTAATGTAGGGATGGAGGTCGGCAATCCCCTCCTCTTCCTATTTTGTATTTGCCGTCGTTGGGTGCGTACCTCTTTGATAGTCCGGATGAGAAGAAACTAATTTTCCCCACCTCCCCCAATGGGCGGGCCCCCCCTCCCTTCCCGTTCTCCTAGCTCCCTTCTTCATCGCTGTAGCTTAATGGACCGGAGGACAGTGCTCGTCCGCAGGTCAATTCTTGTGCTAGTGCCTTCTCTTCCGCCTCACTGATTTCCCTCCATTGCACAGACTCCTCCCTTCGTCCCCCTCTCGGCTGTGTTTTTTTTGTTTTCTTTTTTTTTTTTTTTTTTTTTTTTTCTTTCTTTTTTTTTTCTGTTTCTTTTTTTTTTTTTTTTTTTTTTTTTTTTTTTTTTTTTTTTTTTTTTTTTCTTTTTTTTTTTTTTTGTTTCTTGTTTCCCCCGACGCCTTGATTTTGTTCGTTCTCAAGTGGCAACGACTTGCTCTGCCTATTTCCTTAGGAGCTACCGATCATCATGCAGCTTCACCGATTTGTGCAAATGCTCTTTACGGCCCCCGTCCCCCTCCAGCTCCCTCCGTTTTTTCAGATTGGGTATCTTTCAGGCCGGAGGAGTCCGGGGCCTTTCAGCTCTTCCTTGCAAAAAGCACTCTTCCCTGCTTTCTCATTTCTTCCCCCCTGGATCCTTAAACCTGTTAAACCTTTCAGTTCGCCCGACTGCCGTCTTAACGATCTTCCGATTCAGTTTCCACTGTAGATTTGGTCCTTTTTCCTCCTTGAATATTGCACTTGCGGCCTTCCCTCGAGTTTGAGAGTTATTCCCCCCATTCGCGACGTTACCGCGTTCTTTTTCGGGTCGCCGTAACTTTTCGATCTTCGACGCAGCTTGTCATTTTTCTCGCCTGAACAACCCTTTCTCTCAAAGACGCACTTTCTACCTTCCCTTTTCGACTATAGGCTTTCATCTCCTCAGGTTTTTGACATCCTCTCTCTCCCTTATCGTTACGTCGTACTTTTGAGTTTTCCCTTTTGTTTCCCCTTACCCTCCGTTTTTCTTCCTCCTCTTGCTTTCCCTTCTCTTCTTCCTACGACCCAGATATCGGGATTTCCCCCTTCCCTGCTCTGCGTCCTTCCCCTCCTTCCCTATCTTGACTCTCGCGTAACCAAATCTCTTCCCCTTCCACGCAGTCTTGATCATGGGTCCAAGAAGGGGCTTTTTTGCGTAGATCTGGAAGATGTTGGTCTCAGGGGTTCCCCTTGCCAAGCCCTGGCCAAATTGCCTAGCTAGGAGTGCGGCGTCCTGCTTTGATTCCCGCTTTTCGGCCTTATTGTTCTAGAGAACATCGTGGTTCTCTCGAGTTTTTCCTTTTTTTTCTTCCCGCCCGGGTGCCGCGTGACTTCCCCAAGCGAACAATCGGAGAATCAGCCTTTTATCCTTTCTTTCTAAGCCGAACGGAATAAGATGTTCAATTGAGACCCAGGCGATCCTTGGTCTGCCACGACCATCCCATCTCGGAGGCCAATCATTCTTGTCTTTCTATCCATGGCAGCCCCTCTCCTTTCTTTTCATTCTGATCAGCGTAAGGAAGGTACACGGCCGTCTGCCGATAGATCCACCTTCCTGAGTCCGGACCCCAATTGACTTCTACGCCTTCCTTCAGAATGTCGCTCCGTAAAGTTTGTCCTTTGACCAGCCCATTTCCTTTTTTGCCTGCCCCCTTGGTTTTCCTCCTTACTTTCCATGACTTTGATCAGCCGTCTTACCTTGAACCCCGTGCACAAGTCCTCCACTAAGGATGGCCTCCCCCCGGTCAGACTCCTGACATGCATTGAGGCGTATACCGACGCCACCGCGATAACCCCCCTCCTCCTTCGTC
>Ga0179593_1459581_pt1 | contig 11043 bp, 12 predicted proteins | sample CZODoug2_1_08_16_FD_185931 | JGI IMG/M metagenome (GOLD analysis project Ga0179593, IMG submission 185931) | Vadose zone soil fungal communities from Angelo Coast Range Reserve, California, USA - CZODoug2_1_08_16fungal (PacBio error correction) | ecosystem: Environmental > Terrestrial > Soil >... | reverse complement strand
ACGTCTCCCGGTTGAATTCCCCTTCCGGGTTATCCCTTGTCTGTTCGTTTTTCCGCCCTTTGAGGGGTAGCTTATTTTTGAACCCGCCCCCGGTGGCCTCCTGATCTGGACTGGACTTGATACAAGCTCATCCGTTTGACAGAATTGCGGACTTTTAGGGGTGACAGTCTTCGCGTTACACCTTAACGAGTCCAGCGTTGTATGGTATCGTACGTATCTTTCCCCTCTCCACCATTTGACGGTCCCAGTTCGTATCCTTAAATGTGGTGGAGGATAACGTTCTGAGGCGGCCCGACGCTGGGGCCACTTATCCTTTGGCGCTCCCGTCCGGTGGCATACGATTTTAGCCCGTGCACCCCCCCCGGTCCGGATGTGGCGCCTCTGGTCTTTCACACGGATTGTCGAGGACCAGCCAGTTGGCAAATCCGGCAGGCCCCGACCCAGAGCACTGTCGCTGGCCAACCAGTGACCTGCCTTTGGTTTTGATTTCCTCACGGTTGCCTCGCACCGTTTTTCCTTTGACACTTCAGGGGACATGTGATAAGAGCTGGCCCCTCGCTCCGCTACACCGCAAAAATTCTGCCGGGCCAGCCCCAATGTCAGCAAGACGTGCCCCTGTTACTTTTTTTTTTCCTCCATGTTTTCTGGCCGATGGCGCGCCTCGTCTTTATGATTACGACACCCAATTCGGCGGCCAAGCGCTTTCAGCGCCTTCTACGCTTTTTCTGGTGTCACGACGAACCATGAGCACGTGCCGATCGTTTTTTAGGCCACAGCCCCCTTCTTTCGTCTGTATGGGCTTCGACTCCTGAGTCGGTGATCAGACGGTGCCCTACTCGGTCCACTCAAATGACTGTTTAAAGCAGTCGCAGTTTCCCCCTCTTCCCTTGCCCGATATTCGTGCCACTTGAGGGGCATCCTCTTTTTGGTCCCCATTTCGAGGACCTTCCTCTTGAGATCGTTGGCTATCGACGGGACACTTCCCCCTCGCGTCCCACCAGGCTTTTTAGTAACAGATGCCCCCCCCCCTGTTCGAACGTCCCAAGTAACACGGTTCCGGCGCCTTTGTCCCCTATGAGGGCGACAGGTAGCGGAAGTGCTTTCCGGCCCGATCCCCTGCCCGCGGAAACTGAATCTGATTCAGCCCGCCTTTTGGGTCGCAGGCAGCTGACCCCAGCCCGAAGCTGTTTTTTTTTGGTCCGGTTTCCCCCACGACGAACTCCTTTCCTGAGCGGTTGGTCTCACTTACTCGTCTCAGGTGCAACGTTGAGTCACTGTCTCCAGTCCCGGGTTGGCTCTCGAACTTCTTTCTATATTTGTTTGTCGGCTCAAATACATGTTTTTTAACCAGTTTCTGCTGGCGTTGAGTAGTGTCTTTGCGATCAACAAGTCTTCTACCCCCAGGTAGTGTTGTCTTTTAGGCACGCGTCGTTCCTTTGCCCGCTGGCGCTGTGTGCGTTCGTTCACGTGAGGCTTCCCTACCAGATAAGAAGTAGCTAGAGCTAACCTCTTCCGTTGCTTCGTCTCTCCGGGTTTTCATCTTTGCTGCGCCTTTCAACACGCTGCTTTTTAATTGGTGTGGCGCACAACCAAGGAAGTATCCATTGTGTTGCCTTATGCTCGGAGCGTACGTCCTTTTCACCAATCTATTTCCCAGACTCAGTCCCCCGGAATCTCGGGTCGCGCACCAATGAACCGCCTCCAAAACGGTCCAGCCGTGTTTTTTTCTTCTTTTTCAGCTCAGGCAGGTAGGCTTCCCGACGACCCGTTCCCCCCACGCCTTTCTGTGCCACCAACTTGGACCCCCGCCCCCCGAATCGTCAAGTGAAATGCTTTTTTGTCCACCCACCCCCTCTTTTTTTCTTTCATCGCGGGACAGAAGGATATCGAACGGACCCGCCCCTCTTTAGCGCAGTTATTACGTTTTCTTCGTGACCTTGAGAGACTGCCCCTTGCCAGTTAGTTTCGGTGGACTAACACCCCGAGACGCGAAGCCCCCCGCTACCTTCAAAACTTTTTCCCTCGTCCGGATACGTCCCAACACGCCCCTTTCCACCTTTCGACCCAACACCAATGCTGAGCCACGCACCGCCGGACACTCCATCCACTTCACGTCAGAGGTGCGGCCTCCTCTTTTCGCGGCCCGGTTTACAGGATATCGCGGTTCCTCTGCGCGCCTTTTTCCTTGCAGACTCTTCGGTTCTTTCCTTTTCCCTCACCTCGGTCAGACCCGTGCCCTGTTAGGTCCTTTTTTAAAATTTCACTGTCCGTCCGGCCTCGGAGCCACAAATTTTTTTTGCACCTGGAGTGAGAAGAAGCCTCCCACCTTTTGCGCGAGCAGCCAGCCCCCCGTGCTTCATTTCCCCTTTCAGATTAGCACCTCGGCACGGCGTCCTTCCCTATTACGCGACCCTTGGCCTGCGGTCTTCGTACCAAGCACGACCAAAGATACGACGCTCTGATGCTCCTGTTGTTCCCCGCATTTAGCTTTTCCCCTTGCCGACCCGGCCCATTCAGCCACCCTACCCCTGATCCCGCTTCTTGCCCTCCCGGTCCAGCAGGATTGCTTGGAATCTAGAGTCCGATTTGGCAGGACGTAATGCGCGCAGTAGCCTTTTTCGGTTGTTTGCCCCCCTGGCCCCGTCAGATCACCCCCCCCCGCTCATTCTCGGTGATAGACCCCCAGTCAAAACTTGATGATGTACAGCTTTTTCTTCCTTTCTGTCTTTTTCCTCCTCTCTTTTTATATCAGTTGTTTTGGTTTTCATCTGGATCACGCCTCCAGCCCGCCTCTTTCCATTCCAGGCAATGTGTGGCGTGTCGATCCACGGTTCGGCAGGTTCCCTGCTGTTCCGACTTTGCTGAATCGCCCCCCAACAAAATGTCTGGCGATGACGGATGAACGATTTCCGCCCTATTGACCCGTTTTTCTCGCTTGATCTTTTTCGGTGGCCAGATAACCTGTCGTGCTTTGTGCCCTGTTACCCCGATCCCGCATCTGCCCCGTTTTTTATGACGGTCGAGTGAGTGTTCCTTGCCCCGCATGGGGCGAGGGTTGCCCTTCCCCCCATCTTTCTGGTCCAAATCCTGGCCCGGCCCGGAACGAATACGCGAATATCCGCCCCTTTTCGGATGGCTTTCGCGCTCCGATTGGCCGAGGGCCCCCCCCTTCGGAGGGAAGTTCAGAGGAACCTTTTCGTGCCGTTTTCGCCCTACCCATTGCACGGCCCTGTACGCCGCGTTTTTTTCTGTCACAGTCAAGAAAGAAGACGAGTCTTTTTCCTCACTCAGCCCGCGAATCTCCCCCAGGAGGCTCGAGCCCGAGTCCCTTACCGGTTACCCCCCTTGAGCGTTTCCCCCCAGCAAACGATGAAAGTTTATTGAAGGACTGGGTCATGCGGGTTCGGTACGCGGGGGGTTGGTTGAACGTTCGTTTCTCGGTGGGGGCGTCCGCTGCAGTCCCGCGTACCAGTGTTTCGGATCGTCTCCGCCTACGGTGTGTTAACCGTCCCCCACCCCCCGGTGCTAGTCGGGCGCGGCTAAACTCCTCGTAACCTGTTTCGCGACGAGTGCACGGTGCCTTTTGATAGTCGTTTGTACCGTGCCTCCCTCCTTTCTTTTTGGACCCACGCCCTTCTGCTCTGCCTGTAGGTGTCCTTTCTTGCGCAGACCCCTGGAGCTTTTTGGTTGCGTGGTTAGCTCGACCTTCGGGCCTGCGTCCCTTGTTGCGCCAAGCTGGACGGGTTACACCTTTCTGGCTGCCTGTAACGACGAGTGCTTTGAGCTTCGTTTTTCGTCATCGCTTTCTCGGCTTTGCGAAGATCCATTTCGGCCTGATCCCCAGCTTCAATCCATTCGAATGAACTGTTGTTTGCGGCCTTGTTCGACTCCTTTCACAGCCGGTGGGAAATTAATGAGAGGTCCATTTTTTTTCGTCTCATGCCCGTTTTACCCCGAGGTGGTGTGATCCATCTTCGTCGACTGGATTTATCCCCTGCTAAGCTCTCCACTGTAAGCACCACAGTGGCCTCCTTGGTCCCTGTTGCCCCCCCGCTAGGTCCTCGATGTCACGACCCTTTCCCGACCGTTTTGTTCGTGCACCCGGAAAACTCATCACCCCGCCGCGATGCTTTCACACACCATTGCTAGCTCCGACACGACTACGGTAATCGCTCAATTTTTCGGACTCCAACGCCCCCTATGGTCTACGCATTGACTAAAGGTCCACATGAAGAGATTCCCCTGTCTTCGACCCCCCCCCCCTTCGCAAGCTTGCTTAGTAGTTGGAGACACGTCCCGTCGACTCTGCGGGCCCGTGATGTACAGCCAGTTTAGTGCTATCCCCCTATTCGTTCCGCGCCGTACGTTCGAGAACTCTACTTCCTCTACGGTGAGCCCCCAGCCAGGTACCCCCCCTCATGGGAGAGTCAGAGGAATCCGTACGCGGGGCCTCACATAGGTGTGGTCATGGTGACAGTGCCCCTCATTGGTGGGACATATCGTCGCGATTACCGTCGCCCTAGGAATCGTCCCGGGTGAAACGATAGTACCACACATGTTTTACCCTCCTCTCGTTATCCCTTCTGAAGAGTTGATTGCCAACCATTGTTGTGACGGCGTCCCGTAGGCCATGTCTCTGATCCCCTTCGACCGGGGGAGGTAGTCGGCTTACGTCCTCCCCGTCGAGTTTCGCTATGGTTTCGGATGGAGACTCCGTGCGGCGCGCTGTTCTTTTTTTGACGACGAGCTGACCGATTCGATGAGGACCCCTCTTTCGGATGTTGTTCTTCTCGATTTCTCCCGGCTACATCCCTGTCTCCATTCCTGCCAAGCGATTTTTTTATTCAACTTGCGTTCTCGGGCTGTGAACTTGCTGATCAGTGAAGTGTGTGAGGTTCTGCTCGCTTCCCATCGTCAACTCTCTCCCACAAGGCCCAAGATGCAATGACGTTTTTCTCCTCCCCCGCTTATCCACAACCCAACCTGGTCTGGTTGGAGCCACGGCTTTCCAAATTGGTAGGTTGCCGGATCCCCATTTTGCGCCCCCCCCCGATCTTTCCTAGAAATCAGGTTCATCTCGCGGCGCCCCCCCACCCCCCCGGGACCCTGGGTGTCGCTCGGAGCCGTTCGCTTCCGTTAACACTACGCTCGCCGTTCCTTTTCTTCGTCGTCGCCGCCCCTACTCTTTTATTCCCCTTCAACCCCCCCCCTCCGGTCCCCTTTTCTTTCAGTGACCTATGCAGTGATCGATCTTGTCTTAGACCCTTTACACCCGTGGCTTTTGACTTTCTTTTTACATGCGACAGACTCCCCTATCCGAATTTTGCTGAACTTTTTACGGTCAACATATATGGTCCGGAGCACGCCGTTTACCCTCCCTCCCACCCGGCTCGGTTGCATAGTCCACCTCTACACCGCCCTCGAATTCCCTCCGCTCTGCACCGCCCACCTGGCCGGGGCCGGCCCCCAACGTTTGCGAAGGAAATATATTTAATACTACAAGTGTGTGTTTTGAGAGGTCGGAATGTTCCAACAGGTTTTGGGCGTTCCTCCCCCGTTATATGATTCGTACGGGTTTAGGAGGTCTGTTCGTAGATTTCTTTCGCCCCCCGCTTCCCCCACAAAGAGCATGGTGGCGGTGTAGGTCTAAGTAGGCCCTCTCGGTTTCACAGTACCCCTTTCCGACGCTGCAAATTATATAGGGTAGTCCTTCCCGTTACCCGGCCCCGTAAGATCCAGGGTGTACTTTTTCCCATGGCGTCGAGTACGCGAAATTCTTTCAGGTCAAGTAGTTGGTCCTTGTGTACTGGATCCCTTCTTAGGGTCGGAGACCCTTGTTCCCGTAGTCAGGCTTACGATTTCGTTTTTGCCAAGGATCCCCCTACCCGGTCCTTTCCGAGCTCCACACCCAGGTACCGATGGTGGGGCAAGCGCTTTTTTTAACCACTGGAATTTGAGGTACCGCCTTTTGGTTCGAAAATGGAATTCCAGGCGTTCACCGACCAATCGCCGTGTCCCTGCCCCCCAACCTGCAAGCTGTTTTTGTGGGATTCTTTTGTTCTTTCCCCAAGGACTAGAAACCCCCGTCATGTCAATTTCCTATTCGCGTAGTCCCCATTCGCCCCCAGCCAAAGAAACACGCCGGTTCTTCCTGTGAGTCCAGCCTTTTGTTACTCTTCTGTCCCTGACCATCCGGTTTTTTCCCTGCATCGCCCAAGGTATGTCGACGGCTGCGTAAGATCGGCCCCCCCGCAGGACAAATCCTCGAAAGGCCTATTTTTCGCTCGTCGCGCTCGTTTTTTCCCCCTCCCACGTCCGCCCCCCCCCCCTCGCGCACGCGTCGCCATCGTCCTGTGAATAGCTCCCTCCCTCCGTTTTCCTCTTCTACCCCTCAACGGAGCCTTTTGATAGATACATGGCAACCTTTCCGTTATCGTACAATGTCGGTGGCAGTAACCACGGCAATTCGGTGACAGTATTCGTTACCCTTTTGGCAATACTCGTGGTTCCCCCACCATATTTGGGAGAATTGGTCCCAATTCGCCTCGCAAGGGTTCACCACTGCTTTTTCCCCGTCCATGGTATGCCCACCCTTTTGCGTCCTCGTCCACGGAGTTTGACGACGACTGTCCGTTCTTGTCGACCTCTCAGTTTTATGCGGAAGTATTCTCGCGCCAGTCGGTGTCGCGGAACGAGAAGTTGCTCAAACCGGGTATTCTCCCCTTCCCTTCACGCATCACGTAGCGCCTTTCTGTGACGTGCCAACGACAGAAATATTTCCTTCTAGTGCGGGTGTTCTACCTGGTCTGCCTAATTAATCCAGTGATGTACTCGTCGCAGCATGCTTTGCTATCTGAACTTTTGCGATTACCGTAATTAGTTCCAATGTTGTGTTCCAAACTTAGCCTGGCTTTGAGGAGTTTTGTTGGTGCCACGCCCCCACGTCGGGCTCAAAGTCGTTGAACGAGGCATCGTCTTTCCCCTTGCCCAAGAGGATTTGCTTTCGTCATTTTGCGCGTTGTTCGCCCCCTCCACGCACAGTAGCCGAATCTGCCCCCAACGTGTGGCATTCTCTAGAGGTTCCGTTGTTCTGTTCCTCCCCCTCTTCTTTGGCTTCTTCGTTTTTATGCGTCCCCACCCCATCGTGTTCGAACCCGTCTTTCCCTTGATCGCGCGGTACGTTTTCGCCCCACCCCCTTGGGTAGAACCCGCGTCGGTTCCTCACCCGTCTCTCCGCCTCGTCTTCAAGCCTTTTTCAAACCGTCGGCCACCGGTCGCCTTTGCTTGTGTCTCCGATGCAGTCGAGCTCCCCCCCCCCCGCCACCTCCCCAAACGCCGGTTTTGCACCATGCCGCCCCCGCTTGGCCTTTCGTCCCCTTTAAATGCGTCTTCCCCCCCCAGATCTGTACCAATCGCGTCCCCACCTGGTGCCATCCCTAACGCAAACGGCACTCGCAAGTTGCGGTAAGACCACACCCGAGGCACATTGATGCCCCGTCTCAACACCTCTGTGTTCGTGACTACCACACCTCGGTGCAGGACGGAACCTCCCGTGTCCCACTCTTCTTGCTTCCTTCAGTCGCCAAAAGAGGGAACTCGTTCGACCACCCCGCCCCGTCCCTCCCAGAGACTCGACCCAAGGCCGTCACGCCCCCCCGTTTAAGACGGTGCGGCAAGCCTCCCTGAGAGGCCACCGTCAGATCTTCCTTTCCTCCCTGTACTTGCGGCGCGTTAGCGGATTCCTTACAATCCGTTCTTGTTCGACTCCCCCCCGGTTAGACCTTTGGTAGTTCCCTGACACTTCCACGTTTCTAAGGCCTAGGCGACCATTAAGGGGGCCGACCTCTTTCCCTCGCGGTCGCCACCCATGCCGCTGTGCTCTCTTTCTCTCTTCGAAGCTCTGGTCCCCAGGATGTTCATATTCAGCGTCAACCCTGGCCTAGTTTCCGGCGTACCACGCTTCTCCCCCTCAGGACACCCGAGCATTGATAGGTGTCAGTTCCTTAAGACTCGCCATCTGCCCTTCACATCACCGATCATATAATCAAGGTACCTCCTCTGTTTGAGACGCGTGTAGGTGAGGCCTTAATGACGCAGACTTTATTTTTTATCCGGTCCTCTCCTTCTGCAAACTCATTGGAACCAATCTCGTTCTTCCCCGGAAAACCTTCGTCGTCCCCTGTCGGCGGCGTCTGAACTTCCTCTTTTTCTATCCCCCCCGTTGTTTTTGCTGTGCTTCGATGCTATTTCCGCCTCCGTTCAGACGGGTTAAATTCCCCCCGTCCTGGGTGTTCTGGCTGCCGTTTTCACGTGAGGCATGGGTCTCCGTCCTACCTTCTGAACTGACACCCAACGTGACCAATGTCGTCGTATTTACGCGCTGTCCCCCCCACCCCGAACCGTCGCAAGCTGCAGGTACTTTTGCTCCGCCTTGCTGTTCGGTTGCGTGCGATGCCTAAGGTACTTCCCTTTCCTTTCCAGACCCTGAAGTGCCGGTGTATATGAAGGGATGTACGACAGCGGCCCCCTTTAGGAGCGGGTGCTCTTCAACTGGCTTCAATTATGGCCCGGTTTTTCATTCGAATCTCAGATTATGTATTTCTTTCCTCAACCGCGGCGATTTTCGGAAGCCCCTCCGTTGGCCGGGTCGGTCGCACCCTTTCGGTACCTTTGACCGTCTTCTTCGCCGTGAAGTAGAAATAAATTCCAGAGATAAGAGTGAAGGCCCCGTTCCCATAAAATAGTATAGATGAGTTTCAGCTCATGAGACCTCCCTCACCAAGGAAGGAGAGCGAGATACTGACCCCCCCCTTTCGTCCAATAGTCGTTCGCAAAGTGATTTTAGTGAAGCTTGTTTTGCCTGTTTACCTCTGCCGGCGGTGTCGGATTTCCGGGGGATCGGTTTTGGCAACTATGCGCCCCTCAACAGTTCTTAGGAGAGGTCGTCTCGCAGAACGGTTGGGTAACCCCCCCCGGTGTTGTTTGCATTGCGAGCATCCCTTCCTTAACAGCAACTGCTCTCCGAGGTTTTTTTCAGTGTGCCCCCGTCAGATCTCCGTTTTACTCTTTCCCATCCCTGGTAGTGGTGGATCCCCAGCTTCCTTGCTTTTACTCTGCTAGGTTTCGGCAGTGGCGTGAAGACCCAGGCGGCTTTTCTCGACTGCCGCTTCTTTCTCCCGCGTCGGATGTCCCCCCTTTGTTCCAGAGTGTGATTGTGTTCCTTTTCGGATCGTGGTGTTCTACACCCTGCTTTTCTCCCCCTTCCTGCTTGGGGTCGCAAGAGATGATGTCCTTCCCCCCTCCGTCTTTTTAATGCCGATTTTTGGTCAGCCCTCATCCTCAAGCAGCTTGGGAAATTCCAATAGAGGTCACTGCTCTCCTTTGACGAAACGAAGTGGATCCCTTAGTCTGGATTTATCGTTTTGCTCGACCTCTCACGGTGACTCCAGCACCAGATATTCAAAATCTCGTCTTGCTTCCTGCTTCGTCAACCTGTACGTTTCTCCCGTGGTGCCGTGGTTTCATGTTACCCTAACCCTACTCAACTTTGCCCGCATGCGACATCTTGAAAACATGGAGTTCCTAACCTCCCCCCCATTCGGTAATACGAAAAATTTCTAGTCTCCCAACGCAAGTCTGGTAGCCACGATTTCTAACGGGGCACAAATGAATTCTCGTCGACCCCTGGCTCCTTTCGTGGAATTCGGTCTGGTCCACCTCCCCCCCCCCCCCTGGAAAGAAGAGTTTGGGCTGAGGCTCGCGGATGACTCGAGTTCTTTCTGTGATACATGTGCTCCAGCCGCCTCCGGGCCTGTTGGGCCCTCCGAACAGGATACTCCGCATCGCTCCATAGTTAGACCAGAATCTGACTTGAGAGTAGCTTTCCCCCCTTCCCCTTTTTCCCCGTTTGCCTGTCACCTGGTGGTTTATTAGGTTATTGTGACAAGGCCTTGGGGGGACCTATCGTGTCGTGCGCTCCGTCGCCAATCGACATGTGCCCCCTCTGCGTCCTTCCCACCGTGCCCGACTCGGGTGTTATTGACGTGTTTCGAATTTGCTTTCCCACCCTTCCTTGGGACGCTTGTCAGAGTATGCCATTATATTCACCTTTCAGAGGGATGTTGACGAGAGCCGTTCGTTTATTTTTCTCCCTGGCCTGTGTTCGCGCAAGTGCGGGATTTTTTTTCGTCGTTTCCCCTACTATCTCCCCAAGAATACTGTCCTGCCGGTGCGCTTTTTTGCGCGGAGTGGTCGTCGGCTGACCGCGAGCCGTGCTGAACACTCCGGTAGCCTGCTTTTACATTTTTTCCTAACTTCTTTTTTTCTCGGCGCACAGAACTTGTTTTTCCGTCCCTCCGGACCGGTGTGCGGTGGCGCTTAGATTGAGGACAATGCGCATCCTCCCTTCCCACCCATCCAGAAAGGTGTCCGCCGATTACTTTTTTCCTAGTCACCTATGCCCCCCCCCACACAAAGGCTGTCATTGGCAGAGCATCCTCCCCCCCCCTTTTTGTCGTGTGGCTTGCGGTAATCCACTTTGTTTTTCAAAGTTTTTTCCTAGACAAATTTGTTCACGATCTTTCCTGTGGCCTCCCACCATCCTTGACCCCTTTGCTACTCGTGTGATTGTTCCCCTGGATCCGTCCATCTCCTCCTCTCCGTTCCCCCTCTACGTGTGACTCTGTTTTTCTCAGCCCTCAACTTGACCTTTTTTTTTCCCCCCAATAGTCAACGTATCGAATTGCCCTCGCCCTGCAGTGCCTCGATAGATGGACTGGCCCCCCCCCCCCCCCCCCCCTCTCAACCACGCGGATTACAGGAATGTTCCCTGGCGACCGTGCCCGTCCCTACGACCCGCCTTTGGTCATCTGCCCGTAATGGAAAAGATGGCAATGCCTCCAGTCAAATGCCCTACCTCTCCCCCCCCTTTCCTTTCCCTGGTTGCCATCTCTCTGATTCCTAAAAAAAGCATGGGGGCGCGCCACTGACTTCGCTCCTCTTTTTTTTCACCGCTTCCCCTTTTACACCAGGAGCTGTGTAAAT
>Ga0179593_1440604_pt1 | contig 11043 bp, 14 predicted proteins | sample CZODoug2_1_08_16_FD_185931 | JGI IMG/M metagenome (GOLD analysis project Ga0179593, IMG submission 185931) | Vadose zone soil fungal communities from Angelo Coast Range Reserve, California, USA - CZODoug2_1_08_16fungal (PacBio error correction) | ecosystem: Environmental > Terrestrial > Soil >... | reverse complement strand
AAGAAACGGTGACCGCTTTCTCGGAGCAGAGAGTCGGCATCTTAAGCCCGACCCCGTTCTAAGGGCCGTTAGTGCGTTGCTGTGGGGCGTGCTCAATCATCTCCGATCACCTCTTGCAGTCCCTTCTCCTTCACCCATTGACGGCTGTTTATTGTTTGGACTATTCGGCCTTTTTTTCTTGGGCCGTCGTGCGCGGCTGTTCTCGGCTCTAAACCGGCCGTAGACCTTGTTTCATTTTAGCGAATGTTGCGGAATTTTCCGTAAATAGGATTGGGGCCCCGCGTCGGGCGTAACTACAGATCGATTTCTTCTTTTTGGCGTCGAACTCTAGTACATTGTTTTTCTTCGCTACGTGGATTTCTTGTAGTGCCTTAGGCTTTCCTTTCCCCTACCACCTGCGTTCCGTAGACAGCACAGCTCAGTCTTAGAGGATTTGTCTCCCTGCGCTTCTCCCCTCTGAATGCGCTGTCCACTCCCATGGTCGCGGAAAATGACACCAAGAGACTTTCTTCAGAAAGGCCCACTGGTCTCGCCCTGGATGTTGCTCAGGGCATTTCGCCTTTTCCTAGTCCCTTGTGAATCCCAGAGCCGATTTTTTCTCTAGATGCTGGATTTCATTTTTCTTCACTCGGGTACGTACTTTACAAGGAGGTTTTCCCGGTTTTTTAAGCGTTTAGCCTGGTCGATCAGGTTTTTTCCCCTCCCCTTAAAGTTATCTTGTTTTGCAAAGCCTCAGCGGGAGTCGTTTTTTTAGCGGCACCGACGTTCAAGGCATGCTGGCTGACCCCAAGTTTGTTAGGGCTTTTTGCTCTTCTATTCTATCTTTCTACTCCCCCACATAGAGTTGCTTCCCCCACTTTTAGTTTCGGTTGGTGCATGTGCCCTCCTTCCAGGTGACGATGCCGCCACATCGTTAGGCCGGACCCCTGACTTCGACTAGCGCGGCGGCCCCATCGCTCCGCCACTGCTTCCAAACGGATCCTCTGTTGCCCCCCGGGTTGTGTGTGTTGTTTGTTTTTTTTTTTTTTTTTTGTTTCTTTTGTTTTTTTCGTTTTGGTTTTTTTTTTTTTTTTTTGGGTTTTTGGTTTTTTGGTTTGGGGTGTCTGGGGTTTTTGGGTTGTGGGTTTGTTTTGGTGTATCCGGAAGTCCAGTTTGCCTGACAACGGGACGCTCCTCCCAAGGTATCATTTCGTGGAGTATAGCGATTCGCTTTTTTTCCTTCCCGGGCATTCAAGAAATTCCCGTAGGACTTTTAAAAGTTTTCTTCTCTATCCGGACTTTCCGCGCTTCCAGGTGGTGCATTTTTTCCACCCCCTGATTGGTCGAGGTAGTGTAGAACTCCTTTACAGAGACCAAAACAACAGAGCCCTTGGAGTTTTTTTTGTCCCGCAATTCCCTCCCTTCCTTTTCCGACCGGGAATCAGCGTCCTCCCCCTTCTGTCAGACCACCGGCGCTTAAATTGATGAAATGTCCGGTGTGCAAGATCTCCTCCTTCCTTTTGCGGGCTTTGGCGCACCGCTCCGGAAGTAATGATGGAGCTCCCACGTATTAGCGTTTGATTGATGATGGTCGTAAGGGAACTTTTCCCTCCATCGAAAAATTGGTTGTTCGATTGTTTCTGGATTTTCTCATCCCACGTGATCATTTTTTTTTCTTGTTCGTCTTGAACCTCCTGGTACCTTTGTGAGTTGTGCATTTCGCGTTTTTTTTTTTGCACCCAGCCCTGCAGCGACACTCTCTTTTTTTTCGTTGTGCTGATTTCTCTGGTATTCCCTCTTTTTCCTAGACTTTTTCACCATCACTTGAATGACGTTCTTCCTTTCCTTTCTTGTTTTTGCCCTTACCTGTTTCTGCGCCATTCTTCTTTGTGCACCCCCTTTTCCACGAGGTTGGCCCCAATCCCTTCTTTTTCTCCCCGAGATGATATCTCCTTGCGTTCCTCCTCTTTCTTACCTCCGTCGTTTGTTTTTGTGAGACTTCTTTTTCTTCAGGAGCTTCCGGGCGTAGCACGCGATAGGTCCCTGAACTGTCTTTTTTGCCGTTGCGGATGGTTCTTCCTTCCCCCTCGATTTTCCTCAATTTATTGAAAGGATCCGAAGAGAGTATTTTCTTGACGCGTTTGTTATTTGGACACGGCGAGTGGCACAAGCGCCTCCCCTCAGACCGTACCGAGCGCTATCTCCTGCAGTTTTTTCGTTGCAAGCGCCTTTTATTCCCCCTCCAATCCCTGGTCATTGATTAAAGCAACCGAACCCGGTAGCAAATGATCCAGTTTTCCCTTCTTAAACCGAACACAACCCCCGAGTGCGATTCAATTTCAGCAATAACCCGCGCCATCATTTTTTATCACCTTTCATGACTTCCGGGTCTTGCTCCCTGCCTCGCACGTGTCGGGGCTCCCTCCTTTAGTCTCCCCGGTTCCGACAATTCCAGTTTGCCGCGCCGGCGTTGGACTGGCGCGCTCGTTAGGTCCGGACTTACTTTTTTTGCTCTCCCTTCCACGCATGGCCAATGGCCCCGGTGCATTTTTCGCCTTTTTTCTTCCACGCGTGACCCCTAGGAGATCTGAACCTCTCCTTCCTGAAAGCGCGGGCGAATTCCTGCGTAGTTCCTTGTACGAAGTCTTCGTCCTTTTTCTGGACCTTCCCCCCCTTCCTCAACCCCTTCTAGGGGCTATACTGCCGACATGCAATCTCCTGAGTCGTTCGGCACCAACTTTCATCTTCCGTATTCGTTTTGATTCCTACTCTTTTTAGTGCGTCTTTTGCACGCCTTTTCGCGTATTACGGTCGCGGGTTTCTTCCCTCTCGGCCCGATTGTCGGGATTTTTCCCGACTTGCCCCCGGTTTCCATCGCACCCCCCAAGTCTCACAATTTGGCGTGTTCTTTTGCTCTCCCGCCCCTTTTCCCCTTAGAGGTATCCGCGCCACAAACTTGCGCACAGCATGCCTTTTACGTTTTTCTTTTTTCGCTCCCCTCCTCGCCACGTTTGATGAGACACCGCATCTTCCCCCAAACTCGTGTGCGACGAACCCTGTCCTCGCCTCTTCCCGCTCCTCGCCTACCGACCCCCATTACCCATGTCGCCGTCTTTCACGCTTTGCCGATCCTAGAACCTTCCCTTTTTCCCCCTCGCACGTAGAAACCCCCCCGATGAATAGTGTGTCCCCTCCGGTGCCGCTTGTCATTCCGACTGACCCTTCCCCCCCATACAGTTGTCGAGACCTGGTGTTCTTTCATCCACTCCGCCCCCGTTTGCCTTTTCGCTCCCCCTTTTTTCTTTTTCGTTGATGCTCGTCTATAGGATACAATTTCGCGGCGCCCCCCTGAAAATCTTATTTGTAGTTTACCGTTTTACCTGTTGACTGCCTTGAGCTTTCTCTGTGCACTACAGAATCGTGTTCCAAGCGATTGATTTTTGAGCCATTCATGTTTTTTCCCGAGCGATCTTACCTTTTCCCATCTCATCCGTTGATGTTACTACTCTTGCCCCCCCTTCCCCGATTTTCTTTACAACTTTCCCCCCATCTCCACCTACCATGTGTTTTAACCTCCCGCCGACCTCAGGTGTATATACTTATTTTTTTTTGCCGCGCACCCGGACTGGCACTCCCCACCTGTACGCCGGACTTTTCCCCCCAGACCCTCCTCGGTTGCCCGGGGTGTTCTTTCAGGCGTGATTAAGTCGACACATCCCTTTTTTTGAATCTCTCGGTTCCGCCCGCAACCCTTTTCGCATTCCGCTGCCGTTTCAGGCTTTTCATCCAAGATGCCCCTCGCGGCCCCAGTAGAAAGTCCTCGCTTTTTTCCTTATGTTAACGACCCCTATTCCCGAGCTTCGATCATTCAACCCCTTTAGTTGTTTTGTTGTTTCGGAGAGATGCCAGCTTCTTTTAGCTTGCAGTCTTGTTTGCCCATGTTCATACGAACCTTTGAGCTCCCTCTTGGACGCCCCGGCAATTTCGTAGCGTTGAATCTTGTCCCTTCCAAGCTTTCGGAAGGGTCTCCTCTTTTTTGAGTTATGGTTCTGCCGCCTCCTCTCTTTCTTTTGACTACTCCCGCATTGCCCTCCCTTCAACCACTTTCCTCCTTTTCTTTTGGTGGATCCCCGGCGGAGTCAGCTGTTTTTGGGGATTGAATTGGCCTGTTCGCGGCTCTTTATTCTCCACTTTTCCGTCCCGCGAGGTCAATTTTTCGCTCTTTGCTTGACTTTTTTGGACATTGATTGGGGTTTCGCGCGGGAGTACCACCTCCCTTGATTTAGCAGTCGCTTCGTTTCTGCGTTCGCACTAGTCCTTTGGTTTGTTTTTTGCCTCCCGATTCTTCTTTACTCTTTTCGAGCGGTATTTTTCGCCAGGCCCTTTCCCGTCTCTCCGCTCCCGTAGTGGGGGGCCCCCCTTTTTATTTTCTTTTTTTTCGCGTTCCCTTTTTGTTTCCTCTCTTTTTTCTGGAACCCCCAAAATTGGGCTGTTAATGCCCCCTTCCAGTTTTATGGAAACTCCGAACGGCCCTGTTCTCGTAACTGGGCTTTTTCTTCTTTTGCCTTCGGATAGCCTCCTCCCCATTAAGATTTTTCAACCCGATCGCACCCACTTTTTTTTATCGCTGCTGGGTCCTGAAATTTTCTTCTTCCCTAAGCGTATTACTTTGCGGACACTGATATTTTTTTCCCTTCCGCGTTCCGCTGCTATCATTTTTTTTTTCGCACTGAAGTTTTGGCATCTTGCGTGAACCTCCTATTCTAGCGTCGGCGTAGCTGGCACCTTCCCGAGTACTCCGGTCTGTTTTGTGACGCAAATCGCGGTGGCGAGGTCCCTCTCTTTCTTACCCCCACATCGACTTCTTCCAACCATTCCCATTGAGGCTCTTGGTTTTTCCCCTGACCTGTCAAGGCGTTTCAGATCAGCCCCCCCCCATGGCTAGGCCTGAACCTCTCTTTTACTGATGCCGAGGGCGGTGTCCCATTCCGCACGAATGAGTATTCTCTTTCTGAGATCTCCCGCTGTTTTTGAAATCCGCGCGACTTTATTGCTTCTTTTCTGTATAGGCTGCTTTTGGGGTTCTAACAGTCCTCAGAAATTCGCCTCCCCCCCTTTCCTTCTCTCGCTTTTTCCCTTCCGCGATTTGTTTTCTTTGATTTCAGCCCCCTAGATGCTTCACGCGTTTTTTATCTGAGTTGTCCATCTCTGGACCGATTCCCTCTCTTTTTCCCGCCTTTCTTTGCTTTTGGCTCTCGCTTTTTTTCCACATCCCTTCGATACCGTGCACGGCGTCCTTTCGACCCCACCGCCGGGCGGCCACTTCAAATTGGTTTCCGTTTGACTGACTGTTTCCCCCATTCCTTTTTCAGTCGCCCTCTTTGGCTCTTCGCACCTCTCCCGGAAGTCCTTTGTTTTTTTCTCACCAAATGATTGTTCTTTTGGTTGTGTTGTCGAGGGATTCCTCCTGACCCCCCTTTTTCGACGTTTTGGCAGCGCACCAGTTTTTTTTCTTTTTTGCCGTGGCGTCTGCTGGAAACTCACCCTGAGTTTTGACCTGTTGTTCTCAGGCCAGGGCTTCACCAGCCCTTTCATTCGACTTCGCGAGTTCTTAGTCTTCTTGAGTCCTTTTTTTTCCCCTTTTTGCAACCCAATCAAAACGATTTTTACAAGGCTTTCAGCTTCTTCCTTTTCGTTTCCGCGTCGTACCTTTTCACTCGGTAATTTGTACCTTTCGAGCGGCCCAATTTTTTCAATTTTTTTTTTCGGAACTCGCGTATCCCTTTTTCTGTTCCTTCTTCGCGTTCGCCTCTCTTCTTCCCCCGTTGTTTGTTGTTTTCGAGTTCTTCGAGCGGAGCAAGTCGGTAGAACGCGAGTTGCTTCCTTCACACCCCCCTTCTTGCGTTTTTTTCTCTTTTTTTTCCCTCCTCCTATGGCGGCAGTCCCCAAGGCCTTTTCTTCCTCCCTTACTCGACGAAGGTCGCTTACTTCCCATCGTTTTTTCTTTTTTTTTTCCACCCAGGGTTTGTGGCAAACCTTGACTCCATTCTTTCTCGTCACGCGGCGATAGTCGCTGTTTCTTTTCGCGTCCCGTGGCTGTCCCCCATCAAAGCCCCCCTTTTCCGTGATTTGACGCATTCCACCGTCAATCCAACCATGTCAATGCGCGCCCTTCCCCCGTCCGAACAAAAACCCCATTCTCTTTTCCCCCGCATCACCCGAGCACTTTGTTGCCATCCATCATGGTTCGTGCTCCGGTCCCACGGCTGCGGACTCGATCTTGCACGATTTTTTGCGACGGCGACAATCCTTTCGTTTTTTTTCGACATTTTCTTCCCGGGACGGTTTTCATGATGTGGCCCTGTGACCTTCCCGCCAGTCCCAACTGTTCTTGCTTTTTCGATTCTACACGCGGAACCCAATATTGTTTTATGAAATTCTCCATGAAAGGCGGCGCCTTCCCTTTAGTGTCTTTTTTCCCAGGTTCCACTTTTCAATGCTGTTTCCCAGTGCGAGCTTTGTATCCCGAAACGATAATACTATTTTTTTCCGGACCACTTCATCTTCATGGCTTTTTTAGCTCCTAGTTTCTCCCCCTTTTAGGGCGGCTTTTTTATTCACCGCCTTTGAGAGTCGTACTCTGCGGGTCCGTCCTCATCAGGCATTATTGTCGGATCTTTTTCCCGGATCCCTTCACCAAACCGCTAATTGGCTGGTCGATCTATCATAGTTTGGTATCTCCTCGCCCGCCTCGCTTCAACTTTTCCCCCCCCCTCTCTTGACTTATCTCTGCGCTAACGCCGCGCTTTTGATTATTGTCTCCTGTTCAAAATTTGTTCGAGAAAAACTGATCTTGCGGAATCGTTAAGCTCGCTCGTTGTCTGCCGCCCGCTCCCCCCCTCCTGATAGCCTATGAACGTTGGCTATTCTCGCATTGCGTTTTTTTAATTTTGCGCCCAACCCAGAGAGGACCAGGTTTTCTTACACCTTTTCCCTTTTCCCTCCCCTTTTGGATTTTCTGATGTCCTTTTCTCCTTTCAGCCTTGGGAGAAGCGCGGCGTACTTATTTCCGGATTTGCTACGTTACCTGTAAGCAAGCCTGAGCCTTCTTTGACTATGTGGTCCCCTCCATCTTCCCTCCCCAGCTTTTTCCTTTTCCAATGCTGTTGAACTCTTCGTTCCTCCCCGATCTCTTTGTTACGCCCGCCTCTGCCCCCTCCCTCTTTTCGCAAAATTCCTCAACAGATCCGCTAACCGTGCCGCGCGACGTGTTCTAATACCGTAGTCCCCCTCTTACTGGCCGTTCCCCAAATTCTTCTTCCTCGTCCCCCCGAAATACCCATAGTCCCGTTTTCGTTTCATGATCCTTTGACACATGCATGGATCGCAGCCCCCATCCGCACCCGCCCAGTTCCTCCCTTCCGTTCTTTCCTTTTGCTTCTCTCTTCTTGCGTTCCTTTCAAGTGGCCAGCTCGCCTGCCGTTTTTTTATCCGATGGTCAGGACCATGACGGGAAGAGAATCCCATGCTTTCTCTCTCTTTTACTCTTTTTTTTTATAGGGGCAGAATTCTTTTCGCGCTGTATTCATAGTTTGTGACCATTGATCGAAAACTTGAGCCGCGCCCAGCTTGTTGGAGGCCTGAGTTTATCTTGACGGCCGCGATTTCGATTTAAGGCGCCGCCTTGTTCTTGGATGGCTCGACGAAGATATTCGCTGTGGAGAGTCCCTGCCTGCAAGACTTACCCCTGCCGTTATTATTTTTTTTCCGTCGGCGTCGCTGGGGTATTTTGCTCCGCTCGGTATTCTCCCACCGCTTCCGCGTCACCCATTTTTAGCGGATCTGGCGTAATCTCTGAATTGGGTCCTTGTCGTCCTTCCCTGAGATCGAGTGTCTCGGCTAGTGGAGTTCGAACCGTTTAATTCGCTTGGCCCCCGTTCTGTCGTGCCCCAGCATAGTAGAGAGGTCAGTTCGCATTTCCTTGTAAGTAGCCTCCCTCCTAGAGGAGTATTCCTTGTCGCCGTCGCGGGCGAGGCATCACTTCCCAAATTGGAGAACTTCCCACGCAGAAGTTTCTGACCTCAAAACTTTGTCCTCCGCTTTCTTTGTCCCCTTTCCCTTGGCAATATAAGGCCACGTACTCAAGAGAACTATACGAACGCTTCCGTTTCGAGTGGGTTCCTTTTTCCCCGGCAGACGAGTACCGGTCCCTTTCCCAATGAGGTTCTTCGTAGGAGATGTAGCGGCCCCTCGCGTCTTTATTTTGACCATGCCTTTGGAAATCTTGCGTTTATCCGAATCAGTTCGTCTTTCTTTCTCCCCCCCCCTGAATCTGTTCCGCCCGTTTTCTTAGGTTTGCCTTGGCTTCCGAGCTGATCTATTATTCCAACTTCTCTTATCGCAACCGCCAATTTGTTGACGGTTGTGTGCGCTTTCGCCTGGTCGTGCGTGCCTCCCCGCCCCACAGCTATATTCTTCCGGCCCCTTTGTACGGACTCCGCCGAGGGTTGCTCTTTTTCGCTTGCATTCTTAATCTCGCCCTTCTGGCCTCTCTATTTGAATTCCTTGTTTGCTCCGACTGTCTAATTCTGCATTCAGTTTCTTTACCGCTAGCCGTGCAGGTCTTCCCTAAATTTGAAGACCGTCCCTTCACCCCTCTTATCGCAGTGAATTCGACAGCGCTTTCTCATTTTCAGAAAAATCTCTCTTTTTCCCGAGTGTTGGACCTCTTTTTCAAAGATTCCCTCGCTTTTTTTGGCGCTGTCGTTTTTCTCTGTGCCCCCCCCGTTGCGCTCATTCTCTCCGTGACCATTTTGTGAAGAACTTGCGCGTCCCCCAGTGAAATTGTGACGTCTCGACGTCCTTTTCCCGCCCTCAAGTAGGCTGCCGTGTCGGCCCGCTCCGGTCTGACATTGATGGCGTTGATCCCAATGTCTGTTGCCCGCTCTTGGTCTGGCATTTCAACGCCCCCTCTCGGAAAATTTTTTTTTTTCACGGGTTTCTGTCATTCCAACAACGTCCTTTGCCTGCCCCCGTTCTTTTCTGGAAAAACTTGGTTAAATGGCTTTTTCTGCCTTTGCACCGAGTCCTCCCCCTCTCAATGCGGCGTTTTTTCTTCTTCTCTAATGAGTAAAGAGTTACCTACTTGTGGCAAAAATACAAAAGCTCTTACCTTTCCCGATGGTGTCTTCCTTTTCTTCCTACTTTTCTCCCCTCGCGGTCAGTTTTCGCCCCCCTATGAGACCAACGGATAGAGTTCCCCTGTTTTCGTAATGACTATCGCATACGCAAGTGCTACTTTTTTCGCGTTAGAATCTTTTTCTCTCCCCCCCCCCCTTCATTCCTTTTGTTGTAGAGAATTCCCTCAACGCAGATTGAGGCCTTTGTCTTGCCACCCCCCCCCCCCCCCATAGTACGCTATAGGTCATACTCTCAATTTATTGCCGCTGTTCCTGAGGCATCCCCGCCCCTTGGCAGAACTACCCGCTCTCCTCCTTCAGCCTGATGCGTAGTCCTTTTTCCTACATCTATTTTTAAACCCTTCGTCTGTGGGAATATTTCTGTCTCCTTCAACCGGGCTTGCCTTGTTCCGGTGCACCTTTCCCAATATGCCCATTTACCGTGATTTTTCCCTGCCAACTCAAACGCCGCCAACTTATCACGTAGATGTCAACCTTACCCCCCCACAAATTCGTTCAATTTTCGCAAATCAACAGCCCTCCAACTCCCCGCCATATTACTTCTTTTGGGTCTCCGTCCCCTTTCTTGGAGAATTATCCTTCTTTCCTTCTTCTCCATTTCACGTTTGCCTAGACCTTTGTTGCTTAAGAACTTCTTGCACACATTATTATGCTTCGGATGCTCCCCATGCCCCTCCATCCATTTTCTTTTGAAGTTTTTATCTTCGCTCTCTTCCTCCTTGACCACAAACCTCGTTTCTTCCCCTTTCTCCCATGACGTCTCTAGTAGTCTTTCTCTGTCTTGACTTTCTTTTTCCTCGCTCCCCCCCCTTCGAGGTATATTACTCACTACTCAATAAGCGACCGTATTCCAAATTCATTATACTTAGGTCCCTCTCCGTCCTCCCTTCCTTTTCCCCAGCACTCGGCCCCCTCTCTCCTGTCGTTGTCCCCCTTCCCGTTATTCCTCTTTTTTTTCGTATCCTTTTTTTAGCTTGACCCTTTAGTCCCTCACCCTTCATCATCCAATTGGTCTTTTCGATAGAATCCCTATTTTTTTAGTCCTCGTATCTTAAAACTTGCGCTCCCCATCTTGACTTTTTTGGCACCCTCTCCTCCCCCCCTCACCCTCTTCTTTCCTGTAACGCAAGTTCCCCCTTTTTTTTCGTATCACCCATGATATCTGACCGTCAATAGCCCTGAACTCCAATTCCCCTTACGCGTCCTGCGTATCTCTAACAATTACTCCCCATCCGATAGACTCTATCTGATAGTTTCCTAGTAGATCAGTGAGTATTACTCAGACCCTTCCTCCCCTCCCTTTAGATACCAGTCCGCTTCTCCTAACCTTATCAGTTTTCCTTTTCCCCAATTTTGGAGTTCATATTGATCTCCTCTGCCTTCGAACGGTACCCTCCTCTTCTCCATCCCTTCCTTATCTCTATTTTACCCTTTTCATGGTCAAGCCTCTGAATTTCTTATGGACCCTTAAATTACGGGACCAATCTACAGACTGAAGACAACTTCCCTCGTTCGACCGACAATATCGCTACTCACTCGCCGTGTTTCCGCCCGCGCCGCAACAATCCCTTTTGCCCGTCGACAACCTCCTCAGCTAAAAATTTGCGCGCCACTCCGTTTGTTGAGAATACCGATGCGTCGGCCCCCTTCTTCCCCCCCAGCTTCCCCCCTCCCTCATCAACAACGAAAGACCATTCTCCACTTTTTTGAGGCAAGGCTTCTTTCCCCGTCTCAAGAGGGACTATGAATCGCATATTCTTTCGTACTTTCTGTCATTGCCGTTATATTCCTTCTTCTGAATTGACGTAGCTCGAGTAACTTTCTTCTTTCGCTGTACCGAAAAGTCCGACCCTCCCTTTTCCTT
>Ga0179593_1724316_pt1 | contig 11044 bp, 18 predicted proteins | sample CZODoug2_1_08_16_FD_185931 | JGI IMG/M metagenome (GOLD analysis project Ga0179593, IMG submission 185931) | Vadose zone soil fungal communities from Angelo Coast Range Reserve, California, USA - CZODoug2_1_08_16fungal (PacBio error correction) | ecosystem: Environmental > Terrestrial > Soil >... | reverse complement strand
CCCTTTTGCCCTAATTTAACTTACTTGCCGGTATTCCCTCTTGAGTGGAGATCTTTGTTTCAAACCTTTCACTTCCTTCCATGGACTGCTTGTGCCCTTTCCTATGAGTTTTCTTCGCGACTTTCTCATTCCCACGTGGATTTTTTCTCTACGGACTGCTCAAGCTGGAGCTTGCCCCGGAGACCCGTGTCTCTAAACTTTTTTTTTTAAATGTTTTCGTCGGACGCTCCCCCCCCCCCCCCTCTCTTTGGGTTTATTTACGAAGACTCTCAGTATCGCTTTTGACAGCTTTGTCTTGACTTATTTTTTCTCCCCGTGAATGGTAATTTTTTTTTTTTTTTTTCGTGGCAAAGAGATGCGTGATGTAGGGTCAGTTTTCTCCCATCGGCACTTGGCCCCAAGATTTTTTGGGAAACGTCCTTTCCCCATGCTTTGCCACCTTCTGCTCAGTCTTTCCTCCCCCTTCCTGTTAACGGGGGGGCTGCGCGAGAAAAGGAGGCCGTATGGCTGCCATTTTGGCTACCCAATTTTTTCTTGGTCATTCTTTGTAAAAGAGTTTCCCCCTTTGACGGAGTAGTTTTGTCGAGCCCGTCATCCGGAATCCAGAATTGAACGTGTCACCACATTTTTTGTCTTCCTTGCTCCTCCCATCAGGGCTCCCTGGTGACCGTCCAAATAGAATGTTGGTCATTCTTTTACTGTTGCGACGGGCAAAAGCAGTGCTTTTGTTGGTTCCTTAAGTCCCTCTCAAGCAGTTCGCCCCATCCCTCTTAGATATTCCCTGATTTTCTTCCCATCCCTCCTTAACTCAAATTCCCGTCTGTGCCTTTTCCCCCTTTCCTAAATATTTCCTTTTTTTTTTCATTCTTGTTTTTCTGGGCCTCCAAGAGTCCGTATTCTTTTTAGCCTGATGTCGTGCGCATAGCTCTTGAAATACTGTCATTCAGACCCAATCCCCCCCCTTTTTTGCTGTTCGCCCCCTTTCGGTTTTCCCCGCCAGAGGATAGGCCATCCTTTTTTTTTAGTCTGACTGTTACTGTCTAGACCCACGCCACTAAGTTGGTGCACTTTTTCCCCGTCCTTTCCTTTCTGTCTTCTCCTGCGTTACTTCTTCCAGCGCATCCCTCCCTCCTCTTGTGGAGACCCCCAACGGGACCGATCTCTCCGGAATATGAGCCCCCTGAGAAACGGTGACCAGTGGCAATTCGGCGCCTTGTTCCCCTTCCCTTTTACAACCCGGCAGCCCACCTTTTCCAGCCGCGTGGCAGCTTCCTCGATCTGCACAAACTTGTTGCTCTGCTGAAATCCGAGGCACTCCCGCTGGCTGTTTTCTCTTCCGCTTTTCCTCGGGTCTTCCTCTCGCTCCTCTTTCTCTTCTCATCATATTGACGGGGTACATGGGGGTTGTCTTTCCCTTTTCCGTTGGCCTCCCTCCTTTCGGGAAGCTGACCCTTTCCCTTCGTCCTCCCCGCGCGAAATTTTTTTTTCTTCTTCTACCGGCGCGAGTGTGATTCCCTTTCCACATATCTCCGGGACTTTCTCGCAGACTCCTTTTCCTTTCTTCCCTCTCCCATAAATTTCCTTTTTTTCCCTCCGAGGACCCTTCCCCCTTTCCCCCGCCCCTTGCTTCCTTGTGGGTGAGACCATAGGAATGTTGCTCCTTTCTTAGCGGGGGCTAGAGTTCTTCTTTAGTTCTTTTTGCTCCTTAGACCATTGCTTTTTCCCTCCGTTCCATGCTTTTTCCGTGCATCCCCTCTCTTCTCTCTCCTTTCTGTAACGGATTGCACACAGAGGAATGGTCCCCAGACCCTTTTCCCCAAGATTTCCTTCTCTTCTTTTTTTTGACTCTCTTTTTTTCCGCCCCCGTGGTTTGACTTTTTCTTTCCCCCATCCCCGTTCTTTGTTTTCTGTCCCCAAAACCCTTTTTTTCAGGAAATGACGCGGCCTTTTTCTTTCGGGATGCAACCTTCCCTGGAATCTTTTTTTTCCGAAATCTAACTTGAGCGATAGCCCCCCCCCTCCTCCAGCTTTGTAGCCCCATGCTTTTTTTTCTTCCCCCCGTTGTGAAATTTGGAAGAAACTGCCGCTTCCGAGAGTTTTCATATCCCCTTTTTGCTTTTATGTGCGATAGCCTTGCCTGTCTTTTTCTTGCGTTCTTTATATTGGTCTTCTTTCCCCCCTCCGCGAGGGTACCCTTCCCTCTCCGCTCTGCTTGCGAAGCCCTCCGTAAACGGGGGCTGTTTCAGGTTTCGGTTTGGGTCCCTTGAGTTTCTTTCTCAGGTGCTCCGTACCCTTTAGATCCTGTGTAGCGCTCGGGAGCTTCGTTTAGTTTGCCGAAAACCGGAAGCCCCCGCATCTCACAGAGGTGACATGCGACTCACCATTCTTCGCCTCCCCCCCCGCACCCCGTTTCAGTTCGTCTCCCACACCCCCCCCCCCCCCCCCCCCCCCACTTGCCCCCCACCTCCACACACCCCACCCACCTACTTCGCGCGTTCCTCCTTCTTTTTTTTTGGCCCCTTCTCTTTTCTCCCGTGTTTCACCCCTTTCTCCCCTGCGGGAAAACCCCTTGCTTGGCACAGAGATTGACCTCTCAAGTGCGTCTTTAGGAGTCTTCCCTTTTTTGTGGTTCGCATTTTAGTTGTTCCTTTGAAGCAGTGCTTCCGCGTGCTTTCCATGGATCGTCTGGTTGTTTAAAAGATGTTTTTTCTTTTGCTGATGCAATTCACCGGCTTTTCTTGAGTTCTTTTTTCCTGACTTTTCCCGGCGGTTTCCCTGACGGCGGTCCTTTCTTTTTTTGCACTTTGACTATGGCCGACCTTTTTGCGACAAGGGGTGACCCGAGGCGCAATGCCCGGGCGAATCGGAATTCCCTTCCCTTCCTCCTGCTAGTTTCTGGGTTTTTTTCCTCTTTTGAACGAGCCGCATGGCTAGATGTGTAAGGGCAGCCTTTTAATGAGTTAGGTCCTTCCTGCCCGCTCTTCTCCGAAAGTCCCCGGATTCTCTCCTGTGCCAGTAATCCCCCTGGACCCAAAATTGCTGTTGAAGGGCCCTGTCTTTTTTTAAACTTGATTTTTTTATCCTAAGCGCTTAACCTTTTCTTGGTCCTTTTCCGTTCCCTCCTGAAATTTTTTTCCTGTCCCGGATCCTCCTTGCCCCAGAATCGTCAGTTCTGACCCTCTCTTTTGGTTGTCAGCCGACCCAAAATGGCAAAGCCTTTTTATCCCATTGGCGCCCCCCCAAATACCTAGCCCGCGCAGATATTTTGTAGAATTTTCCTGTTTGTCCCCCCTCTCTGTGCCAACTACCCGAATTCATTCCCCTCTGTTTTTTTTTTGTGGACAACAATCCCCTCGTCGTCTGCACCGAAGACGAGCACACCTTTCCTTTTAGTCCCTTTCATCCCCCAGCACCCTTCGCTTAAGTCTCCCGGGGTCGGCGGCGTCAGATATCACAGCTTTGTTATGGGGGAAGGTAGAGAGCTTCCTCTCATGCCGGTTTGTATAGGTTTTTTCCCTCTCCCAGACGAACAATAAAACGTTTCATTCTCCCCCCCCCTTCGCGAGAACCTCCTCAGATTTTTTCCCCCCCCCGTTTAAGAGTACCTTCTTGTCTTTGCAGAATGCAGCGCTCATGTTTCAACAAGATATGCCTATCCTTATTGTTTTTTTCCCCTCCCCCTTTTTTTCGCTGGAGATTAAGTTTTTTTCCTTCCTTATGAATTTATCCCGTTTTCATCTTGTTAGACTACCCGGCGAGTGCATTTATAGAAGGTCGTACCTTCATCGTCTTTACTTTGCTTTTATCGCCCTTTCCTCCTCCAGTTTGGAGCTTTCCTCCGGAGTCCCGATGCCCCTCCAATTTACCCGTTTCTATCACCACCATGTCAGAGAGTACGACGCTTAACCATACTTGGTCAGATGTCCCAAGGACCCTGCCTTGGGCTCTGGGCGCCTTTCCCCCCCCCTGTTCGTTTCCCGAACCGTTTGCAGGGTCTGGTGCTCGTTTCTTGTTTCGGTGTCAAGCCTCGTCGTCGTGCTGTGTTCTGCCGAAAATCGGGCAGGTTAGTTGCCGACGTACGAGTCTTCCCCACCCCTTCCCCTTCCCTCTTCGGACTTTTTTCTGGCCCCTTTCCTTTCTTTTTCTCTGCCGCAAGTCTCTGAGGTTCCTGTCCTCGGCAAGTTTGTCTTTCAAAACCCGTCAAGCGTTCTTTCAGACGTGCTGTTCATACCTTCCCGTTTTCATTCCTCCCTCCCTTTTGAAATCTTTTGTCCCCCTTCCAAGGCTAATTGCTCTGGGTCTTTTCTTCCCCCTTTTGCCCTCCAGGTGTTTTACATCGGTCCACCCTCTGTTTCTGTGGTTTTTTTCTTTGTCCTTCACTTTTTTTTGGCAGATTGGCTTTGATTTTTTTTTTTTTTTTTTTTTGTTTTTTCTTCTAGTCAGAAACGAGACACATGAGAGAAATAGTTTTTTTTTGAAGGACTTCACCAAGCTTCCCCGTTCCACTCGTCTTCCCTGAACCAGTCCTGGTTGTCGAAAGAGACGTTCTTGCCTTCTGTTTCTTTTGCCACAGCAGGTATTTTTCTTACCTTCCCTTTTCGCTCAACTTCCCTTCGTCAATTTCCCCCCCCCTTTTCTGCAGCTGTGTTCGACAGCCTTTCTCCGAAGAGGTGATTAGAACAATCATTTGGTTTACATGTCCATGATCTTGATGCGTTGTCCCCCTCCCTTTGAATTTTAGCATCATCTTCCTTCTCATCTGCCGTTACTCACCCTTTTTTCGCGCCTTCTTCCCCACGAATGTCTTTTGTCGACAAGGGATCGATGACAGACTATTCAACATTTTGATTCTCCCTTCTCCCCAGTTTTTCCCCCTCCCTGTGATCACTTGATGTTTTGTTGGGAAAACCTTCTATGCGCTGCTCAAAAAATACTGGTCGTCCCTCGTCGCCGGGCTCCTGGAGACCCTTGAAACTTCTCATCCCCGTATGTTTTTTTGTGGCCCTTTCTCCCCCCTCTCCTCGGTCATCTCTTTTTTTCATCTGGACTGAGGACCTGTTTGGTTTGGCGCGGCGTTTCTCATTTTTCGGCTCATCAATGTCTTGACCTTTTCTTCTTATTTTTTGGCCTTCGTTTTTTCCCTCGTCAAGTTTCGGCCCCCCGGCGCTTTTCTTCATCCTACAATCTACGGGCCTTACCGTCTTTACTTTGAAATAAGCGCCTTTTTTTTCCCCCACTTCCTCTCCCCATTAACGTTTATCTGGGACCTTCCCTTGCTTCGACGATTGAGGTTTCCTTTTTTGGTCCTGCATAACGGCCTGTGTCCTACCAGCTTTTTTGGTATATCGCTAATATTTTATTTTTACTGCTTAGCATTACACTATTCCGGCGTCATATTTAGTGTGAGGACTTTTTACCATTCCGGGCCCGCAAAGAGGTTTTTTTTTTTCCCTGACACCATCACCCCCCTATGGATTGTGCGGTGAGAACATTTTCAAAACGGGAAGATACCCCTTCTTTCCCTACTGTCCGAGTCTTTGTTTACAATTCCCCCAGAGTGGGTTTTTCCTCCCCAACCCCAGCACCTTCTTTCATCCGGAATTTCTTCAGAATTCTCCTTCTCCTCTTTAGGCCCCGTTGGACGGATGTCCCAAGTCCCTCGAAGGCTGGCAGGTATTTTCCAGACCCCCTTCCTTTTTTCTTACGATACCCTCCCCTGGTGTAGCCTTTTTCCGTCCCCGTTCCCTCCCCGGTTTCCGCAATGTTCTGAGTCCTCGATTTAAGAAAGCAAGGTGATTTTTGTTGGATAGCCCTGATTTTTTCGCCGATCTCTCCAATTTCTTCCGGTCTCTTTTTGCTGATCTCTCTCCGTTATCGCCTCTACTTCCCTTTCTGCCCCCTACGTAGAACTGGTCTCTCTCCAGGAATTTCCGGCTCACGCCGTCTTGCATTTTCAAGTTTTTCCCTCTCCCTACCCTTCCCGTACCTTCCCTTTTCCTTGACCGAGATCCTCTCCCCGAACCCGAAGCCCCCTCCCCCCTTTCTCACCGGCTCTCAGCTCCCTTTCGTGGCCTCGGGCTTTGTGACTTCGGCGCGCGTTTTTCCGCGGCAAGGCCTTTCCCTTTTGTTCCCGTGATGTTCTTTCCCACCATTGATGAGGACCTCTTCTCCCCTTCATCCCTTCGTGAATGGTGCTCTAGTTGCTCAGCTGATCCCGGTGGTTTCTTCCAAGGAGCAGTCGTTCCCTTCTTCAGCTGATGTCCCCTTTATTTCTTTTTCCCCAAAGCTTTTCTTTCCGTTGCGGCTTTTCCCGCACCCCCGTTCTGGTGTAAGAGTGTTTTCTGTCGCTTCCAGGGACATGCTCAAATGATGTCCCTCTTTGTCTGTAACCTTAAATCATCCCCCCTGACAGCCTATTTTGAGATTTTTTTCTTTTTCTTTCTTAGCGAAACCGGACTGAGTTGTTATGCGCCGTTGTAGACCCCCCCATGATTCCTCCTTGCTTATTAGCAGCCCCCTCACTTGTTTTTCAGAGCTTCTTTTCGCCCCAGCGTCTTCCAAGAGGATTAGTATGTTTCGTTTTTCGGTTAGGTAATGATTTCGGCTTCTCTCCATCTTGCACGTTTTCCGTTCCCCCGGGAGTTTTCCCTTTTTTTTGCCCGTTCCCTTTCCCGTCCCGCACGGCGGTGTCCGGTTCCGTCTGTCTTGCCCGCCCTTTCTTTTCCCCCTTGCGATAAAAAAGTACCTTGGGACCCCTCGTTTTTGTTCATTTCCATACCCCCTTCTGGCTCCCTATTTTAAAGTAACTAGTTTGATTACCCTCTCGCTTAGGGTGTGGAGCCCTCACAAGGGCGGTTCTCCCTTTGCCTCCTTCCCTGAAGGTTCCAGCTGGGCAGTCACCCCATGGGGTGAGAAGGTCCCTTTTCCTCGCGGGGTGCCCCCCGACATCGTCTTTTGACCACTTTCCTAATTTCTTTGAACCCTTTTCCCCGAACCTTTTTTCTTCCTCCCTTCCCTTTTCCCTTCCCCGACGGTGTTCTTTCTAATCCCGCCAAGAACACGATGCCCGTCCAAGGACGTGTCAGTTGGCGTCAGCTAGCCTATTGTTTTTCCGATTGACTTTCCTCCTTGTATTGTAGGCACGGTCCGTTTTTTTTTCCCTTCCTCCACATTGAGAGCTTCGAGAAAATAAACGTTTTTTCCGTTTCGGCGCGGAACCTACTTTTACCCTTCTGTCATGACCATTTTTCTCCTCCCAACAGCCCCCCTCCCCCTGGATGAATACTCTTCAGCGGTCAGTAAGGGTGAAACAACTATCTTTTTACTCCTCCCCGTTTTGAGTGCCCCTCCCCTTCTCCCACTCTTTCCTTTATTTTCTTTTTTTAGATCGAGCGCGGCATGCCTTTCCCTTTCTCTTAAGGCTACATGATTAATGATTACTTGAGGCTTGTTCTACTCCTTCCTGCAGTTTCCTATCCCCAAGGCTTTCCCACAAGACTTTGATGACCCCCCCCCTACCGGAATGACCTTTTCCCACCAGCAGTGAGAAAGATTTCCCAGAGCTTGTTTGTCATTTAGACCGCCGACCATCATTCCAGGAACCTTTTTCTTGGAATGATTTTCCCCCCCACGTCGAGTTCCTCTTTCCTTTCAGCTTTGTCTTGTGGACCTGTGAATTGAAACGATAGTCTGCCTTTTCGGGTAAGAATTCGTGGCATAGTACCTGGTCCCTTCCTTCCTTCCCTCCCCCACTCTAGGGACTTCCCCCCAGTATTTGATTCGCGCCTTCATGTGTAAGAGTGGTTTCCCCCTATTTGATTATGCCTTTCCCCTTCCCTTTTTGCCATTTTTTTCCTCCCTGTCCTACCCACGTACCAATAGATATTTTCATCCGACCGATGGAATTTAATAGTTCCTCCGTCCGATCTAAGGTTTTCGGGTCTTTTACCACCTCCCCCTTCCGCATGTGTCAGGTGGATCCCCTTTTTTAAATCAGTCTCTTTTTTCCCGTCGTTTTTCTGGTCAGTTTTCTGCCGGGCCGCCCAACCCCGGAGTTACTGCTAGTGTTCTTTATTGTCTTCTCCACAAGATTTAGTTCTCCTTCAGCAGGGCTTCTCTCCCCCCCCCCTCTGGATATCCTCTCCTTCTTTCCCTTCCTCCCGGCGGAACTTCACATTCCAGCCCTGTGTTGCGAAACTCGGAGACTTCCCAGAAGTACCTTTTCCATTCTTTTTTCCCTCGGCGCCCCCTTTCTTCCATGGTTCGGACCTTCCCTGGCCTTTATTGTTTTTCAAGAGGTCAGTGTTCCCTTCAAAAGACCCTCCTAGTCCTATTCTAGCTAGTTTCCTTGAGGATTAGGCCCCATCTTTTTACTCCCACGCCATTTTTGAGCCTTACCAAGATGAACCCCTTGGTGCGCAACGGCGACCCTTGTGTAATTTAGTCATTTTTTCCCGGCTTCTTCTCTATTCAACGAACTTCCTTGTTGGCGTCCCCCCTTTCTTGTATCTCTTAAGACCTCATGGGAGTCTCGACCGAACGGTTGACTTGCAATCTCGGTCCGCAGCCAGTAAAATTCTCACCCCCCGGTATTTTCTTTTCGACCACATCTTTCCCCTCTTTTCCGGCGCTTATTGGCCCTTCACATTTGATAGACGGAATAAACGAGCCATTGTTGAGCTGCATGCCTGCTCATAGGTGATATGTTTGTCCTTAATGGAATTTTTTTTTTGTGTTTTTCCTTGCGGCCCCTTCCCTTTTTTTTATTCCAAGACGGCGTTTTCTCCTGTTTTTTCCCCAACTTGTCAAGAGACTACGTTACATTTTTCGGCAGCGAAGCTGTCAAAGTCACTTTCAGGACCCCCCGGGCATGACTTTTCCCCCTACCCCCTTTGTCATCGCCTTCTTCTCACGGTGCCCCCTTATCCTCCTATCCCCCAACATCAAAGACCTGGCGTTATGAACTCGGGGTCTTTCTCATGAAGGAGTTGGCGCGATTGACTACTCATGTTCTCTATTTCTATCGATCCCTTCTTACTGCTTTTCCCCCCTCCTTCATCTTTTTCTCTGCTGTAATCAGCTCTTTGGTGTTTCCGCTGCGAGGAGAATTCTCTCTCCAATTGAAGGAGAAGCCTTTTGGTTTTTGCGACAATCCCCTTTTTCTTGTTTCTTCTCCTCCCTGTGCGTCACACATCTTTTCATCCCTCTTTTTTCTCTGTGTTTAATACCTTTTTTTTCCCTCTCTCCTCACCCCCCCCCCCCCTCTGGTTCTTGGTGCAAACCTTCCTCTTTTTTCATCCGAAATGACGCGGCAGGAAGATCTCCTTTGTTTTTTTTTCTGATTATCTAGTTCTTCGTACCTTTTAAGTTCGCCTCCTTTCTCCCCCGATAGAACCCTTTCGCCCCTAAAAGCCTGTGTAGCCATGTTTTTCTTTAGTCCCCCAGCCCCGTCTTTTTATTTTCAGACTTTTTGTTTTAGATAGATCTTTTTCCTTTTTTTCTCCGAACGTCTTCTCTTCTTTCATGCCAGTTCTCTCTTTTGTCCTCTGATAACCCCGCAGCGCCGGTTATCCTCGGCGAAACAGCTTAGCGATATACAACGTGGGGGCGGGCCACCTGAGGCCTTCTTCGCCTTTCTTCGACAAGTCTCCTGATTTCAATGATTCTTTCCCCCTGTACCGAGGAGAGTTCTCTCCCCTCCCCCAGTAACTGAAAGTTCCCCTCCGGTTATCATGCATAGTGGCCTCGTGGCTTTCTTCCAGGTGGAAGTCCTTCTCTGAGTTACTTTTTCCTTCCAATCCGGGTGTTCCCCCCCTTTTGGAGGTGCCCCTTTTTTCCCCCGAGCTTGCCTCCTCCCCGTTTATTGTGTCATGAGTCTGATACGTCCGGCGGTTGGTTCGCCCCAGAGCAGTCCTCTGCCTTTAACTCCCGCCGTTTGCCCTCGTATTGCTCACAGCTTTCTTGCTGCGTCCCCCCTTCCCAACCCCGGAGTTATCTGTGTCAGAGCTCATCTTCGACCCCATCTACCTCTGGCGGGGCTCGCTTCCTCGTTTTTCCCCCAATTTCCTTTTTCGAACTTTTTTTTCCTTCACGGAGGTCGCGCAAGGATGGGTATGCCAGAAATAACCTTCCTTGGTTCCTCATGGACAGGACTGTGCCACGGTTTTTTAACCTTTTTTCTCTCCGCCATTTTTCCTTCGTCGCCCCCCCCCCGGTGATTTTGAGAATCCTTTCTCTCACCCACGGGGCTATGCGCACTGATTTGCCCTTCTCCGAAGCAACCCATCTCCCCCCTGTTTGCTCTTGACCCTTCCCCTGACTTTTTCCTTGTCCCTGCGTCAAGCCATATTAGCACTTAGACACCAGCCTCCCAAAGCCTTGGACCCGCTTTCATTTTTTTCCGGATCGCTTTCAAAGGTTCCTATTTGCAACCAATTTAGTCGTGCAAATCTCGTTTCTTTTGTAGCTGTCACCCCTGGCGGTCTTTATCGTAATTGGTCAGGCAGAAAAATTTTCAGGGACGCTATCATTTTGAAATGGTTCCTGGTCCCCCCCCCCCCCCCCCCCCCCCCCCCCCCCCCCTCCCCCCCCCCCCCCCCCTCTGACAGTTGGACTCTTTGTACGTACTCAACTACCTTTTCAAGTGCCCTTTTTTTCGTGTGCCCCACACTAGACTCGCGTTAACGAACCCGCAGCACTCAGTTGATTTTTGTTTTTCAGTTCCCCCCTTCCCAACTGCTGCCGCCCCCGCGTATAATTATTTTAGTGGTCGTGCAGTGCGTCAGTTTTTTTGACCAACAGCTCTTTTTTTGGGGACTTCCCTCTTTTCATTCTTGAACCCCGGTTCTCCCCTTTTCTTTTTTGACCCTCCAGCCTGCGTCTTACCGGCTGAAACATTAACTCAGTTTTCCCTCCCCGTTTTCTCCTCACTTCCGCTACTAGTCGCCCCTTCTGGGCTTGTACTTAAAGGAATGCCAGCGCGTTTATCTTCCCGATCGCCACTCATCTTTGACCTGACTTTTTTCCTTATTTTTCCCACCGTACT
>Ga0179593_1720612_pt1 | contig 11044 bp, 15 predicted proteins | sample CZODoug2_1_08_16_FD_185931 | JGI IMG/M metagenome (GOLD analysis project Ga0179593, IMG submission 185931) | Vadose zone soil fungal communities from Angelo Coast Range Reserve, California, USA - CZODoug2_1_08_16fungal (PacBio error correction) | ecosystem: Environmental > Terrestrial > Soil >... | reverse complement strand
CCCCAAACGCGCCGAGCGGTGTTCCGCACGCGATTTCACGTTTTTTCCTTCAGGTGGCCTTTCTTGTTTTTTATTAAGATAGACTCCTCCTCGACGAATTCACCTTCCCTAATCGGGAGTTTTCCCCCTTTCCCCCGCTTTCCTGACCAGTTGCAGTTTTTCCCTCGTTTAGGACGATTCCTCCCTCGATGACTCTCAATAAGCAAGATCCTCGTTTTCTGACTTCGTCTTGCTGGTTGATGAAAACTTTGGCCAGCTCGACTTTCCCTTTTCTGACCCGCCGGTCTTTTTTTTTTTTTTCTTTTTTGGCAAACCACTTTGGCATTGTTTTCGATCGTCGGGCGGAGCTTTCTGGTTTCTTTGACTTTTACAAGACATCTGTTCCTCTAAAGCAAGGGAACCCCTTCCAGTACCGGATGGTCTCCTTATTCCTGGAGGTTGAGTTTCTCGGACTGGGACTCACACCCCATTTCGTCAACATGGATGTGAGAAATTTTTTACCATTACCCCCCCACAGAGAGTAAGAAAGCAAAGGTGAGGCCCTTCTAGAGCTTCCAGGGCGACTTGGGAGGGGGAGGGACCGTTGGCTTCCCTTTCCCCCGGGCACTCCTTCCTGATTTCCGCACCCCCAGGGGAACTCGTTATGCCCTCTCCCCCCCCTCGATTCGTGAAATTTTATTCGGCTTTGGTCTCCCCTGGCTCAAGGATCAGCCTCTTTCGTTGTTTTTCTGATTGTGAAGACGCCCCTGCTCATTGCCAGATGTCTTTTTTTTGACCCCTTCGAATGAGATATCAAATCTCGCCCCCCCTGACCCGCGGTTTTTTGACCCTCAACCAATCACTTCCTTCATGAACACCGATTTTTCCTGTCCAGGTGCAGCTCTGAATGCCTTTTGCAACGGCTTGTGCGGTCACAAACCCCCTTCCTTGACCTCTTTTTGTGCTCGGATAATCGCTTTTTCTCTGTCGAAATCTCTCCTCTGCTTTCGAGTCGAAGGGACGTTTTCTTGGTCGACGTTACAGGGTGTTCTGTTATTGCGCCGTTTTTCTGTTGAGAAAAGTCGCGACTCCCCGTTTTGTCTCCGCGAGCAGAACCCCCTTTCCAGCTTCGGGCGCTCCTTCCCCAGCGCGACGGATTTCAGGGTTTTTTTATTCAGGGGCGTTTCTTATCTTTTTCGCAGACCCCCTCATCAAGACCGGTTTTTCGGCAGGTTCACGTCCTCCTATTTCGCTCGGCCCTCCACCGTATGAGCTTTTTCTCCTCACAAACAAGGGCAGGACCTTTTTTTTGCGCCCCGGGGCAGCAACTCGATTCGCTCGCCTTTTTCCCCTCCGCGACTTCCGCAAGGCGTCGTTCTCCCCGGTATTTGTGCGCGGCTCGGTGGTGCACACGCTGGCTTTTTTTTTTTTGTGTTTTTTTTTTCCTGCAGACCTGGCTTTGCTTTCCTTTTTCGCGGTGCTTCCCCTTTCGCGGTCATGCACTGTTCGGATTCCTCTGGCGTCGCTGTTTCGGGACCTGTGTGCTTTCCCACGTCAGACGATGCCAATCGACCAATGTCGAGCGCCCTTTCCATTTTAGGCCGTATGCGATCCCAACAGGTAACTGGCATCGTTTCCTTTTTGGCTTGGCCCATCAGCGGAATCACCGGCCTTTTCCCTTCCCATCGGCCATTCAGCCACTTTTTCTCCCCTTTTTTTTTCTCCACCGGACGCTTCCTCTTTGGGCCTTTTTTCCCCCCCGATAGGCCTGTCTCGACCTTCCGGGCCCGTTCAAAAACCGCTTTTCTCCTTTCTTTGCGGGTGGGCCGCCTTCCCGGCGGCATTGCACTCTTTTCTATTCATTTGGTGCTTACCTATGGGGCAGGCTTTTGTCTCCGACCCATTTTTTCCTTTTCCCCTCCTCCGTTGTTTTGATTACTGCTTGTCCTGCTTCTTTTTTTTTTTTGGAGTCCGCGCAAAGCCTGCAACTTTTCTTCCATGGCCCTTCTTTTTTCCCCCCCAACGCAGACGGACGTAAGCTTTTGCCCCCTAGAAGAGGGGTTGGAACTTTCTCCTCCGCGAGCAGGCGATTGATTTCCCATGCTGTCTTCCCCCCCGGCGCCGGTTCGGGAGTTGAAAGCTTTTTTTCGATGGTGAGGCGAACTGTTTTTTCCCCTCTTTTTTTCCCCCCAGCAAACAGGGGCCCGTGGCGCCCTTTCCCCCCCCTCGCGACATCGCCTTTCCCTCCATGGGATCAAGCCGTTTTTCTTTTCCCCAACGATTGCCCTGCCGAGGGCGAGCCACCACTCAACTCAGTCCCCCCCCGCTGGAATCCGAACAAGTGCATTTTTTTCTTGCACCGCTTTGATGAAGGAGGCACTCCCCCCCCCAATGACCACCCCAAACAACACCTGAGGAAAGGAGTGTGCACCCTTCTCCCCCCGGTTTTTCTTACCGATTTTGGAAACGCATCCCTTTTTTTTTTATTCCCTTATATCTGATTTTGCGCTGAAAAAATCGGAATTCTTTTTAGCAGCGCGCGCAGCGCCTTCTTTCATGCGCGCAAGTCTCCCCTTTTCTTTTTTTTGATTCCTAGGTGGTGAGAGCCCCTTTCCTTTAAAATCCGTACCGACTTTTTTTTTTTTCTTTTTTCTTTCGGGAAGCGGCGGCTCTTTTTCGCGGTCCCCCCCCCTCCGTGACGCCGCGCAACTTTCTCCGACAGGAACCCTTCTTCTCGCCCCTGTACGTCGCCGACGCCGTCCAATTTTTCTCCTTGGACGCGAAGCCAGGGCATCCTTTATTGATTATCCGGGAGACACCCCCCCCCTTTTTAGCCCCCCCCCGCCAGCCGTTGGCACCCACGTCGTTTCTTTTTTGTGCGATACGAGGTGTTTCTTTTTTTTTTGGCCTTGTCGACATCGCGTTCTTTTTTCGGGTTCACTTTGCGGAGGATTGATCCCTCGTGATCGACTGATCCAGGGGACCCCCTCCCTTTCGGGTTGGCCCCGGGTAGGTCCTTTTCCCCCTCGATTTTTTTTTGAGCGATCAGACCGCAGGACCCTTTTCCCGGCAAAGATCGGTCTTTTTGAGCAGTTTATAAAACGAGTCCTTTTTTCTTCAGCTCTCCTTTCGCGAGAAAGAGGCGGACCCCATTCCGGTGGGGGAACTAATCTTTTTGGCGGTGCGACGCCACCCACCCTCCGCTCTTGCCGGGGCGCAGACTTCCCATGCTGCAGGACTTTTTGGAGCCAGTCCCGGTCCCCCTCCTCTTGACCCCCCCTCTTTTCGACAGCCTGTTTCCCTTTCCTGCGTGAGCGCCGTTGAAAGGTCCGATTTTTCTCCTTTCCTTCCCTTTTTGAGGCGCCGCGCGCACATTTTCCCGTCGGGGGGTTTGGCTCCTGGTACCGGTAGTCGCGGTTCCTTTTTCCCGTCTGGTTTCCCTCAAACACCCGATATAGATGTTTTCCTTCGCGCGCAGCGGTTTTTTCTTCGCCTTTCGCATAGCGCATTTTCCGTACATTCCAACGAGGCTTTTTTGCACTGGTCACCAGGTTTTTTGATTTCGCGGCGTCCTTTGCGTTCTCCCTATTCCAAACGCGTTTTTTCGATCGAGACACACCTTTGAAGCTTCGGCGCCCCTCCTCAACCTTTTCCACGATCAGCCGCTTCGGTCTTCGTGCGCGTTTTCTTTTCTCCTCCTCCGTTGTTTTTTTCTTTCTTTTCTTCTCCTTCCACGCGCCGTCTCTGGATAGGGCGCACTTTTCGATTCGGGTTAGGCCGTCTTTGCCCTTGGGGCTCGATCTCTTTTTTTTTTTTTCAAGAAAAGCGTCCGAATTTTCCTCCGCCGATCGATATTCGCGCTTTCCCCGGGGAAAATTTTTCTTACGCTCTAAGGTTTCGTCTATTTCCGCTTTCGATATGCGAGATAGATCGGTTCGCGGCGCGGAACCGGTTCGTTTATATCGGGGCTGTTTTCCCATACCGTTCCCCGACAAATCATCGACGCGCCCTCTTGCCCGCTTTTTCCACCGGGGTGTTTGGCTGGACGGAATTCTTTCATCGAGGATTCCCCCAAATCCGGTTCCAAGACTATGTGGCTTTACGCAGGGACAACTCTTTTTTTTCTGGTCGAACTTCTTGTGTCGCGCGTTTTTGGACTGGCCTCCCGTCAACTTTTTTCTCCCCTGGGCAGAAAGCGTTTCCCCCCATGGAGCGATGCCCGGTGGAGGCCGGGCCCCGGCTGAGTCCCCCACCGGCGTTTTCGATGGGTTTTTTCGGGAGAGTCTCTTTTCCCCGTCCCCCTTTAACGTGAATCGTCTTTTTTTTTTTTTTGACTCCCTTCCTCAATTCTTCATCGCCGCCCTTCTCTTCGCCATGCTTGGTCTGATCGTTCTTCTTTTCTGGTTAGTGGTGCCGCCGACTCTTCATTGTGAAGACGAACCCTACCCTTTTTCTGCCGAGACCGTGGCGAGTTCCCCTTTTCCCTTTCTCTATCAATCCTCGCAAGCGATTTGCTATTTCTTTCCACTTTCCCCCCCAAGATTGTTTCCTTCCTTGTCAGAAACACGCTTTTTCCGAAAAGCTCCCCGACTTTTTTTTCTTCGTACTTTTTCCCCCTCCGGATTTGACCATGGTTTTTTTTTTTTTGCAATCCTCCCCTCGCTTTTTATTCCCCCTCTTTCCCCCCCTTTTTTTCTTACTGAGCATAGCCCCGCTGGAGGCTTTCCTCGGGCCAGTTTCATGCGAGTTTCTTTTTTTTTCAAATTTTTCTTCTTGCCTCCCGGCCTGTCGTAAAGGCGATCCTTTTTTTTTTCCGGGGGGTTCGCTTGAGGGCCCCTCGCTGCACAGCGCGATTTTTCCCCCCCCCCGTCCCCCATTTCCCTCACCACCGAGGAAGATTTTCCTTCATCAGCATCAATCCTTTTTCCCCAGGGTACACCCTTCTTTTCCCTCTTCGGCCGCCGAACACCTTGGCGCGGATGTCCCTTTTTGATGCGATTACGATTTTTCTTCCCTTTCTGATCGGCCCATGGTAGGGAGAGAATTTCTCCAGCGCGGACTTAACGCAACCTTTTTCTTCCCACTATTTGGAATCCATTTCATGCTTTCCTTCGAGGGACATTTTGATCTTTTTGTCATTTTCCCTTTTGCATCACGTAATCCGGTTTTTGTGCCCTGTTTTTTTCTCATTATCTTCTTGAACGCGCTGTCGCTTTCATCGCATGGTCGTCGAATCTTTCACAATTGTTCTTTTCCTGCAACACCTCTTTCCCAGGCGATGCGCTCCCCATTTCCCCCGCCAACGGCCCTTTTTTTTTGTTCCCCCCTCATTCAATCAGCGACTTTTCTCCCAACAGTTCGCCCTTCCTGCACGGTGGATCTTTTTTTTTCTGATTTTTTTCCGCGCTGCTGTCTTTCCCTTCCCCCGATCGCCTGACGAGCCATTTTCCTGCTCGGCGGATTCTTCCGCCCTTTTTTTCCCCCAAATTTATTATCCTTCGTGCTGGCGCCGGTCCCTTTTCTGGGGCATTACCTATGGCAGGGTCCTTTTTTTTTTTTTTCTTTTTCCCCGGCCGCAGCAGGACAATTTCTTTCTTCCGTTTTTTTTGTTGTATTGTTGAGAGAGCTTTTTTCCCCCTTTCATGAAGCCGGTGGGAGTCCGTCTTTTTCCCTTCAATCAAAACCGGCATATCTTTTTTTTCTGTCGGCCTGCGTTCCCCCTGCGTGCGAAACCCTCATCCGACGAGGCAGGCGCTTTTTTCTTGCGATCGGGGGGCAGCCCCCCCTTTTTTTTACAGCTTTCTTGAGTTGAAACGCCAGAGATTCCCTTTCCTTTTCTGGGGCGACACTGTTTTTTCCTTTTGCTGATGAATTGCGGTCGGCAGACCCCCCCCTTTTTCCGACCGCTTTTCCCCTTCGCATCGCATTGCCGCCTTTTTTCAAAGACGGTGGTGCTTTTCCCGACCACCCCACAGATGGCATCTTCTAACACCCTATCTTTCCCCCCACTCTGAATCCCCTCTTCGAAGGTCCGACCAATTTCCCCCCGGCGATCAACGGTGTTCTTTCTTCCCCCCAATACCCCACACAACAGCAGGAATGGCCTCTCTTTTTTTTGAATGGGAGACTTTTTTTTTCGTAGACGATTTGGTAATCGCCCCTCCTTTCTTTTTCTTCTCTTAGCGCGTCCCTTTCGCGATTTTCTTTTAAAAAAATCGGAATTCGCCTCTTTTTCGAGCAGCGGCTCTTTTTTTTTCTTCCCTCAAGTCCTTTTGACCTGGCCGGCGGCACTGGTCTTTCTCCCCAATATTCCTCGGGGGTGAGGACGCCCTTCTTTTTTTGCCTGAAATTACGTCGGCGCTTTTTTTTTTCTTTCTCTCTGCAGCGCCACCCCTGTTTTCTACGAAATTCATCGGCCGTTGTTTGGGCCCGCGACTTTTTTCCTTTTTCACCCCTTTCTTTTCTCCTCCGCTTTGTCCTCCGACGGACGTCCAACCTCTTTTTTTTTCCTTTGACGCGAAAGGTTTTTTCTCCAGATAACGCGTGTCATAGCGACCCTTTTTTTTTTTGACCCATTCAGATTTTTTTTCCTTGTTGGTGGGAAACCCCCTTTTTCCCTCGTTGCACCCCCCCTTTTTTCCCGCCGTCTTGTCTACCGGAACTGCGATGTCGAAATCGGTTTTTTTTCTAAGTGATGGGGAGGGTCCTCTTTCCCAGTCGGCCGTCTTCCTTTTTTTCTTTATAGAGCCCCCTCCCCCACGGTTGGTCCCCCCCGCCACCAATGGAAATTCGGGTTGTTCCCCTTCTTCTTTTCCCTCACCGTCGGAATTTTCAGGTCATTTTTTTCTCCTTTTTTCGAGCGATCAGACCTTTTTTTTCCCGATGAAAGCACTCCTTTTTACTTCCTTTTGTGAAGAATGATCCTTTCGTTTTTCCTGGACCAAATTCAAGAGATTTCTTTTTTCCGCGAGCCAGCCCATCGGACAGGAGCCCCTCTTTTTTTTTTTTTCCTGGTCCCGGGCCGGATGCGCCTTCTTTTTTTTTTGTCCCTCGTGGGACCCTTCCTTCTCCTTTTTTCTTCGGGTTTTCTCTGCACAGGGGCTTTTGGCAGAAATCTTTCCGATGAGTTTTTTCTTTCCGGTCAGCGAGTTCCCCTTCCCATTGATTTCAGTCTTTTTCCCGTTCTTTTTCACTGCTCTTATTTTTTTATGTCTTGGAAAGGGTCCCCTTTTTTTCTTGCGATACCTCGGCTTCTTCTTCCTTTATCAGCCGACCCCCTTTCCCCCCCCGCAGCGCAACCTTTCTTTTCACGGTGACGTAGGGTTTCCCCCCTTGGCCCCTTCTTTTCTTCCGGTTAGTAGCTTTTATGAACTTTTCTTGGATGTGTTTCCTTTCCTTCCCCCGATATCTGTCGAAGTACCCGTTTTTCTTTTTTGGATCTCCCGATCTGCTTTAGCTTTCCCCTCTTCTTCTTTTCTGTTAATAGGCCTTCCCAAAGGATCGTACGAAACGGCCCCCTCTTGACTGGTACCAGGTTCCCGGCTTTTCCCCGCGCGAGATCCCCTTTTCCTTGCTTTTTTTTTTTTTCGGTGTGAAATTCGCGATTCAACTTCCTCCTTTCGTAGGATAGAGCCCCCCCTCTGGCGGAAGCTTAGCCGCCTCCCTTTCCCTTTTTTGAAAGCCTATTCTATCAGACGATAGGCGTTTCCTTGGCGATTATTATTTTACTCCTCCCTTCCCTTTGTTGTTGAGTCTCCCCCTACCACCGTTTCCTTTTTCGGGGTCTGATCGTTTTCCGAGTGCTTTTTTTTCCTTAATTTTGAGTACGAACTCTTCCTTCTTTCCCCCCCTTGGGCTCGATCGACTCCCCCTTCCCCCAGAAGAAACGTTTTTTTTTTTTTCCCTGCGACGAATTCACCCGCCTGAGCGCCCTCTGGTCCCCCTTCTGGAGCAGATTTCCATCCCCCCCCCCTGTTTCTGACACGCTCGTGTTTTTTTTCTTTTTCTTTTTTTATTTACGTATATATTTTTTCGATGAACAGGACTTATGTGCTCTTTTTTTCAACCACCCCCTTTTACGCGAAGCGAGAGCCTTTTGCCCCTTTCGGGGTGCCTTCACGGTACACACATTACGTCTCCCGTTTCATCGACAATTAAGTCCCCTCCCCCTTCCCCTTGACCATTAGAGACCTTTTCCCCCCTTCTAAAAAACGTACCTTTGTCCTTCCCTTTGGCGCGCGGTGCGCCCCGTGCGGCTTCTCCTCCTGACAGGGGTACTAATCGCGGTTTGCGAATAGTTCCCTTTTTTCCAAGACATATGTGCTTTTTTTTTTCCCTTTCAGGGACAATTCCCCCCCCTTTTCTGGTCAGAAAACTTCGGTCTTTCACCTTTTCTTGAGTTGGTTTTTTACTGGGATCACATACGTCCTCTCCCCCTACTCATGGAGAACTTTTTATAAGCTCCTTTCAATAGAGATGTTGTTGCTTGATTTCCCGGTGCGGGCGGCAGTTTTCTTTGACGTCTTATTCTTCCCCTTCGGGTCTCCCCTGAGGGGGGTTTCCTTCCTCTCATGCGTCCTTCTCTACACTGATTTCCCTTTCTCTTCCCCCATAAAGCGCATTTTTTCTTTCACTCTTTCGCAATGATTCATTTCCCTCCCTTTCTTTTCCCGTGCTGTTTTTGATTTTTCCCTTTTGGCGGGTGATCCGATTACCACTTTTTTCTTTCGAGTAAACAAAGGGACTTTTTTTTTTGTCCCCCCTTTTTTGTGTGATTGTGAAGACGACCTACCCTGGTACCGGGTCATTTCCTTCAGTATCTTTTTTTTGTGAACAGTCGTCGATCAAACCCATGGCTCTTCTTTGATGGAGATATCCACATCCCTCCCTCCTTTTCCGGCCGACGGCGTTTTTTTGTTGTTTTATTCCCCCCCTTCACGTTAGAGCTGACCCCCCTCTTTGTCTTCCCTTCCTGCAGGCCGGATTGCAGTCCCCTCCTCGACGAGCTTTTTCCCCCCCCCTTGATTTTGTCCTTGCGTGGGTCAAAAAAAATTCCCACCTCCTTTTCTATGGACCCTTTGGTGGTGAAACTTTGTTTTTTTTTGTTTGTTCCCCTTATCGCTATGACCTCTTTTTATCTTTTCTCCTCTTGATTTCGAGTCCATGGTTGCTTTTTCCTCTTTTTTGTCCGGCGACGTAAAGGTGTCGTCTCCCTTTTTTTTCCATTGCGAGTTTTTCTGTCTCCTTTAGAAAAGTAGATAATTTTCCCTCTTTCCCCTCCAAACGGAGGATGATGTTTTTTCTCCGCTGAGCGCAGAACCATTACATTTCCTCTTTCCCTTCTTTTCCCTCCTGATGCCCAGCGGACGAATTTTTTATGTATGTTCTTTTCACCCCCTGAGGGACCTCTTTTTTCTTTTCTTTTTTTTTCAATCATCAAGACCGGCTGTCCCTGCCGGAAAGGTAACGCGCTTGGCGTCCTTTTTTTGAGTACTGGCCCCTTCCCGTCCCCTTCTTTCTGCGGGCGCCGCCTTTCCAACACACGGCCGACGATTCCTCTTCCCTATTTTTCCCTTTTCCCTTGCAGGCAAAATAGATTTCGCTCCTCTTTTCCTCCGACATGTTGCTGGTTTTTTCCTTAAAGAGCGCTTCCCCCTTCTTTTCGATTCCAAAATCCCGTTCTCTACCCCCCCCCGGTATTGGGTGCGCGGGTTTTGGGTGTTCACCATTTTTCCTCTTTTCTTTCTGGTGGTCTTTTTGGTGGTAAATGTACCTTTTCTGTCCTCTTTTTTTCCTCCTTTCCCTCCAGGGTTGATCGCTTTTCTTTTTGAGGCTGGTCTGAAACTTTTCTTCACTTGTTTGGACTTAGATTTTTTTTGTCGCTTGTTCTTCGAATGTGTGCTCCTTTTTCTTCGACGATGACATTCCCGTTGTTTTGGTGTCCTCTTTCCCTCCTCAACCAATATCACCACCTGCTTTCTTCTTCTGCCGAGGCAGGAGGATGCGCTTTCTTTCCCTTTCCCATCGTTCTACACTGCCTGTTTAGTCTTTGTTGTTCGTGGTCCTCATCGAAGAAAAGGCCAGTCCCCCCCCAGTTCTTCCCTCCCCCCCCTTTTGATCTCGGCGTTAAAACTCCCTGTGCGATTGTCCGCTTTTTTCAAGGAACATGGGGCGGCCCCTCTCCCTTGACGTTATTTCCTTCAATTTTTCTTCTTTTCTTTTTCCGCCGTTCAAACCGCCTTCTTCTTTTTTTTTTTTTCTCCTTCGGGACGGAGTGGCCGCTTTTTTATAGAAACTCTTTATTATATGCCGGTTTCTCCCCATGGGCATTTGGCGCGGACTCCCCCCCCCCCCCCTTCCTTTTTTCAACTGCATAATCTCGATTTTTTTTTTTTTGAGATAGAATCTCTTTCTTCAGCCGGTGGGAGGTAGGACGCAAAGCTGCCATCTCCCCCCCCCGGCATTATACCAGCTGTTTCCCTTTTGCCGCTTTTTTTCTTCCGTTCCCCAAACGCGCGGCCGATTTTTCCTTTTTTCTAAAAGAAGCGGTTGAACGGTTCTTTTTTCTTGAAGCAAGGAGATGATTGAGGTATTTTCGCGTCCCTGGGGCTATCGTGTGTTTTTTTTCTATTCAGAGCGGAACAGCGCGGTTCGTCCTTTTTTTTTGCCGAGATAACAAGTTGCTGAATGTGCCTATTTTTTCCCCTGTTTTTGGTATTTTTTCCCTTCGGTGATCGGTGCTGCTGAATGCGGTCGGCATTCCCCGCCCCCCCCCCCGGTTCCGTGGGCGGACGATGGTCCCTTTTTTTGGCGCATTCGGATTGGTCCTGGCTTTTTCCCCTCCGTTGGTTGATAGTGCGCTCGACCCTTTATCCCCCCCACCCCGATGTGCATCGCTCTCCTTTTCACAGGCCTTTTTCCCGTAAGCTGAATCCGAACAAACTCTTTTCCCCCGCGAGGTCCGACAAGGCGGCCCCCCCCTTCACCTCCGAAATCAACGGGTCCTTTCTTCCCTTTTTTTCAGAAAGGGACCTTCCTCGAAAATGCTCGAGGGCAGGGCGTTTTT
>Ga0179593_1660823_pt1 | contig 11045 bp, 13 predicted proteins | sample CZODoug2_1_08_16_FD_185931 | JGI IMG/M metagenome (GOLD analysis project Ga0179593, IMG submission 185931) | Vadose zone soil fungal communities from Angelo Coast Range Reserve, California, USA - CZODoug2_1_08_16fungal (PacBio error correction) | ecosystem: Environmental > Terrestrial > Soil >... | reverse complement strand
CCTGGGCAGGTGCCTGCTCCTTTGTCTGGATAACCTCCTCCTCTTTTCTCTGCTTTCCCAAGGGCGGCTCGGAGAGGACCCTTCCTCCCATGATGGTCACTCGCTTTTTCCTTTTTTTGCTTGCCGAAGACGATCCCTTCACTTCTCTTCGAATCGTGATCTTCCTTTTATTTCTTTCGTTTTCTTCTTTCTTTTTCTCGAATTCTCAGCTGGTTTCCTATGTACAGCAATTCGGGATGAGTTTTTCTGCGGTGTGCCCCCCGGAACGATCGTTTCCTCACTGACTCCCCGGTGCTTGTGAGCGTTTCTCCTTTTTTCCCACTTTCACTTGCCTTTTCTTTTCCTTGTCGATACGGCCAACCCCCTGGTCTCTCCGGTGCCTACCGGGATTCGTCTGCGATTATCGCGCTCTTTTTCGAGATATGGTCACGAGAAGAACCCTTCTGAAAATCACGCAGAGGTCTCCCTCCTCTTGTAGAATTAGCGGCCTTCCCTGCTTAAGGCCGTGCCTTTCCCTACCTCGTCGTGTTTCCTTTCCCCCTTTTTTACAGCGGGTTGCAAATCCCCACAAAACAACCAAACCTGGACTCTTTTCCCCTTTATTGACTTTTTCCCACCCTACGTCAAAACCTGAGTTTTGACTCTCCCCCCGGCGTCGAGCTTTTAACCCTTTCTTCCCAGCATCAGAGGCTCCCCCCCATCGAATGACAGAAAAACCCTCCCTCCTTGAGAAAGGGAATCCAGTTACTTGTGCGGCGCTAAATCCCCCTCCTTCGCTTCTCCTGGCGGGCTTCTACCCGGCCCCCCCCCCTTCCGAAAAGCCCTTTCAATGAAGCGGTCTCAGGTGGTCTCTCCCCGGAAGAACCTCCCTTTCAAAGCCGGCACCGGATCTCTCTCTTGAGAACGGAGAGCTCTTTGTCAACGCTCCTCTGACTTTGACTCTTTCTGGACGCACCTTTTTCCCCATACTTAGAAATCTTCCTCGGACAACTCTTTTTTCTTCACAACGCTCTCCCATGGATGGCCGGATGCACCCCTCGAATAATGCGGGGACTCTTCCTTACTCTGGCAGAAAAGTATGAAGTGACTCCTTCCGAAGTACCCATTCCCGCCAAAGCTCCTTTTCCTATGTATGGTTCCCCCCTTGCTGCTCTACCAACGGACTTTTTCCTTAAACCTGCCGAAAACATCCTTTTTTTTTCCTTAGTCTGGTGGCTCTTTTTCTAGTTTTGGTGGGAATGTATGTCCCTGCAGGCGCGGCGCAAAGATGCCCTTTTTCTCTGTAAGAAAAGAGGGCCCCTTTCCTTCTTCGAAGAGGCTTCGACTTGAGACGAAAGCCTCCCTTCGCACCACACTTCCCTCCCTCGGTTGGTGATGGTTCGACTGATTAAACCTTTTTCTCTCTGCTAAGCCCGGCTGTTTTTTCAGACTTTACGAGCCACAAAAGGCTCCTCCTTGTTGGAAATCGAAATCGTCCACGCTTTCCACAAAGACGCCTAGGGGTTTTTCCCTTCTTCTTTTTTTCCATCAAACTTTCATAAAGCCACATGGCCAGACCCCACCCTACCAGTTTAGTCTGATTACTCCTTTTTGACGTATTATAAGCGAGTCTTTTTTTCCCTCTCAAGCGCGCCATTTAAGACCTCTTCTCTTTCCGGGGAAGCGATTGCCCTTTTTTCTTTCCTCAGGAAGAATACCCTTGTTGTTCTCCCTTTACAATGTTGAAGACCCCAAGTTGAATATATTATCTTTTAATACATCCTCCTCTCTCCCCTTTTGGCCTTTTCACATGCCCCCTTTTTTCCCCCCCCGTCGCGGTTGTGTTCGGTTTTGGACTACTTTGCAATCGCTTTTCCCGTACGAGGGGCTTTTTTTGAGCGAGCTTTAACTTTACGCGTCCTTCCAACCGCTGCGCCTCCTAAATTAAACTTTCCCCAAAGGAGCAAACATTTGGATTCGACTCCCCCGCCCCCTCTATTGACATGTGGGTCCCCCCCCCTAGAATCCTGCCTCCTTCCCCCAAAAAGCTTCTTTTGGAATCTTTCTTCCGACACTTCAGCGTAGCCCTTTTCCTGGTAACCAAGTCTCGCCGACAATCCGGGCTCCCTTCGCCAGGTTCTTTCTTTTCCCGTTCCCTTGCTTTTTTCGACCATCACCAAGTATGTTTTAAAGCGCTCCTTTTGACAAGGATTCTTTCTCGCTTCTCCAGCCCCCTCGTCGAAGTAGCCGGAGGGCCTTTCTTTTTGAGCGCCCTTGTCTGCCCGCGCTGCATTATCCCATGTGTTTCCCCTTTCTCCACCCGAGCGAACCAGACGGACGGAAAACCTCGCCCCCCTTTTTCTTCCCGGTTTCCAATGTGATGGCCTGTTGTAGAGCAGCGCTTTTTCCCCCTCATTACCGAGTCACGTTTGTTTCCTTTAATTTGTACTTACGTCTCGGCCACCCCAGCGTCGCAACGAGCTTCCCCTTTTTTTCAACGGAATTGCACCGTCGGAGGCCGCGTGGGCTCAAGTGTACGATTTCCCCCTCCGCGCTTTCAGGTATCGGGTTTCTTTGAGTCCCTCCCCTCGTCAAGCGGTCTTTGCCCACGCTATCATTCATCGGTGCCCTTTCTTGCCTCTCTTTCTTTTTTGCGCGCCCGAGGTCAGAACTTTCCTTGAGTGCTGCTTTTTCTCTTGCTCGCCATTGCCGGTTTTCCTCCCCAATGACTGGTCTCCGCAGCCGAATACAGGAAAGATTCCCTTCTCAAGATTTGCTGAGAACGATTCCTGGTTTGCTGTTCTTTCTCGTGGCAGGGACCCCCTTCCTTCATTAAGCTCGACGCGTCCTTTCTTTTTCAAACCTCAGTTCAGTATTGATGAGTCAAGCCCCATCCCCCAGGTGTTTTGTTTTTCCTTTACCTCTTTCTCATCTTCCCCATCTTTGCAACCCCCGAGGATTGGCAGAAAGCCTTGGTGTCATGTGCACGCTTTGACGGGCCGGTTCCCCTCTTCCCCGATAATTATACATCTGCATCCATCTGCGGATTTTCTCCTTCCCTTCTTCTTGCCATATCTCTCCCCCCGCCATTTTTTCTTTTCCTCGCATCTAGCACTGACTAAGAGGAGGCATTTTTTCCCTGGAATTGCCCGCCCATGCTCCACCCCCACGATTTCGCCCTTTCCAGTGAAGTGCATCGTAGTCTCCCCGCAAAAATGCGCAAGCTCCCACACGCACTCTCGACGTTGCCCAACACCGCTCCTTCATTTGCTGAACCTATTGAGCGGCTACTCCTATACTTCGAGCCTCTTCCCTCTCCAGAATCCGTCTAATTGTTATCACGATCCGAAAGAAGAACGTCCTCTTTTCAATCGACCAGTCCCCTTGCTGAAAGCGCTTGACCAGCATGGCTCCCTCCCCTTCTCTCAGAGCCAGCCCTTGGCCCTTCTTGTTATCAATCATTACCCCGTTATCTCGATGGGCGCACCTGGCCCAGGATGTTTTTCTCCTTTTTTTTTGGTTGTTGTTTTGTCTTCTAGATCACATCCTGGCAGGTTTTTTTATGATGGCATAAACCGACGCATCCCTTTGGCTCGGAGAGGCCAGTTTTGCCCCCTTGCTGGGCGCCATGCTTGTCACTTCCTTCTCGGGTTCGATGTCTGCCCCTCCTCTCTCTTCGACTTCTTCTCCCCCCAGGAAGGAATTCTTTCGCTGTTTTCTTTCAGTACAGCTGTGTATCCATTCCATCAATATGTCAGACAACTCTTCTTTTTTTGGCAACGTCCCCTTGCTCCTCTTTTCATTTTTCGTGTGGTTTTGATGAGGCGTGAAGTCCTCTTTCCCTGTCACTTCATGAACTTGCCTACGCAGTCGTGTCACTTTTCTCATGGCGATTACTGCAATTCGGGCGAGAAGTTCCCCCCCTTTCGAAGCGGATACTTCTTTCTCTATCGCGCTCCTCGCGGGAGAGATTCGCCTTGTTGAGGAGCACCCTCCTCTTCTCTGCTGTCTTTCATTATACGGAATCATGACATGTCTTTTCCTGTCCTCACCCTTTTTTTCTTTTCCCGCAATCCTCCCTTTTTTCTGGTTTAGCTGATCCCATGAGCCCCTTTCCCAAAAACCACATGGAAAGTTCTTCTGGAGGACTCAAGCAAATCGTCTTTTCCCCGTACTCATTAGGTGCGAGCTTAAAATAAACTTTTTTTTTCCCCCTTTTCTGTCCACTGCCCACACTCCTCCCCCTTTTCCCCGCAAACCCAGTTCCCTGGAGAAGGGAATCTTTCCTCTGCCTTAAACTTACTCTTGACTTGCGGCAGAGGGATTTCTTCTCGAGCAATTCCGTCCCCCCCCATTCTTCTGCCGTTCTGACCTCTCAACGGGTTGTTCCCCCCCGGCAGAACCTCACGCTCCCCTTCTCCGCCCGGAGCCGCTTTCCCTCGAGAGAGAGTTCTTTCGCTTGACGGTCCCCAATGAGTGGACAAATACATTATCCCTTCTTTGAATGTTTTCCCTTAAAATCGGAACCCCCCGCAGTCCACGATGACGGATTGTTTTAAAAATACTGCGGGGCCTCTTTGCCCCCTACGAGGGTTCTTGTTTTTCCCCCCAGTCGGAAGTGAAGTCTTGACCCAATTCCCGCCAAGCGGGACTTTTTTCTTAGTTCCACAAGTCACTGCTCTCAACGTTCCATCACATTGATCCCCTTCCACTCAATCGGGGTAGAGGGTCCCTTCAGATCGGTTTTGAATGTGCTCGCCACTCAGGTCTCAAGTTTTTTATTCTTGCGAAGCTGAGCCCTCCCCCCGCGAACGCAGGGCACGTTTTCTTCCCCTGGCGAGGCTGGCTCCGACTTGCCGAAAGCCTCCTCTTCCCCCATCGCTTTACTCGGTTTCTTTTCTATTCCAGACCTTTTTTCCTGATAAACAAGAGCCCTCCTCTGCTAACCCGTCGTGTTCGTCATAAACCTTCCCCCCCCAGGCTTCCTTTTTCCCGGTGTAGGAAATCCGACCCCCCAAAAGAAGCCCTCTGAGGTGTCCTTTCGCGGGCGGTCCCCCACGCAAGTCCCTTTCCTTAAGAATTTTTGCCCCCCCCCCTTTTAGTCGTCCCATATGCTTTTGACGGATTGGGCTCTTTCAGGCTCGCTCCCCTTTAAATCCCGATCTTAAGAAGGTGCCCTTTAGTCGCAGTCTCTACATCCAGAGACGAACGGGCCGGACAACTGTGACCGCCCCCTTGCATATATATCTGGTCTTTTGAGAGAGATGACAGTTGGCTTCCCCGCCGACAGTGCCTCCCCCCCTTTCGGTCTCGGTCTGTCTTCTCTTACTAACGCCCTTTGCGCTCGACTCGACGATTTTTTATTTCTCTGGAGCGCAGCCGGCCCTCCCCCCGTAGCCCATCCGTTCACCATTCCGCGACTCAAATGTTTATCTGATTGCAAAAAAAAATGGCTTCTGCTTTGTGACCCCCCCTTACATGTGGTCCAAAAACACTCGATTCCGCTCAAGAACCCCCTTCCTCCAAGCAGATTTTGAGTCTTCCCCTTAAGGCTTTAGCCTTTTTGTGGCTCTCTGAAGCCACATTCCTCTCTCTGCGCAAGGTCTTATCTGGCCTTTTTCTGTCTGGTGGACTAGTTCGACCACCCCCCCCCCCTCTTAAATCTTTTTTGAGAATTGGACAATTTTTCCCCGCATTTCCGCTCTCGTCGCCGTCAGTTCTTCCTGCGGGTTCCCAGTTCTGATGTTCTCCCCTTTTTTTTTTCTGAACAACTTGATCCCCCCCCTAAATTGCTCACCCTGAGCTGCCAGAGCAACCATTTCCTTTTTCCAAACCATCGTGGACCACGATCTTTTGTTTTTCGGGGGTTTTTTTTTCTTATGGAAAGTGAGGGTTAATCTCCGTCCTAGTGGACTTGTGGAACTCATACTCCTTTGTGTTCCCGCTTTGGCGGACTGTATTCCTTCTTTAAGAATGTAACGTCCCCTCTCTTCCCCACGCCGCTAAACGCTAAAGTTTTTCCCCCTTGCAATAGTCCCCCCCCTCCTGGCAGAGCTCGCGAAGTTCGATGTCTCCAATTCCGCGAGATTTGCTATTTTGGTCCTTTTTCGTACCCCCTCCCCCTCAAAGTAAAAGTTTTTCCCCGAGAGCTCTTCGCGGCTACGGTTCTTTCTGCCGAGATCTTCTGCCTTGGGTTTGTTTTTTCCCCCCCACCCGTTGATCCCCCCTGCTCATTGAGCATGTCTTTTTTTCCCCGTGATTCTCGCCCCTTTTTTTCCATGCGTGCCGCAGATCACTTCCGCCTCCCTGAACTTTTTCAAAGATTCCATTCTAGAATTTGCGCCTTCCCCGAGGGTTGAAGGAAAGGGGTTTTTTCTTGATGCTTGGCCTGGGGGAATAGCCCTGATGCTGCCGCCCCTTCAAAATCGGACGCCTTCCTTTTCAGTTAAGCTCCCCCTTTTTTGAAAGGATTGGCTTGGAAGTAAATCCCTTCTTCCAGGTTGGTTTTGTTTGAAGGAATCACTGGTATCATCTTTTCCCCCTTTTCAAAACAGCGTCTCCAAAGGGTGGAGGATGAAGTACCTCCACCTATCCACCTTTTTCTTTTGAAGGAATTTAAGAAGGTTTCCCCCCCCCAAGAATCCCTCCCGAACGAATCCATGCGGATTTTTTTTCTTTTCTGCTAGTGTACATATTTTCCCCTCTATCCTCTCTATCTCCTTCCTCCCCCTGCCGCGCTAAAGGAGGTACTTTTCCGGAATTCTCTAGCTTAACCACTACCAGTGCCGTGAAGCTTCCTTGCATAGTCTGGGTCTATGACGACCTTTCAACTGATCAGTGCTCCCCACACGAAATGCCCTCCCGGGACGTCTTTCCCCCCCTCTCCCGGACCTTTTCCTCTCACTGAACATTAGTGATGGTCCCCCCGTTTTTCCCCAGCTTATATTTCGAGCCTCTGAGAGCCTCGAGTAATTTTTTTTTCCCTTTCCTCGATTAAGACTCCTCCCTTCTCCCCCCGGGCACCAGAGAAAAGCCTTCCGTGAAGAGTTCTCAGGGCAACAGCAAGTTGGCTTTGTCCTCTCCTCGCCCCGGATGCGGCAGGTACCCCTTTCCCCCTGATTCTCAGCGGTCTCCCCCCTTTTGGATCTAGATATTTGAAGTCCTTCGAGTTTTCAACATCCTGGGCCCCTTCCGATCCAGCTTCGATCCTAGGTTTATCTCTTATCGCCACTGTCCACATCTTCTCGAGTCCCAACTCCCCCTCCATGTGGTCACTAGCTTCTGGGCTTCCGAATGACGAGCGACTTCTTCTTCGGAATCCCGTCTTCCCCCCTTATTCGCTGGGATTCTCTTCCCCTCTTCCCGTATTCTGTGTTCACTTTAGCAAATCACCCCTTCTGTGCCTTTCCGGGTTTTGCAACGTAGGCACGCTTTTTAGCACTGACGCCCCCCCCCCCTTTTTCTCTTGAATTCCTCCTCTCACGATGACCAGTCACTCCTTCCCCCATTCAGCTATTGGAGCATTTCCCCCCATCAATTCTGGGCGAGACCCCTTCCCCTTTTAGCATCTTCTTCGAAGAGGAGATTCTTTCTCCGCCTGACGCGCAGACTCGAAAATCCCGCTCTTCCATGACTTCTTTTTCTTTTAATCATTGACCTGCTTAAGGCCTTTTTCCATTCCCCCCTTTTTCGTGCAATCCTCCCCTTGTCCTTTTTTGTTGTTGTTTTTTTTCTTTTTTTCGTTGAAAATATGGTCACCCCCACCCCCCAACCTGGCCAAGAGACTAATTATCTTCAGCAACCCGTCCTTTTCTTTTTTAAGCAGTCCCTCCTTCCCCCCTTTCAGTCATCTCTTCAATTAGGGCTTCAGCTCAGGGCTTATCCCCATCCATCGCATGACAGCCCCCCCCCTTTTCCCGCGTTTTATTCCCTCCCCTTAATCTTTCATGATGCGGCTGCCCCTTGACTTTCTCCTTTCGGAGTGTTAGACCCGGCACCCGAAAAGCAGCCCTCTCTTCTCCCCGGTTTCTTCCCCCCTTCCTGGCGCGCAAAAAGCCTTCTCCAAGCCTCGCTCAGGCCTTTATCCGAGAGCTCGCGTGGTTAATTTGAACTCACCCTTCTTTCCCAAGCAACCCCTTAGCAATCGCGGCTTTAAGAGGATTTTTCCACCCTCCCTTTGTATTTAACCTGAATCCTGGGCCTTTCACAATACTCTTTCTCCTCCCCCTTTCCCTTGTCGGCTGTGGACGAGCTTGCCTCCCCAAATCAGCAGTACACAATTACCTCCAAACGGGGCTCTCTCGTTCCCCCCGTTCCCTTTTTTCAAAACTTTCTCCCCCCTCCGAACACACTTCCCGTGGTCGATGCCCTGGCAAGCTCGGGTGGCTCTTTTGTTTCGACACTCCTTTTCCGTTCAGGCGGCGCAGCAAAAGAAATGTCTCTTCCCTCCCACGTCTGGTCTCTCCCCGCGACGAGGTTTTTCGCTTGCGCTCCTCCTTGGCCCCCTCCCCCATAGCTTCTCGGTTGGTGCTTCCAGCCTCAGCCGACTTCCAAGAATCCCTTCCGCGGCTCCCTTTGAGTCAGCAGGGCCAGAGTTCCAAGGAGCGTACCTTGTCTGGAAAGCCCCCCAACGACCTGATTCCACAAAGAATCCTTTTTTTTCGGCGTATTAGAATTTTTTTTGTTGGGGTGCTCTTGGTTTTTTGGGTTTTGGGGGGTTTCTTTCTTGGGTTCCTTTGTGCGTTTTACATGTAAAATATTTTCCCATTCACAACCCCCCCCCCCCCCAAAGCCAAATGGGCCCCCCCCCTTTTTCCCACTTTTAGTCGAGTAATATTTTCCCTGATTGGGCTATCAGCGCGTCTTCCCTTTCCCCCCGCGAGACAATCCCAGACCCCCTCGAGAGTCTCCTCCCCCCCCCCCCCCCCATCCCCTCTGGTACGGGAGTCAGAAGCGTCCCACGAGAAGACGGTGTTTTTTCCTTCGGAAAATGTTGCCCTCCACTTGAATCTCCCCCACCTCCCTTTTTGTTTGTCTATCTATGCAATTTGGCTTCCCCCCCCCTTTTTAAGGGAAGAACCGGCCTCGGTATGGCTATTCGGCCAATGAGGTCTTTTCCCTTTCCCTTCCGTGCCACCTGCTTCGACTCGACCCGGGATTTCTTTCGCTTTCCCTCTCCGGAACGAGAGCCTCTGTAGAAAAAATTCCCTTACTCCCATGGTGATTGAGTGTCCCCAAAGTCATCCACCTCCTTTTGATTGACCCCGCCGCTAGCTGAAATACCCCCATCTCATACGATCTTCGCTTTTTGTGAAAACAGCCTTTTTTTTTTGCTTTTCGCGATTGAAGACTTTTGCACGTTATGTACGCCCACATCCGTTCTAGCAGCGTAGCCACTTTTCATCAGTCGGTGCAGAGTGGAGGTTCTTTGAGTACACCCCCCCCCCCGAGTTAAATTTTTTAGAATGGACAATTCTTCATGATGTGTAGGCCTTTCCCTTTTTTTTCTCCGTAAGGGATCCTCCCCCTCGTGCCATGAGGGCGGACAGGTCTTTCTGTCGAAGATTGCCTTTTGCCACTGAATTGCGGAAATACACCCCGAGCTGCCAGATCTCCAACAAGCCCTTTCCCTTCCTCAGCTTTCGTTGTCGGTAGGTTATCCCCTTCTGGAAGTTGTCTCAGAAGTGACTCTTTCCGTCCCGTTTTCCCGCTTTCTTTCCTTTTTCTTTTCACTTCTACTTTCTTCCAACCCTCGCTCAGGCAAACGAGCTACTTTATGGGAACGTCCTTTCTCCCCTTCTCAAGGATTCCCCTCCCGATGTCCATTTCCGATGTATCAGCTGCACCCCCCGCCGATTGCTAAGGTATCCATGAGTTTTCCACCCCCTTTTCTTTTTGACCCACTCTCTTCCTCCACTTTTCTTCCTTCTCTTTCTTCTTCGCTGAGGTTGAGACCACCCCTTTCGATCACCTGCTCACTGATCATTTCTTCTTTTCGGACTTGCTTCTCCCCCTTTTGCCCGGGTTCTTAATCCCTTTGAAAAGTCAATTCTTCCTTTCTCTCAGCAGAAGACTCTCACTTTCTCCTCTTTTTCTGACTAGGTTTTTTGTCATGCGATGGATGATTTCCTTGACAATAGCCCTTCTTCTCCTCCCCCCTTACTTACTAAGTACGGATTGGTAATTTTCCGGATGTGAGTGAAGTCCATCTTCCCCCCCCCTCTCGTCTTGATGGAAAGGTTGTTTTTCTTTCAGATTTACCCCCCTCTTTTCCCCCCCTAGTAAACCTGGTTTCTTTGCAGCAGACACGAAGATGATTTGCACTCTTTCCCGGCAGGAAGCAGTCCCCCTCCCCCGCCCATTCTACAAAGAACCCTTCTAAAGGAAGAAATAGGCCTTTCTCCCCCCACACCCGTTGGCTTTCTTATATTATTCCCCCCCTCCTCTTTTCTGCTCTCTACCTTCCCGGTCCCTTTCTCAGCGGAGTCCCCCCTTCTCTCCAAGAATTGTCTTCTACAATAGCTTAAAAACGACTGCGTAATCGCTCAGTTCTGTTGTCATTTTTCTTTTATTCCCAAAGATTCCCTTGGAGTAAGTGCTCCCCCCCCTTTCTAGCGTTGCGACTTTTTTCCTTCTCACTCCTTCTTCCTTTTTGTTGCTTCCCCCCTCTTTCCCAGTGCCCCTCGAGAAATCACAGCGAAAGACTCCTTTTCCCCTTCTTCCGAAGAAGTACGTTCTCCTTGTCTTGGTCTTTTTTCCTATGGAGGAGAGCTTTAACTTTTTTTTTTACAAGAATGTCCTATTTCTCTCAGACCGCACTTTTATCAAATGCGCGGTTATCCATCATTTTTCCCCCCCCTTGTCCGCGACCCAGGTTTTCCTCCTACTCCTTGTTTTTTTTCTCCCTTTCCCCAGTGCGCTCCCCCTTTCCTTTACCGCCGCATCTTTACGCAAAAACCTTCTCTCTTCCCAAAGAAACTTGATGGGTCGCCCCCTTTCTTCCCAGCTTTTCCCTGCTCCCTCCTCCGACGAAGCGAGTCTCCACTTTTCCGATGAGTTTCAACCCT
>Ga0179593_1361484_pt1 | contig 11045 bp, 14 predicted proteins | sample CZODoug2_1_08_16_FD_185931 | JGI IMG/M metagenome (GOLD analysis project Ga0179593, IMG submission 185931) | Vadose zone soil fungal communities from Angelo Coast Range Reserve, California, USA - CZODoug2_1_08_16fungal (PacBio error correction) | ecosystem: Environmental > Terrestrial > Soil >... | reverse complement strand
AGATTTTGCTCGGCAGAGTTTTTTTTTTTTTTTTTTTTTTTTTTTTTTTTTTTTTTTGCTAGCTACCGCTTTTGTGCCAGTCCTCTGTCCCTTTCACACGGCCCACAAGTATTTTTCCAATTTGCCTTTGGTCCTTCGTTCAGGGTGTTCAACTTGGCACAATCATTTGCGGGAGAACTTCCTTACTTCGCCTTTGTGCTCCCTTTTCTTCTCCGCTCGGCTTAATGATTTTTTCTCCCCGCCCCACACCCTGCCCCTTCACCGATCCCAAGGCACCACCTAAACCCCCCCCCCCCCGTCCGCCTCTGAACTTCGTTTTTTGCATTCCTTGCTTTCGACGGCCCCCCCCCCTCCGCTCCTTTTCCTTGACAGTTTGGTTTTCCAAATCCGGGTCCCTCCCCCCTCCCCCCCACAACCCTCCTCCCAAAAGTCTCTTGCCTTCGGGCAAGTCGTCCCTCCCCGACGACCCCAACATCCTTAATCCACCCCCCGTGGTTTTTCCTTTTCTCATATCAAGGCATTGGCCTTCTTCATCTCCTTCTTTCCTGTGGTCTTTTAACTTAGTGAAGCGATGTTCTCTCTGATGACACACCCGGTTTGCAGGTGCCTGCGCTCTTTTTCCCGGAGGTCTCCCTTTCCCCGGACTTTCCCTACACCGCCTTTTTTCCTTTCGAACCTGCGCCCTCGACCCTCCCCTGCTGCCGTTTTTTTACCTCTTTTTTTTATTCCTTCCCACAGATCCGTCTGATCTCGAGTACAGGAGGAACCTTTTTCCCCTTCTCGCTGGTGTACTTTTTCCCTGCCTCTTTGTGTCTTACACTTTTCCCTCTTCTCTTTTAGCGGACCCTTCCAGCTCCTCCCCCCTCTTTCGTCCTTCTTTCGATCAAATACATTTTTGCGGCTTTTCCCCCTTTCCTTCGCCCCCCTCTGGCAATTGGCGCCATTTGCAGACGGGTTTTGGCGACTTTTACACGCCCCTTGGATGAGGGAGTTCCCCTCCCCCTCGGCCATTCCACATTATTTTATTGACCTCTGATGGTATTCCCCAACTCCATTGCCTTCTCCCTACTACCTTGGTTTTTTTCCCCCCCCCGACCGGACCACGGTCCTTTCCTTTACGATCCGACCGCTGGGTGTCCTGGTGGCCAACTTTTTTTTGCAGCTTTTTTTCGTGAAAATCTCCCCACTAGGACCCCGATTTCTTTCCATCCTCCCCGTTTGCTTCCCGGAACTTCCAAAGCCATGTTTTTGTTTTTTTCATTTTTTCTTTTTTGAACCATGTTTTCTTTTTTCTTCCGATGTTTTCCACGCTTTTTTTTTTGAGGACCACTCACCCTGCCTCCGCCAGAAGGCTGTCACATCCCCCGTCGAGTCGTTCTCACTATCCGACTTTTTTGGCATTTTTCTGCGAAGCCCTATTCCCATTTAGGATTGTGGTTTCCCAGGCCAGGTTTACTGGCTGAAAGAAGCGCTGCCTTTCTTTCTGCAGACGGGCTCAGCGACAGGAAATATCCCTTTCGTTTTTTTTTCTTTTTTTTGATGGCAAACCGACCCGTCCGTGTTTTGTTTGGTGTTTTTTTCGTTCCCCCCCACGCTTTTGCTGGCCGTGTTCGCATTGTGTTTTCTTTTTTCCGCTCGTTCTCGGCGGTAATATCTGTCCCTATGTACCCCTGGTCCCCTCACCTCGTCTCACCGGTTACCCAACGGCGGTTTTTTTTTTCATTTTTCACTTGTCCCCAAGCACCGAGTCGGGCGGGCCTATATCCAATGGTTCCCGCTATCCGCTTCAGGCATAGCCTTTGTTTCCCTTTTTTGTATTGTTTTGGCGGTTCCTCCGTTTTGTGCTTTTCATTGACAGCGAGTCATGTCGTTCTGCCGTTTTTTCCATTTTTGCCGCCTTCCCCCGCGGACTTGTGCGACTAAGCCTCCGTCTTTGTTGCTTTTGCGCAAGTGATCCGGTCACTCCCCGTCGTCCCCGCTTCTTGCGTTTAAGTTTTCCTTTGTCCGGAGCGTAAACCCCTTATACGTTCTTCTTCTCCGATCGGAGGGCCCTGTCCCGGTGTCCCGGTTTTTCTGTCTTGTTGTTTCTTGTATTGCTCACAAGTTGTCCCTGGTTGGTCGATTTTGCTTCCACTTTTCGCTCTTCGTTTGTGCGTTTTTTTGAGGCTTATTTGGATTTTCGTGCCGTGAATTTTCGCCCCAGAACTGGTCGCCTTTCCATGGTTGGTTTTTTCGTGTTCTTTGTTTTTCCCCAAAATCGGTCGCTCCTGTATTGTCCTGAAAGCTGTTTCACTGGGTCCTCTTTTCTTCACGGTGCGCCGGGGCATTGACCCGTTGGTGGCTTCGTCTCATTCTGCCCCTTTTTTTCAAAACTGATTTTTTTCCACGGCAACCCCGCTTTCGTGCCTCGGGCTTTTCTTTTGGTCTTTTTCTTGTTTATCTTTCCACATGATTACCAGCTCGTGCTCCTCTTTAGCAGTTGCCATTCGATACATTTCTTCTGCTCTATGCACCCCACCACACGTTTTTTCCCTCGTCCGTTCTAACCCCACCCCCCCCACAATCGACTGGTGTTGATGTCCTCGTCCCTTGCTCTTTTCTCTTTATCGACGGTTTTGTGCTTTCTTGCGGAACTCAGGCTCCTCCCCCTTTTTTCTAGGGCCTTTGTAGGGCCTCCCAGACGAGGCCTTTTATCGGTTCATAGTTCGTCTTCTTTGTTTCCTCCACCAAAGTAGTAAACCCCCCCCCCCCCACTCGAGCCCGGGCCCTCGTTTCTTTTTTCATTCCGCGTCTTCCCAGATTATGATCTCGTTTTGTATTTTTCTGCTTTTTGTCTTTTTTCTCCTGCTTTGGAAATTCTTGTCATTCTTCTTCCTTTGAGGACTGGTCGTTTGATGGCAATTCGCTCCCCCCACGTCCTCTCCTTCTTGGCGAGACGCAGCTTTGCCCCCCCCTTGGATTTTTTTTTGGCCGCAGTTTTCCCTGGGTTTGCGTCATCTTTAGTTGGGGTTTTTTTTTTGCGCACCTCTCTCGTCCGGTCTGCTGAGCACCGTGGTGATTTCCTGTCTGACGTCGAGTTTTCGCCCAGGGGGATAGTCGATCTCTTGGGACTCTGCGATCTCTGATTTTCGTGCAAAACTGCCTGCAACAGGTCCCTTCCCCCTTGTCGACGAGCTGCTTTTTTTTGGCGTGAGAGCCAGCGCTTGATGTTTTCTCCAGCGGGCTTCTTGTCGGTTTCTTCCGTTCTCTCTGTGCTGAATTTCCTCTGGTTCCCTCCCCTCCCCCATGCCCCACACGATCGTGTTCGCCGCTCCCTGTTTTTTCCCTTTGTCCTTCTGGGTCCTGTTCGCGTTGCAGGTCTCCCCGAAATGGCCTCGAATCTTTCTTGTCCCGGGAAGCCATTTCTTGTATGCACCCCCCTCCCTCACCTATGCAGCTTGCCGTTTGCGTCCTTTTTTCCGGTTTGTGGTTCGAAGGGGTTTTGTTGTTTCTTCGAATAGGCGAACTTCTTTCGAGCCCACTGTTGCCGTTTCTTTTTTTTGGTCCCTCTCCTTTTTTTCTTCTTTCGCTCCTGTTGCTCGACCATTCAGTCGAGGGGCTCAGTTTTGATTTAAAGCTTGCTTTTCGGACCCTCCTTTTTACCCTCTGCCCCTAGCTTCCTTTTTCCCCTAATTTGCCTTTTTTTTTTTTTTTGGATAGATCGGCTTCTTTCTTTTTTTTCTCTTGAAGCAGCCTGACGGCGTTCGTAATGTTGTTATCCAGTTCTGGGCTGAGTAATTGTGGCCGGGTCCTCAATCTCCTGATTGGTGCTCTACGTACGTTCGCTCCCCGCTTTATGGTGCCCCCCCGACATGCGAGTTGTACATGTTCGGTCCCCTTGTCCTTCCCGCCCGGCAAGCTCCGATACGTTTAGTATTTTTTTTTGCAGCGGTTGATGGCTTTCCCGGTCGCTCTTAGACAGGATTAGAAGGCACGTCGGGATCCTCCGACGCTCCATACCATGGATCGCCAGTACTAGCTCTTTCTCTTCTCTCTTGTGTGCTGGACTTGGTACGACCCAGAGGCATGATCAACCCCCCCCCCCCCCCCCCCCCCTGACGGGCGCTGCTCTTTTAAGGTTCTCCGTCCCCCCCAATCCCTTGTTGTCTCGAATTCATCACCGCTGCTGCGGGAGTCCCCATGCATCCGCATCGTCGACCTTTTTGGAATTTTGGTCCCTTTCGTGCATCTGGTATTTGACTCTACTCTGTCACTTTGTGCCTCTTGCTCTCTTTTTCGTCTGCCGCAAAATCCTTTTTTTGCTCTGCGACGTTGCGGTATGCTCCCCCCCCCAAACGTCCCTCCCCCTTCCCCTTCTGGCCGCCAACTGATTCCCGTCTGAAGTCAACTGCGCACCAAATTCCCTTCCCTCTTTTTCGTCAAGCTCTTTCGTTTGCGCGGTCGCCGTCATGGGAATCCTTCTTATGCCGCGGCAAGGTAATCGATTCTCCCCGTCTTGCACAAGCATTCGTTCCCTTCCTCAGCACTGACAACATCTCTCCTCGATGCTCGGAGCCTCCTCTTCCCCGACGCGCGTCCTGGATCGATTTTTCCCGTGTTTTTTGCACCAAGCAAGCAGAATTCGATCGTCATCTGTGTATGGCTGGTTGGGACAGACATGCTGTTCCGCAATGTTCTTCGTCCCGGGCTTTCCGCAGTCTTCCAAACAGGCAGAATCCCTCTATCAGGCCGCTCCCACCACTTCGCGTTCCCTCCCCCTTCTGGTGAAGCGACGTGTTTTGTCCTTCTGCCTACATCTTATTGTCCCCTTCTCATTCTGTCAAGTCGACTGCTGACGAATTCAATCCAAGCCCGCGTTCCGTGCTGTCCAGTTGCTCCTCGTAGCCAAGGCCGTCCGCTCCGCTCTCCAATTGTTCCGCACCTGCCCGTCAGCCCATCTTCGACCTATGCCGGTTTTTCCTTCACTTTTTCTTTTCTCCGCGATTTTAACCTTCACGTCACATGTGAGCGGGGTTCTCCCTTTCGTCGACCCTTTCCTTGCTTCTCCAAACTCTAACGCCCTCATTCTGCGCGGTTTCTGGCTCCTCGTCCCCTCCGTTCCCCAAAATTGTAGCCAAGTACACGTGAAAACAGTTCGGCCGTCTTATGATGCGGCCTTTCCCATGGGTTAACGCTTCCGTAACTGACGATCAGCTGGGCGGGATGTTATGACTGACGCTCCCGCTGAGCTGAGAGGAGCTTTCGTCTTCCTCCTCTTGATTCGCCCGGCCCCCCTTAAAAGAATTCTCCGTTCGTTTTTTCCCCCCTTTTCGTTGAGCTGTCCCAGAACCTTGCGAACACACCGTCTTTCCCCGGCGACGCCTTTTCCCGCGCGTCGAGGTCGTGGGATGTTCTTTCCCTGGTACTAATAGTTGCGTTGCCTCCTTCGAGAACGTTCTGGTCCCCCCTTTTTTTTCTGTCGGTTTGGCCCGGTCGGTAATAGGGCAGTTGATTGTACTGCCGCAGATCGCATGTCTTTCCACGTCCTGCATACGGGTTCACCCACACACTCGTTCCGTCCCACCCTCTTTTAGGTGGGAGGCATGTGATCACGAATCGTTTCCTCGGTTTCGCGCCCTCTGGCAATGGCCATGTTTAGCCGGCGCTGCTTTCCTTTTGAATAGGCTTCGCGGCACCGTCATCGTCTATGGATGCGGCACCCGCATCCCTTGGCTTTTTGGCCCGCGGAGCGCTGCGGCCCGGTCCCGCGGTTTGTCCTCAATCCCTACCAATTCCCCCCCGAACAATGTTCTTGCCTGCCGGTGGTGACTAGGTTGGGACTGTGGCCGCAATCTGTCTTGCAACTTCCAACTGATGACAAATTCATTCAAATTTTCCCCCCCGCCCCCGTCGGATCTTTTCGCATGTTTTCCCTTTTTCTTTTGAGAAAACCGTTTCTCGGCTACGTCACACGTTTTGCATAGGCCGATATCTATGTGGTCCGGCAGAGGTCTGTACTTTCAGTCCATCACAGGCGGCGTAGCAGCTTCCCAAAACACGATTGTCCTGCCAATGCCTTTACGCTGTTGCGAAGCCCCTTTTGTGGTGGAGCTAAGAAAGGTATTGAATGAATTCTCATCCTGTGTCCGGTCCGCGTCCCCTCCCTTTAATCCCGATGGGTGGTCCGAAAGACTGCGCTGTGGACGGTACCTCGAGACGTTTGCCAGCATGCTTCAGCCAGTGTCCCAGTTTTCTGCGTCGTTTTTTCGATTTGGATCCACTGATGCAATCTGTTTAGTCCGGTTTTTCTTCCGGCCCGTCCTCTTTCATTCCCAATTCCCTGCCAGGGAGCCGTCGCTCGCCTCTTTTTATCATGGTCCACCTGCCCTTTTTCATAGCATCCATGTCCCCCTGCCTGCAGCCAATTTCCTGGCATTATATGGCAGAACTTCCCCGCTGGGGAATTGCGGTTTTATTTTTTCTTTCCCTTCCTTGGCCTGAATTGTCCCCGCTCCCGTTTTCTTTTTTCTTTTGGGCACCGGGATTTCGGTCTTGCCCGTGTGTTGGATTTTCTTCCTTTTGGCCGTCAGCCCCTTCATTCGGGATTGCTGTTAGGCGGTTTGTTTTGCTGGTGCCCTTTGGATATTTGCTTTTTTGTCTTTTCCAAATTTTCTGAGCTCGTGAATACTGGGGCGCCCAAACTGCGTTTACTGTAAGTATTTTTCTACCGATTAAACTGATCAAGTTACCACTTAGAAGTTTTTGTGTCATATTGGTGCTCCCTCTCCGGCTGATTCGCGCTCTTGCTCCTGTATATCGTATGAGAAACCAACCTGTTCACAGTACTCGCAACTCTTTCCTGTTTTCCGCATAGTTGTTTTTTTCGCGATGTGAGGTGATTCGGAGATCGATTTGCTCTGACGTGGTTGGTTTGTTTTTTTGTCTGCCCCCGGCCCTTCACTCGCTCTTTCCTCTCTTTTCACCCATAGCAGTTTTTTTTGGTGTTTTCGAAATTCCCCCCCAGTCTTGCATTGACCCCCCTTTCAGGTGGGTAGTGGTAGTCAACTGGTCTCAGTGGGAAGGTTTTTAGATAGACTGTTCTACACCCAGAGGCTCAGACGGTTTCTACCAGTATTACGCGGCTTTAGATTTTTGCCATTTCCCACCACTCCACTTACCATGCAAAAAACTTCAACTCCGAGTCTTTACCTCTTATGGGCGACGTCCCCGAGAGCCCCCATTTCTCGGTCCCTGCAGGTACAATTCACCTGGGACCCCACCTATCAACCCCCCCATTGACGAACGTTCGAAGTCCTAGGCATTGACGCCAAGATACCAACCATTAACGACGCCCCCATTCGTGGTTTAATTTCTCCTCTATAAAGGCAGTTGCGGATTGCTCACCTTCCTTTTTCGTGTGTCTTCCGATTTCTCGGGTTTTTGTGGTGTGTTTCCCCCCGTTTGACCATTTGAACCTTCCTCTCTTCAGTCCGCAGTGCGCACTTGCGGGTTGAATGCCAGGCCTACAGCGGAATTGGGTCCTTGGGGGACACTTCCGGACCATAATTTATCTGTTTGGACCCATCTTCTCATTACCTTGCAGCCACAGAAATCCGCTTGAGGCGTGCCCACTCTCTCCCTTTGGCTTCAAAACAGACATTCCTTTCGTGTGGCCGTTCTTTTCGTAAACCCCTTGTTCCGTGATGACCAATCCTACTTCTGTTTTGATTTGCCTCGGACCTTCCCTCTCCGCTTTGGCCTTTACATCGGATAACGTTTTATCTCTCACCCAGGCGGCGTAACCTCCCCATGTTCCCCTGGCCTTTGGCTTTACAATCGGTTTGGGCAGGGATCTCTTCCACGCCTCTGTTCTTTGCGGTCACCTTTGCCAGACTTAGGCATTTCAACAACTTCGTCTCTTCTTTTCCCGAGATTTCCCCAGAATATTTTCCGTAGCCGATCGGTTTGTTTTTCGCACTCCCTGGTCAAAAATTGTCATCATTATCATGGCCCCATCTGGTGCTGTCTTCTTTTGCAGATTTTGTGATGTGACCACGAGGTCAGCATTTACGAAAGGATTCCTCGGTCGGACCCTCCTGTTGAATTATTTAGGCGGTCAGTTTCATCGCATCTTTCGTTTCCCACCATAATTTGGGTGAAAGGAACCCGCACCCCCCGCTTGAACGCAGAAAGCCCCCTGACCTTCGTCGGGTTGTTTTGCGCAGCCTTTTTTTTTCCCTTGATGCCGGTGGCCCTCGTTTTCATATATTCCCCCTCGGAGTTGGCCCCCCGGCTCTCTTCTGGCCTTGCAGCGTCGCTCCCGTATTATTATCCCGAGTCCTTCTTGATGCTCCCCCCTAAACCTCCGTTGTTTTTTGTTTAGGGCACTTGGGTTCGGTGTTTCTTGGGTTTTTTCCAGCTCAGTGGCCCTGAGTAATTGGTCTCTGCCTATATGACCCGTGTTCCGCACAAGGAAGCGCCCACCTTACCCAAGTTTTGCTCTTGAATCTTCCACAAGACTATTAAGGTACTGGTGTGTCCGCCGATTACCCGCCAATGTGACCCTTTCCTGGCGTTTCATTTCTGCCGGGCCCATCCGGGTCTTTGTGTTTACGGCCGGTTACTGTCCTTTTCGCGACCCCGTCCCTGGGTAGAGTCTTGGTGTTTACATTATGGCCGTTTGGCGTATCCTCGTGTATTTTTTTGATAGCGGCGCTACGCGCGACGTCTGTGTCCTCGTGCTTGCTCAATTTGGTGTCTTCAATCACTCAGCCAGCCTTTGGCCCTGAAAACAGTTGAAGGTTTCTCGGACCCCTGTTCTTTAGTTTACCTTTTTGTCCCCCGTTCCTATCCATCGTTCGGAACGGATGGTTGTGGCATTTGTACGTGGAACACGTTGGCTTGCTTGGTTCGAGAGAGGAAGCCCTGCTGTCTGATTTTTAGTCGTGAGCTTTGTTTGTGAGTTTTCTAGCAGCTCTTAAGGTGCATGCCGCCGCCCATGTCGCCCAGTGCCCCCAATGTTTGTTGGGATGTGATGTGTTGGCATTTGTCGTTTTTGCACCTTGGCGCCACCTCGGAAAGCTCGTATGCAAGATGGATTGAGGGCAGGATCAGTTATACCACGGGGACGCCCCACGGAGACATTTTCGTTCTCGCCTGGCCCAGCAGGGAATGGCTCGCGCTTTTGAGCAAGCCGAGAAGGGAAGGCCCCATGAAAGGACCCTGCCTTAGTGTGGTGCTCTCGAGCGAGTCAGGGGCAAGCTCCGGACTCGCCTTCTTGAAGACGCGTGAAAACAGAGGGAGATGGATGGGGTGCATTTGAGACAACTCCTACGCAGGTTGTCCTTCCACCCCCCAGGCGCATTGGCCTGGTTCGCGGCCCCAGCGTCGGTTCGTGCTTGTCACCTTTTGTTTTGTGGTGCTCCCCACGACACCCCAGGGCTCTTTATTTTTTTTCCCTATTGTATTTCGACACCCCCCGATCACTGTTTGTTTCCTTTTTGCCCTTTCCTGTTGAGCAAGAGGGTTTTGTTGCTAGTTCCCGCGGCCCCCCCCCCCACCCCCTCGCCCCAAGAATGAGACTTACCACAGCTCCAATATTTAGGCCCCCAGCGGGCGAGGGTGGGGTGTTTTCCGCCGCCCCCCCCTCTCCCCTTGTGTAGGATGAGAGTTTTGTAGTGGAAACATTGATAATGTTTCTCTCCTGTGGTTTTTTTTTTTTGCATCCACCCCCCCGGTTTTTCCTTGTTTTGAAGCGAGAAGGATGGTCAGTTGTCCTTGAGTGTAGGGCTACAGGAGGATACTGGTGACCCTCCCCCCCCTTGACCCAGCCCAAAGTCTCGCACTTTAGACCATCCCTTTTTTTCACGTCGCAGACGACCCTAGTGCTTCCTTTGCAGTTTCTTGTCTTTTTGGTTTGTCCCCCACTTAGGAAACCATCGCGCCGTTGCCTTGTCTTTCTATCGGCTGGCTCTTTTTTTGTTCTAATGCTCCCCGATTCTGTAGGCCTTTTTTTCCCCATTTGTATCTTTTTCTTTTTTGTCTATTAATTATTTTGCCTCCTTTTTTTTTTTTTTTTTCCGGGATCGATGACCCTTGCGACGGGCCCCCCTCTGACTGCTTCGGCCATGCGGTAACCCATGAAACCCTTCGCTGTCCTCTTTCTTTGCCCCCTGCTTCCTCCTGAGGGGCATGTGGTCCTGTTTTTGAGCCAGCCCCTTTTTTTATCCTATTTCTGCCCGGACCTTTTTTTTGCATGTTCTCGGGCGCCGTTCTTTTGCCCCCGCGTCCCACCAACTTCCTAGGCCCTCTCCCCTGGATATTGCGGCCAGAAGACCCCTGCTCCGTTTTCGTTCGGGATAGTAGATTGATAGTCCTGCCCCCCATAGGCGCAGATTGAGTCCTTTTTTTACTTTTTAGAACAGCCGTGAAAGCTTTTTCAAACTAGCCCCCTGTCGCTGCTGGTTAGACTTGTGTTGAGTAGTCAACATTTGCTGCGCTGTCCCCGTCCTCTGGTGTTTTGCAGTTTCAGAGAACCCCGGACGTCTTTTTGTTTGTCACGGTTACCATTCTCCTCGCCCCCCCGTTGGATATTTTAATCGGTTTGCGCCGTACCCAGAAACCCCCTCACCCCCACGTCTCTTCTCCATTACTTGCTTGCTGATTGGCTCTCTTTTTTTCTAGTTGCACTCCGTTCTCTTGTCTTCTTGCCCCCCCCCTGACAATTGACCTTGTCTTCGCTTTTCAGCGCCCCCGGTTGCAGCCATTTCCTTTTTCACACAACCTTCCGGTGACAAACGCTTCGCTTTCCCTGCTTTTTTTTTTGTTTTGCGTCACGGTTTTTTTTCCGAACTGTTTCCACATTCGCAGTTTTCCTCAGAGTTCACTCGAACCTTCCCTTCTTTCTAGCACCAGCGTTCGTTTTCTTCAATTTGCAGGCAGGGGCCCTCTCCCACTCTTTTTTTTTTTTTTTTGATTTCGCTTTTTGCTTCAACAGCCAGTTCGTTGTTTGCCTCCATTACCCTTCTTTTGCTTCGGCGACCCCGTTTTCCCCCCCTCTCCCGCTC
>Ga0179593_1631375_pt1 | contig 11046 bp, 10 predicted proteins | sample CZODoug2_1_08_16_FD_185931 | JGI IMG/M metagenome (GOLD analysis project Ga0179593, IMG submission 185931) | Vadose zone soil fungal communities from Angelo Coast Range Reserve, California, USA - CZODoug2_1_08_16fungal (PacBio error correction) | ecosystem: Environmental > Terrestrial > Soil >... | reverse complement strand
GCCCCTTTGGGGTCTACTTGATCCCCCAGATTCCCCCCTGCCGTGGTCGAAGCTTTCGTCCGCGACGATTCACCTTTTTCTGTCCTTCCTTGTGGCAGACAGGACTGATTCGGCCCCGATTAAGGCTTTGCCGCGAGCAGGCGGCGCGTCTTCTGTTCCCTCCCATTGAATCCCCGAGCTCTTTTTCTTCTTTTCCGTATTGGGGTATGTTGGACCCCCCCCCCCACCTTCTCCTGGTCGGGACGGCCATGGAGTCCTCGGGGCCGCCCGAGCTCGACAGGAGCATTTTTTTTTTTTTCTTTCTCCGTCCCGTTTCCGATTGCCGGCCCCTTCGTTGTAGTATTTGTTCTTGCTTGGCTCGTTTCTGATCTACCGCATTGATATTTCCTTCCAGTCCGTGACCTGACGCAGCATGCAGTGCGAAATCCGCTGCGCCCTTTCGCTGTTACGGCACTTCCCCCGTTTCTCCACGCCGCCTTCCTATTCGCGTAGCCCAGCGTTTTTCTCGGCGCACCGTTTTTCTTGTTCAGTAATTGTACCTCCTGCTGTTAGATAAGAGGTCTGCGTCCACGCTGACTCTAAGTCGTCCAACGCCTTCTCCAGCAAGGAGTCTGAGTTCTCTCAGAAGGCTGCCTGCTCGTCGGCGCACCCACGTTCCTGCTCCATCCGTGATGCCATGCCCACACGCGTCCTGGACAGTCTTTTGCCTCCTCCTTTCTCCCCACCATCCGAGGAACATAACTGATTGCGTCCATCTCCCACAATTCGTTCCCGTTTGCGTCCCTCTGCATCGTCCCCCCTGGTTACTATATATTACGTTCCCTAGTGCTCTGTTTCTCAGGCCTGCTGCCCCTCCGTGCGCGTTCCTAGCTTTCTCCTTAATGTATTGAAGTCTTTTGGTAAGTTTTTTCTCCTCTCTGTGGCACCTGCAGACCGAGGAGACCACGTGCATACCTCCTTGGTCCTATGTTTCCTAGCTTGATTTCTTTCTAAGAGGCCCGTTCCTCACTACCCCCCCGTCACAGCTTGACAGGCCTTCTTGTCGACCAGCTGACGGACGCCTCGACGGGTGGTTCCCAGCCGCGTCTTCCAGGGCCTTCTTTCGGTGATGGCTCCTGACGTTTCCCATGTTATGTCTGTTTAGCCTGCCAGACTCTTGACGAGGACGGAATTTGGGTTCCTTATACTGTCGAGCGTTTCCCCCCCCCCCCCCCCCCCCCCTGCATTCACGCCCTCTTTAAGGGCACCATAAATGGCTGAGTACCTCTGCTCAGATCCCCCGTTTTTGGTCTCGCGTAGGCTTTAAGGTATACTGGAACCAGTCTTATGCCCACTGGTTCGGTTATTAGAAGCCCAATGCATCATCCTCTTATCCCCCATGATGTCTAAATTGCACGGCTCCTGGGACAAACGACGTTGAAGCACACCTTATTTTCACTCCCCCTGCTGACCCTCCACCGGTGTATTTGTCACTGTTCACCTGGGCTTCCCTCGCCCCTTACCCACCTTTGTGGCCCTTCCATAATCAACTTGTCTCATCGTAACCTGGGGGTGCGCGCGCTGCCCGACCAACTTTGCCGTGAAGTCCGTTGTTGTGTTTAAGTCTTTCCTTCGGATGGTCTCCCCCCTTTCCCAGCTCCCCATCCCCGCCGTCCCATCCCCGTTACGCCGAGTGTCTGGGAGGACCTCGGCGAAGTAGAAAAGCTAGCTTCCTGCCACGGCTTTTTTGCGCTCCCCTCGCCCCGGGTTTCCGTCCCTTCGTTGTCTACACGCTTCCCTTTGTTTAATTGCACTCTTTTTGCCTGCCTTGTCTCACGTTCAGCGTTGGTCGCATCTCTGTTACGCCCACCCGGTTTACCCGGGCCCCCCCAGACCCTGATCCATGTCTCATGAGTTGTCAACCAGTTACGAGTGGCAAATCTCACCCTCGTTACACAGTTTAATTCCATGAATTTGGCTGCCACGTCACACCCCTTACACAGATCTCGTGCAGAGGGAATTTATTCCACGATCGGATTGCCTCCTGGGCAATTGCTCCCGATGTCGCCGCTGTCTCCCTTGAATGTCTCCCTTTGCACCCCTCATCAGCATAGATCTTTGATATCACTGTTTTCACGACCCTTTTCCTCGTATGCTCACAATGGGCTCAGAATCTCTGCCTTCCAGCAGGTGGCCGGCCCTGTTCTGAGTGGTGGTCATTCAGTACGTTTTCTTAATCCTTGGATGACCGGCCCGTCTCGATCCGCCTGCGGACCCCTCCCCGGTGTGACGCCGCAAGGCCCCAGTGTCACATCTAATATACACGCCTTTAGCGCGAGCGGGCGTCTTCTTAAGAATCGTGGCGTCCTCTCATCGCTTCCTTGCAGTTTTCTACCGCCTTTCGTTCAGAGACCCTCAGCCTGCTTGCCAGGTCCCCCACTGTGTGGGTTCCCCTGTCCCTCCCTTGATCATGCTGCCCTTTGAACCGAGCTTGGTCCCCCCTTATCGACGCCTTTCCAGTTTTCCCGAGCCATCCCTCCAGGCCTGCGCCGCCCTCATCTGTTTCACCCCTTCATTGTGCTTCTCCATCCACGTGTTGGTGAAGGTTTCCTTTCACCGCGCAGTCGCGATGTCCTTTGTGCCCTCTTTATTGAGAGACTCATTTAGTCTCCTTGCGTCGGTCCCGCTCTGGTTTCTTCCTTGGAAACGCTGCAGGGCGCCGCGTATTTTTAGTAGCTTCACCCCCAGTTTTACAGTGCGAGGGGTCCTCTGCTCACGTGACTCGTTCTACCTTCTGGGGACCAACCCATCGTAACCCTCTGCCTCGCTTTACGAACCTTTCCGTTCGAGTCTCGCGGCCGGACATCATCGGGAAAAGACTCGCGTAGGAAAGGCGCCTCTTCCGACGCAATTCCCCGATCCTGGGCGTCCCCCTCCCTCTATCGATCCCCTACCTCACCGGAACCGACGCGTGCGACCAGATTAGTGACCTGCCTCTTTTCCCTTTTTTTTTTTCACGTCCTTTGGGCTGACCGCCCGATCCGGATGATTTCTGCTCAGTCGGTAGGGTCCGGTGATATTGACTTGTTATTTTGCACGACGCCGGTTGTTCCCATTTCGGGTGTCCCCTTCTCTGTCTTCATCCTCTTGTTGTGCCCCCCTTTCCCCGGCCACTGGTTCTATGTGGCCCACGAGCGTTGGACTATTATCAGAAACCTTTTTTCACTTGTTCCACCAGCCTGCCGACTTGCCTTAGTTTGATTTGGGGACCACTTTTTTCTCCCCAGAGTCGCTTTTTTTGTCCCCCGTGTTTCCCACAGGATCGTTCACAGCTAGTGATTGTCGCCGCGTTCCTCCTTCCCTGGCCCACCGCCTCCAGTTCGCTGTACAAGCCCCCAAGTCAGAACTCTGTCCCCCTTATTTTCTCGCTTGCGGCGCGGTCAGTCCCACAGCCATCGCCGGCCTTATCGTCGCCCTCTTTTTGAGCCCTTTTCCACTCCGGCAGCTCGCGTAAGTCCTCCACGGTCACCCCCCTTTGTCTTTCCTATCTTCTTCCGAGTCGGACGGGTTGATCACGTGAGCGTACGTTCTTCCCTAGCTGGTCCTGTCCCCCTTCTTCCTCCCTGGTGGGGTGAAGATGCGTCCCCCCTCTGACTCCCTTTTTACTCCCTATTTGTTTGCGAAGAGTCAGTTTTTCCATGCCTGCTATGGTTAGCGCTCGTTTCTCCTTCTTTGGCATCTTTAGCGCGAACTGCCCTAGAGTATCTTTTCACAGCCCCCAGCCCCCCCTTCCTCCGTTCCTTTCTGGTTTGCTTTTTCCACAGGGCGCACGGCAGCATTCCCTTCCGCACATTGTTTTTGAGCCCCGTGTCTCTTGTCACTTTCAGCAGGTCACTTCTTTTTCGCCAAGTCTTCGGCGCAAACGCCCCTTGGAGATTGTCTCACACCTCTCCCCCGCACGGAACGGATCCGGCACGTAGGCTTAGGCGGCCCCCCCATTTTTTTACCTCCCTTTCGCCGAGGTACTCCCGGTCACTGACTATTGATAGTGCCTTATGACTTCTTGTGCAGAGTAACGAGCATTTTCTTTAAGATAGTTAAGACCCTGAATTAGTCCCGATAAAGTTAAGAGCTTTTTTTTAGTAGCTGGGTTATTGCTGTACACAATTGTCGATTTTCAGTGTGGCATCTCCTCTTTACTATAGATTTTGTTATAGTGGTGGTTGTGTAGATGCGTGTTCAGAATAGCGAACCCCTAGCCCCACTTTCTGTTTTTCATGCCCCGAGCTGTAGACATTGGTTGCATCCCCCCCTTTGTAACACGCCCCCCCCCCCCTTTTCCACGGGAGGACAGCGTACGCTTTTCCTCCTTTTTGTCCAGAGTTTTCCGTTTCCTACGACAGATTCTTTGACATTACATTATCGCGTTTTGTTCCACGCGTATTGGTTTATTAAGCTTCTCTTCATCGACCCAGGTGTTTGCCACCGGGTTCAGCAGTCGCTAGCGCCCACTGTCTTTCGGTGATTTCTTGAGTCCGCGGTTACTAGTGATACCGCGGTGCCTTTCCGAATTTATCCCCTTTACGCACTCACCCGACCCATTTTGCCCACTTACCTGACTTCCGTCCCACTTGATCCTAAATATGGCCGATCCCTAATGCGACACGACATCCGCGCGGAAGACACCGGTGACTTTGCCTCCTTTTTTGTATCTCGTCACGGTCGGCGATCATCCATCCCCCCTGACAATTTCTCTACATTATTTATCAGAATCCTTGGTTTGTTTTTTTGTTATGAGATGTCCCCCTTTCGAAGTTTTTCTCTTTTCTGAGACCGAAGACTTGAGATACATGGAAACTCGGCGAGATCTGTCTTTTTTTTTCTTTAGTAAATGTCCTTCCTAGTATCGAAGGGGGAATATGAAATAGGCGTTTCCTTGATGTGCGTAACTCGGTTGATTTTTGGACCAGTGAACACCAGATGGATGGCAGTTTCTCCCAGTTCGCAAGAATTTCGCCCTTAACCCCCCCCGCGGTCGTGATCTCCGCCCTGAGGACGGCGACCAAACCCAGTACCACTTCGTTTCGCATCTTCCTTGTCCCCAGTCTTTTCCTGCCACCCCTCCCCCCGTTAGATCCGTTCGCTCCTCCGCGCCCCGTATCGGCGAAAGCATGAGAAACCCCTGCCTCGTATCCACTTCCCCCCTGCGTGCGGCAAATACATCCTTTTTTGGCCCTCCAGTTCGATGGTTGAGACGCTGTTATTGCATTCTCCTCCCGTTCTGTTCTTCTCACCTCGCCCCCTTAGGCGAGAGCCTCTCTTTTATGTCATGAGGAGAGCGACCTTTTCCAATAAGTGAGTTCGAGTACCGACCCGGATCGCATCCCCTTGTCCATCTCCTTACCCCCCCCCACCCTGAAGAGATGTGTTTATTCTCCTTTGTGGATCGTTTTTTTTTTTGAGCTTCCCATTTGACCTCTTGGGCCGCTTTTCACTTACCGATCATTCGATCCAGCTGCTGATTTTTCCCCCCTTCACATCGGCCGACCCCCCTTTTTGTAGGTAGACGCTTGTAACGGGGTGCTTTTTTCCCCCTTTCTCTTTTTTCTGTTCTTGCAGGCCGGCGCAGCTCTCCCCTCTCCCTTTCCAAGCCCACTAATCTTAGCGTCCCTGGACTCCTGCTTACACCCCAACTGGGCCCTGTTCGCCAGAGGCCCACTTCCCCGTCCGTGCGGTCACCCCCATTCCTTTTCCTCGTGCATTGCCTTTGACGTGCCGATGGTGGGACCCGGCTTTTTTTTTTTTTTGTCCTAACGTCCTTCTGCTTCTTGCTGATATGCGGCAAAAATCGCATCCTGACTTGTCGTCTTCCTTCCCACTCGACCGCCGCTCCTACGCCTACTCCTTGCCGAACCCTGTGATTTCCCACTGCCGTGACGCCGTTTTTTTTCTGCCTTCTGTTGGCCCGGGTTTCGTTTAAAATGCCCTGCTTTAAGGGGGGTTTGCACTCTCCATGCCTTCCGAGCCTGTTTTATCAATGGTAGTCTCCTCTCAGTACCCAGTTTTGCATTTGCTGCCTCGGCCCTTCTCTCTTTCTGCTACTGTGGGCCTTGAGGCCCAATCTTCCACTTAACTTCGAGTTGCTTTCCTCTCGGACCCTCGCTACGAGTTTAGCAGGGTCCCTCCCTCATCTCTCCTTGCTTCCGTAGATCCCTCATCTCGGGTCACGCCCGTTCGCTGAGACTTCCCGTTTTTTGCCCGAGACAGAGAGCCGTCCCTCACATTGTCCCCTCCTACTCGTCCTAACCCTCTAATCCGGTCCCCCTAGAAGGACAGCTTGGGCCCCCCTGCCTTCACTTACCAGTGCTATACGCCCAATTTTATGTGTGCAGCTGTCTTTACTTTTGGTCTCCCCCCCCCTATGTCTCCGTCTTTTGAGAGCTGAGCGACAAATCTAGTCAAGTCAAATACCCAGGCTTTTGAGATCCACCCTTTCGCACCCGAATTTTTCACCAGATGACATCGTTTGTTTTTGCTCTTTGCTCATTTTTCTGCGCACTCACTTACTTTTTCGTGGTTTTGGTCGTTCTGTTGGTTCCCGTTTTTTGTTCCAGGACTTTCTCGCTTGACCCCCTCGCTCCCCGGGCTACCGCACTCACACATCATGCTCCCTTTATGGGGCGAAATACACACACGTTTCTCCCCCGTTTCCCGCCGTCAAGTCTATTGTATCGCGCCCTGCCGATGCATCTTGTTACCCGCTGAACGGGTCTTGTACTCCCTTTCCTCTTTTGGTGATGACCTGCGTGTCGCTCTCCGATATATTGTGTCTCTTTTGTCAGCGTTTCCGCTAGGTTGAGCGGCAGCTATAATGTCGGCATACTCCATCTTGGTTTGGATGCCCCCCCAAGATGTCTCCCCAGTGTGGGACGCTCGGCTTTTGAACCCCTCCCCGACGCCTCTTGTCCCCCGATTTCGCTTTTACAACTGTTCCCCCCCATCGAACCTCCTCGATTACCGTGTACTCCTTTTTTTTGAGTTTCTGCCGCCCTCAGGAGAATCCCCTTCCCGTGATCCGCGCCTTACTGACCACGCGCGACCTTTAGTACTATACTTCTTGCCACTGCCCACCAACCACGTCCTTGCTGATTCACATCATATTTCGTACGTCGCTTCGGATTGAGCTCCCCTCAGCGGACTCTAGAGCTTGCCACTTAGCTCTGTTGCTGTGTTCGCCCTTGCCTAGTCTACCCTCTGTTGTCGCACTTCGATTTGTTCCCACACTGGGCTTCTCTTGTCAACTCATTGGATTGTGCTCCCGGTCGACCCATCACGGTGTCCTTGGGACGGCCATTCTCCCATCTCATTGTTAATGAGTTCAGCTGATTTGTGGACGTAATCGTAATCCACATTGTGTATATCCTGGCCAGGTAGGTTTTTCATTTTCCGTCCCCACACCTTTCTGCTGCGCACTGTCTCTCCTTATCTGGCAGTGACACCCTGCTGTCTGACCATACCACCGACCCCCCACCGAGTGTCCTGTCTCTCGCAAGTGTTTTGACCCCCATAAGCCTACCGCGCTGATTCTCCGCTCCTAGAACCCACTTGGTGTTTCATCATTGTTTTCATTTTTTTGTTCTAGATTCGATATCCTCGTATACCCAGGGCCCCGTATCAGAGTTTTATCGGTAGAGACTGATGAGGTCGTCCGTGGTGCTTTCCCTTCACTTGCCGTGAGGCCCCCTCCTGTCCCCTTACTGACCGCGCTAGCTTTCCCTTTTCCTCGGCCCATGCGTTGACTTTGGCTCGTCTTGCTTTTTAGTGATGTGCGAGTATCGGATGGGGCCTGTTTTCTTCTTCTCAACTTGGTGAGCGCAATCTTTTTTGGTACGGGAACCGTCGACAGTGCCAAACCAGAGTCCGTGTAAGTAGCGCTTCTGCCCAGCTTCCTTCAACTCCAAGTCCTGATGTCAGATTGCCCCCACGGTCCCCCGTGATCGGTCCCCTGGTACCTCCGTCGTCCCACTTTGAGAATTAGAAACTTCCCCGGCTTCGGTCCTGCCCGCTGCGAGGCGTGCTTAGCTAGCTGTCCCGTGATGTGAATTTCCCGACGGCGTGCGTTTACGGTTTATGCCATTTTTCTAGGACATGTTAGCGACACCTCTCGTTTTTTCCGGTTTTTTACCGTAGGCCCGTTTACGTAATCCCCTGATCTTGTCCAATGCCGTGCACCCTTTTTGCCCCTCTGAGGACGGCGATGGGTTTGAGGCCTGCCCTCTTGTTTTTTTGGAAGGAGCCCCTTGATTGATTTTTCATTTCTGAGGGACGAGATTAGGCCAACAGAGTGGTCCCTTCATTAGTTGTTGTTTCCTTTCTAGCCTAATTTGCATTTGGGCGCGCTCTGTAGAGTTATTGAAAGGGGGGCGTGGTAGCTATTGTCGGTTCTCTTGGAGTCTCTCCCTGCGGTATCCGCACGCCCTCGGTTTTTTTTTCCCTTTTGGCCTTGCGTTTCGCACTTCCCGACCTAACTTCGAGCAAGTTGTGACTGTAGCCCTCCCGACAGACGTAAGATAGCTGCCCGGCAGCACAGTGCGTGTCGACGCGGCTCTCGTCCGTGGTCGAAAATTTCCAACGATCCTGCGCTGGCATTGTCAAGGCGAGTTGCTCATTTTTTTTGGTCCCTGTATCCGCCTCGAAGTGGCCTTTCTTTCCCCTTCGGGGCGCGTGGTAGTGAGCCATTCCGGTGAGCCCTGTTCTGTCACCGGCTTCTTGGTTGCGGACGTGTTGGCGGCCCGATATCTTGTTTGTCCCCGCGCGTTGCCCCTGAAGGGTTGGACCGGCCACTGTTTCACTATCACCAGCCGTCTTTGTTTTTTTTCCCGCCCGTTTTTAGGCGATCACCTTGCTCGGCTTCGGGAGGTTCTCCGATTTTTTCTTTTGTGTCATGCTTCCTGCCTCATGCGGTGCCAATGAGCTATGACGGTCACCATAGCCGCGAGTTCCGTTGATTTGCGGGACCGCCATTACACCCCTCCTCCTCTCTCCTTTCACGTTTTGTTTCGAGAGCCGGCGTGCTCTATTTCGGCCCTCTATCCCAACCCATACATTCATAGAGATGGACCTCCTTTTGCGGCTATCAGAGTGGCAGTTCCGTACATCGAGTAGCTCGTTTCGTTTCCCCCGCATCCCTTTTGTCTGAACCCCTGTACATGCGGATCGTCTTTGTCGTCATCCGGTGGAGCACCCTCCTCCTTTTTTCGTGAGCGCGCCGAACGGACCCGTTTGCCCTGGTTTACCGAGTCAGTAGCACGACATCCGTGATTGCCCAGTGTGCCCCTCACTTTTCATCCTTTGGCGGGCCTGTAGAATGCACTTTCCTTCGTTGGACTTGAAGTAATTCTCCCTGCCTGTCGACAGTGCGGAACCATGTCGACTAACCGTAGACCTGTAATTTCCCCCATAAGAGATGCCCCCCCCGCCTGATACCAATACTCAATTTTTTCGGGGTACGTTTCCGGTGTTTCCTGCCCGCAGCGCGGGACTGTCGCTTACTTTGGTCGCCTCACCGGCGTCTTTTTTTGCCATAAATCTGGAGCTGACCTGCTCCGCTGCGGATTCCCGCGCGCCCGCGTTCCCGGTTTAACATCCGTCGTACCCGCCCATTATATCTACGCCCACTCAGCCCTCAACCAACTCTTCCGTTTCCCCGCCACGTTGAAACCTTTCTCGGTCCCCGCGCCTTTTTCTAGTCCTTCCCGTCGGCCCCCATCTGATCGATCAGGGCCCTTTTTTCCCCTTTCAATGCCTCCCCTTCCAGGCCCAGCGGAACGAGGATGCCCTGGAGTCTTTCGTTGGTCGGGCCCATTTCTGACGGCGATAGTCCCCCTTCTTGTCTCGCAGCGATAAACGCGGGAAGACTGTGCCGTAGGCCACCTAGTTTTCATGAGGCAGGACGAGTAGCTTTCTTTTCTGAGCCGTCCCTCCATTTTTCTACCACATTGCCCCAGCCCCCAGTATGTTCTGCCACCGCTGAGTCGACGCTTCTCGTTTTTGTCCTCGTACTCGCCGTCCCTCAGGGTTCTTGCGACCCTAGGTATTTTATTGATTTTACCGGCTCGTCCTCCCTCCAACTGTCTACCCTTTTTATGTTTAGCCCCACGGCGATTAGATCTCTCCCTCGTCCCCCTACGACCCGTGCCCCGCCGCGCACTTGCTTGGTAATTTGGATTACTTTTCAGCACGCATGGCGCTTTGTCGCGTGTCCCGGTCATAGAGGTCTTTTTATTACGGCATACTGTCCTGCACCTCCGCTCCCTTGGCGAGAGAGCGCCCGTACTATGCCGGTCCTTTTGTTCCCCCCGCAACATCCTTTTATCTTCTCGTGCCGTTCGGGATTTTGGCCACGAGCCCCCCACCGCCCGAGGTGGTCCCTTCCAGTCTGCTCAGAGTCCGTCCTCTGCTCGGTCACCGTCTTAGTGCCACACGGCGTTCGACCTAACTCCTTCTACCTGGCACCTGCCGTCTCCGGCAGGTCCCATTTCCTTCAGGGTATTTTCTCGCGTTTGGCTCGATTTTCTTTTGTCCTATGCGCCTTTTGCCCCGAGATATTAGCTTTGACGGTCGTGGCGCCGCGCGGCCGTTTGCTTCTAAATGCAGCAGTTGTCGTCCGATCTTTTGTGTGCCCACTGCTCGAGGAGGTTACTTTTCCCCGCTGAAGAGGTCAGTTCTTCCTTCCGTGCCCCCTTATGCCTCCACCCTGGGCCGCCTGATTTTGGAGGGCCCATTTCCTTCTTTTTTTCCTCGCCTGCACTCGAGTATGGCGCTCTGTGACCCTCAATGTATATTCCTACCAGTGTCTCCGAACTAAGGTGCGTTTTTTCCGATCTCGGAATCGCTATTGCTTTTTTCCCGGCTGTTAGTTTCTTCTGGCTCCCCTTTCCACCTACAGCGCCGAGTCCACCCTTTCTGCCACCTAGTGTTGTTCGGTCACTTCCCTCTTCCAGGTTTGCACGAGCCGTTTTGACAGTTCCTTAAGTCATGGACTTCTCTCAATTTACTTCCTAGGTT
>Ga0179593_1595254_pt1 | contig 11046 bp, 18 predicted proteins | sample CZODoug2_1_08_16_FD_185931 | JGI IMG/M metagenome (GOLD analysis project Ga0179593, IMG submission 185931) | Vadose zone soil fungal communities from Angelo Coast Range Reserve, California, USA - CZODoug2_1_08_16fungal (PacBio error correction) | ecosystem: Environmental > Terrestrial > Soil >... | reverse complement strand
CCTGATCATTGGTTCGGCGCCTATGCGTCGCGCGTCCGCCCGAGTTCCTTTTTTCAGGCATTTCTTCCGTTGATCCTTTTCTCTTCCCCTCCCCCCGTTGTTTGTTGTTGATCCAGCCTCTCAATCTTCCTCTCCGTGAACATGCCTGAAAAAGGCGGTGCTTGCCGACCTCTTTTTTTTCCCCAGCCCCCCCAATATTCCCTTGCATTCCTTGCAGTTGCAATGGAACCCTTATCTCGTGAGTGCTTTTCCCCGTTCATCTTGTAAACCCGTCCTCGCTTTGTTGGTTCTTTTGCTAACTCCTATCTTCTGGAAATTGACATTGCCGATGTCGGCTGTCGGACCTTTTTCGTCGCGGTCTGGTTGACGCTCTCCGTTTCCCCGGCGACCCCATTTTCCTATCAATACGTTTTTCTTATGCATTTTTTACGGGACCTCCAAGATGTTGCTCGATTGATGATTACCCGTTCACGCGAGACTGCATCCCCAAGTTTTTTTTTTTTTTTCTCTTATTCTCCTTAGTGAATTTTCTTTGATGGCGTTTTCATTTTTTTTTCGCTTTTTTTTTTTGGTCTTTTGTCCTAAAACTCTCCCTCCCGGAACCATCTCTTCCTCCGCCGTTATTCGCTTTTTCTGGCTCTCAAACGCTCTACGGGCACCAGTATTTTTCAAGCGCGGACTTTCTTCTTTGCGAGTCTTGCGGAGGCAGTCCGAGTATTCCATAGGTTCTTTCGGTTGCCGATTTGATGGACTGCAGTTTCCCCTGTTCTCTCCAGTCTTCCTGCTGGTCTTGTTCCCCTTTCCTTTATACCGATGGATTTTTTTCCGAGTTCCCGCCCTTTCTTTCCTTTGACACCTATCTCAACAGGATCCTTATGGCTTGGTTTCGCCCTGTCCCGGGCCCTTGATTGGAGTGCTTGATCCCCTTCAAAGACGCGCCCTTCCCTCAACCTGGTTTTTTTTCTTGCCAGGCCGGCCCTTTCCCCTAAGTGTTTTTGGCCCCATTTCCCTTGTCGCTTTTCCTCCTTTTTTTTACTAGGAGCAAAAATTCGAACTTTTCTATTGCAGTTTTTCTGCTGATTCGCCCCTTGGCTTACGTGTTTCCCCCGTTCTCATCTGTTCCCAGGTCTTTTCCGTACGATTCCCCCCCCTTTCTCGGTTTGAAGGCTTTTTTCTTTCAGTCCGGAGAGGAGAGACGGTACTACTGCTCCTTTTTTCCCCGAACCCTCCCTGGCTTGACTTCTTTTTCAATCTCTCTGACGTCTTTCCTTTCTGATGTCACCTTCTCTCTTTCTGGATGTCCGCTCCGTCTGGGTAAGCTCTCCGTTTCTGGTGGATACAACTTCCCTGCTCCCGTACTTATGAGTCGTCCGTTCGCTGATTTCTTTTTCCTTTGCGTCACTTTCCCGGGTTTTCCCTCGTTTCCTGAGCCAGTGGCGAAGGTTGTGGCGGTTTGCAATTGGGCCTTCCCTGCCCCTTATTTGGCTTGATATTGACTCTTTTCGGGAATTGCTTCTGCTGAATCTTTTTTTTTCAGAACGATTTTTGGACCCTCTTTCAGGGCTGTCCGCTCCCCCTTTTCTCTTCGACCCTTTCCGACCTCTTCTACAAACACTACGTTTACCGTTTTTTCAAGGCACTTCCTGCTTTCCGTTCAGATCTTGCGGCAGTCACTCCCAGAGCCCCCCTCCCTCGCTCCTGTTGCTCTCCTTTTGACTTTTCTTCCACCAATTCTTGTCATCCTACTCAGGTGTGTTGTTGAGTGTTTTTTTTTTCCAAGTCAGGCTTCGCCCCACGTAGAGTGATTTGTATGCGCATTCTCCTTGACTGATTCCTCTCTGTGAACAAGGCCTATTTTTTCCATTTTCTCTACGATGGCACGGTCCCCTTAGGTGGTGTTCTCCTTTATTTCCTCGCGATTGTTCTGACGAATATGCCGTTCCTTAGGTATTACGTTCTGTTTCCTCCTGATACTGGCCCCCGTCTTTCCTTTCGTCCGCAGGATCCTTTTTGGCGCAAACACGTGCTCTTTTTGATTCCATTATCACTCTTTTCCTCCCCCTCGCGTCCTTATTTACCACGGTCCCTTTCCCCGATAGTCCCCTAAAAAATTTTTCTCGCAAGCTCTTTCCCAAGACCTCGGTGTTATCCTCGGTACCTCTCTTCTAACGTCTCTTGCCTTGCTTAAGGAGGTGTACTCGAGTCCGTTCCCTTTCCCTGACATCTTATTCGAAGAGACTTTTTTTTTGCCGGCGAATCCTGGTCTTTCAGCTTTTGTTTTGGCCACTTCCTGCTGCAACCTCGGTCTTTCTTGTATGGGTGGGTCCTTCCTCTTCTCAGCCGGTCGTTTTTTTCTCTGGACGTCCTTACATTCCCCTTCCTTCGCCGGTTCCCGTGAATCGGTCTACATCTCTCAAACCCGCTCGTCCGGAGGTCTTTCGGAAGTACACCAATTTTTTCCCCAGACCCTTCTCTCGACAGTTCTTCGTCCGCGAACGGCTCCGGGAGTGAACGTCTATGCTTTTCCGTGTGGCTCTTTTTTGTTGAATTTTCTCAAAACCCCTTTCTTTTTCCCGGTATAATCTCCTCCATTTATTTCCTTTAGGAAGGGGGTTCTTTCCCCCCTCTTCGTGGTTGCTCGTGCTTTTTTTTCTCATCTGCCCCGCGCCTAGGTCCTTCAGCTTGCGTCTCCTTACGCAGGCGGACCCTTTTTTCACCCTTGGTTTCCGGACACTGGGCACCTTCCGAGTATGTTTTCCGCCGCTACCTTTCCTTTGTTTATGACAGCTTTTCTTATCGGACGATTGAATCTTTGAGACGCGTGTATTTGGAGTTTATTAACAGTGTTTTCCCTGCCGGAGTTTCTATTTTGTTCGTTTCCTCTGCTCTGGTGAAGGCTTTTCGATGCTTGTCGTCCAATTTTTTGTAGTTTTGTTCCATTCCTCTCATTCGTCCCCTGTTCCCTTTCATGAGTCCAACTTCGCTCGGCGATCATGTTCATCGCCGAGCTTTTCGTTTGTCGGCTTCGAGTTTTGAGTTCAGTCCCCCCTTCATAATGTGGAGGTTTTCCCCTTTTCTCAGTGAGTTTCTGTCGTAGTTTTATTCGATGTCGAAGCGGACTCATACTTTCCTTTTTGTTCGATTCCCTTCTCCGAACGAGTTTTTTTTAGGTACCTCTTTTTTTCTGTTCATCTCCACTCGAGCTTATCGCCTCCAGATTTTCGTTATGTTTGGTTTCAGTCAGCGTGATCTGCGTCCCTGCTCTCTTTTTTGAACCGTTTTCCTTCCTGGACCTCCCTTCCTAGTACTTCCTTGACTTTTTTGCAGGAATGGTGTACGGGGTTCGTTCTGTTTCCTCGTGTTTTTGTAACTTTTGTACCGTTTAATCTTCGTAGGTCTGGGGTTTCCGACGCTCCTCTTCTCTTGTCCTCTCCCCGTTTCGATTCTGACTTCGTTCCAAGCCGCAGCTCTCTTTCCCCATGCTTTGTGAACTCTTTCCCGACTTTTTGTTCGTTTCACGTAAAAGTTGTTTTTCTCCACCAAATCACTTCGAAGTGCGTCCCCGCAATCGTTCGGTGACAATTACCTCGAGCCAAAAAAGCGCATGGATCCCTTGTCCCTTCTCTCTCGATGACCTCTTTCTAAATGACACCCTTCTTCTTTTTTATTCTGGACCTCTTCTCGCCCCAACGCTACAAGTACGGCATCTCCTACGCGACCCCTCGTTCGAAAATCCCAGGAAGTTTTCACTTTCTTGATCCTCCAGATTTGCCTCACTTGCAGGCCTTTTTAACGCTTCCTTTATACTCGTCTCCTTACCATTTCGTCTTGCTGTTTCCCGTTTATGATCTCTCTACAGGCCGTCTGATGTGTAGCTGTTTTTTTTCTGACCCGGTTTCTTCCACGAAGGAGCTTTTTCTTTTTACCAAGATACCCCTCTGTCTGACCATTACCACGCTCCCTTATCAGGGCGAAAGGCTCCAAATTTTTCACGCTTTTCGTCTCCCTTATCATTAGAGTCCCTTATCATCAAGGCGCTCTTTTTGCCGACTCGCTTTTTTAGGTTGCCTTTTTTTTGTGTACTTTCCATTTGTAGCCTTCATGCCTTGAACCTTTTTTAAGTCCTTTTTAGTATATCTCCTAGGTTTCTCTGATGTCTTTACCAATGTAACTCCTTAGTTGCATCACCCCCGTTCTACATAGAATTTCTCTTCGGTTTTCCCTTTTTAAGTGTCTCTGGAACTCCACTCCTCGACCCCCTTTTTTTTTTGTTCCATCTTCTGCTGCTCTGCGACTCTTCTGAAGTCTTTTTTCCTGTTGGAAAGCCCTTAGTCGTCCTTCTTTTCTTTGACGGTCTTTCCCCTTGCGCAGAAAAGCTGCAGTTGATCCGATTTTTCTTTTTTTTCGCGATCCTCTTCTTTTTGGGTTTTGATGCTTCCACTCCTTGCATATCCCTCGTCGCCCAGAGGATCTGCCCTCTACTTGTTTTGTTTCTTCAATCTCGGTGGGGCCTTTTTGTGTGCATTCTTTTAATTGCATCTGACTGGAAGACCAGGTCCTGTGAAACACGTTCGCGTTTCTATGTCTTCGTTCTTTGCTATTCAGAAACAGCCTGGGTTAATCTCTTTTCTTCGGGCCTTGTCGTCTTTCAACGCTCTAGGGACCCGGCTCCCGATCCTCGTCTGTCCCTGCAAGTTTTTGGCTCCCCCCCTGTTTTATCCGTCGCTCTCGTGCGTCAGTGTTAGAGCATTCGGTTTGTCCCGTTTTTTGAGCTTATAGGGGAAACTTTTTCTTCTTGCACCTGTGACACGAACGAGCTCAGACCTTTCCCAGCCCTGAACTTCGTCCGACTCTCATCATCTAATACGGGTTTTTCCTTTTACTGAAAGTTTGTTTGCTACCAATTCGCGCTTCGGCCTTGGTTTCGCTATGAATAGTAGCTTGTCCCATGTTTTCCACTTCCTCCTTTCTCCGTTTATGGACCCAACCAATCTTGCTCCTCCGCCGTTCTTCTCTGAGTGGTGTTTAGGAGAGACAACGTTTTTTTTAATCCTTTCTGGCGTTTTCCTTACCCGGGCGAGCTCGGGGACTCCATTTTTGGTAGCGTGCCCCTTACTTACCGGTAAACGTATCCGCCTGTTCGGGCCTTTTCCAGTCCTCTGCATTCCTTTGGGCTTTTTCCCTGGTATGTCCTTCTTTCTTTACCTTCTCAGGCCGGCCGAAGTCCCTCTTTTCTCGTATCCACTTTTTTCTTTCTCATCTTTTCTTTCTAACGGTCGCTACCTTTCCGTCTATGTACCCCTTCCCGTGGGCGCCAATGTTGGCTCAAATCTCCTTTTCCAGTACTTCCCTGTCCCCGGTTGTCCCACTCTCCACTCGACCAGTCTCCAGAATACGACCTGGCCGAGCTCCCCATGCGTTGTTCTAGGCTGGCCGCTGCCGGTTGTGCTCCCTATCTCTTCTGCGACTTTTCTGGTTTTTTTTTTTTTTCTCCGTCTCCCGGTCCTGCAGTACCCGTGCACCTGCCTGTTATTGGGGTTCCTCTAGACGCGTTTTTTTTTTGAGCGTTTTCTTTTCAGATTTTTCCTTCTAGCCCCCCTTTCTCTCTGCTTTCACTCACTTTCAAAATCGCTCGAGCTGTCATTTCTTTTCGGTCTTTTCTTACTACTTCGAATCCAGAAATTTTTCGAGCAGATGCGTTTCTTGCACCTTTAGTGAAGCTCATTTTGCTTTTCGTAGTCTGTTTTTGGGAATCCCACTCGCAACATCTCTTGGTAGCGTGCCTTGAAGGGTTTGTTGCGGGTCTCGTTCGGGCCTGTTTTTTTAAGTCCTCGAACCGTGAGCGAGTATTAGCCATTTTCTTTTACGCGTCGTACTTCTTAACGGTCTAAATGGACGCTGAGCGTACAGCCTCCATATATGCTTCTCGTCTTTTTTACCTCCGCCTCGAGTCTACCCTTTCTCCTAGGACAATCGTCTGATTTTTTTTCTGCCCTGCATCTATAAAAGTGACTTTCATGTCACGCGACATGTATTGATTTTTTCGAGTTTTAGTGAGACTCTTGTCGTTCTCAGAAACAGTTTTGGCCTTTCTTTTCCAACGGTTTTCGTAAGCCTTGAGTTTCAGGATCGACTTTCCGTGTTTTGGCTCCCCTGGTTCCCCCTTTCCTCACTTCGATCCTTTTCTCCTTATCTTTGGAACAGTCTGTATTCGTTCCAATATTTCGTCCTAGCTGGGGTTAGTCTTTTTCTTTTTTTCAAGATCTTACGTATTCCTTCCTTTTCCTTTTGGTGTTTTTGCCCGCCGATTTTTTTGATCTATAGCCGTTTCATTTCTTCCTTTTTCATCTCTCTAAGACATCAAGGCGCGGTCCGCGGTCTTGACGCTTACGTTTTCACTTATTGCGATGTGCGTGTGTTCAGCCTCCGATGGACCGAGTCGTGGAACTTTTTAGCTAGCTTAAGCTTTCACCGTCCTTTTCATGAGAGCTTTTGCACGCTCTCTCCGTTTGGTGTTGATGATGTTGCCCTCCCCTGCCTTTCGAGCGACGCCTGTACATTCTGAAAAGATTCGTCTTAGTAACTTCAACGACGTCCACGTTTCGGCAACCCCTCCAACTTGCAAGTACGACTATCTCCACAATCGGACCTTTGACTTTTTTCGCCGAGATTTGTAACAATGCCCCGAGCGCTGTAGCGACCACTCCGCTTGGTATCCTTTCGAGTTTTTTTCGATTTTGCTCGGAGGCTATACGGATTCCTCAACAAGCTCTCGCTTTCGCTAGAACACTCGCCAAGCCGGAAAGTTCCTTTTCCCGCTGAAAATTCTACGTCCCTTTTTTTCACTTTTTTCTCGTTGAGTAGTTGACCTCAGGCACTTTCCTCATAGTTTTGCATCGCGTTTTTTTTCAGTTCCTTTGCCCTTTCGTCCTGCTCTTAATGGTGGATTGACTTGCGTAGGTTCTCCGCTGACTGCATTTCACGGTTGGGTGTCTTTTCCTGGCACGCCTTTTACCGACCCTGGCCTTTCCGCCTCCCTCCCCTCCCGTCTGGCGTTCGCTTTTCCCAGTTCCAAGTTGTGTACACGTTTTTCTCCGATAATGCCCTTGGCGGCTTCTTCCTAGCCAGCCGTTCTTCTCTCCTTTTTAAGGATGTCAGGGTCCTTCCCTGGCTATTGGTCCATCCTCAGTCTTGTTTCACGTAATATATTTTTTAGATCGGTTTCCTTTCTCTTTCCTTCAACTCTACTTTCGAAAGATCCGTCCCCTCCTCCGCACAGACACCCGACCGAAGGAGCCAGTTTTCCCGGGATTATTTGGATTTTCTACCTCCCCCTTCGAAATAATAGCTTCCCCCCGGTTTTTTAGCGTGCTTCGGCTCGAATTTTTTTCATGTATTCTGTTTGCAGAATTTCAGTCGTCTTTCCTCCGTTTCCTTTTGAACTGAGGCTCACGTCTCGGCTGATTGCTGCTAGTCTCGTTCCCCCTTTCCTTTTTTCCAAATCCTCGATCTTCCCCGCCTTCTCTCCTTTCCCCCCCATCCACGCCCGGTTCCCAGCGGGATTGTCCTCGTCACGTCTGATGTGTCGGGTTTTGTTTTTTTTTGTGAACATTTTTTAGATAATGCTTTTCTTGCCTCTTTTCCCTTGCTGCAGTTCTTGTCTCCGTGTTACACTTCAAGGGATTCACTTTTTGCCTTTTTTTTTAGTTCCCCCGTTACTTCTTTCCTTTTTTTGCGATAGGGACTTTTTCTCGCGTTGCTTCCGTTTCCCGTTTGTTCTCCTGTTAGATTTGACTCTTTTTTTGTGAGCGCCCCTCTTCTCGTCTTCCGTCATTGATCCTGCGGACTATTCTGTCTGATCGTTTTGTTCCCCCGAACGAGCTCCGTTAGGTTCTTGCCGACGGGTTTCTTGTCCGCCTTTCGAACTGCCAGGAGCCCAGTCCCCCTCGTTTTTTTTCTGCTACACCTGAGCTAGGCTTTCCATTGCGATGCCCTCAGTCTCTCTTTTATAAGATGCATTGTCCTTCTTCTATCCAAATAGAGGGACGTTTTCTCCTCTTGGACCCCACCTTTTTCCTCTCCCGGGTTGTTGTCTTCCGTAGTCTCCCCTTTGTCCCTTGCAGTCTCCTCATCTCCTCTCCATGGGTATCTTGCACAGCTCGGGGACTAAGTCCGCCCCATCGGCCTTTTTTTTTATTTCGTTTTGGCCCATTCCCCCTCTTTCCACGGCCGCACCCTCCCTCCCCGTCCAAGTGCGGGGTTTCTTTGGTGGCACCGTCTCCCCCCCCTTTTTGCCGTTTTCTTTGGCAGTACGCCTTTTTTTCGATTCTTTTTCCCTTCTCCTCCTCACGCTCCTGAGCTTTTCTGCGAAGTATCGATCAAACTACCAGCGTACCCCGCTCTTGCGCAACGCCCTCCTTCGCTCTCGTTCCCCCCTGTCGGCTGTGACCTGTTATCCTCGTCGGGAAGATGCATGAAAAATACTTCTTCAATTACCTACCCTTCTCCCCTTTGATGCCCTATACGATCAGCACTTCCGCTTCTATGTCTGTTTTTTTTGACCGCACGATCAATTTCGAAGGTATAGGGGCACGCCTCGTGCAGCCGTTTGCTGCCCCTCTCTTGCATCATTTTTTTTTTATGCTGCTTTCTTCTTTCTGTTCTCTTTTTCGGTTCCTTTTCCCACGACTCTCCGTAAGTCTCCTCGAAAATCTGCTCTCGCCAGCGGCGACTTTTTTTTCCCTTCTGTCCGTTTGTCGTCCTCCTTTCGAAACCCTCTTTCTTCCTTCGCTCTCTGATTTCTTGGCGGCCAACGGACCCGGGTTATTTCTCTTTCCGTGATGGGTTTTGGGTGTCCATTCCAATGTGATTTAACCGGGGTCTAAGTCCCTTGAAGAAGGCTCTTCCGTTTTAGTTGTTTTTACCCCTTTTTGCTGTTTCGTCTTGGCCTCACTCCCTTTCCGTTCCAATCATCTAATAGTGCAGATTTTACGCAGGGAGAATTTAATCCCCTTCATTTGTTTCCCGCCCTGTCACCTCCCTATTTTCTTTCCTATGTCTCTTATGGTAATGCCGCCTGAGGCTTATCCCCTTTAAGCAACCTCTGTTTTTTCCAATACGCCTCGTTTTCAATTTTACGATCTGCTCATTTCCCGATTGACATTAAATCGGTCGTACGGATGTTTTCGTCTTTGTGCTTTTTTTTTTCTGGTTGGATGGCTTCTTTATCTTGTCGGCGACTTCCGCGTTAATTGAGTGTTTCAGTTCTGTCCCAATTTCTGCAGTTCCATCGTGTCCTCTCAACCATCGCTCCTTTTCTGAGTAAGATGTCGAGCCTGTTTTCCGAACTTGCGGCGACGTGATCTTTTGAGCAGGGTCTTTTTCTCTTCCCACCGCCAGGTCCTCATCTTCTGGGATTATCTCTTTTCATTGAGTGCCTGAAGGAGCGTCATGTCTTCATTGGAGCTAGTTCCGAACTCGTTTGAGCGTGTTCTATTTTCTCCCGACCGCTCCTGCATTTCTCTATACTCGAGGGAATCGATTCTTAAGAACAGAGCTCGCGTCCCAATGCGGGGCGGTTCAGCTAACGGTTTCCCTCCTATTCGCTTCATGTTCCCGATGTGCGTTTCAATGTTTTTTTCTTTTTGCTCCTTTTATTGCCTTAGTTTGATTATTTTGGCCCTTTCCTCTTTCAAGCGAGTTAACTCTGTTCAGGAATGTTTTAATTAGTAGCTTCCAGGCGTTATGTTTTTCCCTCCGTTTTTTTTCTTCAGCCGACGCTCCCTCACGCTTTTTTTCAAAATGCCTCTGAACGAGCTCCCTCTGGTTCCGACTGCCGCCGTTTTACAACTTCAGCCTTCAGTTGCATGCCCCCCTCGAAATGACACTCCAGTAGTTCCGCAGAATCGGTCGAGCCATTTCCTGACTTTCCACCTTCCGTGTCCCCCGATTCTCTGCTCCCGAGAAATGCTACCTTACTGGTAGGATATGAGGACACCGCCCCTCCTTTTTTGAGACAACTCTTTTCTGAAATTCCCCGGCCCCGGACCGCACCCCTTCCCTGCTTCCTTCGATCATCTTCACCACCTTAAGACCAGTATCTTCGGTCGTCGCCGGGATCTTCAGCTTTTTCGATTTTGAGGCCCGCAAGACCCTTCCCCCTGTTCGGAAACGTTTCGACATAGCATTTTCTTTTCTCGATGCGGATGTGAGTTGTACGAGCTTTTGTCGATGTCGCCGTCTTCTGCCTGCCTTCCCGGTGTGGTCTCCTTTCGAACAAGTCCGGCACGTTGGTTGAGTCTCCCAGGAATTGTCAACACGCTTCCCCTCTCGTACCCCCGATCCGTCCTCCTTTTGAGTCTTTTCTTTCACTTTTCCTAACTTCCCCGACTTTTTTCCTCCCGTCACGCGTCTTTTTTCCACCACCGGAGACTGTACGAATGAACTGAGTTTCCCCCCCCCAGTTCTTCTTTATGGCCGGGACTTGCCGTGAGGTTCCGCCCGTAGATACCTCTCCGAGCTCGGCGGTGCCCCTGTTCCCCGTGTTTTCAATCATTTTCATCCAAGTAAGCCGGTACTGTTCTTTTCGATCTTCACGAGTCTTTTCCTCGGTCCCCTTTTCGGTGTGTACAGTTCCGTGGAGTATTTTTAGTTTCCCCTTATGAAGAGGAATCCTCCATTTCGCTAAGCTTCATACCTCTCAATTATCCTTCTAAATAGACAGATCTTTTCTTCTTACACGTTCTCTTTTTTTTGAAATCCCTAGGTTGGCGTTGCTTGGCATTTTTTTCCCTTTCGCCCTGCCCATTTCACTACGCCCCCCCTGCGGGCCCTTTCTCTCAAGGTTTTTTTGCGTTTCCCCCCAGGCCGGCATTCTCCGCGAAGTTAGTTCTACTGCTTCGCAAATTCGTTTGAGTCGAAAGTCTTCTCTCTGCTCCCCCCCCCCCCGGCAGATTTTTTTTCTTTTAGAGAGGCGACAAAACGTCTCCGGCTCGATCCGCTGATTGCTTTAGCGTCCTTCTGCTGAAGGTGTACATAATTCTGAAG
>Ga0179593_1325987_pt1 | contig 11046 bp, 17 predicted proteins | sample CZODoug2_1_08_16_FD_185931 | JGI IMG/M metagenome (GOLD analysis project Ga0179593, IMG submission 185931) | Vadose zone soil fungal communities from Angelo Coast Range Reserve, California, USA - CZODoug2_1_08_16fungal (PacBio error correction) | ecosystem: Environmental > Terrestrial > Soil >... | reverse complement strand
CCCCGTTGCTCGCCCCCCATGATCCCGCTCTTGTTCATCAGCTCCCCAGGTGTCTGACATCTTTTGTCCTCTTTTTATCCCTTCCACACGAACCATTTCGGCTCCCCCCCCTCGCCGCTTTTTAACACTGGATGAACCGCCCTCTCCCCCGTGTGGCGCCCCATGTCCCCTGGATTCTTTTTGGTGCCCGACCGAAACACCAACAACTCGACCCTTGATCCCCCTTTTTTTGCCCCTACTCCTGCGCAAAAGTCTTATCGCTAAGCCACAGCACTTGACACCCACCCTGCCTCCCCACGCCCCCAATTTATTGACCTTTCTCCACGATTCGCACCTTCCTCTCCGAATCCGTTCTCTGGGTGTGCGTCAGCTCCCCCCCTGTAAGAAATCATTTTTGCTCAAGCCGGAATTGTCTCCAGTTTTCCTTTCCCCCCCCGTCCCCTTGCATCCTCCCCATCTTCCAACGTGCCCCCCTCCCCAACTCCCCCTCCGGCGACTCCCTGTGCAACTGTGGTACCCCCCCCATGAATTGTCTCTGAGATCCGAAATCTGTCCCCAACCTCCTCCTTTTCCTGTTGTCTTTCTTCCCAACACTTTCCTCGTTCTCTGACCCCATGAAATGCGCCTGACCCAGGTCTCCTAGCGGCCTTTTTCCCCCCCAGTTTTTTGTAAAAAGTTTTCCCTTTTACCTCCTTTTTTTGATAATCGTTTTCCCCCACCCACACTTTGGTCACCCACCATGTTCGGTCTTTACTGGTCAATTTGATGCCCTCTTACCCCCGTTTCTAGTATAGCCCTCCCCCTCCACTTCCGTATTGACCTTTTCTCACCTTCACATCGTCTGGTTTTTGACAGGTTTTCCTGCAGATCGTCCCCAATTTTCAGGGCGTTTCACCCCTAAGGGAGTACACCTAGTGTTAGACCGTCTCCTCCTGCTGACGCTCTCTGAAACCACCCTGTTGAACCACCCGGGTCCTCCGTTGTCCCCTCTGACTTCTCTTGCTTAGCTTCTTCTTTCCCCCCTCTCCTTGAGTTTTTTTTTTTTTTGTTTTTCGGGAATTTTTATAGCCTTCTAGTCCCTCTTCCCCCCCAGTCCCTGAACGGAGGACTGTTGTTCTTGTTCGTCATTTTCTGTCACAGCTCCTTGCAGCTTAGCCACCTGGTTTAAGGCCCTTTGCTTTTCCTTTGATTTCTTTTCCGACTATTTTCTCGACTACCCCTTTTGATCCGATTTTTTGCATTTTGTTTTGAAACCCAGTTTTACACCTTTCCTCCTTCAAGTGGTCCATTTCTTTTCCCGTGGGTCCGCGTATCCGGAAAGTCGGTTCCGGGGAGTTTTTCTCCTTGCTTTTCCATTCCCTCCAACCTGTTTACCCACCATTTTTTGGGGATTTTGTCCAGTGAAATAGAAAAAACCCCTATTAACCCCCCCACTCCCCCCCTTGCGGGGAATCCCCCTCCCCCCTCTGATTTCGTTATGTTTTTTTCCCCCCGTCAGATTCCCCATTTTTCTTTGTATAGTTTTTTCGCCTTCCTTGTTTTGCTTGCTCGGACGCTTTTTTTTTGATTCCTTGATGTACCTCCGTGCCGTTGAAGAATTTTGTTCTTTTTTTAATTTAGGAATTCTGCCTACCTCAGGGTTTTCACCCACCGGTGCCTTCGTCCCCCTTCTTCTGAGGTTTGTTTGAAGACGTTGTACTTCTTTTTCTTTTTTGGCTTTTCCCTTTGCCGTTTCTCTGGGTCCCTTCCGTTCTTTTGCGTTGTCTTTCCCATGGTGTTCTCCGCGTTTCCTTGGCCACAACGAGCTTTTTTTTTTTAGTTTTGACCCTGGGATCGTCTAAATCGTTGCGACCCTTCCTCCCCCTGTTTTGGCTTTCGGCAGGTTGTTCTTTTGTGTTTGGCTTTTCCTTATAGATAGGCCCCCTTTTTTTGATGGAGGTAGGGTTTCCCGTTTTTTTGGACTGTTCAGATGTTTCGGCTTTTTGCCCCCCCCCGATCGTCTTTTGATTTTCGCTTTGTTCATGTCGCGGGGTGGTGTTTGTTTGTTTAGCGGTTCCTCTGATTGGTTTATTTTGGAGACGCAGCCCACAGTGCTTTGTGTAAGGCTGAATGCGGTCCCGTCGATTGATTTTGATCCTGTCTTGTTTGCTTTTTTAGTGGTCTTTCCTTCCCCCAACCGATTTTCACAGTGTAGTGTTTCCCCGTGTCTCCACGGAGTGCTATGGCTGTTTTTCCGAAGTTCCTGGGGCTCCTGATGTGTCGTTTCTGCCCCGTGCCTTTGGGAATCAAAGTGCCCCAATTCTTTGTCTACCCACAACATTGACTTCCACGCCAACCGTGGGATGTTTTTTTCCAGACGATTTTTGAGGACCTTGTTTCCCTCCGCTTGACCCGCTCCTCAGGATGGCGTCCCCCCCGTGAGGGGGTCCTGCGCGCCAAGGATCAATTTCCGATCCGAAAGCCCCGCGCACGGCCCTGAAGCCTGTCCCTGTTTCCCCCTTTAGCCCCCCCCAGACATGGTTTCGTGTCGCCGAGTCCATTTCCCCGCCGATCTGAGTGTTTTCGGGCCCGCGAGTTTTGCTTACGTTCGTTTATCACCAAGTCCCCGTACCCACTCTGCGGGCAGCTCGCATCCCTTCTACCTCCCTATTGCTCTTCAAAAATTCATGATTTTTTGAAGGTTGCCGATTTTGCGCTTTTCGTTTCCCACTAGTTCTCGCCCCCTCCAATTTTTTTCCTGCTCAATGAACCCAATTTTGGTTTTTTGGATTTTTTTTTATTACGCGCCACGCCACCTACCTGATTTCGCCCCTTCTCAGTGCGTTTTTTTTACTCCAGGCATTGTGCCTTTTGTTTGGTCGACTCTTGAATAATAATCCTCCCGGCTCAACTGCCGGGCATCCCGTCCCCTTGCCTGTCCTCGGTTTTTTTCCCCTTCTCAACCGGTCCCACTCGTTTTTCACTTATTGGATTTTTTCCCCCTCAAACTGGCCCCAAAAGTCTCCAGCGCGTCTTTCCCCTTCCCTAGTGAAGTGTTTGTTTTCCCCGGCTGCCTGTTTTGATTGCGGTTTTTTTCTGTTCCCTTTTTCCTAAGGGGGGCCATGTCATTTCCCCCTTTTTTGGACTGCCATCGCCTGCAGACGTACCGTCCTGTGGGAGGATCCCTTGCTCCATCTGAGCTTCTCCTTCCCTTTTTTTTTTTCACGGTATTGCATATCCCCATTCGAATGGCAATGGTTGCATGTTTTCACCGCTGACTTTTTGGGCCCGTTTTCCCCTCCTTTGGCCACTTATTCAGTCCGCCAGGCATGCTGGTCACCGAATTTTCCTGATCTCCTTTTTCTCAAATTCCCGGACCCTTTAGCTTTTTCCGGTTCTGTCCGGTCCTATTTCTCCTGGACAACGAGTTTATTTTTGCATTCTTCTGGCTCGTCTTTTTAGGCAAAATTCCCAAGCGCTCCCTGTGTGGAATTGAGATGTTGGTTATTCCTCCCCCGTTGTGATCCCCTCCCCTTCCGTATTATCACTACCCTCCCTTTACTGACCATGTTTTAACTCCTTCTGAAACCGACCTTCCCCAGCTCTTTTCCGATGTTTTCTGGGTCCCTTCTGTGTAGCCGCGCCCCTTCCGGTCTTTTCCCTTCAGGTGTTTTTTTTCCTAGGAAGCTGGCTCGGCTATTGGGCCGGGTCAAGTTGTTCTTGCTCTTTTCGCTTAACGCCCTTTCAGTCTATATTGATCGCTGACCATTTTTCTTCTTTCCAGGTCTCCCCGGTTCCAATTCCGTGGTGAGTAACGGTCTAAGCCTTTGTCATTTACATAGTTTATTTCAGTACTTTACCCCGGAAGTTCCCCAGCGCAAGGTTTCTATTTCGGCGATTTCCCCTGGCAGGATTTTGTGCCATTGTCACAACTCTTCAGGCCTTCTGTCGCCCCCTTCTGGGATCTTTGTCCCCCCTCTCTTCTTACTGATCGGCTGTTGTGGTTTGCGCGAAGGTTTTCACAGGAAGAAAGATTGTTTTTTGAAGTTTTTGTCATCGATTGAGCAAGATACCAACCCCTTCAGTTCAACCCCCTTCTTCTTAGACTGCTTGTCACACCCTTTCGTCGGCACTCCTCAGTTGCGGTTCGGCTTTACCAACATTTCATTCCCTATTGCGATTCCTATTGTGGACTGTATCTCCGTTGTGCATTCGGCTATGATGGAGATTTTTCCTTTGATCATGAACCCGCGGAGACGCCTTTGCTTTGGCCTTGTGGTTCCCCTGCGCCCATTGCCCTTTTTTTTTTGTGATCCTTCCCTCTTTTTCTTGGCCTTTTCCCCCACCGGTGGTGTCCACCCATCCCATTCGTTTTTGTTGCTGCGACGGTTTTCTGCCCGGTGGTGGCTTGTTGCGCCTGTTTTTTGGGGAACCCTGACTCCCGTGCGTTGCTACCAGGCTCTTCCTTGTTGCCCACCTGTGCGTGGCTTTCAAACTTGTTGCTGTTCGATTGGTCAATGTTCAAAGCCGCCTGGTTGTCCAAAGTTTTTTTCCTTTATTTCCCCTTTCCATTGTTTTTTTTTTTTTGATACTTTTTGTTTTTTTTTTCCTCTGTGGTTGTTGTTCTGAGATGATTGAGCTCTTGCCTTGCCTTTCCCACATTATTTTCCCTCCTCGTCCTCCCGTACGCCAATGGTCCTTTCGCGTTTTTTGTTGCCGGACGATCTTCCCCTGGCCCTCGCCACCCACCGTTCCGTCCCCCTTCCTTTTCCCCCTCACCTTCTTTTTTTTGCCAGTTTTTCCCGCCACGGAACCACTTTTTTTTTTTTTTTTTTTTTCCCTTTACCTGCATGGGTCGCCTCGGCCTTGCCATTCAACTGTCGGAGGTTTTAGGATTCAAACCTCCATTCCGCGCCTCCCCCTTCCCCCTCTCATCCTCCCTCACCAACGTCTCTCACATGAAATTTCAGTGCCACACCGTACGTTTTGCGCGCACTTTTCGTTCTCCCACTCGACGTCCCCTTTGCCTTTCTTGCTCATCGTCTGCCAACTTTCCTTCTAAGGGTCCTGCCCTTCGCTCTCCTCGTTCATCCCTCCCTTTTTCCTGGTTTTTGGGACGGGGCCGTACTTTCACTCTCTTTTGTAGTCGTCTTCCACTTTGTCCTTCGGTTTTTTGCCGTGATCGCTTCTTTTTTGACATCTTCCCCCCCTTTTCCCTCCCCTATTTCCCTTTCTTTTTTCCCCTTTTGCCCTTCGACGCCGGGTTCCAGTGGATTGTCCGTTTGACTTTACTGATCACTTTCAGCGAATTCCCGCCTGTTCCGGACGCCTTTCCCTTTTGCCCGCGTGCTCTTCCTTCTTCGTCCCACCAACAACCCCTTTTGCGAGGATGATTTATGGAGGCTCCATTTTGTTAAACCCTTTTCGTTCGTTTTGTTTCCGAAAGTTGCCCCTTTCCGTTACCCTGGCTTTTCTTTCTCCGGTCTTTTCGTTGTTCCCCTTTACGTTCCCTGTTTCACTAATCCCGCAACAACGCTTTTTCCTACACCAACTAGCTATCATCATTTCCCGGTTCGATCCATTCCTTCCCCCCAGCTTTCCCCCCCCCAGGGCTTCATTTTCCGTAGTGGATACAATTTTGATTTCCCTGGCTTTTTTTTGCATAGGCGCCACCCGTCTCTTGGCCCCTGCCCCTTTTTTCCTTTGTCCAAAATCCATTTGCAGTGCCATTCCGAGAATTATAACGGCTTCCACACGCACGAGACCCGTAATCCGTGTCTTACTCCTGTTTGCCGCTTCTTCCCCTCCAAGACATTCAGCGTAGGTATTTATTCATGCGAGGCTCTCGGCTGACATGGGTTTCGTTTATCGTCTCTTTCCGCCCCCTCCCCCACCCCGATTGGTTCCCTCTGCCCCATTTTCCCCCTGTCGTTACGCGCTGGTCTACCTCCCTCCCTTTTTTGCCTTCTTTCCCGTGTCGCCACTGTCAAAAAGAGGTGGGTTGTTTTCCTTCTAGTTCCCCCCACTTCTCCTTCAGGTCTTGGATGCATCCCGAGTGGGCGGTCTATATTTTTTCCCCGCGGCTCCTCAACAGCCCCTTTCCCTTTCTTTTTCTGCAAACCCATCCCCGCCTTTGTTCAACTGCGAAATCTTCCTTAGTTTGGCGCACACAGGGCTTTTTTCTTGATTTTAACGCTTCTGACTCTTTCTTGATCCATTCTCGGATGACCGCTTGAACTTCTTTGTATCGACAAAAGGTTCTGTTCTTGGCTTTTACGTCCGGTCCTTCTGTCGTTTTCTTCGTACTCCCCAACCCCCTTCGCTCCCTCCCTCTTCGATTCAGGGCGGTTTCTGACCTTTACCTAGTCCCTTTCCCCTTTCTGCGCCATCCTTTTTTTTTTTTTTTCTTTTAGGTCATGGCATGTGGCCTTTCCCTTTGTACTTTCTTCCCTTTCTCGGGCTTTGGCTCTTTACGCTTGTCCGCCCATGTAGTTCCCCTCTGCAACTTGCGAGGACCCTTTCTCATCCCATTTTTCGCCACCTGCCCCTTGGCCTGTTTTATCGTTGTCTTCTTCCCCGTCCCCTTCTCCGCACACCCACCTCATCGACCCCATGCCTCCTCCTCGTACCCTTTTTTTACGCATCCGGGATCCCTCTCGGTGACCCAGCTTTTTCTTTTCCCCTTCCCCTCCCCAACCCTTTTTAGGCTCCCCCCTTGTTTTCTTTGGCCGCCCCCTCGCCGTTTTCCCCCCCACCCTGTTCAACACCGCCAACCCGCGCCTCTTCGCCCGCCCTTCGTCCCTTGCTCTCGGTTTGCAATCCCCAGCCCCCCCGAAACTTTGGCTTTGGCCCCCTCCTTGCACTTGCCCCGTGCATTTTTCCTAAGCCACCTAAAGCCAACAACCTTCCCTCACGCAAAACCTCTTTTCTTCCTTTTTTTTTTCTCCACCGCTTTTTTCCCCCCTTGTTTGTTGATTCCCCGAATCCCCGATTCTCGTGCTTGCCTGCTCCAGTAATTCACAACACTACAGAGCTCCCACTCCCCCTTCCTCCCGTGAACACTTGCCCTTCCCCCTGTCTCCCTCACCCCTCTCCCTCGGAACCTCCTTAATCCTTTTTTTACAGGGGTGGACCCCTGAATTATTCTCTATAGGTTGCCGGTCTCCCCCAACCCTCTTCTTCCACCATCTGTTCCTAATATTCTCCTCTTCGCCCCAACTTCATCTTTCTTCTCCGCCCCCACCCCTCAATCCCGGCCAATAGAACCCATATCTTGGCTTCGGCCACCCCTCAAGGCTTGATCCCCCCCGTCACCGTTTTCTACTTCTAGTTCTCACCATTCCCCCCCCTTGTTAAACCCATTGCGGGCCAAACTTTTTCCCCCCTTTGATTTTTCGAAACCGTACTTCCTCACGTCCCAGACAGAAACCTTTTCCGTTTTCCTTACTGGTTTTTTACCCTTTCCCCCCTCGTTGATTTCCGAATTTTTGATCCTTTTTTGATCGCCGAACCATCAGCATTCCCACGTGTGCCTTAACCCTGTGCGCACGTAAATTCCCCCTCCCTCTGCTGACGCGTTTTATCAAACACTGACCCCATAGGGGTCTTTTTACGATGGTCTACCTGACCCTTTTATCTCTTTTCCTCCTTTCCTTTTCTTTGTTTGTTTGTTGAGCTCTCTCTTCCGCATCGAGCTTTCTCGGCAAGAGAACTTGGAGTACCCGTTTATGGTTCCAAGTTGGTTCTTATTTTCCCCAAGCGGGTTCTTGATATTTGGGGTACTTTAGCACCTGGTTGTTCTTTTGTTGCCGGGTCTTTTTCCTGGACTCTAGTGATTCCCCACGCTGTCGGAGCCTTGGGAATTTAACCAGTTTTTTAACTTTTTTTCACTTTCTTTGGCAGTTTCTGGGTTTTTCGGTACTTCCCTGTCAAAGTCGTTTTCCCCCGCTTTGCTCACTTTTCAGGTCTCCTCACCCTGGGTTTTCCATTTTTTTTTATCTTATGGTGATGTACCCCGAACACCCCCAAACGTTGCCCGTTTTCTCACTTCAAGCCTTTGCTTTCTCGTATGTGGGGGATGCCGTGATAAGGAGCCCCTTTTCTTAGGGGTTGCCTTTCCTTTTTCTCCCGTCCTCTTCCGGTTGGGATTTTACCTATTCTTTCCTCCGGTTAGTCATGACGGTTGGAAGAGAATTAAGTTTATCTCGCTACAATTTTGTTTTAAACCCCCATTTGCGGTTGGGAGTGTTTCTTCGGTTCTTCTGATTTTGCTTTGGCCTCCCTTTGTTCGCTGCTTCGGATCAAGTTGAAGTTGGATGGACTTTAGTCGGTCTTGTCCCCTTTAGTTGATTTCTAATGGTTTTGGTTGGGACTTTTTATGCCCCCCCCCAAACGCTTTCTTTTCATTCGGATCGCCCCTTGAGTTTTTTCCGTGCCAACGTCCAATCTGTTGGAGTTCTTTTTTGTTTGGAGTTTTTTTTTTGCTTTCCTTTAGCGTCTCGGCCCCCTTTGGCTGATTGCGGGTTGGGTTTTGGAGTTTTTGGCAAGGTTTGGTTGTTCGGCTGCAACCGAGACATTCCCTTTTTTTGAATGAACGGCCTTGCGCACCCCTTGTAGCCCGTGGGTTTTCTTGTAGAGATGCTTTGCCCTTGTTTGGGCGTTTGCGGCCATGCTCTTTCGTTTTTCTCCTTCTTTTTTCTTTTAAGGTTCTTGAATACCAAAAGTTTCACATTCGCAAGTGCGTATTCAGGGTGATACTGGTAAGAGGAGTGTCGTCTCCTTTTCTCTTTTTTTAGTGGGGCGCGCCGTTGCTTTTTAATTTCCTCCCCTCTCTACCCCCCTCAGTTGTAATGGCCCACTCTGGTATTATGGATCGACTGAGGATTTTTTTTCCTTCTCGTTCTCTTCCTTCCGGTATGTTGCGACCAGGTGAGCTTCTTGCCCCAAAAGCTCACCGCTTCAATACCCGGTCCGGGGCCCAGCATTCCTTTGGCCCTTCCTCCCCATTTTTTTTCCTGAACCCCCCCTGGTCCATGGTCCCCCCGCTTCTTAGTTCCCCCAATCGTGGGTCTGATGACAAGAAGATCTCTTTTAGTTCGAAGCACTTTTGGTTTTTTCCGGAGTTGGCTCTCTTCTCCACCAACCCCGTTTATGGTGACAAAGAGCAGCGAGTTTGACAGCTGCACACAGTTTCTTTGGCTCTTTTTTTGCCCCAACTCATTGAATTGACTGCGATAGGCTCTGGGTCGCCAATTAGTTCTCCCTCCAACCCAATTCCTTGCGATCTGGGTAACTTGGTTTTGGGGCTCGTTGCCCGTCCCCTCTTTTCCCCCTATACAAAAAAACGTCCCGGATTTTTCGCATTTCGTCCGACGGGTTTGCGTTCGGACCCCCCAGGAATTTTGCTTGTTTTCTTTTCCTCTCGTCTTTTTTGAAGAATAATAGGGGGACCGCACCTTGGCTTCTCACTTGTGTCCGGTGAATGCCGTCCATGGTCTCCCTCCTGACCCCCCTCCACCTCTTTTCCCGCTTTTCTCCTTTTCACGTCCCAGAAATAAAAAACAAATTTCTTACCCCACGCGTGGTCCTTGCCCGGCCCCGAGTGGATGTGCGGCGACAATCTTTGATGGTTCCTTGCTCCGCCCTCCATGTTCCTCGTGTCTCCCCCCCCTGCCTTGCCAGAGACCGTCCGAACCGTTGCCCATTGTTGGCGACCCCCCCCTTCCGGTTTTTTCCTCTTTCCACACCGCGATCTGTATCGGATCTTGTTCCGGACCTCTGAGGACTTTTTTCGAATGGACTGCCCATTCATTTCACCCCAGGCTTGTTCCCCATTGCCCTGCATCCTGGTGGTTCCGGAAGCATCCGAACGTCCCGGTCCGCGGACACTTTTTCTTTCCTCTTCTCCGGTGACACCACCTTAAGAACTGGATTTTCTCTTTGTTCCTTTACTGCCCGCCTTTTGAAATTGCGTGATGATAGTCGTCCTTTCCGGTTGGATGGGTCGGTTCCCATACCTTTCAGAGGTTTCTCTGTCGGTCTAGTTACCCTGAAATTTTACTTTCTCCGCCACTCCCTATCCCCCCACTACCCTGTTGACGGCCCAGGTTTTGTGCACACTTCGTCCCCCCCCGAGCGCGGAACCTGTATAAGAATTTTCGTGGTTTCACCACGGCTTTGTTAAGCCTGCCCTGGCCCCCGCCTTCCTGAGCATGGATCCTTCTGCGGGCAGAGCCACTTGCCAGGTGGTGTCGATTTTTAACATTCAGGGGCCCTGCTCCCGTTTCCCCATTTTTGTTTCTTACAAGTTCCCTCCACGGGCCCCTCGTGGTGATTTGCTTGTGCTTTCTCTTTCCTTCACATCTTTCCTTCCCCCCGACCCCGCGGGGACAGCCCCCCCCCAAAGCATCCACCGGCGTTCCAGGCATCGGCTCATTCCGCCTTTTTTCGAACAACTTTTGTTTGCAGGGACCTTTTTTTCGGAGGACGATGTCTGCCCCGCTTTTTGATCTTCCCGGCTCCCAGAGGCCCTAACCTTTAATTTCTCCGTGCTTGCGCGAATTTGGGTCAACGGACTGGTTCCTCCATTTGAACGTTGGGCGACCTATTCGTAAAACCTCCCGGGGCCCCGGAATTTATGACCTGTTCCCCCCACCATTTTTGTCTCGTTCCATTTTTCTTAGGGTGCTTTTTTTGGTGAGCCTTTGCATTCAAGCGATTCTCTTCTTTTTGTTGGCCTTCTTTTGTTCCTGTTCCTTTGGCGTGCTTTCTTTCTTTGGAAGTCGGAGAACCTACTCCCTGCATTTCTCTCTTTTCTAAAGTGGCCTTCCCGTTCCTGCGACTTTGCGTACTTTGTTCCTCCTTTTTTCTTCTTTTTGGAGATCACCCGTTGCTTTTCACCCCCTGAACCCTGTTTTGCTTCCTCTGGATTTTTTTGTTGCCTATTCTTATGGGGACCAAGATTCCCTCACGCATGAGTGGCACAAGCGTTTCCTTTTGCTTCCCTTCATCGTTTTCTCTGTTGAATCTTGAATCCTAATGTTTCCCACTTCCCTCGCTCCTCTTTGA
>Ga0179593_1274929_pt1 | contig 11046 bp, 15 predicted proteins | sample CZODoug2_1_08_16_FD_185931 | JGI IMG/M metagenome (GOLD analysis project Ga0179593, IMG submission 185931) | Vadose zone soil fungal communities from Angelo Coast Range Reserve, California, USA - CZODoug2_1_08_16fungal (PacBio error correction) | ecosystem: Environmental > Terrestrial > Soil >... | reverse complement strand
GTTGTGTGGCCAGAGTCTCCCTTCCCTGTCCTGTCCCGCGGGCTTTATAGAACCTGAGGAATCATCTCTTCCCCTCACGTCCATTCGGCGAAAAAGAGCCGGGCAACGGCTCGTTCCCGTCTCTCCCCCTTCCCCTTTCCTCCGACCCTCTGGTCGCGCTACACAGTTCAGTTCTTGGTATTTTCCCTCAGCGCTCCGTAGTCTTCCCCTCCCCTTCATGACTTACCCATGGAAGGAGAGTAATTTTCATTTGTGTAGGCCTCGCGTTAGCAAGCTGGTTTCTCTTCTTTTTCCCTCACTCGGCCCCTTGCTCTGGGCCTTTTTTTTGACCTAAATTCCCCCCACCCTAGGTCCCTCCCTTCGTTAGTTTTAGGTCGATATTTTTCTGTTTTTTTCTTCCCTGCTCGCGCACCCATGTCCCCTGACCCTACATTCCTTTCCCGACTCCCCCCTTTGCAACGCTCGTTGCGCGTCCCGATCTCTTCCCTTCCCATGACGTCCATCCTTCCGCCTGAGTTTTCTGGTCCACTGAGGTTCTTTAACCCTAGCGAAGTTCCGACAGGTTCCACGCAAATGTCGCGCTGCTCCCCTTTTTCATTTTTCTCCCCCAGAAATACGGTTCTTTCCCCTTTCAATTTTTAGTTTTCTCCTACGCGGCCTTCTCCTTATCCTGAGACTGCGCTGGCTCAGTCAAAGTTTGTTTTAGGAAGCGCTTTGGAACATGAATAGTTCCCTCACGCCCTGGTGGTCCCCACCGCTCTATTCTTGTCTCACCCCGCAGACGGGCTCCCATTTGTCCGAAGTCCCTTCCCTTTGATCCTCCTCCCCACCCATAACCCTGGTTTTCGGTGTCAAAAGACTCGGACTAAATTTCTATACTCCCCCGCTTTTCTCTTCGCGTGCATCCGCGCCCCAAAGGTCACAAGGTTGACATCGTTTCAGGTTTTTTTCAGATCTTTTTTCTCTCTTCCTTCAGTTTCATCTATTGCCGTTTTCCTGTTCTCCGGAGATCCGTTCCTTCGATACTGGTGTTTCTTTTCACCGAGTAGCCCCCCCCCCCCCTCCCCCTGAATAATGATCAATTTTTTTATGACGAGAACTCCCACTCCCCTCTTCGCGTGCAATTGAGCCTTCCTTCCCTCTTACGATCTCGCTTTTTTTTCGTTCAGGCCTTCCTTCCCTGGAAGTAGCGAAATAAAGATAATTCCACTGTGTCTTTTTTGGCTTTCCTCTCGACTCTGCCAGACCGGCCTAGCAGACGAATAGACATTTTCCCTGTCTTCGCGACATATGTTGATTGATCCGATGCGTTGCATTTCTCCTCTTTTCCCCTGGTTGACCTCCCAATCCCGTCGCCTCTTCTTTTTCTTTATCCTCAGGTTGTTTTTTCGAGACCTGCTCGGATCGTGATTCCCGCCCTGCCAAGAAAGACCATATAAAGATCCCTTCTCCTTCCCATTTTATAGACTTTCCCCCCCTGTTTTCTTTTTCGGCGGGGTCTCTTCCCCTTTCTCTTACACTTTTCCTCCCCCTTCCTTTGGGTCAAATCGGTCTTTTTTTTTTTAACCAATTCAAATGGAAGGTCAGTGCCTTCTTACCCCCAAGCGTAGCGCACTCATGCATCCTTCCTTTCCAATGAGAACTCTTTGCGGTGCTTTGACCCCCCCTGCACCCTTTTCCGGGATGCTCGTTTTGGTTTTTCTTTTCCCCTTCTAAACAAGTCGATCTAGTATGGCGGCTCTTCGCCATGCAAAAAGGCATGACCAAAGCCTTTCTCTCCGATCGCAGATTTTTCGCGCACCCGACACGATGAACGTTTGGACCCTCCTTCTGTCCGCTATTCTCCATCTTCATCTTCTTTTGCGTTTGTTTTCCTTATTTCTTTTCTTGGTCCGGAAAAGGGCCCAACAAGGGTTGGATTGGTTTCTCTTATCAGTTCCGAACTGCAAACTGACAGACTGATCCCCCGTCTCGGGGGAAAGAATGTAGCGCTTTTTCCCTGCTCCTGATTTAAATTCCTTTTGCCGTTTCCCCATAACCCTTCTCTGATTTCGTTGGCCTGACTCGTATATTCTCCTCTTTCCTGCAGTCCGTCTAACATTGCAGTATCCTAACCTTCTTTCTCTAATTAAAGTGAAATTTTTCCTTTTTTTTGACAAACATCTCTTCCTCTTTGACGCTTAATACACGGCTAGTCCTTAACTTTTCCTTTTTGCTTCCTTTTGTAAGAATTTGATCTGTGCGCGGAACCCCCCCGTTTGCTCGTGCCAACGGGGGTTTAGGACTAATGCTTTTGCTTGACATGGTGGCTGCTCGATTTCTCCCCCTCCCCCACTTCCCGATCTCAAATCCTCCCCCCCCCCTGAACTCCCTCGATTGAGCTTTGGTTGATCCAATATGTTTTTATTGCAACCGTCACGCAGCACGCCTATTTTTACACCCCTCTTGAAACATTGGGTCTTACCTGCTCTCGGTAAAGAACTTGCGTTCTGGACTCTACTTTCCATTTTTCTCCTCCCCTTTTGGTCGACTATATCTCTTCCTATTCTCCAAGGATTTCCACTCTCTCTCTCTCGTTGTAGACGAAAAGTTTTGCTCGACGGTTTCCTTGCTCCTCCCGGAGGATGCGAAGAGTTGACCTTCCTCTTTTTTTTTTACGACGAATTGTTTCTTTTCCCCTTCTTTAGAAGACGCGCTTTTCCTCGCCCGTGCCTGCGTCAATTAAATGTCTTTTTTTTTTTCAACAGGCTGGCCCAAACCCTCGGTCTCATCCTCTCTTTTTTCCCCTTTGTTGTTTTGTCTATCTTCCTTTCGACTTTTTTTCCCGTGATTGACAACCTTGCCTTTGTACTCTTTCGGTGAACAATCTCGGCAGCTTCCCTGATTTATAACCTCCTTTCTGCGCTCAACCAGAGCACGGTTTCCCGGATAGCAGCGTTCCGTCCCCCCCCCTGCCACCGTCGTGAATTGGAGTCGCGAAAACCCGGCTTCTTCTCGCTGGTACTTGGACTACTTTCTTAGTCTTCTCCTCCCTTGAAGGTCAGAACATGGCCGGTATCTTTCATCCGTCCCAAGTTCTGGTAGCCCGATGATTCTCCCCTCCTTTTGTCGTTCTTTTTTCCCCTTCACCCTCCCCTGGCGTTTTTCGAGGAAGTTGACAGAAGACAATTCCCCCCCCCAATTAGTCTGAGCTGAGTTTTTCGCCTAGTTGACCGACTTTTTTTTTCCTTCCCCAGTTCGTTGACCCCTTCCAGTTGCACCATTCCCAATTAGTAAGAAGAACCCCTGGGTCAAACTTTCTCTTTTTTCCGTCGCACTATGATTCATGAGGAAAGTGGACAAGCCTTCCGCCTCTGTTAAGGTCTTTTAGCGTTTCCCATGGCTGAAGTCGTCTTCCTTTTAAAACAGAATGTCCTCCCTCTGCTCTCATATCTGTACTACATGTTTCGGAAGTGACCGTTATCTTTTTTCCTTAACTTGAGAAAGTATCGGACGACTCCCATCTGAGCGCAAACCCTTTTATGAAGCGCTGCCACCCTATTTTGCCTCCCTTCCCCGACTCTCCAACTATCTTACCTTCTGTTCGAGCATGATCAAGCCCGTGCCCCTTCAGGCACTGATCCTCCGTCACAAATCACCCACCTGTTTGTTTTGTTTCGTACCTCTGACCATCGTCAATTCCCCGTCAAACGCACCTTCTGTCCCGATTTCTCGCTTTCCCCTCCTTTTTTTTTCTTTTTTTGTTCCTTTTTCAACCCAAGTCCCTTTCAAAGTTTTAGTTTTCTCAGACTCTGTCCGCTCTGCGTTATCTTTCGGCTTTGAGGGTTTCATTAGACTTCCGCCTCCGACGATAGTATGGTTTCTCTTTGCTTTCTTAGGTTTCCCCCTCCCAAAGAATATGCTCCACTTGCTCTTTATGGAGCCCAAGCACACGCCAATATCTGCCCCTCTGGAGGGATGTCCTAGCACTCCCTCCCTTCCCTTTTTCGACCTCCCCCTTCATGTGGAGCACAACCAACTCTAATTTCCCAGAAGGTTGAGGAAGAGTTTTCTCCGTCAGAACTTGCTCCTCCCTCCTCCCTATCGACAAAAATTGTTACCGTGCGAGCAGATCCCCCTTTTTCCTGATACTTGATGCGGTGTCTGCATGGCGGCATTTCTTTCCCGTTCCGTGACATCACATATCGCGCATCGCGCTCTCCTCCTTTGTTGTTGCGATCCTATCCTATTAGGATTTTAAAGTCCTGCCCTTCACTTGCGATTCTAAAGACGAAGGTCAGTTCCCCACTTTCATTTCTCTCAGGAGGTCCCCCCCTTTGCTCGCGGCGTTCTAGGCGTTAGTGATAGTACCCTGTTTCCCTCCCATCGACCCCCTGGGTCCCCCCCTGGTTCCTGTTCTCGTTCCAACTTCTGGAAGGACTGAGATTTTTTCTGAACCCCCCCCTCTTTTGCGCTCCGCGGCATTAAGAATACCTTTCCCTGGTCAGATACATTTGGCTGTATTGAGTCCCCCCCCCCCTCTTAATGTTATTTTTTCGTCTCTCGATTACTGACTACCTTCCTTTCTATTAGTCCTTCCTCCTCTCCCATGTTCGGACTCCCCTTGATTGAGCACTTCTCGTAGTATCTCAAAGCTGAGAACCCGAACCCCCGCAGAACTTTTACTTTTTTCGTGAGGGTTGCAACTCCTATTACCTCTGGAATTGTCTTTAGTGAGGTTCATTTCTCAGTTTGTTTCTTTTCGCCACCTCAAATTGGATTGCGCTCATCAGGTCGTTCCCAGCCACGTCCCTCCTTTTTTTTGATCCTTCCCTCGTGGGGTTTTGCATTCCCGGTCTCTTCGGTTCCTACCTCATGCGGCCTTCTGCACTCCCTGTTGTTTGTCAGGCAATACCACCTTTGCCTTCGGCTAGAGAACTCTTCCTAATTTTTTCGCAGTCGTATTTCCTCCCCCCACCCCCTTAGTGCCCACTCTAACCGGATTTCTTGAATTGACCCCCCCTTTCCCTCAGAGTCCAATTTGAGTTTTTTTTTTGTCCTGTAGGTAGACTTCTTCGAAGACGATGGTCCGTTAAAAGCAGGAAGTTTTTTTTGCCCTCATGGTCCGATGGCTCCCCGGGCCCCTGCTTTTTTAACTCTCTGCACCACCTTTTGTTCCTGGCGTTGACTCCTTGTATGTTTTTCTGGTTCGCTATTCGTCAGAAGGAACCGTTTAGAAACCTTATCTCCTAACTTTCCAGCTCCCCTGAGAATGGTGGTGACATCGGTTTTCTTCGCAAAGTCCTCTCACCTCCCCTCTTTTTCTTTTCCCCATCGGCACCAGCGTTTGTTCTGCTAGCAGTTTGAATACCCAGAAACTGGCGTGACTCCGCCCGGCCATTGTCGCAGCAATTAGTATTCCTCAGATCCTTTGATTCTCCCAAGTAAGCGCCCTTAATGTACTAGAGCGAAGGCGCGAAATTTTTTTTCTTTCGGCGTGAGAGCGTTTCTGATTTGTCATAGAACCCCTCTCTTCGGGTTTTCTTCGAGGAGTCAAGTGCCTTGTACTCTTTCCGCCCGCTCCATTGGTTCCCGGAAGCTGGACACACCCGATGTTCTATCTATTTTCCTCCCCCCCCCCTTTCTTTTCGAGACGACTCTGGTGTGTCCCCGCACGAAAATGGAATGACGCTTTTTTATCGAAATTTCTCTGCCCCCCTTTCCTCCGCCTGAGGTCCCTTTCCTAATTAGGCGATCAAACCCTTGGGCACGCTTCTCCTCCGTTTCCCAATGCCCACCTTTTCTTTTTTGAGCGCTCACCTCTTTTCTCTCTCCTTGTCTTGAGAATCGCGCTTCTTTTTGCAGGATCTCCCATGGACGGTGAGCGTAAGTCAAGCAAGGTTCTGGTAGGCTCGCGCGTCCGCCCCCGCAAGCTGGTGTAGCGTATGAACTCCCCATCCTCGGTGTCCGGGTAGTTGCGAACCTTGAACCCCCTCCATTTCACAACCCCTCCCCTCCTTGAGTTTATTTCGGCTTATTTTCGAATCTTCGCCGTTGTCCTGCTGTCCCTTTCTGCACCCATGCATCAACCTGAAAACTGATTCCGAAGCCCCCCCCATGGTTCTTTCAACCCTGACACGCCCAGTCGCCCTTCTTCCCATTAGCAAAAGCCTTCCTCCGGTTGTAAGGATTGAGATCTGACACAGATCCTCTCTTCCTCCCTCCACCTGCAAATGTCGTTTATATTTTTTCCTCTCTCTCCTTCCGGTTGATGGCTGTGAAATTCTTTTGCTGCCCCCCACTGTTTTTTCTCCAGTATGATAGATGGCCATGCGAGCTCAGACCAAGTTTTACTGGGGCGCTGCAACCCTTTGATGCGCCCCTACAGCAAGCTGGCGAAAAGCTCTACCTTATGTCTCACCCCGATCCGTTCCAAAGTGGCCGTGCCCCTTGGAACTGATATCGCCCCCCCCCCTCCCCCCCTGTTGTTTCCTTTGTCTGGACTCTAACACTCGGAACTGAAAAGAACAACACGTTGCATCGCTGGCTTTCTTGTTGCCCTCCGAAGGCAACTCCACCCCTTTCGTAATTCTTGTTCTTGGTGTATTGATATGGCGCCTTGCTGAGCAAGTTCTCCCTCCTTTTGAGGCTTTTTTAATGTCGCCGGCGCCTAGGGCCTATGATTTTTTTTCTTCCTCGAAGGAGCAAAGACTCCTCTCCAGTTTAGTGTCTTTTTCTCCAAGCAAGACACTATTAGTCTAGCGGGACAAGGGCATGGAATTCTTTTCTTCCGACTCCTCTCGAACCATTGGATCCGGACAATGGGAAGTTTGAATTCCCACATAACGTGCTCAGTCCACATCGCTTTCTTTACTTAGTTCAGCTGCCCTCCCCGGCAGCACCGTCCCGTAACCCCTACTTCCTGTAGCAATCTCACAGGTTTTCCTTCTCCGATTTTAGAAATGGAGCTTATTCATGTCTTGTACACCTCCAGACCTTCGCCTCTTAGGCGACTACTCTCCTTTTTTGTTGTTTAGATAGAATTTTTGCTGTGATGTTCAAGTACCTTACCCCTGCCAATCCCAGATTCATTATGTCAACCCCCTGTTCTCTTTTCTTGCCTGTGGGAACGGTAACTTCTTTACTACTCTCTTGTCTGCTTTCGGCCTGTCTCTTCCGAGCCTGGTCCCACTTATCTTTATTTGGAGTGAAAACTACCAATTTTTTCCTTCCTTCGGATTTTGAAATGGCTTAGCGGCCCGCCTAATCCCTTTTTCAATTCTTTCCTTCCCCGGTGCCTTGCTCCATCAATAGTTAAATGGAGATTATTTCTTGAGTGCTGCTATCCTGCATTTTACCTGGTGTTATCCACCATTCGATCTTCGGCTCACCAGGCCTCAAAAAGATTCCATTCTAGCCCGCTCTCCCTCTTTGGCTCACCCTCCCCTTTTAGAAGGTTTTTCCAATTAACGGAGGGCAACGACTCTTGCTGTCTTGAGAGGTTATTTGAGGTTTCTCCTATGTTTTGCCTTCCCCAAGTTCAAACCCAGTGTTTTCTTTTTGGAGCGAGAAGGGCCGGCCCTTCAACCGGCCCCCCTTTTCTGATTCTACTTGTGCGCCAACAGGTAGTGCGCCAGCCTTCAGGGATTTTTCCCAATTACTGTTTTCCTCTCTTCCTTCACAACCTTTCTTCGTTTTGTGGCTTTCTCTTCTCATCGATCATTACTTTCTTAAGGCGTCCCCCCCCCCCCCTCTAACATTCACCGTGCCATCGAACCGGCTTTCGTAATGCCGCGCGACCCCCCTTGTTTGGGACCCAGGTCGAAGCCTTTCTCTGCTGTAATTTCCAGTATCAAGTACGAAGGAGTAAGGCTTTTTCCTAAGGGTTCCGGCCGTCCTCTTGATCTTTTCAAATCCGTTCACAATGGGGTTTTCCCCCCATTTTCTGGTGATTCCTTTGAGGTAGCTAGTCCCTCCGTCACGGCGTCATATCGAACCCCCCCGTGAAACTATACCCAGGGAGCCATTGGGGGTACACTTCGTTTTTAGAAAGTCCCGGTGCCCTCCTCTGTGCTCCCTCCCCCTTTCCCCCCAAGTGTTTTTGTACGCGCGCGTTCTACACTCCATCTAGTCACCCAGGCCATTTCGAAGACACTGATTTGACTGCCGTCGTTCTTTCAACCTTAGACCGCTTCGAATAACTGCTGTTCTCTCTTTAGTCCGATCCGACACTTTTTCCTGATAGAGGCGGACTGCGCGCCTGTTTTCCCGTTATGGAAGGAATTAGTGACTCCGGAGACACCCTCTTCTCTCTGTCTTCCCTTTTCGTAAGGCAATGTGTAGTTTTTAGTTTTACAGTTGACCCACCGCTGTTGATCGTATATGTTTTGTTTTTTTTCTGCTAGATCCACATTAGGGTGTGTCCCCTTTGCGTTTGGCCCCTTGGCATTGACGCGGGCGGGGTCGACCAAATCTTCTCATCGGTGACGACGAGGAAATCCAAAAGTGCATAGGCTGCTTCCCCCTCGCCTGGCCACGTTTTAAGACGACTGATCACATGCGTTCGCGCCCTTTTTGACTAGACGAACAGGTACTGTCTGACTCACTTTCTTCCCTGGCAGAATCGCCGCGCGATCTTCTCCAGAATTTCCTGGAATGTAGACCTTCCCTACGAAAGGTTAGTGGTATTCTGTTTTTCTTTGTCCAGAGAAAGTGGGTCGCGTCCTGGCCTGACCTTCTCCTTTAGCCGCCCCTTTTTTTCGACAACCGATTCACCCACCACTTTCCGGGAGGAGTTGAGACTTTTCATCTCTCTCCTTCTGCGGCAGCCCCGCGCCCCTCAGCCATGAAAAAGAGTAAGCCTCACCCCCTTTTTCAACGAGCGGTTTCAGAGCTGATACCTTGGACCATTTTTTTTTGGGGTGGAGCCAAAGCCTCCTCCGCTGTCCGGAATGTATTAACAGCGCGAAGTCTTCCTCCATGGTACCCACGCAAATTCTGCGCTGTCCCTTTTTATTCATCCGTTTTTGTAGCTGGCACTGTGCAAATGTACCGTCTAACCGAGAAGTATCCAGGATCGATGCCCTCCAGAGAGCAGACTCCCCCTTTTTTTATTTGACCGTTTTCTGAAACATGTCCCCCTGAGACCCACTCCCGCTGGCTTCTCCCAGGATACCTCTTTCGTCACCCGGCTGTTCTCCCCATTATGCAGTTTGCCTTCCGGCCTTGCTAATAGCCAACCCTGGTTTTCTGCAGACATAGTTCATATATCCCTGAACCCGCAACACCCGTAGAAAAGGGATAGCTGTTGACCCCCGTGCCGTCCACTTTCACCCAGTTGAACTTTTCCTTGTGCTCCCTATCTGAGCTTCTTTCTCTTGCTAGACCCCCTTTGTTCATGTCGCGGCGCCGCCGCCCGACTGTGACTTCAGCTTTGCAAGAAAACCTCCTCATCGCCCCATTGAGTGATGGCTCAGTAACATAGTCCGCGTGAAAGAGGAATGCTCTTTTCTCGCTCGACCTTTTCTCCAGCCCCGTTCCCCAATGGGAGTTTTTTTCCTTGTGCAAAATAACCGACGGTTAATCTGTCCTCATGGAGGACTGTTACTGAGCTCCCCTTCCCTCGCGCCTCGATCTCCCACAGTGTGAGCCGCTTAGGAGTGCCACCGGTTTGGATCTGATGCGTTTTCATGTTGAGACTTCTTTCCTGAGTGAATACCAGCTCCTGCGCATCTCTAGTCTCTTGTTGATCTCTGATGCGTTCTGTATTTTTTTCTCCTTCAAGCAATGCGCACTCGCATCAAGTCTTCAGTAACCTGTTATTCTTCTTCTTTGGTACATTTGGCTCTTCCTCGTCCGGCTCTTTCCCCTTTTTCTTCTTCACCGACATCTGGGAACTATCGTTCTGGTCTCGGACCCTTCCATTTTTGCAGGAGCTTTCGAAAAGCCACTGAAGGTTCCAGATCATCCTGTCATCCCTCCCAGCAGTATATTGGCGGTGTTTTCTCCCCTCCAGCCCTTTTTTCTTAGCGGTTAGGGGCTCGGATGCACGTATAAAGTCGATATATTCCGGCGGCCGAAGGTCTACAAACAGGCGCACCTCTCTCACTTCTTCAATCCCTTCTTCTTTCTCCAGACTGATCGAAAAACGTTGTACAATTGATCGGACAGATTTCCTCCAGTTGAGCGTATTGCCGTCGGTTCCCTTAGCGTTTGGTTGAGGTCGTGAACTGCCCCCACCGGTTGATTTGGGCTCTGCTCCGGTTAATTTCCCCTTTTTCCCTGCCCAGTTTTTGCGCCCGTTTCTCGGGTGTGCAGAATGGTAGCGCTTGGTGTGTCTGCGAGGGACCTGCACATTTCTCTCTTTCCTAAAACCAAGTTTGATGAGGCCGCTGGCGTCCCTCTCCTGTCTAATGCTCTTTCAGTCCTTCTTTTCCCAATCAAAGTTTCACCGTGCCATCGAACCTTTTTAGAAGGGCCTCCGAACTTGGCGTGGGGACCCCGTGAGTCCTCTTTTTCGCTTATTGCCCCTTTAACTTTCCATTTTCCCTCCCCCTCTCTGTTCGGAGTTTTTTGCCGCATTTGCGTCACGCCGGCTCTCGTTCTCGGGCAACCGGCCTCAAAAGTTTGGGCTCGGATCGTAGGGTGTTGCACTTTGTGCCTCTTGGTCCTCCAGAACCGGCTCGATAACCTATCGCCGAACCTGCGCCGGCGACCTTGGTGGGTGACCTCCGTTTCTCTTTCAAATCCGCGCACCGCCCCGATGTGCCGCCGCCAACGTCTTGCTGGTTATCAGGAGCGCGCCTCCCCAGCCCTTGGGAGGACGCTCTTCATTGTCGACTCTGCTGGCCCACGCCCTTCTGTAGATTCGTTGCCCAATTTCACTTTCCCGCCATGTTAGCTGTCGCATCAGGCGCTCCCTTGGCAGATCGACGTGATGAGCTCCTTTGCCCAGAGGCTTTGATATAAAGATTCCTTTTTTCTGGCCTTTTCGGTTTTTGAACCTCCTTCTCATTTCAGATTTCCCGCCCGCTTCCAAGCCCGCACGCGGACACCCCTTGAGCGTGC
>Ga0179593_1248775_pt1 | contig 11046 bp, 16 predicted proteins | sample CZODoug2_1_08_16_FD_185931 | JGI IMG/M metagenome (GOLD analysis project Ga0179593, IMG submission 185931) | Vadose zone soil fungal communities from Angelo Coast Range Reserve, California, USA - CZODoug2_1_08_16fungal (PacBio error correction) | ecosystem: Environmental > Terrestrial > Soil >... | reverse complement strand
CATCGGTTTCCGAGAGCGGGTTCCCCTGGTCCCGCGGTTTAAGTACTTTCCCCCGTTTGTCGTTGTGCGTTGAATGAACCTCTTCTTTGGGACACCAGTTTATTTTGCCGGATTGGCAGATGTAGTTTTTTAGCCAACCCTTTCGTATTTTTTTCTACCCGGCTTCGGCGTCCCTGGCTAAGAGTTTCCTTTACTTATATTGAATTTCGCGTTCGTCCCACGGCTAGTACTGGGTTCTACACGCCCCGGCGGTTCTTTTTTTTTTTTCCCTTCGTCTTGTCTTGGTGGTTGCATTTGTGGTCCGGGCAGTGTGCAGGAACCCAAAAAAAGGATGGTTCCGTGGACGCCTTTCTTTCCCTCGTTGGTGTCCGATTTTTTTCCCGGTTGTTGTAAGTCCGAGGAGTCCTTGGCCGATTAAAGTTTTTCGGACCGCAACTGTCCGCCCCTTCCCCGTCTTTCTATTTCCTCTTCCCTGAAGATCTTTTCTCGATCCCAGCTTCAGGGTGGGATCCCGTTTTGTTTTGATGGGGGGGTTTCCCGGCGAGGGACCCTTTTTTCGACACACGGTGCTCCCTTTTGGGCGTCCTTGCTTTCCGTGGGAACACACTTTTTCACGTCCCCCTACTCTCCCATGCGCTGTCCGGATTAGAGATGCTGGTCCGTACCGTCTTGCACTGCACAGATTTCCCTGCGATGACCCCAAACACTAGACCGTCCGTTCTTCCTTTCCTTCCTTTGAGGGGAGCAAAGCGTTTTTCCCAGCGTAATTTTCGGCCTTCCTCTTTTGATAGTCCAAGAGTTACCGCGTTTCCCCCCCCCGAAAAACACCTGTCCCGTTCCCCCCCTCAAAAAACTATGTTTGATTCATTTCCTGGGGTCGTAACCCGTTTTTCACCTGGTCCCCGTTTTGACCCTACATACTCCCACCTTTCCGCTTTATTGTATTCTATCTTTTTCTTCCTACAACAGTACGCTTTCCCAACACCCCCCTCCCAGTTTTTCTGGCGGATGTGCCCTCTGCGTCTGACCCTCAAACAACTCTAAGCCCTCCCTGCACTTTTGAACTGCGTCCTTTCCTTAACGTTCTCGTATCGGATAAGCCTCCCCCCGCTTCTTTGTACTTCTTCAGACCAAGGTTCGCTCGACCCCATCGCTGATCCGGAGACTTCCCCCAGGTGGAGGCCCGACTGTTTCCCGGTTTCGTTCTCGATTTTTTCGCCAGTGGCGTAAGCAATCTTCAAATATTAACGTGCGTCCTGAGAACACCGGGATCACGCTCAGAACTTGCATCTCCTACTGATGCTGCAGCATATTCTGAACACTCTGGAGCATACTTGCACGTCTGCGGTTTGTCTGTAAGATGGGTTTTACTCAGGTAACAGGTCCCGCGCGTACGGCGATACCATTTCCCCTTCCCCCCAGGTAGGGGGGGGCGGCTTTGGATTGCGGCCATTTCGTTACCCCTTGTAGCTTTTTTTTTTTTTTCGACACACGCTAAGTTAATCTTCCCCACCGTTGTTGTTTTATGTCGCCCACCTTCTGCTTTTCCCCAGCTAGGCAGATTACCAATTGGCTTAATTGCGGGCGCGTTTGGCCCCAAACTCCCTGCTCCTCCCCCCCCTTCTGGTGTACGGCCCAGTAGATGGGCGTCTTTCCACGCGTAGGGCTGTTCTTGCAAGAGAGGAAACTCGGTGTAACCCCCCCGTGAACCCTTGTTTTCCCTGATCGTCGTTATGGGGGGCCCAGCCTCCGTTGCAGGCCTTCAGCCCGTCTCCTCCCAACAAGTTTCCGGTTTTGACCATTTTTGTTTCCTTGCGCGTGTTTTTGCGGTTCCTCCTGGATGCCCTCTTTTAAAAGTTTCTTTTTTCGTGCGGTTGTTCTGGAAGTTGAGGGAATTTCCCACGACGTTGTTGCTTTCCAGCCAACTGCCCCTTTGACCCAGTCAGTCCGGTTGCTTCGCTGGTCCTCTGTAGCTCTTTTCCCTTTTTCGTGGGCATCGTTGGACTTGGCCGTGCCGAATTTCATTCCGGACTTTCTTCAGAACACCCCCCCTCCGGGGTCCCCGGTTGTCTTCCTGAAAGTCCCCTCTCTCCTTCTTCACCCTTCTTAGATTCCTGTTTTTCCTTTTCGATTGCTTTCACCGTTGGTTCCGTTCATTTTCGGTGTCCCCGCTTTTGGGGTGTTCAGCCAGGTACCCAGTCTCGTTGAAATCTGCAGGCTCTCACGTGTATTTTTTTTTTTTCAGTTCGCAGAACACCCCGTTTGCGTTTATTCACCGCGGTCGGTCCATCCAAGACCCCCCCTTTCAGCCCACCCTTTGTTTGATGCCCCTTCCGCGATGCAAGGCACGTAGGAGTAACCTGCCGGTACCCGGGGTTTTGGTGTTTTATGTTTTGACCCTTGTCCCATCCTCTCTTCCGTACCGCATGATTCCCCCAAAGGTTGATCCCCTTTTTCCCACCCTCTTCCACCACCCCCCGCCCGTTCCGTGCGTATGACGCGTCACTTGACTGACTGACGAATGCCTGGTGGTACTGAGTTTACGAACTTTTCCACCGGTCCGGGCTGGCTAATTCCTCTGTTCCCCCACTACGAGTGCCGCTGAGCCAACGCTCTTCTGCCCCTTCGTTTTTCTTTTCTTCAAGAGTCCTTGCCGTGCGTGCCGAAATTCCCCCCCCGCGAGTGTTGCAGCTCATGGTTCCGCAGGGTTCTCTTTTTTTGGAGACCCTTTCCTATTCCGCCCCGTTGTTGTACTTTCCCGCATGATTGGAGAAAGGGTTTTACACGGGCTTCGGCTATTTTCCCCCCAATCGTTTGTTTTTGTTTTTTACTAGAATATCCCCCAGAAGGACAATTTTCCATCTTGCTCTCCTCATGTCTTAAAGTCACCATATGTGTTTTTATAGTGGTTTCCCCTTTTTATCACTTACTGCCTGGCGGCGTCACCTGTCTGTTGTGATTTCTGACTTTAATGCTGGCCCATTTGAGCTTTTCACGACACGCTTTTGGCCACCGCTTTCTCTACCTTTCGGATTTTTTCAGCGCACTCCTGTAGTTGAAGCCCCTGCGTGCTCTATCCTTTCGCTGTGGCAAGCGTTTTTTTACAATTCTCAAGTTCATTCTCAATCCCTCACGTTGGGCTTTTCCTCGAAGGGAAAGGTTTTTTTTTCTGTTGGTATTCCGGATTGGTGATCGTCTGCCTGGCCAATTGAATCTCCGGTCTTTTTGGTTCAATCAGCCCATCCACCCCGGTTCACCTGCCTGACGCCGTTGTTTGCTTTTGTAACTCTGCTTCTTTGCGGCCCCCGTGCTTTCCCGGGGCTGTTTGGTTAGGCCTGACCCTGTTTCCCGGTCGGGTGGCGTACCCCCCCCCCCGATAGTCTCCCGAAAAGGCTTCCGCGCCATTTTTCCCAATTTCTTTCTGGTGTCCCATACCATTTCCTGGGACCACCCTTTTTGAGCACGAGACCCCGTTTCGAGCTTGTCAAGTAGGGATCTCTCTGCCAATCAGCAGGTGCCCCCGCGTGTTTCGTTCAACGGCAGACATTTTAAGGTCTTGCGTGCACTTTTAAGCCGCAGCTGTGCGAGATTTTCAGTATTCCGGCAGGACGTTTCAGGACGTCTCCTGGCGGGGTTCTGGGTTGCCCACCCGGTCTTTCCCCCTGGCTCATAACTTACTTCCCCCCTCGCAGCTTGTGTTCTCGTTTTCTTCACTTTGGGCGGCGGCACTTAATGCCTTCACGGTACTTTCACGCTCCGACTCCGGCTCTGTCGATTGCCAGTTTTTTGCTGGGCATAGTACGTTACTATTTCTCACGGGCTGTTTTGTTGGTCCCCACCTTTTTCTTATCTGGCCAGTAAATTCCCCCTTGAATCTTTTCACTACGGTCCTTCCTTAGTACACATAGGCGAACTGTCTTTTTGGCGAGTTCCGTACTGATTCACTGGGAATCCATCTGACCTCTCTTTTTCTTCCTCCCAGGTTAAGGTGGCGATAACTCGGGACGCTCTTCTTACAGAGTGTCTATTACTGGGGAGGGTGCATCCCCCTTAGTGTGGGTTCCCCATTTCTGCCGGAACCCCTCGGTTCTTTTCTGTATTACTTGGACCAACCCAGATGAGACCAAACTGCGTCCCCTCCGGGCCACTTCTGCAAATCTTTTACTGCTGCTCCTCTATTCGACGGTTTCTCGAGGCGTGCTTTTCCGCTTCCTCCGGATTTTTCAATTTGACCCTCCGGCTTGCTTGATTCAGTCCCTGGGACCGGTTCCATTCGCGCAATGTTCCGGTCACTTCCTCTGCGGTTTTCTAGGTTCTTTCCCTTTTTCTTTTGAGGCCGGCTTTCAACTAGCTTTTATGCCTCTTCGTCCGGGTTCTCCGACTCTTACCTTCGCGGTCAGTTCCTCGTTTCCTAGGTTTTAGCTGCTAGGGTACTTTTGTTTCCTCGTCATTTTTTTGCACTTTGACCTGTTGTCTGGGAAAGGCCCCTCTTCCAGTTCGCCTCCGATTTCCGACGACCATACTAAAAACCCCCTTGTGGTCTCTGTTTTCCTTTACGTCGTATGGGTACGACCCTTTGGTAAGGCTTACTTAGTTTTTTGTGGGACTGTTTCTTGTTGATTTTTAAGTCGTCTGTGCTCTTTGTACTTTTCCCCCTTTGCCGAGAGTTCGTGAACGTTCCATCTGTAGTTTATGAAGCCTTTCTTTTAGTTTTCCTGCCGCGGGCTTCGTTCGTGCAGTTCCCCTTGTAAACGCCAGCTATCATGCTTCTTTCCCCTTCTCCCTTGAGGCCTCGTTTTCCTGGACCCGGGCCGTTTTAATTGTTTTCCATGGGACTTTTTTCCCCTGGTTTTTTTGCTCGGTGTCGACTTTTCTGCGTTTTCGGACCATTGTTTGGTCCCTGGGTGGAGTCGAGGAAGTATCTCCTCCATCATCCCTCCGTGTCGTTCGTTCGCGTCCTTTTTCGGACCTTTTCTCTTTTGAATCTCTGAGGTGTTGAACACCTTTCCTCGGAACACAACCTCCCGGTCCCTCGTCCCTTCACTCCCTTTTTTTCATGCGGCACTGCCCTGCCCACTTCCACCCGCTTACCCACAAGGCCCTTCCTTGAGGGCCCTAAGCTGGAACCCGGCGTTCTTCCACCCTCTCCTTGGGTACGCACCGCTTAGCCTGCCCTTCCTCGCTCCTTCTCCACATTTTGTTCTACTCATCGACCACCTCCGTCCCCCCGGATTTCGGCACGCGGGGAACCGCACCGACAATTTTTTATGAACCGCGTGTTCACGATCTCGGGACCGCCTTTGATCTTTCTCTTTTTTAATCCCTCCCTTACAGGTTTGTTTGTTGTTTGCGTTCTCGATCCCCTTCACGGTTTTAAGGACTGAACTCTTTTTTTCACCGTCCCCACGCGGGTTTTACCTTTTCCTACGTTGTCTTTTTGCGCGAATTCCCGCCGGCGAACCCCCTGGGGTTGGGGCCTTGACTCCTTTGATGCGAGTCGTTCTAATTTTTGGTGTTCTTCAAGGATTTGCTCCGCAATTTTCTTGAGGTCGTTTGTCGTAGAGACCTTGAAATGGTATTTTGCTTGTCTCATGATCAGGTTCACGCCCGTCCGGGGAGGGTGTCGATTCCCTCCTAGTGCGGTTTTTGTCAGTGGCTGGTGGCCCTGGGTATGCAGTTTTAAACCCCCCTCTGTTGCGTTTGGTATGCTTCTTTCAACTCGAGTTGTTGGCCGATGTAAGGTGTTTCCCTTCCTGTTGATTCCTTCCCCGCGGGCCGCGGACCTCCACTTGCGCCCTCTAACCGGTCCCCGGATGATGGAGGAGCCTCTTTTACTCTCTCTGTTCTGTTCGCAGGGTCCCCCTTCCCTCGTGCCTTGTTCGCCCCAACCTGGAGTCCCGTTGGGCGTCCTTTTTCTTCCTGACACGGTAGACCCCAGATGCCCTCCTTGCCTGTCGATTCCGCTTTGAGTATGGCTGGTTTTTCGTTAGGACTTTCCAGGAATATTTTTCGTTTCAGTGAAACCTCCGACCGTTCCCTGTCTTCTTGTGACCCCTTTCTTGGGTGATCATGCTTCTCTTTACAGCGTCTTTTTTCTTCTTTGAACGTCAATTAGGGTACCGTTCGTACCTCAAACCCGGACGCCCCCCCGTTCCCGTAGTCGATGAGTCATGTTTTGGACAATTGACGTGCCGTCCTGACCCCGGACGACTGTCCCCCTTTTTACTTTTTTCTTTCTTTTTTTCTTTCTTTTTGATGGCGGATGGTCTCTTCTTTCCCCTACTTCATGTGTGCTTCGCTCTGTCAAAGACCCCCAGGTCGGCTCTCTTGGAAATTATCTGACCGACCCGATTCGTCTCCCTTCCTCGAATGGAACCTTCTCCTGTTTTCCACTTCCCCCGTTCGCGACTGGATCGCCCTCAGCGTGCCGTGGGAAATGCCTTCTTTTTCCCCAGTCCCAGTCGTTCCGTCCACCACCCCGAGTCTTTCTCTTAAGTAATCACACTTGCTTGAAAGGTTTTTTTGTTTTGCCTTGACTTTACACGTTTTCTTATCCTCCCTCTTTCCCCCCACTCATTTATGGCCCCCTTCTACTCACCACCTAATTTTTTCCATATTCCCTAGCCCATCTCCCTTCCCTCCTTTATTTTCTTTTACACATTCACTTTTGCCCTCTCTCCCTTTTATTCTCCATCATTATTTAACACTTCCGCCTTGCCTCACTCTTTTCTTTTCCTTCTTCTACCTCTTCTAACCTTCCTCCCTTCTATTTTACCCTCCCCTCCCTCACCCCTCCCTATTCTCATCTACGTTCATCCCTACCACTTATTCAATCCTTCCTCCCTTTGCCTCCTCTCCTTTTCGTGGTTTCCCCACCCCCCCTTGGTCTCTCTTTTTTTCCTCCTCCAACTTTCTCCGCCCCTGCTTCTTCCCTGCTCCTTACCTCTCCCTCTTCCTGTTGCCATTCTTCTTCCACCGCTCTCCCTTCTCCCTTTTATCTTCACCTCTTCTCTCATCTTCCCCTCCCTCCCCTCCCCTACCCTACCAAGTCCGTCCTTCTTTCCTCTCTCTCTTCTTCTATCCTTCTCCCCCCCTTGTACCTCCCCCTTTCCCTCCCCTCTTCCCTTCATTGCCTCTCCCTCCTTCGTCCTCCTGGAGTCTTCCGTAACTCAGGTTTGGATTGAACCCGTCTTTTTCCCTTGCCCAGTCTGATTTCCCTTTTCCCGACCTTTCGGCCTTTCTCGTAAGATTTTCTCAGCCTATTTCCCCCCTTTTTTAGACTATTGTCGTATTTTTCCTCTGGGGTCCTCCGCTGGTTTTGACTGTTACGAGGTCTCGTACGGCTGACCCAACCCATTTAAATCTTTTTTTTCGTGTGCATGGTGTCATTCTGCGTGTATCCTTTTCGCCAGCTTAGTCAAGACAGGCAGCTGCGGCTGTGATTCCAACCCTTTCCTTTCAACCAGTTTATTTCTCCCTTTGTTTTTTTTTGCGCGCCCACCTCCATGAGACACCCCGCATAGGTTCACTTCCATTTTTCGTTCCCGGCTTTTGGGCCTTAGTATTTTTTCTGAGCGTCACTCTTTTGTGTCCCCACAAGCCTTCCCTATTCGTCTTTATGGCCCAGCGTTCCATTGTCCAGGGATTGAATTTTTTTTATAGCAGGTTTTTCTCTCTTGTGTTCCCTTGTGATTTGGCTGTTTCGCTGGAGGCTGGCCGCTCCCTCCTCCCTTTTTCGTGGGGTTCTCCCTGGTGTCAGTTTCATTGAAACGTGTCTTTTTTTCTCCCGGCCCCACTCCCCCCTATTGAAAGTCTTTTCTCGGTCGTCCCTCGGTCCTTTACTTTCTTCCCTTTTAGGTTTGGCCCTTGAAAAGTGTCTTGCCCTCAGGCCTTCGGTCCCCTGGTCCTTTCCCCTCGTTTTTCTTCCGGGGGGGTTTGCTGTTGCCTTTCAGTCGACCTACCCCCTCTCCCCACCTCTTCTATCTGGTGTCCGGGCTCTATGCTACCCCCCCCCCTTTTTCGGTGATTTTTTTTTGAACCCCCCTTAATCCCCTTTTCAACAGTGTCTTCTTTCGTGTAACCTTGGCTTTTCTGGTCCTATTTTTCCGTTAGGCCGCCCCCCTCCGTTTTTTCTTAGACCAACCCACGAATGGTCGTGATCCAACCCTCAGTTCTTCAAGAACGTTCTTTTCTTCCCTTTGTTTTTTCAATCAAGTTTTTTTTTCCCTGCGTTATTGTGTTGTTGTGGGGTTGCCACCCAGGGCACGTCATTTTCTTTCCTTTTCCCTGGCCTGTGTGCGCTTCCATTTTTTTATGACTCACGCTGGCACCCCCTTTTTTCATTTTCGTTGCCGTCTAGTGCGTGATTGACTCTTGGATTTCAGAGCGACGAACCCTATTCCCCTTCCAGTAGATGGAGCGTTCCGTTTCCCCACTGGGTTTTTCCTCACGGATGCTCTTTCGGGCATCCGTCTTTTCTGTCTCGTGGTCTCGTTTCGTCAGCGCCTGTTTTTTTTGCTTTCCTACCTTCCGAGAGTGTGCAGTCTGGTATTGCCCTTTCTTTCTGTTTTGTGTTTTAAACTTCCGCAATCCGCCCGAGGGTTGATCCATTCGTGTTTCCCCCCCGTCTTGGTGTAACCTTTCTTCGGGATTTTCTACCCCCAGCCGTTTTTTGGAGGGCCCCGTTTTTGAACTGGGTCAAATTTTTCTGTTTTGCGCTGTTGACGAATTCTTACTTTTCCAATCTGTGGGAGTACCTTGGTCTTTTCGCACGCGAGCTGGTTTTTTCTGACCGTAGTTTTTTTTCCTTTTTGATTCTGGGGCACGCCGGTTGGGCTTTAACGCTGGTTCCACTATTTCCTTCACAAGCTGGCCGCTCCTTGTCCACTCGTATTTTTCGTGCTGTTCTTTCGCTGCGGTGCAAAGGTTCCTCCCTTTTTGGTTTTCGTCCCGGGTGATCTTGCAATCCTCCCAGTCCGTTTTAGTGTACCTGTTTCCTGGTTTTCTCCTTTTTTGTTGATAAGAACTTGGTTGAGTTTTTTTTCCCGATTTCTTCTCCCCCACTGTGCGCAGCAACCACGGTTGTACCGGGTCCTAGTTTTTGTCTTTTTTTTTTTGTTTTCCGCGATTCGGTTTCCGGTGCTTCCCCTTTCTGTTGGGGCTGGCACCTGAACATTTTCTGTTCTACCCGTGGTTTTCTGGTGGTCGCGATCTTCCACCGTCTTCTTTTTCTTTTTGAAGTCCCGCTCCTTCCTGTCTTGCTTGGGTCCCCACTTTCCAGGCACTGAGCCTCTTGGATCTTTTTCTTTTGCCAGAGGGTTCCTTTCCGGCAAAGACTTTTTCCTTTTTGTTTTCGTGCCGCCGTCCTTTTCCGGTCGACGTTTCACGCGAAGTTATTGCATATTCCTTTATTTTGGACGGGTCCCCCCTCTTCCTTTTCTGAGTTCTGGGAGGGCATGGACCTGTCCACTTTTCAATGCCCACCCCTTTTCTCCACCTTCTCCTCTTTTGGAAAGGCTTTTTTTCTTTCGACCAGGGCCTCAAGGTTCAAAACCTTTCCCTCGACCTCGCGTCTTCCCTCCTCTTGCAAGCGGAGCTGGGCATTTTACGATGGAGCACCGATGGTTTTTCCCCCGGAGTCTTTTTCTGCCCCCTCATGCGGCCCTGTTTCTCACGCGTTGCGTCTGGTGTTCCCCCACCTTTTTTTTGTAGTGAATTGGAGGTTGGTCCTCTCCCCCTTCATTATCCCCAGGTCTGCCGGTTTTTAAGGACTGGGCCCCCTCTTCCCCCCCATCAACGCTTTTTTATCGTTGCTATGTTTTTCCCAGGGGCGTTATTTTTTTTAGCCCCTTTCTGCTCTTTTTTTCCTTTTTTGGCCGTCCGTGTTTTTTTGCGGGATCTTTCCGCCAACAGTGTTGTTTCCAAGGCGTGCATCCTTCCCCCCCAGGTTCCCCTTTTGGAGCCCGCTTGTAAGGCTTCTGTTCGTATCAGTTTCTGATTCGGTGGTTTTCGTGCCCGCCGTGGGGGACTTTGACGCCGTTTTTTTCGCAAGGGCCCCCTTGGTCTCTAGGCTACTTGTGTCCGTATTTACCATTTGCGGTTTCTTTCCTTTTTTTTTTCCCTCTGAAGGCTTCCCGGCCTCTTTCCTTTTTTTTCCTATCTACTCTGAACGTTCAGTGAGTTATCTCGTAGTTGCGGCAGTGGACTTTGTTTTGTCCCTGGCAACTGGCCCTGGTGTTGTTTTTTGTTTAAGGAGATTGTTCTTCCTTTTTTTGCGGCTGCCTTTGACCTTTTTCTTCCCGTTGTTGTCTTTCAATGGCCTTTTCGTTTTCTTGTAAGGAACAAGTGACTCCCCGCGTCTTTTGCGGTTCCGGTTTTTTTTTTTTGATTTCTTAACCCTCGAGTTCTCTTGACTTCCCACCGGAACGTTTGCTTTTAAGACAGTCCTGATTTTTATCCCGGCCTTCGGTTATTCATGCCATCACAAAGGCGAAGGGTGACTTCTTTTTACTTTCTCTGTGCTTCCTCTTTTTTCCCCCTGCCTTGTTCCTTTTGTCGTTAATGCCCTCTCCAGCCTCCAGCTATTTGAGGCTCTGGGTCGGACCTTTCCCTGAATCCCTGTCGCCACCCCCTTTTAGGTGGCGAACCCGGTTCCTCTTTTTTTTCTTCCTTGCGGGCCCTTTTTTTTTTTCTCCAGCTACTTCAGCTTCCGTGAGGCTTTTTTTGTTGGTTCCGCGTTCCGTTGTCATGTCTCCTCGCCGGAGTGCCACTTCCTCCTTTTCCCCCAAAAAAGCGCTTTACCAGAGCGTTACCACGCCTCTTTTCCTTTTGGCCCTTTTTTCGCCACCCTTGGTCATTCTCTTACCCCTTTTCCCTCGGTGGAACCCTTTCATTCCCGATCCTTGTAGTTACCGCTCCCCCCCCTTCTCGCCCTAATCCTTGAAACGCCGGTTGCCCCCCTTGCCATCTTACTCACCTCTTTTTCTGGGTTTGGTTCAGTCCGCCCCCAACAACGGACGAAACCTGTTGAGCTCTTGCGTCGACTTG
>Ga0179593_1687768_pt1 | contig 11047 bp, 10 predicted proteins | sample CZODoug2_1_08_16_FD_185931 | JGI IMG/M metagenome (GOLD analysis project Ga0179593, IMG submission 185931) | Vadose zone soil fungal communities from Angelo Coast Range Reserve, California, USA - CZODoug2_1_08_16fungal (PacBio error correction) | ecosystem: Environmental > Terrestrial > Soil >... | reverse complement strand
GGAGCGTTGATGGGTTTGCGCGGTGTACAGACGATCTGAATTCTGCAGATTCCTTTTTTCTACGTCCTTTTTCGCCTTTCCTTTTTCCCCCCCTTCCCTTGAAGAGTTGAGTTGAGCTGAGCAACGAAAAGCTAAAACTATGTTTTGTACACCTTTCTTTGTTTTCGGTTAATCCTCCCCTTTCACCTCGCGATCCCTACGAAGCGGACCTTTTATGCCGTTTCCCCCCTTTTTGCATTCCTCCGTCTCGGTTCGACAGGGAGAGAGGCTTGCGTTGCCCTGTTTTTTTTGATCCCACGCCTGCCCGCTGGCTCTCTGTCTATTCTCGTTCCGGCTCGCCCCACTTCCCCTTCCTCCTCCTCTTTGCGGCTGATTCAGTGCTGTTGACGGCCATGCCGGTTGGGATCGCATGCCCGAATTGGGAGGGCACGAGTGCGTAACTTATCTTTTAAAATCTTTTCTTGCTAGGACGGGTTCCCTCCTTCTTGCGATTCCTACCCCCGGAGAACAACCTTTGTTCTACGCGGTTGGCTGAGGGACTTCTTTTTTTCTTCTTTTTTCCCTCCCCTCCTGGCTGAGCGCTATCGGTCAGCAGGTTGCCCATCTGCTCCCATCGCGCCCGGCGCTGGCGAGCTTTTCACTTCTCCCTTGAGCCCTCATTTCCCTACCGTGCGGTCCTCAAAGAACCAGTGTGAGAGGTCTTCTTTGCCTTTAGCGCTGATTTCAGCGTCAGAACCAGTTGACCCTTCGACTTTTCCCCCCTTTGGACCGGTGGAAGTCCGAAGCACTCTGTCTTCGATGATGCTGTCTTTCCCCGGGTTCTTTTCCCGCCCCGGTCTTGTTAAGGAGGCAGATATTCCTTGATTGTCGATTTTACTTTTAGCCTCAGATAATCCTCCTCCGCTTGAAGAAGATGTTGATTCCTTCCCCTCCCCTCTTGCGTTTCTTTCTTGGCGATTACGCAATCCGGTTCATGAACGGGCTGCTGATCTATCCGGACGGTAGCAATAGTCCCTCCCCCTTCCACCGAAAGGATATCTATTGTCCGTGTACGATTTCGCCTTTCCTTCCCCCCTTTGTTGGTTCCACCTTGGGCGCGGGCCTCGGCGTCGATCTGGTTTCGACAATCGTATGTCGCCCCCCCCACCGCTTTCTAGCTTCGGTGTTCCAATTTTACACCTTTTTTTCGAATCTTTTTCCTTCTCGTGATCCAGGGAGGTAATCGGTTCCGCCTCAATCGAACAGCCTGTATGCCCTTTCTAGCCGGGAGCCTGGTCTCCCCATCTTTTCTTCTTGCCCCCAAATGACTCGGCGAATACGGGTCGCTTCCTTTCGTTTTTTTTTTTTCCGTCTCTGTCGAACCGGGCCTGTTCGCTCCGATTTGAGCGAACTGTAGTTTTCTTTTTCGAAGAACAGGGATTTAGCCGTTCTCTTCTTCCTCTCTCGTGTGGTTGTGATTTTTTAGATCGAAGGTATTTTGGCCTTTTTTCCCCTAAACGATCCCCCTGGCAAGATTGGCGCTCCCGGTTTACGCATCTCCGGGTTCGTGAGATCTGTGCGCGAGCAAATTTTTCCTTTTTCGGACATCGTCATTTGGTTTTTCGTTTTAAACTTTTTTTTTCCCTGCTGTTTCTGTCACGGTCGCGCGCGCGGCGCCCTGCTCCTTTCGATTGCGATGCCGTCGGCGTTGACGTCCCTGCGGCCACCAATACTGTCCAACTTGCTTATGTGTTTATGCTGGCCCCACGAATCCCTCTTCCTCTCTGTTTGGGTTTTTTTTTTTTGGTTTTTTCGAGTACCTGATTTGAAACCCTATCGACAGAAGGCGGGCAGACGATTCCGTGGATCGCTTTTTCCCGACCTAGTCTGTCAGAGCCTTTTTTTAGCTCTCCCTTTTGACTCGGTGTTTAATGCGACCGACCGAATACGATAAACAAGCCCGGTAAGCTCCTTCCTCCCTTATTCTAGTCGCTGCAATTCTCTTCTGCAGTCTCCTCCCGAGTTGCAGCGCGCACCGCGTTTTCCGTTTCACTGATGAGGCGACTTGCGTCATACGACCCCCCTTTTCTTGCTGCCCCGGCCTCTAGACCAACCGCAACACATAAGGGTATCGTGCTTTTTGGTTTCTCTCATGCTGCGCGCCGATCCCCTGAGCTGGGCAATTCCGAGAACTCCGTTTCACCGCGGTGGTATAGAACTTTCCGATCTTGTCTTTTCAGCCGTCGCCCTTGCATTGGGCCCGTGCTGGGCATGCGACGACGCCGCCTGCGCCCGATGATGCGACTTGATTTTTTAAGTGATAGGCATCGCCTGTAACTCTGCGAGATAGTCTCGCATTATCGCTGAACTTGACGTTTGAACCCCAGTTATCGGCTCTTCTTGCTTTTTCCCAAGCCGGCCGCCCTAAGCCTGCCATGCAGCTCGCCACGCCTCTCGTAGAGAATGCAGAAACCGCTTTCGTCTCCGCCACCCGGTCGCCACCGTACGTACCCGCGCCCCTTTTCTCCCCAATCATGTCCGTAACCGCGCCTGAAGCCCCCCCGAGCTGTGAGAGGGGGCGCTTTGTAAGGAGGAAGTCCCCCCTTTTAATGCGGTGCACGAAACGTTAGAGTTCCTTTTCCGATTTCATGCAGTGCTGCGTTTTTCCCCCGGACGCAGATCACGCCTCGGAAATTTCGAAACGAGCTTCAGTTCCTTCCCTTCCCCCTTGAACACCCCTGAAAGTCCAACTAGCTCTTTCCGCTTTTTTCGTGAGTACTAAACAGTCGCGACACCCCCTTCTGGCGGTCGGCCCCGAAAAGTCAAAACAACTTTTTTCATCATCTTGATGCCTACTTCGCACCCCCTTGCTTGAAGAATTTAGCCCTCCTCTGCCCGTTCCTTCCAAGGCAACCACTAGGCAACCTCTCCCCTCCTTTTTCCTCCTAATCAGTTCGTGGTGGCGCCTCCTTTTATTTTTTGTGTTTCCCCTTTTCAGGGCGCGCTGGCCGGTATCTGCTAGCCGTTCCTTTTAAGATTTGTCTTCAGTGAGCTGACCCCCCCCTCTTGCGGCTCCTTGAGTTTTGCGTTTGCCTCCCCCTCAGGCGACACTATTCTCCCTTTTTCTGCATGCCACTAACCTAGAGAGCCCCTCGTCTTCTTTTCATTCCTTGCCTGAAGGAACTAGTTCCCCTAAGCTTTTTTTCAATTGTTCTAGGGGGATCAGAGAGGTTCGCACCCTCCTGGGAACGAATGCATGCCGCCTGAAGCAGCTTAGATGCTCCCCCCCTTGGCCTACCGGCGGATTTAACTTTGTCTACTTACCTTACCTCAACCTCGTCCCCCAATTTGAGGCTGAGTCAGTGTGTAGCTACATAGGAGCCTTGACCCGGAGCTCTACCCGGCCTCATGTAAAAGCGTGGACGATGCGGTTTCTCCCCTCTCCTTGACCTACCGGAGCGTTATGGGCGCCGCTTCGTGGTTGGGCTTTTCGCTGAAGGCTTTTTATCCGTGGTTCGGCTTTTAAGAGCCCCGTTCCCCCCATTTCGCCCTGCTCCTGTTTCCCCTTTCGAAAGAGCCTGAAGATATTGCGTTCGTCTCATTGTCCTTGATTCAGCGCCCTCGGTCCGGATTCGGCGAGGGAGGTTCGGTCGCAAGTCAAGTGTTGACCGCTCGCGTTGATAGCTATTCCTTGATTCTTGCGAACCTCCTTGTTCGCCGAGTAGCATTCCACACCCGGGCGTCGGTATCTCCGTCGGAAGACTTCCACGTCCTTTTTCTGGTCATGCGCTCATGGTATGTTTCCGCCCTTCCCCTTTTGTGCGGTTGCGGCGGAAGGCCAGATCCGACCGTGCCTTTTGCTTTTCCTTTTAGTTTTGACACAGACAGTAAGAGTCTGGCCTCCGCTCCCCCTCGCGTGGAGAGTGACCACCCTTTTTTTTTTTTCCCTCTTCGAGTTCGGCAGCGTTTCACGATATGACCTTTCTTGCTTGTATATCGTCCAGAGTACCTCAGCAATCCCGGTCCCCTTGTCTGAGTTCCAGACTTAGTTGAACTCTTCATTCCTTTTTTCTTTTCTCCCTTTTCTGTTGGCGGGCTTTCAAATGTCGATCCTTGTTCCTCCCTCTCCTAAAACACACCGCCTCGCGAGACGCGGGATTCCGGTGGCCCTTCCAACTCATCTCGCAGTTAAATTCTTTTCCCCTTTTTTGATCCTCTTCTCATGGATTCTCTCGAAAGACTGATACGTCGCCTCCCGGACGTACGCAGCTCTCTTGCCTCTTTCAGTGCCTCCCATCATCCGGGTTCTACCTGGGTAGTCCTTTTTCTTCTCTCGGTGTAAAGAGTTATGAGTCTCGATTTGAGCGCCAACCTGCGTTTTGTGGATAGTTTTCAGCGAACGTGCCTGAGCCCTTCCTTGCTCACCCCGTTGTTGTTGTGAGATCTTACCATTTTCTTATCTTCAATTCGTCACCGATCCCCGCGAGCGTTCCCCCATCAGGGAGCACTTCTTTGTTTTTTTCCCGGTTCGCGCAGAGATCGCTCCACCGTCGCCCAAAACCCGCAGGATTTAGCCTTCCTTGAGGGCCGAGTTTTTTTAAGAGGTTGAACTCTGGCGTCAAGGTCACCGCTCCTCTCTTTTCTTCTGAACCGTACAGGTTTTTCGATGACCATTTGGCGGTCTTTTGATGAGTCCCGGAAGCCGGCACCGAGTGTCCGTCTCCGGTTATTTCGGACGACGCATCGCTTTTTTTTTTTGTTTTTTGTTTTCTGGTTTGTGTGTTTTTTTTTTTTTTTTTTTTTTGTTGTTTTTGTGCCTCTCGAAAGAGGCGATTTTTTTTCGATCCTAGATTGCGAACACTGCGACTTCCTTTTTTTTTTTCCGTCCGATTCCGGTGTTTCCCGGCGGTTTGCGATTTCCCGATATCGTCGGACGAAGTACGCCTCACGGTTGAATCGTTTAGGTTTGAAGATGTCGTCCCTACCCTTTTCTTCCTCTCATCACAACCGGCCTTCAGATTCTTTTCCTCTTGCCGGAATGCTTTTCCTTAGCGACAGGCCCAGCGCCGATCGTATAGAGAGACCCTCATCTTTGCCCAGCCTCGCTCCTGGATGCGAAAGGGCATCCTGCCCACCTCAGGTATTGCTCCTCTATTTCCCCAAACTCAACCCTAGTGCTTCTCCAGGACCCGCCTTTTGTTTCGACAGAGAGGGAGTGAGTTCGTCGGTCTGTTCCGCGGGTGGTTCTCGCTGGTACTTCGATGTCGCTTTCGGCAGGTTCCCCTCTCCTGGCCCCTCCGTCTCTCCTCTCGTTCGCTGGCTTGTCTGCCCTCGCCTCACCGACGGGCCGCTCTTTTCAGTTTTGAATTGTTTTTTTTTCCGCGATGCGCAGATCTTCTTTTTTCCGCCAAAACGAGTAGCTTCCGTTCCGCGTTCCTAAAACCTCGGCACCCTCCTACTCTTGCGACAAACTCCTTTCCCTGATTTTCCAAGTTTTCGTATTTAATGAAACAAAGCTTTCAAGGGTCCAGCCTCTCCCTTTGATCCGGTTGCCCGAGCCTCCGACCATGCGTTGTCCCCCCCCAATACGGCCTGTCATTCTGCCTTCCTCAGACTTAAATGCGCTTATGTTTTCGAGGAGTTTGCTTTTTGAGCACCCCTGTTGCAACCCGAGTCCGGCCTGCAGGTTCCCTCCCTTCTTTTTGTTCCTGCAGTGATGCCGGGAAAACGCTGCTCAAGCTCCCGGCGTTTGGTACCGCGCTTCCGGTGAATTAGGCAGGAGGTTCTTTCTATGAACGCCGAGAGAGGCGTGAGTGCGATGCTAAACAGTCGCACCCCTCGTTCCTGTCTCCGACCTCCCAAGACCCCCCGCCATCATAGACTTTTCACTAACGCACAACCCCCCCAGTACGGGATACCTTGAGTTATGCTCATATGGTACTGCGCCACCAAATCCCACCCCCCCTTTAAGAACCTATATATTTTCTCCCTTTTTGAGATTGTCTTGGCAGAGGCTGGGTGACTTCCTGCGCGCTGGACCAAGTATCGAATCATCTCAGGCGAGCGGTCATGTTGTTGTATGGTTTCCATTTCCTGTGCCTTTCTTTTCGGGCCTGGTTGCGTTGCGGCTTTCCCACTTCCTCACTGAAACCTGATGTTTTGTCAGTCTTGTAGTTCCTTTTGCTACACTATCTCGCCCCCCGAGCGGGTAACTGTTGTCTTCTTTATTCAATTTCTAAGCTCACTGAAACAGGGGTGCGGTTCTTGAGGTTGACACGGGGTACCACGAAGCCATGCACCGTCGTTTATGTTCTCTCGTTCTAGACTTTCTTATGAAACCTGCTTTAGTAATTATCTCCCTCAGAATGCGGATTATTCACTGGAAGCATCAGGTGACCTGCCGTCATACTCCTTTTTGGTCCCCCCCCGTAGGACCTTACTTTCCCCCCCCCCAAAGCGGTAGTGCCGGGGAGTCCCTTCCCTCATTGTATTATTAACTACCGGCGCTAAAGTTGCGGATATTTCTGGGTTAGAGTCCTCCCTAGTCCTTTGCCTGGAAAAGGGACTAGAGATACTCAGGTCTCTCGAGCCGTTCTCTCAGCCATTTACGATATGTCCGCCCCGCACCCTTTGGACCTTGAGCAGTTCCGTGCAAATCGGCACTTCTCTTCGTCTTTTAGGGTCGTGCCCCCCCTGTTTTTGAAAGATTGTCTTCTCTCTCCTTTTCGGCGAAAGGAGAGGCTCTCCACTGCCGAGTCGGCCTGTTTCTTCCCCGCAGCCTTGAACCCGGTTCTGAACAGGCTTCTCCCTTCCTTACCTTTCCGTCTTCCACGCCATGCTCTGGCCTTCCCCTCATGGCGCCCCCTGCGAATCAGATACATGTCTTGGCTGATGTCGGTAAGGCCCCTATTTCAGAATTTATTTGTAGATTCAGCTTTCCGGTTGCTAAGTAAGACGAAAAGTCTTAGTTGTCCCCAGGATATGGTGCTCCTCTTCGATTCTTAGTGGGCGTCTAGCATTATTCCATTGAGTGTTAGTTTTTCAAGAGGAAGGATTGTCCTTCTCTCAGGTACTAGTGAACCATATTCCTCAAGACCTCCTTCAAGTTCCCTGATTATTTTCTTTAGTTCGACGATTCTTCTTCTCCCAGCAGGGGCAGATACCCAACCCTTCATCGTAGGAGGCAGCGTCCACTTTCGTTGTTTCCCGTATTTCGTCCAACAACATTTTTCATCTAGATGGCCCCTTCGGTGGAGGGAACCCCCTAGTTTCCGTATGGACGTGCTGGAAGGTAAGTTCAGGCTCCTCAAGCGACTTCTTGCATCGAACGCCTGTTCCATTTTCGAATGATAGACCTCCCCTCCCTTTCGTTCCGATTTTTTTCGGACCCACCATGATTCCTCCTTCCGGGGTACGTCACATGGGTCTGGTCTGTATGTTCTGCGCTCCCCCCCCGATCTCGGCGTCACGTTCCTTTTTTTTCATGGCGTCCGATTGAGTCCACTTTTCCTCGTGGTCTAGTTTTTCGCCTACCCTGCCGAGCTCAGGCTTCTTCTCTCTCCTCACTCCTTTTTTGTTTTTTCTCTGTTCCCCCTCCTTTCTTTCGACGCGTTCCAGGTTTTTGTAAAACGATAAAGCGTTCAGAGTTTACGCATGCGTACGTGACATCGCCGTTTCGCCGACCTGCAGAGCGTCCCAGGTGAGACTTCGCTCACCCGGTTGCGACTTCCTTTGGCCTCGCGCGGCACCGAAGCTGCTCCCTCTTCGTTCTCTTCGTACTTTTTAGATTGCACGATGCCGTATCTAATTTCCCAGGCACGCCAATGCGTGAAACTGATAGAAGGCGCCGTTCCTTTATGAACGGCACCCCATAGAGATCCGCCGTGGTGTTTTTTTTCGACAGACGTCGTCGAACCTTATTCGTTTTTTTCAAGACGATTTTTCCCCCCCGGGGATGCGCCTCTTTTCTTTAGTTCCGACTTCGGCCGACTTCCGACCGGTGCGCCTTTGCCCGCCCCCTTTTGATTTTTCTCACCGAGATCGATCAGTACGCATTTTTTTCTTCGTGAAACGCTGCCCTGAGATCAGTCAGTCTCCGCCCAGGCTCGCGCCACCCTCTTCTCTTCCCTTTTCCCCCGAGTAGCGTCGCACCGATCTGCATAGCGTTATTACTACCTGATCACTGACAACGGTGGCGCGATGCCTTAAGAGACCCAGACCACCCTATATTCTTGAGAAGCAGGCTTTGTCTTTGACATCGGAAAGAGACATGGAGTTGCTGGTTTCCTCCGTGCAAGTTCACAAGGGTTATCACCCTTCTTTCACTCACCTTCCAGGCAATCGGGCAGAAGCTCCGCGTCTTTGGGCTGCGACCGGCCCCGAACTCTCCTACTCAAGGAGCTCTGCGGTCAAGTTCTAGGCCTGCCGCACTTTCCTCCTTTGAGAAGATTTTTGTCGCTCCCCCTATGTATTCTGGAGAAAAAGGTAGCTCCTAGCACTTTAAGTAAGCCGGCTGCGGTACCTCTGAGAACCCCAAGACCCTCCTTCACGATGACAGCGCGAGGAATGCTCCATTTCTTTTCTTCAGACCCTTTTTTTGAAGCCCCAGTACCGCCGCTCTTCTGTTCTTTCATGTCCCACCGATGTCCATAGATAGAATCCCAAAATTCCGGCGTTGTGGAGAGCAAGTTCGGTACCCCTGCTTTTTCAAAGAGTTTTCCTGTATAGCTTGACTCACGAAGAGAATGCCCCTTTCCCGCCAGTTTTCTCTCAGTTAAAAGTTCAACCGCTCTCCGCCAGCCGTCCTCATTTTCTCCCCTTTTCCTTGAAAAATTCGGAAGTCGGCAACCCGTTCAAACGGCCTTTTGAAGCCGACCGAGATCTGCTGAGCGATTTGCGCACCTCCCCAAGTCCTGCCAAAACCTCCGTTCCTGTTTTTCGCCCTCGCCAAGCAAAAAGTTCTCCCTCCCTGACGACCGTCGTACCCCAAGTGCTCCCCCCCTCATGGTTCATCTGGTCCCATTGCGCGCCAACTATCTGACTTATATATTTTACCTACGGTGGTTTTTAGGAGACTTTTAGTGATAGTTGCGTTCGAGCTCCAGATGAGGGATGCATTTTGCGAGCAATGCCTTCTTTCTCCTCTGATGGGACGGCGGCCGGTTTGCTTTGGCGTTTCCGGACCTCAGCACATTCTGTTTTGCTCAGACGGTTATGTCTTCACACAGCGCTTCTGCCTGGACCCCGGTTTTGCCCAACCAGCACGTTTTGAATTCCTGCCTCATTGTTCTTTGAAATAGGCGTTTTTTTCTCGCTTGATAGAGGTCCTGTTTGGTTCCAGGCACTGCCGCTGGAATGACTCGAGCCTCTTCTCGTCGTTGAGAAAGGAATTAAAAACCGTTTCCTGTTAGTATTTAACCTCCCCTTTTTCATCCTCTCCTACAGCGTCCTGGAGGTTTAGTGGTGTTTCCGTTTCTTTTTATAAATGAAGGGATGGTTCCCCCCATTGCCCGCGGTCAGGGCGGTGTACAAATGTTCCAAAAGACCTTTCGCTGGGAGTGGATATCCCCCTAATTGCTTGAACAGTTATATTCTAACGGTCGATGGGTTTGCGAACGGCTTCGGGGTCCCTCTTTTATTCCGAAGTTCCTCCAGAGAGGTTTAGTCCTCCGGTTCTCGAATTGCTTGACGATTTCTGCGCAAGGCGATCGCTCCCGTCCTACCTGGCTCATACTTCGACGGAGTCACTTTTTTTCCCTGTTCCGAGAACGCCCTGCTTTGTCGTCGCTCCTCTTCGCGTGCAATATTTCTCCAACTGTTAAGCATCACATCGAGCCGAAAATTCTGAGAACCCCTTTTGATAAGGCGTATCGGTTCCCGAAAAGCTCCGCCCTCTGGATCCTATTCGGGCTCCTCTGGTCTGCGTCAACGATCTTTTTCTAGTGTTGGCCCTTCTTGCCCCCTTATCGGAGCATCCCGGGACTCTTTCCCGTAGTTTCCGCTTTGCCGTAGTGCAGTATACGAGGCGGGTCTCCTCCCTCTCCTCCTGAATGCAACCTCGATGACGTCGAACTTACTCCTCTTTATTCTGTTCAGACTACTGGCCAGGCGATTCTTATCTCGGTACTGTCCTCCCCCAATTCGCGGTTCCCCCCAGGAGGAAATCTTTTTTCTTATGTAGTACACTCTATCCTTCCCCCCGAGCACCCTTTTTGGGACCCCTATTCTTTAATAGTAGGAGGGAATTCGGTCCCTTTTTTCGCCATCCGTATTCGCTTCAACCACCCCAAAGAATTTTATTCTGGCTTTACGTCGGGCAAGCAGTAATTAGCCAACCTCCTCCTCCTCTGAATTTTTGGAAAGGAAGGCTTGTTGCACATCGAAAAGACTGTCCTACCTAACTTGCGACTGCTCGCTGAAAGTTTCCATCTTGCCGCCTTCCTAACGAGGAAAACAACTACCCTTTTTTTCGCGCGGTGGTAGAACCTGGGGTTTTTTCTCCTGCGTCGGGCGATCTGGAGCAGGCGTCCCCCCTCCGAACCTTTTGAGCGAGTTTTTCTTTTTCGAACCGTGCATGAGCGCTCTACTCTCCTCTCCTTCCTCTTTTTCCTTTCCCCACTTTTCGATCCGAAGCTTCTCAGCTTCCGGTTGGGGAAACCTATAAGATTCCCCTTTTTGCGACGCATTTTTTCCCTCTTCGGTCCATTCCCCAATTTATGTCCACGCGAGGATCCTGAAGTCCCCAGACAGACCCCTTTCTCTCCCGATGACCCTACCTCCTTCTTTTTGTAGAGACTCGGAAAGCCGACACTTTTTTCTAATTTCATCGTGTCGTTAAGTGCTTCCGTACATTCTTTCGTTTTGTACCGATGACTTTTGATTTTTTCTCCCAAGACCTTTTTTATTTTCCACGAGTAAAATGGTAAGTGTCATATCCTTTCTCAGTTGAGTATGAACTACCGAATCCTCCGCTCGTCAGTTTCGGGTTTTTTATCTACTTATTTCTAGTCTTTATTTGCCTCCGGACCCAGAACGACGTGGCGAGATATTCGTTCGGTTACCTTTTCGG
>Ga0179593_1680084_pt1 | contig 11047 bp, 16 predicted proteins | sample CZODoug2_1_08_16_FD_185931 | JGI IMG/M metagenome (GOLD analysis project Ga0179593, IMG submission 185931) | Vadose zone soil fungal communities from Angelo Coast Range Reserve, California, USA - CZODoug2_1_08_16fungal (PacBio error correction) | ecosystem: Environmental > Terrestrial > Soil >... | reverse complement strand
TTGATTGGAAACTGTCCATCCCCCCAACCACCCCCCCCCCACCGCATTTGGAGCTTAAACATCCACTCGGTCTTTCTTCCCTATCAACAAGACAGTACAGTTTTTTTCAGTACAGCCTTTATGGCCACCTTACCCAAAACGTTGGCTTCCTTGCCTTTTCCCTCCGTTACAACAATGGGGTACGTTTTTTTCAACCCCCCCCACCACCCCCCCCCTCAGATCGGGTAGAGTGTCACCGCGAGTAGTACACCTTCCCCTTGCATACCCTTGCCCTTCCCTCCATCGGTGCAATATTGCGCCCAGTTAATGTTTCCCCCTTGTCCTTCAACCAATGGGGCAATGTCTCTCCATGACACAACTCTGTATCTCGCTAGTTTTTCCGAGGTGCGGAGTTGGCGATTCCCCCAGTGACCCCTGATTTTTTTCTCCGTTATTCCAGTGGTACATGGTAAGGCCTTTTCCGATTCGTGCGTACAGGCACAAGTCCCCCGATTTTTTTCTTTAATATACGGGGTCACCCTTTTGGGCACAGGTCTTTGTTTCCCGTTAACAGAGATTGACTCCCTTGGATTTGATTGCCAAAAACCCCCTTTCCATGGCGGGATCCCACAGTGCTCTTTTCCCCTCAATTTTTGTTCCCACCCTCTGTCCTCATAAGATTTGCTACGCCCTTTCATTGGTGACAGCAAATCGCCCGCCCTTTTATGTACATTTTGTCGCAACTTTTTTTCTGCGCCCGTTTGTTGTTCTTTGAAGCATCCCGTGACGTGCCACCATTGAACTTTCCCCATGCCCCCGTGATCCCGAAGCCATTTTTCGGGAGTTTTAGAATCCCTCACCCGCCTCCGCGCCCATAAGGGAGATTGTTTCCTATGCCTCTACTAGGGGTTCCTTTTTTCACCGCTGTGTCCAGATTTCTCCCCGCCATGACATTGCTTTTGCATTTCACCCCAGGCGGCCCTCCTGCTTCACCCCCAGTGTTGAGGTTTTCTTCCTTCACTCCCCCTTAGCATCGGGCACCCCCCAAAAAAATCATTTGTCCCTTACAACTGGCGGCACAACATTTTTCCCCTTTCTTGGGCCCTGATTCTTTTTCCATTTTTTTCCGTTTCACGTTCAAAAGCCTTTTCTTCCCCAAGGTCTCACCCTCTTTCCACGTCAATATATTCCCTCAACAAATTCATGCTTACATGCACTTCATTTTTATTACTTTTTCTTTTTTTTTTTTGAATTTTAAGACGCCTGGGGTGTGTGCCCCCCCCCGTGCGGAGTGAGTACGGCGCTTCCCTGCACATCAGTTTCTGTTTTTTTCCGATTAATGGCTCCAATTTCCCACAGGCCTGCACAAGCTTTCCCGTTACCCCGACGACAGTTTCATCTTTGATTGCTTTACGGCTCAACGCCTTTTTTCCCCTTCGTTTTTTTCTCCAAGTGAAAACTCCCTCCTTATTTTATTTTAGGACGAGCTTTTCCCCAATCCAAATGGGCGGGGATGTCTGTCATTTAGCGCCCATATGATAGGATTTCCATTTTTAATCCCTGTTTTTTTAATAAGATTATCTTTTCCTCCTCGTTCCCCTCTTTTTCCTTTTTTACGCACACACCCTACAAACCCCAACATGCAAAATTGTTTTTTACCCTTTGCCATTGGGGGTGGGAGTGCGCTACCGCTCCTTATTTTTTCTTTTTTTTGTACCTTGCTCTACCGCATCTTTCATTTCTAACCTTTCTCCTATTGTAATGCTTTAGCAGATCGATCAGCCCATTTCTTGTGACAGGGACGCCTTTTTTGCGCCTTGTTAGCCCTTTTCTCCCCCCTGGTGACAAATCTTAACGACAATGATGCTTTTTTTTCGCCCACTAATTTTTGTCATGTTCCTACAAGTCAACGCATCATCAGTTTTGTGCCAGACATGGCTTCTTGAGGCGTTCCCGTTTTTTTTTGAATTTTTTTTTGTTGATCTGCCCCGTTTTTTCCCCATGAGATCGTTTGTGGCTACTCCATTTGTGTGCTTAAGTAAACACCCAATGGGTCTATTGGATATTGTCTTCCAGTTGTTTCCTCTATGCCTGTTTTTGACTCCTATTGCTACCTTTTCTCCCATATTACTAATCGGAGATTCCACCAAATTCCCATGCCCAGTATGTACTCCTTTTCTATGGGGCACTTTAACCCATGCGAGGGTCCTTTTCTCTGGGCGTTTATCCCCTGCGTTGGAGGGAGATGTTTCCCTGCTTTTTCATTCGTTATCCCTTGAAGTCTTTTCAAATTCTCATTATTTAAGGTGAGCCCCCAAAATTTTTTTCTTTTTTAGCCTTTAATATACCCATGCTAACATTTTTGGGACCTAGACTTCGGCGATCTGGGTCCCCCCCCAAATCTTTAGCCCCCCCCATAGTATATCACCTCCCTTAGTCAAACATGAATTTCGACATCAACCGATCGTTCCGTTAATGAGGTTTGTTTTTCCACGTAATTCAATTGCCTGATTAAGGTTTGCTTTAAATCCTTGGTCCCCACCTGGCACCCTCCGGTGCGGGTAGAACCTCTTTTGACCTTTTTTACGCCATCTTCACCCCTTCAAAAAACTGTCTTCCACTTTCGGAGGCCTTTTTTCGTTCCTTTCACAATCGCCTATGCGCATCTGCGTTGGTTTGATATTCACCTTTCATCTTTTTTTTTGCCTTGCGTTCCCCCCGGTGCCATTTTTTTTAAAGCGTACATTGACGAATTTGAGCAACTGGAAAATTTATTTCTTTCACGGTAATTATTACTCTTAATGGTTTCCCGCGACTGAAGAGAGAGTGTGGACTATTTCCATTCCAGTTGGTGCCTGATTCCTTTGTAAGGTTTTTTTCAATTCCTCCCAGGGGCCCGTCTTTTTTTTCTTTTACTTGTGGCCTACCTATTTTTTTTGCAGGATTGATTTCTCAACTCCGTCGATACTCTTTGTTTTTTTTTGGGTAAGCGGGCTCTTCCCCTCGTTGTTCCTCCCAACCTCTTCTAGCTTTTTTTTTTTCATTGTTTTTGAACGGGGAAGTTTTTTTGCCCCCCCATTCCCTTCATCCAGGGCCAATTCCCAGTGTCCGCTCCCTTCCTTTTTTTTTTTTTTTTCGCATCTCTTGAAGTGAAAATCCCCTTTGTTTTTTTTTTTTGAGCCGGTTGCCCCCCGGTATCACGAATGCGTGACTCTTTTTTTCCTGTCCCTCAGTGCGGCTGCGTTGCGTTCTTGTCCAACCCACCTTTCCATTTATAGTCATCTCCCTTGGGTTGTTCTGGAAGCAACGTCTGGGGCGCCCCCGGCTAAATGGGCGCCCACTTGATAAGGTCCGCGTATATGAATTCTTTCAAAAGCCCCCAGGTGTTTGACCTTATGACTTTGGCGGGGTGTTGTTTTTCGACCCCCCCCAGCCCCTAACCCAGTTTGAAACGAAGGTTTTTCGGGGTTGAAAGGGGCTCCCTTACGCCAGAGAAGAACTAAAATTTTCACCCTCGAGAAAGAGCTTGCTGTTCCCCAGGGTGAAACTCCCTTTTCTTCGTGTGGGCCGTGTTACAATTCTTTATTTTCCCGTTTTTGCCATTACCCCCCCCCCCCCACCCCCCACTTGGGTGGAGTCTTTTTTTCTTCTTACGTCGTAAGTCTCATTCTTTTTTCACCCCAGTGGTGTTGTCATTCAGGTTTCCCCCTCGGGTTGCCCCCCCCCCCCCGCCCTGGTTGAGCCCCTTTCATTTATCATCAGGCATCCTCGCCAATTTGGTCTTGACCCGTCTTTTTAGATCTGTTCCTTTTTATGGTGACGTATTTCCCACCAGGCAGCAGTGTCTTGCCTGCGGAATGCGCCAATTTGCTTTTTTGGGCCGGGGTCTTTGCGGAGGAGGCGCGAGGGTGTACCACCGGCACTTCAGGACAGACTTGTCTTTTTAAACAAAGTTCCTGGGGGGTGACCATGGTCATTTCAGGGGTTGCAGTTTGGGCCTCCCTCTCAGGACCCCCTCGCTGTTTTGCCCGACATGTCATTCCCCCCCCCATGGGTTAACCCCGGTTGTAATTAATTTTATTGTTCTGAGTTACTCAGGAGGTTACCTCAACCCTCTACCCTGAGCTTAAGCTTTCAGAATTCTTGCATTTTTTTTTTCCTACATTTATTTGCTTGCCTTTGTAACGCTACGTCCCTTGTTTGCAAAGGTAACCCCCCCCCCCCTTTCCCCCCGAAGTAAATCTTGGGCAAAATGCTTTCTCCTCTCTCCTCTACTTGGGTGTCATTTTTAGTAGTTCTTTTTCCTTTGTTTTTTTGAGACCTTCGACCACCCCCTCGTTTAATATAGCTTTTTTTTTCATACTTCCAGAGTGGGCCATTCCCTTCCTTTGTATTTTGAACCCCCAGTTTCCAAACGTGCCATCCCACGGTTCGATGTATAGCGCTGGGTTCCAAACAACCCACAATGTTGGGCCGTGGGAGATCTTGGGTGGGCGTGGGTTGAAATACTTCCACCAAACATGGAATAACCGTTTCCCCTAGAGCTTTTTGTTTTAATCAGGTTCCCCTTGGCTTTCGTAACACACTTGTCTCTTTCAAACCCTCTTTTTTTTCCCCAGAAAACCTTCTGTCCTCTTACTTCCTGTTTTTTCTTCATATCTATGGTACCACATTTTGCATAGACTGACCTGGACAATTCTGGGATCTCTCTCTTTTTCCTTTTTTTCTTCGACTTCCCCCCCCTCCCCCCCTTTCCTAAGTATGGTCACTGTTAAATTTTTCCTCCTGTCCTATTGAACTGTTTTACCTCCCCGCCTCAATCCCTTTTTTCCCTGAAAATTTCTTTACACACTTTTCCCCCGCGCCTTACCATTGTCTTAGAATCGCTTATTTCACCCCCCCATACCAGAAATTACAGATCTCAACGTTTCATTAGGTCTGGATTTTCAACACATGTATTCCCTTCCCCCCCCACTTCCGTCTGAGTTGTGTTGAACCCTTTCTCATCTTTCCCCGTTTTCCTTAAGTGGGATCCCCACCTTTGACTTTCAGCACCTTTGTTCTTTAGTGCGGAATCCCCTCTCCGGAAGGTTCTCTTTCCCCCCTTCATACTCCAACCTTTTCACCCCGTCGGACGATTCCCTTTGCTCAACGCATTCCACTTTTTCATGATTTTGACTTTTCCCTTTTCTCCGCCACAAAACTCATCTGCCCTTTTCCTTAAGGCATCAAAACGGGGTGTTATTGCTTCCCGTTTTTTGCCCCTTGACCCCGCTTTCTGTTGTACATCGTGGTCCTTTTTTCTCTATGAGTAACTACTCCATTTTACCCCCCCTCAGGGCTGACCCCTTATTATCATGTCAGGGCAGGCCCCTTTCTTGTTTCCCCTGATAACATCGGACCCGGCCTCACAGAACTGAATTACCCCACCCACACACCAACCCACTCCTTGGTTCTTTGAGTCGGTAAAGGTATCTCTTGTTGGCCCCTTTTTCTGATCAACAGCAGTGTCTTTTACCCCGCAATTCAAGCCGACTCCCCATTGCTTGGCCGGCAGTTCCCAGAAACCCCCATTTCTTCCCCCACTTGTCGCGGCCATTCCCTATACCCACATGATGCACCCTTTTAATCCTTCCTGTGCTGACGATTTTTCCTGAGTTTCTCTTTCCATTGTTTTTACGGTCCACCCTTCCCCCCCCCTTCTGGCGGAGGCACCCTTTTTTTTTTTCCTTCAACCATTAACCACCCCCCCCGGTTGGCGCCCTTTCCCCTGCTACGTAGCCAGCACCCCACCCACCCCTTCCCCCCCATTTGGAGTCTGGCCCAATGCACTTGCAACCTCACCATAATTGCCCTACTTTCCCCCCCACAGATCCACCATCTTCTTAACTCACAAGCCCATTTTTCTTTTCGCCCCGATTTGTTCCCCAGTAGGGAGGGAGACTTCTTTCTGTTTTTTCTGTACCAAGGGGGACCCCCTCCCCCCCCCTGCTTTTCTCCACCGTTGGTGTGTTTGGGGGGTGCTTGTGAATTTGAACCTGCCCCCCACCCCCCCAAACCATCCCCTGCCATCCCCGACAATCTTTTCCCACCCCTCTTTTTGAGTTTCCCCTTTCTCAGATTTACCAAAAGTCCCGGTCGTGGCGAAAATCTGTCTACCCCCCTTCTTTGCCCCAAGAGTTCCTCTTTTTCCCCCCCGCTTTTCGCCAATCCACGTCCCACTGACTCGCTTGCCCTGGATCGCCCCTTTTTCATAATGAAACCACTTCTAACTTCTTTCCGTAACTAGATCCCCTTCTCTACCCCCCCCCCATGGATCTACCCCCTTTTCTTTTTGTCACCACAACCCCCATAAATTCGCGCCTTGGCCCCAACTCCCGTACATTTTTCCCCCCCCTTTTCCTATAGGCAGGTGATGGAAGTACCCCCCAACCCTTTCAACTCTGCTTTCCCCAACCTTCCCCTATGACCAAGTTCCCCCTCAAGCTTCCCCCCAATGACCCCGTTCCCACAAGACTCTCGCTTACCACCGCGATCCACTTGTTATTTGCTCCATCGACACACAGGTCGTCCTTGTCACCAAATTTCTGATATTCTCCCTTTGCACATGACGTCCCCCTTTCCCCCCTTTCCCCCCCCTGTTTTTTTCCTAGGTTCTTAGAGGAGTTTTCTTAATGCCCAAGTCCCCCCCTTGAAGGTGCTCCCCATGCGCAACATTCTCCCCGGCGAGTTGGTTGCGTACCCCCCCCCCCCTTTCTTTTTTTTTCCTTTCCCTCAGGTTGTTACGCCTTTTTTTTCGATTTCGCCCCAGGCCAAGAAGATGTCTCACCTTTGCCCGGGACCCTTTTGTACCCGATTTGAACATATTCAAAACGCTCCTTCCAGCCAATGGATTCCTTGCCCAAACACCTCCTGTTTTTCTTCCGATGCTTTTTGAGAGCATTCCCTTTCATTTTGTTTAGTACAGTGATATGGGATACCCCTTATAAGGTTTTTTAGATTTTGTGTGACCCCCCGCAAAGTAGGGCTTATGTTTTTCCCCCCCCCCCACCGCACTTTTATTTTCTTATTATGAACACGGAGAACATTTTGTGGAGCCCAATCAAGGAGACCCAGTTCCCCCCCCCCCCTCCCCCCCCCCTTCACCACGAAAGCAAAGTACCCAACAAAGGAACACCTACTCCCTTTTCTTCCTCCTCTACATCCGCTAACCTGGGTAGCCCCTTTTCTCCAAGACTCCAGGCCTGCGACAATGCTTTTTCTTTATGGTCTCCCCCGGTAGAGGTTTTGTCCCTGATGAACCCCAACATCGGTCCACCCCCTTTCCTTAGTCTATACACGGATTTTTCCCCAAATTCTCACGACCCTGTGATCGAAGCAGTTATAACCCGTGGGTTTTCCATGAGGAGGCACCCCCACCAACACTGTCACAGGTGTCCAATCTGAACCAAACCTTTTTTAATGTCTATTTTTTTTTTTTTCCTTTACTTTTGCTTTTTTCCCCCCCCCCCTAAGCCTGTTTTTCTAGTTTTTTTCTGTGCTGGTTTGAGGCTATTCCCCGTCCTCCTTTTGGAATTTCCAGCGGATTTTTCTTTCCCTTTTTTTCTACAAAGTACCCTACATTGTCCCTGCCTTGATACCCCCTGGGCTCGATGCCAGTCTGCCAAAAAGCCTTCTCCAATTCCCGACGTCCAGTTTTCGGCTGCTAACCTGTGTTATCCCGTACTCATCGTTAGGACTTTTTTTGTACCTCCCCCTTGCTTTTTTTTGAGTTCTCCTTTGGAACCAACAAATATTGGGAGTGTATTCATTAGAAGCGGCACTCCCTACCTGCTCATCTTTCTCATTTCTGTTTGTTGAAACAATAAGATCTCTTTTTCCTCCCCCCCCCCTCTTTTTTTTTTTTGTTGTTGTTGCTTGAGACTTGGCAACAAAACCCCCCTTCCACCATTTTTTTGCCAATGATGAAAGCGATTAGGCATTCCGATTTTTAGTGTTCCGCTATTAGACCCCCCCGCACTTTTTCTTTTTTTCTTTTGTTCCCTTGGTCTCCCCTGTCCCCTCTTCCTTTGCCCCCTCTGAGCTACTAGTTTAGGACCCTTCTTTAGGCGTGACTCTCCCCACTGTTCGTATGTGGGACCGGTCCCCCCCTATTTTTTTGTCTCTTTTGGAAGCGTATGTAGCTTCCTTTCCACCGAACCTCGCTTGCTAGAGAATTACTCTGGACCCACCTGGGTTATATATTGTCCGTAACTCCTCAGCTGCAGTACTCGACATGCTCTTTTTGATTGTTGTTGTCAGTCCCTCGGTTTTTCCTTCTTTTTCCATTTTACCCTGTCTGTTTGGTGCCTAATTTTTTGAGGAACCTCCTCTTCCCTTCTCGATTTTCCCCGTCCCCCTCTTGGCTATTGTTTGTCACCCACTATAAGAGAAACATTTTGACCCCTTTTTTAGTTTTTTTCCCCCAGACCTAATCTCCTCCTGTTGTGGTCCCAGTATAAATGAGCCCTTGCATGGGCCTCATGGGCAGCTTTCCCCTTTTAAGGTCCGGATTGGTTCTTCCCGAGAAAAAATTTGCGTTTGGTGAGAGTTGTTCACTTTGATTCTCTCATGTATTCATATTGGTTGGCAACTTCCCCCCTTTCCCTTGGTTAAAGTTCCCCAACGTACTCCCCCAGCCCGCCCCCCCCCGACCCCCGTAAATTTTTCTCAGGTGCGAAACCTGTTGGAACAAACAGGCTGACGGACGGCTGCGCTGTCAGTCCCCAGGTTGCTTCCATAGATTTCGATTTTAGGGAACTAAAAAGGGTGAGAGCCCTATGAAAAAACCCCAAGGAAGGCGGATACTGGGTTCTCTCTCCTCACTCACTTGGGAGAGGCCACTGTTAGTGTCCGTTGGTGGGAAATAAATCCTTCTTGATAAGGGATATTCTCCCCCCCACTTTGTGCCCCTCTTTACATCCTTTCGGGGGTAGATTCTTGGCCCTTTTCTCTCCAATATTTTTCCACAATTTGTTTGCTTCTAACTTTTCGCCCCCCCACGTTGTCGATTCCCCCAACCCCACAAATCCCCGCCGGCAGATCTTTTGCTTTCTCTCTCATTTTGCTAACGTGACAATTTTCCTCCAGGCGTGAATGTCCCCAGTTTTCTCTCAATGGAAACCCATTTTTGAAATTTCCAAGGTACGTCGATCATTCCTGAATATCGAGGTCGATTTTTGGGGGTAGATCTCCACCTTCTTGATGGGCGGAGTATTTTTTCCTGTGCCCTGACACCTTCCTCCACAAGTGGTGCTTTTTTACTGTTGCCTAACGCCTCTTTTCATGTAATTTTTGAGTCCACCGCCGTTTCATAGGGAGTTTTTTTTTTTTGGTTTTTTTTTTTTTTTTTTTTTTTTTGGACTTTACCTTACAAGCGCTTTTTCACTTTCAAGTATTACAACCCCACCCATTTCTGATCTTTTTTCCCCCCTTGGTTTTATGTTTTATTGACGCGGCTTCCCCCCCCTTTCCTCCCCTAAAATTTTCGTGGTTTCATACCAAGTTTTTTGCTCATTCCATGGCCTGGACCGATTCTGATCTCTCAGCCAGGTTGGGTTTTTGCCGTAATTTTTTTGGAGTTTTCCTTTTCTTGTAAGCCTGACCCCCCTGCCTTTGAGTTCATTTTGTCCTGGAGACAAGACGGTTAATTAATTACTTTTTCTTGTTTCTTTTCTTCCCAAGCCCAGGGGAGGGCCCTCCCTTCCCCAACCTCAAATCGCCGAATGCTCCGCCCACTCACTCTTGTGTTGTACTGTCGATGGTCTTTTTTTCTTGGCCCTTTTTTCTCCCACTCCCATCCCCGTTTCTCCCCGGACGTGTATTTCGTTTCAGTTCATGGTAAGAGGACAACTGTCCGCAATTTTCACCTCCTCCACCATTAGTGCTCAATTGAGTACTCAATAGTTTTCTTATGAAAGTAAGGCAAATTCCTGTGGTAGTGACTCACCCCTCTACCCCAATTGGGCGTGGTTTGGTGTCGCCTTTTTTACTTCCTTCCAGCATGGCGCAAAATCTCTTTTTTCTCATTCCTTGTTTGAACTCCGTGTTACTCTAACCCGTTGGATGTTGTATTTTTTTGTGATCCATTCCACCAGCCCGGTCAAGAATACCAGGCGCTGTATGAACTTCTGAGTTACTTCGTGTTCCCTCTCGATGGTTCCTGGTTTCCCGAGGGAAATGTTATGCCCTTGTATCCTTGAGGCATGCTCCCTCCTACCCTTCCTGGTTTTTCTTTTCTGTCATTGCGGATGTTTTAACCCTTTTCGTCCCTGGCCCATATTTTAAGCTCCTGACAGGCTTTTGTGGTTTTTATTTCTCATTTGGGTGAGTTGTTCCCCCTCTTGGAACCCCCCTTGAGGGTCCTTGTGCACTTCATTTTTTACATTTCCCCTTCATCAGCCTATTGGTCCCTTCTTCTTTTCTTCTCTCTTTTAATCCCACGATTAACACCTCCTTCTTTTCAACGACCGAGCGCATTTTCCCCTTTTCTGGATGACCAAAGCTAACTCCAGTTTGTTTTTTTTACCAGGTCACTGTAAGCAGTTTTTCTTTTTCCCCGTCTCGACACATGTCCCTTTTTTTACCCTCCGGTTGTTCTTTTAGTAGTTATAAGTGTCAAAACCCCCTTTTCGGTTTTGCAATTCCCCTTTTTTTGTTGGTTTGTCCCCTATCTTCCTTATAGCTTCGCCACTTCTTTTTAGTGATTTTCCCATTGCGGACCCATTCCTTTGGATTCCACTTTTTTCCCTACAACGGAGCTTTGGAGCATCTCTCCCCTGGTGCCTGTTAACCAACTTGCATTTGCAGAGAGTGCCTTGTGGTCCCGAATAAAAAAACCAAGGCCCTTCGGGTTCCAAGTGCTTAGTGGCCAGGGGGACGTTTCCCTCCGCTTGCCCACCAATATTCACCTCAAAACCCTTTTTTTTTTTTTTCCCCGCCCTTCCCATCTTGAGGTCGGGGGACGTCTTAAAGATTGCGTACCACCGTTGCATTCCGTGGTGACCCCCCTACTCCTTTCTATATAGAT
>Ga0179593_1564579_pt1 | contig 11047 bp, 8 predicted proteins | sample CZODoug2_1_08_16_FD_185931 | JGI IMG/M metagenome (GOLD analysis project Ga0179593, IMG submission 185931) | Vadose zone soil fungal communities from Angelo Coast Range Reserve, California, USA - CZODoug2_1_08_16fungal (PacBio error correction) | ecosystem: Environmental > Terrestrial > Soil >... | reverse complement strand
GCAGTCTCCAGCAAGACTTGTTGCTCTATCTCTTTCCCCGGGGTTACGACACCGTGCGAGAATGATCTTTCTTTCTTCCTTTCGAATTTCCCGAGACCTGCGAATCCTAGACGAAGTAAACGCCCATGGTTCTTTTGGCTCCGAAACGTACCGTAGTACATTCTCCCCTTACGTTCCCTTTTAGATCTTTCCTGAATCCGCGGGAATGGTTCAACTCAGAGACGAACCGGATCCTCCCATAGGTGACTCATTGTCGTAACTTATCTCAGTAACATGCTGACCCTCTTTCCTCCTCTGGCTTACTGCCTGACGGGCCCCACCTCGCGCCAACCATCGTTTTGCTCCCCTCTTTGTCTCAACGCCCCCTCATGCCCAAAGGTTTCCTCCCCGCTCGCCGCCGTTGGGTATTTTTGTTGTTGACCCCTCTCTTTATCGTCGTAGGCCTCTTTTCCCCCAGGGCGCCGCTTTAGATCCCTTCCTTCTACGGGGACCGTCAGGCCCGTCCCCGCTGCGCGCGCTTTCAAAGTTTTCTCTCCTTCGCTGCTCCTGGCATTTTTCTTGCGCCGGGATCTTTTTTTTATTTTGGCGGTCGTCCGACTGACAAACGGTTTCCCATTCTCCCCCGTCTCTTCCCCTGTGGGACGAAATCGCCTTCGGGGTTTTTTTTGTCGCAACCTCTTTTAACAGGGTTTCCCTGCCAAGGAAGCCGTCGGTTTCGATCAGCTTCTTCTCACTCGCCCCCCTTCTTTTCCCCAAGCCCCCAGTGCGGCCATTCGACAGACCCTTGGGAGATTAACTCCCACATCCCAATGACTGCCCCCCCCCCGCTCTTCGAGCTTCGCATCCTTAATCCGGAGCAAAATAATAGTCCTCTCCCAGCTATTTTTTCTACTTTACCGTTGGCCGCTTTTTCTCAGCACTTTTTTTCGTTCCCACCGGCGGCAGACCGTTTGACGTCTTGTATCCTTCTCTTCAGGTTTACCCCGAGTACCAACTCTTCAGCCCTCTCCTTGGTTTTAGCAGTTGTTTCTTCTCCAAAACCCCTCAAACATGACCCGGGTGTACCTCTTCAATTTTGGAAATGTCCCTTCCCCCCCTGTTTTTCACCAATGAAAAGAAAGCCCCAGAGCGATTTTTTCACCGTGCTTTCGATGATTTGTTCGGCTCCTGACCCACCTTCCTGAGCTCCCGCAAATTTAGGACGATGACAGCTCAACCTGCTTTCCCACTGATCTTCCCCCCCCTCTAAATTTTTTTTTCCCCCAAGAAATCTTGATCTCTGGACTCTACAAGAAGTTGTGGTCTTTTTTCGACCCCTTTGGTCGCCCGTCTTCCTTTTTTTTTGCGCCCCTTCCTTTTCTCACTAGCCGCTAATTAGAAGTAAGTTCTGTTAAGTGAGTTCCCTGTTTCCCTCTTATTACATCGCCTACTGATTTTCGCCTTTAAGAATCTTTTTTGCTTTCCCCCCAAAGTAGTCTTTCTGCATTTCTGGTGATGCCTCCTGTACAAAGGGAGCCTTCAACCACACCTGCTACGTCACCCCCCCAGGTGAAAAGAGTTCGTTCCCCACCGCTCAGCGTTCCCGGAGCCCACACCCTCCTATCTACCCCCTCCTTCCACTAGCCCTTTTGTCCTCCTCTTTCTCCTGTTGTGTTTATCTCGTCGATGGGTGGATTCAATTCCTTCTCTGTTTTTCGTCCACATGTGAATGAGATAGAGCGATGATTGCTGTCTTCTAAAACCTCTTTTTTTTCTTTGCCCCGATTTGACTATATTGCAGGATTGCGTAAGCCTGAACTCCTGTCCGCTGCCAGCCACCCCACTTTCCGCATGTTGTCCTCCCCCGCGCCGCAAGATGTCCCTACCGGCCCATAACGCTCTTTCTTTCTTCGATGGAACCTTCTTTTCGGAAATTTGGCACGGCGGGAGCGGAGATTTCTTCTTCAGCGTCCTTTTCCCCGGACCCCTGACCTTCCCATGAAGTTTCAAGTCCCCTCATGCGTTGTTTAAAGCGATCTAAGATCTCAATAATCGTTGCCTTTTCCCCCTCCCTGAACACTTCTCTTTCTTCCTTTTTTTCGCTCTCTTTTTTCCCCAGCAAGACCTTTCTGAATAAAGGCCAAAATTTCTTTTTCTCTCTTCTGTATCTCAAGGTATTTCCCCAGTGTTTTTTCTTGTTTGTGACTTCCCAAGACCCCCTCGATTATACCTGCCGAGCAGTCTTAATCCCACCTCGGCAATTGACTTTTTTCTGTTGCCCCAATTTGCGTTTTTAGACCATTTCCTCAACTCACTGGCTTTATGCCGGTACCCCTACCAAGTTTGTCAGTTTGGACTTTCTCCAACCCCCTCTTTTTCATTACAGCACGCGCGAACACCTAGATCCCTGTTACCTGCCCCCTTTTTTCTCAGTCGGATTGGCCTCCCCCTCCACCCCCGCTTATTCCGACCGACGTCTTTCAAACGGATCGACGCCGTTTTCTGACCTCGTTCCCCCTTTTTGACCCCCCCAAATCTTCCTCTCACCAGGCCTTTTTTAAAATCTGTAGGCTTCCTAGAATGATGACTTGGACGAGGCTTCCCCCCCTTCTTTGATCTCTTTCACTGAGCGTTTGTAGGTTTGTACCTTCCCCAGTGAGTGGTTCGGTTCATCCCCCCTTTTTTTGAAGAGATCCCCCCTCTTTTTTTTCTTTCTTCTCTCCTTCTTCTTTCTAGAATTATGCGCGGAATTTAAGCGGAATCAGGTGCGGCACATCCCCTTCTGACTCAATTCCCTCCGACCCCCCCCTTTAACTTCTGTCTTTCGCTCTAAGGTTTGTATACCGCCAGACCCCAAACACGTTCCCCCTTAAATTGGAGAGAGGTCGCATCTCTCCCCCTTTCCCCTTTTTTCGGCAAGTAGAGATCCTTTTTTCCCCCTTCCGGGCTCTTCTTCCTTAAGGTTTCCCCCGCGAAGCGAAGGAATGTCGAAATCTTTTCTTAGTTAAATAGAAGACTTTGGCGCGACTCTTCCTTCCCTCTTCTTCGAGTCCCAACCCCCACTCCGCCTGCCTGTTCATATCCCTTTTGCTAACCAGGGAGGCACCAGTTGGTTCCCCCCCTCTTGCTATTATCCATCTTTTTGTCCTTTTGGATGCCCCCCCCCCCGTAAGGCTGAATTGACGGGAAGGAGTGCCCCTATCATTGTGATTAGCGCCTTCTTCTTCTTCTCCTCTTTTTTTCCGTTCCCTCCCCCGAGATTTTTCTCAAAGGGTCTGCTATATGAAGCAAACCAAGAGGGATTGAACAATTTCTCTTCTTTTTTCCCTTTAGTTACGCTTTTCCGTACTGGCTGATCTTTTCCCCTTTTCATGCCCCTAGTGAAGGTTTGATAAAAGCTTTCTCTGTATGGGCCTCTTACCCTTTTTCCCATGGAGCAGATTTTTTGCACCCTTCTCTCCCTGTCTTTCACGTTCTCTTGCAAGGACGTCCCTCAATTGAGTTTAGGAATGGAATCTTCTTTTTACTACTAATACCCCTTTTTTTGTTGTTTTGTTCTCTCACTCCCCCCCTTACGACGGAAACTCCCCATTCTTGATTTTTTTTTTCGTCGGTTCTCCTTCCCGTGCGTCCCTGATCGCCGGTACGTCCTCTTCCGGCCCGGACAACGGAATGTCCTTTGCCCCCCACAGTTCCTTTAAGCCCCCCCTTTTCCCTTGGCTTTTTTTTTTTTTTTCCCGAGCTGTTCAGCGTACGCGAAGACCCGACGCACTTTTTCAGCACGATATTCCATTTTATGATCTTTTTTTTAATGAGTTATCTTCCCCCCTCTCAGCACGCCCTTCGACTTATCACTGTAGGACGAGAAGTTCGAGGATCGCTTCTTCCCCTGTCATAACATAGACCCTTCTGTTTCCTTCCTGCCTAACCTTTCTTTGTGCTCACACCCCCCCCCCCCCCCCCACCATCCTCTCCAACCGAGGTGATGAACGTTAATCCACCAGTCCCCTTCCATTGCCCCCCCTTCATCAAACTTCGCCGGTCCCCAGCCGGTTTTTGATTGGTGGTTGTTTTGTAACGATCGGAGGATTCTTGACTTCAACCTAGGGTCTTAGCCCTTCCTTCCTCTTTTTTTATTTTCTCTTTACAACCCGTCCGGAGGACCTAGCGAAGAGATATGTCACCATCCTTCTATCTTTGAGCAGGTAACTGTTCACTTCTTCCTATGTCTCCCCTCTCTGACCCTTCCAAGGGTTTCTTCTTCTTCCCGGTCGGAATAACCCCTGGCTTCCTGCTATAGTCTCTCCCTCCAAGATGCAAGTTTTTTTTCTCCTCGAAGACTCCCCGGTCCTCCAACGGATGCGGGCAATGCAGCTCAGATCTAAGTCCCTCTTTTTACTCCCCCCAAATCTAGACCCCCTGATTCTCTTTTCGGCTCCCCCGACACGGTGGGAATAGTACACTCCAAAAGTCAAGGACTTTCCCGACCCCCCCCAGTCCCCATGCCCCAGGATTCTTATGATCCCCCTTCTAGGACCCTAATGAGGATTTTGTCCAGCAGAAAGCGTTTTCTTTTTCATGACGTTCTAGGACCTCTGGGGGCCCTCTCCCCCCTATGTTTCCCCATCCCACCTTAGTATGCTTAATAGCTCTTCCCCGTTCCTGGATACATCGAGAAACCTCACCCGCATAGGCTTTCTTCCCTGTGAGTCTCTTGCTTGTCTCCACTATGAATCTGATCCCCACCATGTACCCTAAAGTCCTTTTTGTTTCTTCCCGTTATTTTTAGGATCTGTCGAAGAACCCGGCACTTCAAAATCTGGCTTTGGGCAACAACATTCAAAGAAATCACGTCCCTGTACCTTTTTTCCCTGCCCGGAGGGATCTCTTTTTTTTTGGTTCACTCCTCCAGACCCTGAAGAATTGGCTTCCCCGGCTGATCCTGACCTGAAGAGACCTGATTCCTTCACTTCTTTTTCCCCACCCCTCCCTTCCATGCTTCCCTTGGACACGAGGACTGGATGTCTGTTGCTCTCCTTACACGCAGGTGAGGGGCTTTCTTAAAGCCCCTTTGCGTTCTTTTTGTTCTTCCTAAGTCCTGAAGGACCACTCGCGCCTGCTAGACGGAAAGGTTCTGTTCCTTTGTTTTCTTCCCCAGTACTCCTTCCTCCTTTCGGTTCCGACCGTTCGGGAAGACATTGAAGCGGAGTGTCCCACCCTTGCTGTTGCCTCTTCTATTGGTCAATTTTCAGCAGGACCAGGTCGTGCAGGCACCACATCACCCGTCCAATAGAGGTCACTTTCTACTCTTTTTTCTCACAGGACAGAGAGTTATCCCCCATCCTCTTCCCCAAAAATGTTCCATGGTGTTCCAACTGCACGAGTGCACCCAAACATGCTCTCCTTCCTCCTCCCTTTTTTTTTCTTCGCTCTCCTTGTTCCATAGTTCTGACCCACCCAAGGAAACATTTTTTAGAGAGGATTTTGGAGGCCATGATGGCTGGCCCCTTTCTCCGCATCTTTCCTTCATTGAATTCCCGGATGTCGGTAAGCCCTGAATCTGGGTCCTCTTTCTTTCACCATACCTTATCCGATTCCCTTTCCGTCCAGCGGCTCCCGATGTCTTTCCGACGGCATAGTCAGCAAGTTAGTCTGTCGAACTCTTTGTAAACCCTTAACCTTCCAGCATCAACTTTCCGGATCTTTATAGTGAGTAGGTCACTTCCTAGGGGGACGGGCCCTAACGGGCACCCCCCACTTTCCTTATAATTTACTCGCCCAAGCTCCACTCCCTGCTTGTGAATTGGGGTATCCAGAAGATTAAGAAAATATCCTTTCTGACCCCTCCCCTTTCTTTTCGACCGTGTAGTTTGAAACGTGTATAATTTTCACCTCACACCTCCCGTGCTTTCCCTCCCCCCTCCTCCCTTAGCAGTGGTCTGGCGACGTTGGGTGTCCCCCGCTTACATGCGCTACATCCCTTAGTAAGCTGTTTCACCGCTGGGGGCTTTTTTTTTCCCCAACACCCAACCAGATTGCGGACCGTGTCTTGCGCATTTCCCCACCCTCTTCGGTCAGCCCAAAGCCCCTCCTTTTTTTTCGGTTTTGGATGGTTCCGCCCAATTTCCCCCCACCTCCCCTTGTGCTGAGGACCAGGCGACGACCCGAGACCCATAGGACGGGTATCTTGTACTTCCCTCTCCCACAGAAACCTTCAGCTCCGATCAAGATCGGCAGCCTAATTGTTTTACTAGGCCCTGTTCTTCCCAGGAGGCCGAGAACGTAATAGAACTGTATGAATGGTTTTACCTGACCTTCTCTTGTCAGGATTAAGGCGGTGGCTTTTTTCTCCCTAAATTGGCAATTAGACGTGGGAGGGGTTTCCCCCCAGTAAGTGTCTTTTTTGCATCATTCCACCCTTTTTTTGTTCGAATTGTTCCCCCGCCCTCTCATACAATATACTTCTTTTTCTCTTGTTTCCTGTGCGGAGCCGTTCATTTCGAATTAGGAGTGAGAGAAGTGCCCTCAGTTATAAATTTCTTCCAGCCCGCTTCATCCACCCCCAGTTCACTACTGCCTAGCGAGGAATGAGGCACCCGTTGTAGTTTCGTACCCCCTTAGCAAAAAAATTCCCCCCCCTTGCGGAGACTCTCCCCTTTTACCTTCCCTCAAGTCTTTTTTTTCCCCGGTTCCTCTCTCTATCCTCGGTCAGAAGGCCGGTCCATTAGAGTGTAAATTTTCCTGTACGTTCCCCAGGGCCACCTCCTTCTTCTTTAGACCAGTTTATTTCATCATTTCGACGATAGTTTTAAAACAACACCCACCAGGCCTTCTACGCTTTTTCCAGGCGTACGGTTTGGAAGGCGTTCATTTGGCTCTCTTAAGCCCTTTTTTTGGCCTCGTTGTTTGTTCTTACCCAAAGGAAGGGAACCTCTTATATGTTTTTCAGCATTTTTTCCGGCCCGTTCGCCCCATACTTTTTTTCTCTTACACTTTCCCCATATGGGACACGGGTTCCTCCCTTCTATTTACCCATTCGCTGACTTTTGACTATCCCCCTTGACTGCGATGCTTAGCGTTAAGTAAGGACGATGGTTTGAAGCCAATGATGCCTGGTTTGTAGGGAGGTATCCCATTGCTTTGCGCTTCCTCTCCGGTCCCCCCCGTCATGGCCGGTAATTCTCAGAAATAGGTTCCTCAGCGGATAGAAACGGGGCAAGACAAGTCTGGCCCCCCCTCATAACTTTTTAGTTCCAAGGAGGGAATTTCTTTATCTCTTTTTCGTTTTTTTGTTTCTCTATATTGCCCCTCCGGAAAGCCAGATTGGATTATCTCGTAGGGACAGAAGGCGCGATTGTTGGGGTTCCCCCCGGGGGGGCCCGTTTTTTGGTTCTTTTGTTCCTCAGTTCCTTCTTACCACCGTTCGACTGTCGGACCCGCTCTCGACCCCTCCTGGGCATGGCTTCCTATCCCCTTTTACCTCTCCTTCCTTCTCTCTGAATCCCTGTTTCAGCACATACATGATGAAATGCCCGGGGGCATGGGTTCGATACGAGCTTCGAAATCGTATCGGATTGACTTTGTTTTCCCCGGAATTCTTAATCCTACGGATAGTTCGTCCTGCCCTTGGTCCCGTCCTTGCTCCTCCCAAAGCGCGCCCCCTAGTTTTTTTTCATCAAACCTCCCGCCCCCCCCCAGTGCTGGAATTCGCCAAATCTCCCACAGCGCCGGTGGTCTTGTGGTTTTTTTCACGACCTCTCTCATTTCCAGCCCCTCACCTTCTGCGCCTTTCTCACGGACAGACTCTTGACATTCCGGCCCTGCTGCTGACGTAGACGCTCTTCAAACGGATCTTCGTCTCATTTCCTAGGCGTTCTCTCTCCGGGAAATAAAGGTTTTTTGGATTTCTTAGGCCGACTACCCCCTTTGCTTTCAGTTTCTCTAAGAGCGCAATCTGTCCAGACTTTTTGTGTTTTTCCTCCCGATTTTCCTCCCGGATGCTCCAGGAGCGAGGGCCTGTTCAGTGTAGAGACCCATTGCAACAACACTTCAAAAAGACTTTTTCCCCCTGTCGTTTTTTCGGACTGGGACGTCCCGTTCCAACCCACTTGACTGACCCGACAAACCTAGTTGCTTGGTATCATGCTGCCCCGCCATCCGGACCATTCCGTCTTTTACCTCTTTTCTCCAGGACGTTACGGAAGCTGGTGTGCAGGAACCTCTTGGTGGAACAAAGGCGGCGATCGTGACGTTCGTGAGTTTCTTCTTTTTTATCCCTCCTCCCTAAAAAATAACGCCGCGGCCCTCTCTTTCGTTGTGGTAATAGAATGCTTGTTTTCTTCCCCATCCTCCCCCCCCAACCATGCCGGCTGGGCTTGTAGGCTTCTAATCTGAACAGTAGTTGATGGATGCGCAAGTCTTTTTCCTCCCAACCTTTTAAAAACTTCACATCCAAACCAGCGTTACCCAGGATTGTTTTTACTGTTTGATCCTCTTTATGGGGTGGTCACAGCTCCCTAACCACTTTTATGCGCCTGGATCCAGCCAAAATTTGCCTTTCCCCCACTCTGCTTTACAAATCCTTACGGTCGTATGTGCTTTTCCGCCAACCTTTTCTTTTTCTGGATATTTTTTGATCGCTTTACACTCAGTGAGTGCGTTCACATCATTGGAGCCGGGCAGTTCTTTTTTCACCGGGATTTTCGCATCTGACTCCTCTGAACGATGACTCGCCGTCTTGAGCGGTCTTTTTCTGTTTCCCATTCGATAAAAGAAGTCCTTGGCTAGTTTAATCAAGCTAGGAGGGAGGAACTTAGGCTGCGGAGTTTTTTGCTGCCAGCGTAATTGGACAACCTTCGTCAATAGTCATGGAGCTGCGGGTCCAAGAAGCAGTTCTCCTCCCACCCTCTGTTGACCCCACGCATCCCCACCCCCCAACTTCCTCTTTTCCTACTATTTTTTGTTGAAATTTGTTCATTCCATTGCTTCTTTGCGGATTACCCACTTTTTTTTTTTTTCCCCGGAGATTGTTGGATGTCAACTGCTGATGTCAGTCTTCCGCTCCTTACTTTTTAAGTGACGCTTTGCTGATTTCGCCGCGGGGTCCCAGCCACCCATTTTTTCCCAGCCCCTTAAATGTTGTTCCCAGAGGCGATGTCTCCGACGAACTCCCCTTAGTAGATTTCCGTTGCCTACTCCTGCCACAGGGATCCCTTTTCTAAATGGTCTATCGGGCTAGTAGGCTCCTTCCGTATTCCCCTACAAGCTCCCCCCCCAACTATACCAATCTCGTTCCGCGCACCCTCCCCCTGCGTTCAAGCTATCCGAAGACACTAGCGTCTATTTCTCCTCTCGGTAGTTTGCAGAGACACTTATGGCAGGTCATTCCTGTGTCCAAGTTCGCAGTGGTCTGAGGTTCCCTCACGAACAGCGATCTCCCTCGATCTCCATCGGATTTCCACGATTTTTTTTTTTGCTGGGCAAGTGTTTCCCTATTTATTTCCAGGGTCTTGCGCCTTTCCCTAACTTAACTTGCTCGCTCCCTTTTGGACAGGGTGGGTGAAAGAAGCACCGGTTTCTATTACCAGCTCCTCCAGTACCGCGGAGTGACCCCCCCTTAGAGGTCCTGTTCCACCCGACATTGCCAGCCGATGTCAAAACGGGATCGATGCCGTTGTTTTTACGCAGGGCTCCCAACTAGAAATCCCCCCACACCTTGTATTCCCTAGACGAGGATGTGTCTTGTGACTTCCCTTGGGTGCGCGGAGCCCTCTTTTTGCCCTCCTTTTGGGCTTTCAGCTTCTCTTTGGGATTACTTCTACCACCGGCTGTCTGTGTGACTGTCTCGAGCTAGGGAGTTTTTTCGGGACGGCGCCGAGAATTAGATCTGATGGCCGAGGACTACTGTTTGACCAGCTTTTCAGACCTGCTTTCACGCACCACCTTGTCCTTAAGATGCTCTGGTATTCGAGGGCAGGAATTCAAACGTGTTCTCTTCCCCTCTCAACCCTTTTCCAATTTCCGAGAGAGGAGAATATCTTAGTTAAGGCGACGAAAGCTGAGTAAGTTCTCCAGGCTCCTGAGGTTCCCTGCCCGTGACGGTCCGTTCCGTCGAAATCTTCGTCCGTCTTGATTGGTAGTGACCGCTGTAATTTCCCTCGTTATAGTTCCCCCCCAACCCAGGGGCGCGCGGGATCGTTGGCGAGCCCCGTTGCGGGCAAGTTGGAAGTCTTTAGAAAACGATGGGTTCTGCCCTCCCGGGGCGCTTTGGAGCCCTTCCCTCCCCCTCAATTGCAAATATTTTGTTTTTTTTGTTTGTTGTGGTTGACCTGATAACGTGTCCTGGTATTCCGAATTATTCCCATCTTCCCCCTTTCTCCAAGTTCCAGATCGACCTCAGGAGTCTCGGCATGTCTGCACAAAGCGCGGGATGCCTTCCTCATGTGATCTGCTGAACTCAGCTTTTCCGTATTCCCCTCTTTTCTCAGCCCTGGACACCATGGTTTTCTTTTTCTACAATGATTGTCTCTGGGACCAACCGGTTTCCTTTAAGCGACTCCCTTTTGACCGCGGCTCTCCTACGGGCGTGGCCCGAAGAGGACTTAAGATCCCCCCTCTGGCGTTCCGGAGGAAGGGAACTTTTTCTGTTCTCTATGCACTTTCCCTTTCAGTCCAGATTTCCGGTCTCAAGAGTCGGGACCTCTTTTTTTTTCTAAGGTATCGCGAGGATCCCCGACGTTTTCCTTTGCTTCTCCTGCCCGGTCCTTTCCCGACTCACTCCTCCCTCAGGTATACTCCTTCACAGACATGTGCAGCATTGGAGTTTGGCCATCGTCCTTATCCTTCCTAGTTCAGAACTCTTTTTATGATGACTCTGGGCATGATTTCTTCCTCCCCGACTCGACGCAGAGTTTCGAATCCAGGACTTGTACGGTGACTAAGAGAGTACCTCTCCTTCCATTTGCCCTCACGTCCCCTGGCACATTCTCGTCCCGGGCCCCCTCAAAGCGAGCACAACCGAGGTGATTCTATAATCCCCTTTTGTCGGAAGCCTTCCTTGTTTCACTTT
>Ga0179593_1523425_pt1 | contig 11047 bp, 13 predicted proteins | sample CZODoug2_1_08_16_FD_185931 | JGI IMG/M metagenome (GOLD analysis project Ga0179593, IMG submission 185931) | Vadose zone soil fungal communities from Angelo Coast Range Reserve, California, USA - CZODoug2_1_08_16fungal (PacBio error correction) | ecosystem: Environmental > Terrestrial > Soil >... | reverse complement strand
GGTCCTTCGTAAACGGTTCTCCCCCCTGGCCTTCCCTCGTGTGTCGTGGGAATTCCGCTTGGTAGTGAATGTCATTTCCTTCCCCTCTCCGATGGAACTGGAGCATCCTGTTGTGCCCCCTGTTCTACCCCCTTTTTTTTGCAATCCGGTCAGCGTAGATCCGTGGCCAGAAGGTAACAAGGGCCTTTGGAGGACAGCTAGCTTTGTGTTTTGGATAGGATCTTTGGGTCCTTAAGTTCTATCCCCTTTACTGGACTTTTGCTCTTTTCGCTCTCGTCGCGGCTCGGGGTTTCCCACATTCCTTTACCTGTTCCCCCCCCCCAACCTCGTGGAGGGTGCATCCCCCCCCCCCCCCGCCCCCCCCATTTTACCCCTTCCATCAATAAGGGACAGCTGGGCCGCCGGCGGATGCGGTAGGAAAGTTTGCTGGCCCCTTACTCCCGGTCTTGGGGAGAAGTCTTTATGTTTCTTTTGAGTAACGGCGGCTTCCACAACGTGCGGAGTATCGTAACGGGGCCCGGCAAGGGGTCGTCTGGTGTTTTTGTGATTCTTCCTTTTTGCCACGGGTGGAAGGATGTTCTCTGATCACGGCCCTCAACAGCCCTCGTTCCAGGTGTTTCGAGCGCGGTTTTTGTTTTTTTTTTTCCCCAATTTCAGTGGCCTTACCCTTTCCTCTGCGGTGAGGGATTCTCTAGTGATGAGTTGGCAAACTTGCCTTCCCCCTTAATACAAAAGCGTCCCTTTCCCTGCCCCCATGATGACTATCAGTCCGTTTCATTTGGGTGCCAGAAAGTTCCTGGAAGGTGTTCCCCCCTTGGTTTCTTTTTTTTCCTTTTTCATTATGTCCAAGTTATCTTTTTTCTATACTTGCCGCCTCTTGTACATGTGAAGTCGGCTCATTAGATTTTCGCGATTCCGACGCACCACCTTGAGACACACCCCCCTCTCACGGCCTTTCCGACGCGAGAAGAGTGTTCCCCGCCTCGTATTTGTAACTCTTGCCCCGGGGCTTTCCCCCTTGGTGGTAGCCCCTGACTTTCCCTTCACCCCCTCTGTAACCCCGGTTGTTGGCAGCACGCTCGATCCGCGTTGGAAAAACATCCCCCCCGGTCTTCTGGTCAAAGGGATGGGATTTGGCCCCCCCCACCTTCTTTTATGATGTGGGGAGCATAGCGGGTTAGACCATCTTTCCATCTCTTCCGAAGGCCCAATGGATCAGACCCCTTACTCCTTCCGTTCCCCCCTCTTCTTAGGTTGTATCTTTTTAGGGCTCGCCTTCGCCCTTTTCCCTAGTTCAGGACTCGTTTCCTTGGCGGTCGGTCTCTTTTTTCTTGTCCTTTTCCCGCTCTGGGGTGAAAAGGGGTTCCTGGCCTCCCCTACCTTTTGACCGGTGTTACTTGAGACTCATGGACATGGTCTACAAAAGGTACTTTCTCCCTTTCCTCTTTCCTTTGAACCCCCGAGAGACGATCCTTCCCCCTTGTAATCCTCCAGTCTCCTTGACGGGGATTCCCTCGTGCGCGAATTGGGGTGGCTGTCTTTGGATCCCCTTTTCCATGGGAACGACCCCAGCCCCCCCCCTTTCTTATTTTTTCTCCCCTCCCTTTCCTTTTTGTTGTTTTTTTTATCGAGGATCCTGTTGAGTGGAAGCCTGGTGTACGCTTTTCTCCCTCCCAACACCACACTGCGCCGCCGGACGGGAAGAACATGTTTTTTTGAATTCGCCTTTTCTCTTGACCTCCTTTATTCTCTGTTTAGCTTCCCTCCCCCCGTTTATCCCCCCCTTTCGGACGTAATTTTGATCAGTATTGTCCTCCTCGGAGAACCCAGTTTTTTCCATTCCTTTTTTACCCTTGGCCAGCCACTTCCCCCCGTGGCTGTCAGGGGGACACGTCTACTTGAAAAGTAAGAAGGCTTTCTAACTTATGTCCATTTTGAGTCCTTCTTTTCAAGCTGACACGGGAATCCCCCCTATACCCCCAACCATCCTCGTCGTTTTTCCCCTTCTTTTCCAGTCTTAATTGGTCTTGGTAGTCGGAGTCTCCCTTTGCCTTTTCCCGATAGAGACCTTTCTTTTTTGTCTTGCCCGCTCCTTTTTTTTCCCCCCGCTTGGTGTTCCCTCCGGTGGTTTCCCAAAAAGGAGCCCCCCGTTTTTTTATCTTGTTTCAGGCCCCCCGGGACCGGAGAGGGTCCACTCTTTTACGGTTTTTTAAGTCCCGGGTTAGGACCCCGTCCCGACCTTTTGTAAACACTTTTGATCCACCTTTTGTTTCCTAGCGTCCGCGGCGCGGTTAAACGAAGTTTTTTTCGTTTCTGATCTGTTAACTGGTATCAGTCATTGACCTCTCGAGGATCCGCGGATTCAGACCTTTTGACCCTTCTTACCCTTTTCGATGACAATCTTTTTCCCCCTACCGTGCTTTCCTATCTCTTTTCCCCCTGTCAGCTTTTTTGCAACTTCAGGAGACGGTTCTCTCGGACCTTTTTTCCGAGAAAGTAATTCTTTTTATTTCGTACGTAGAGGTTTTTAGTTTTCCATTTCCAGAGAGGCGCATTGGACTTGAGAGATTTGGACCCAGACGCTTTTTTTACTTTTGGGAATCACATATTTCCTACCCTGAAAGCAGGCGCGTACTTCCTAACGATTCGTCCACCAGCATTGCCCGCCTTCCCCTCAAAACATATTTTTCCTTCGCCCTCGTCCCCCGTTCACAAAGAGACATCCGGGGCCACCCGTCGCCCTCGCCCTAACCTGCGCCACCATCACTCCCCGTTGGGGTCGTTTTTTCCTTTTTCACCCGTACTTTATCTTTCCTTTTTGATCCCGAAGTGGACAATTTCCCCCCCCCCCCCCTCCTTTAAAAAAACGTTTTCCTCACCACGCCCGACAGTTGATTCTTTTTTTGCCCCGCGCCGTTCCCCCCCCCCCTTTTTCCGTGGGCGGATTTTTGGTCTTTTTTTGCGGACTACTTTGGGGAAACGTTTGCCTTCTTTCTCTCAAAACCCCCGCTTGCGCTTCTTCGATCGATCAACCCGGGGCCATTTCCTCCTTCCCTTTTCAGAGGGGACTTCGGACCCTTCCTCTTTTTTTTTTTGTCTCACGTGCCGCCCTCTTCCACCAAACCCTGTCTCCAGTTGTCGTCCTTTTGCCGTCATAGGTCCCTTTTCGTCACTTTTTTCTTACCGTTCTGCAACCCCCACATGTAGTCACGCGAATCCTGATTCTAGTTCCCCGCCCCTGCATCTGCCAGGTTCCACTACTCGCGCGATTCACCCCTGAATTCCCGGTTCGCGAGCCCTATCCAGATTTCTTCCTCACCTTTTCCAGCGCCGTTTTCTTTTTTTTTTTTTTTTTCTTTTTCTTTTTTGCTGACCCGCGCCACATGGTCCACGCCGTGGTTTCCGGTCGCTCCCCCTCCAGACGATCTCGCCGGCCACGAGGAGACAGAGAAGCTTTGGCTCCTTGCTGCCTTTTTTCCCCTTTTTCTCTCCCAACGGGCTTACTCGTTAAAGGGGTGGGCTGGGGAGTCTTTGGGTAGATCCTTAGACCTTTTTTTTCCTTCTGCCTTTTATCCTTCGGAGTTTTTTTTTTCCCCCTCAAATCTTCTTCCCCCTGCCGTTCCCGAATTCGTTCCCCCCGACTCGAGCCAATGAGGTTAGGGGCGGTTTTTTTTTTTTTTTTCCTTCTAACGACTTTGCGGAGTTCCTCGGCTCTTGTCCGCCCAGATTGAACGCCCTGTATTCGTTAGCCGTTCCTAAGGGGAAGAATTTAACGTAGCGAGAGTCCAGTCCCCTCCCACCCCCTTTGACTAGTAAGTGGTGCGGATCCTTTCCGGGCAGACGTTCGCGCTATGTTTTTTTTTTTTTTTTCCCAGCTTCCAACCAGAATCCTTTCTTCCCTTTGCCCCCCCTCTTGTGGGTAAGAGGAAACCGCGGGAATTCCAAAGTCCGACTGAGTAGTGCTTGCTTCCCACCTTTGATAAGACTGGGCCTTCCGGCTTATTTTTGTCTGAGGGGGTCCCCCACCCGCAGGCCTTTACTTTTCCCAGGCTCTTCTTTTTTTTTTCGATTTCTTTTCTTCCCTGATGAGGAGAGAATTCGTTTCCTCTGGCTTTAAGGGAGCCCCCCCCCAAACACCGTTTTTTTCAGATCGTCTTTCCCCCCCTTCGCCGGTCCTCCAAGGTTTAGGAGGGTCCCCCTCCCCGTAGAGTTCCCCCCTTCCCCCAGGTCTCAATGAAGTCGACGTTTTTTCGTCGTCGTTTTTCCCCCCTTCTTTGTGAAAAAAGCCGCGCCCCGGGTTCATTGGGGTTTTTTTGGAAAGGATTGGCGCGTTAGTTTTTAGACCCTTTAGCAGCTTTTTTGTTTTGGTCCCCCTCACCCATTTTCCCCCCCTCTTCACTCTTTTCGCGGGGGCAGTCCCCAGGACGAGCCCCTTCCCGCCCTTTTGGGTGGAGTGTTTTTGTTCACCCGTCCCCAATTTTTTCCCCGCCCGCGTCGTTACGGGAGCGACGATATCCCCCACGTTTTGATTTTCTCCAGCCCCCCGTTTCTTAATTTCTTTCCTCACTGGGGAAGTTAAGCCTTTTCCTTTTCGCGGGACTCTTTCTTTTTGGTTAAGGCCCCAGCCGGTCGTTCAGTTTTCCACTCCTATTTCCGGACTAGCGATCCGCAGTTTTTTCCCTTTTGATTAGTCAGTACGCACTTCTCCTCCCCCGACCCCCTTCTCCTTTCTCCTTCCCGACTAAGAATAAAATTCTGGGATCCTTGCACCACGGTGTTGACTTTGTTCGGCGGGGTGGTAGACCCTTATTGAACTTTTCTCCCCCTTTTCCATATTCTTCCTTTTCCCCCAATAATAAGTTTTTTTTTGACTCTATAGCCCCCTTCCCCCCAAGCTTCAACCGACCCACCAGTCCCTGCAAACAGGACAAAGTTTTTTTATCACCAGGGGATTTCGTCGTTCCATCGTTTTCCCTTTTTTTTTTTGCGCATTTTTTACGGGGAGAGATCCACCCCCCCCTAGATACGGCGCTTTTGATCCGTCTCGCTGATCGGAGTGACCTCAGCCTTGAACGACGATGTGGTTCTTTTCCCCAGCCGGATCTTCGGGAGGGATTTCGGTTTTTCCCAGGTTTCTTTGTCAAGGTCTTTTTTTTTTGCAGATCAGCGGACCTTTCTTCGTGTCCCGAATAATAGCTGTTGAATCCTACGACGGCCTTTTCTCGTTTTCTTTGTTTTTTTGGGGCCGGCATTTTCTTTTTGATTTTTTCCGTACGGGCTTTCCCCCCTTTTCCCCCCTTTGCGCCTTCCTGGGACGGCCTGAGACGCGTTCGGTCCTGGGACCTTGGAAGCGTCTTCACATCTACCTGTCCCTCCCCCATGGTCCCCCCCGGAGAGGATTTTCCCCCCCCCAACCTTTTTTAAAGGCTCAACCAACGTATTTTGTGGCCCTGGCTTGTTTCACTGGCGGAGGGAGACCCCCCCCCTTTTTTTTGCTTCCCCTTCCAACCGTTTCCCCGTTTTTTTTTCCCCCCCCCCCCTTCGGAGTTTTTTGGGCGGCCCGAGGGGGAACCGAATTCGTCTATTCTCCCGAATCAATTTTTTCCAGTTTCCCGCGGCCTGTCATTTTTTTTTGTTTTTTAAACTTTCGGGCTTTTTCCTTTTCCACAAGGCCGCCCCTTGTTTGTAGCACTTGTAAGCTTTGCGCTCCTCTTCCCCCCCTTTTTTTTTGGGGGAGATTAGCGGCGTCTCAACCAAATTCCTTCCCCCTTTTCACCCAACCTGGAAGCCTTCTGGTGATCCTTCAGTGATCAACGCAGGTTAGCCCAGGTGTAGTTTCTTTTTTTCCACACTTTTTTATTTTTTTTTTCGTAGGTGTGGCTTTGCTGGTTTTTTTTTTTTTTTATTTGACGTTGAATCCCTTTTTCCCCCTGCCCGCGGATCCCTTTTTTCATCATTGCGTACAACTTCCCTCCTCTCTGTATAGCAGTCCCTTTTTTGAGCCTCACCAGCAGGACCCCCCCTTTTTTGATAATCGAGGCGGACTCTTCTTTTTTCAAGGTTAATGTCTCCCCTCCCTCCTTTTTCGCGGAGGATCAGAGGCCTCTGGCTCCCGCTGCCCCCTGCACTGCCCAGGCGGCCCTTATTCCCTTTGGAGAAAAACCCCTTGTTTTAACGGTGTTTGCCCTTTCTTTAACAATTCTCCTCTGTACGATGGCCGGATCAGATCGTCTTTCCCGTGTTTAGTCGTACCGGGGATATGCGCCGGGCCCTTTTTTTTTCCCGCTAATCCCCTCCCTCCCTTTCCCCGTCTTGATTTTATCCGCTTTTCCTCGGTCTCGGCGCCCGGCAATTCGATTTTTCCGGGGACTAGGTCTTTTCCCTGGGCCCCTGAGAAGCTCCTTTTTGGTTTAACCTGTTGGTCCCCTTTTTTTTTTTTTTTTTTCTGGCGTGCGTTCTACAGGTCTTGTGAATTCCGGTTCGCTGATACGCAGGGACGTTTTGCCTTCGCTACCAGGCTGGTCGGTGGTTTTTCTCCGATCGGCGGGACCCCTGTGTCTTCTTCCAAATGGAAGTTTTGGACATGCGATCGACTCTTTTTGCGGCTCTCAACCCCCAATCTGGCCCCCTGTGTCTTCCCCCTCTCTCCACGCGGCCGGGCGGGAGTTGTAGAGCCATGACTCCCCAGTACCTTTACTCCGACCAGTCTCCTTCTGATCGGGTCGGCCCGGCGCCCAGAATTTTCCCCTCTAGGCTTTGGCGCAGTTTTCCTTTTCTTTGAAGGTCCCGGTTGTTAGCCTCCTTTCTTTTCTCGTTTGCTCGGTGGGACCGGTCTTCGTCTTTTTGTAGAGTCTCTTACGGGGGTGGCCCTGAAGTTTCTTTTTCTTTTTGAAACTGTCCGACGGTTTTTTTTTTGTCTTTGGCATTTCCCCCCCTTCTGTCGCGTCTACTGGGATGTTCGGGACCTTTTTTTGATCGACCTTGCGGGCTTTTAGTTTTTTTTTTTTGACAGGTGATCCTTTTCGCTTTTTTCGCGTTGGGCCCGCCCTCTTTTCTTACTCTTTCCCCCGCTTCCTTCCCCCATCCCTCACCCTTTGGATCCCCGGCGCTTTTTCCCTTTTTGGAAACCCGGCGCCGGAACGGGGGTTCGGCTGATTCTCCACGATGCGCGTGGTTGGGACTCCCAGCTTCTTTTTCTGCCCTAAGCTGAAATCTTGTTTTCGTTTTTTTTTTTCCCACCTGGTCTCCGATCGTTCGATTAACGACGCATTTCTCTACTTTTTCGGTTTGGTTTTACTCCCCCCCCCTTGTCAAAATGCGCAGCTCGGTTCCCCTTTTTGTTTTTTTTTTTTTTAGGACGCGGCCTTGCCTGTCGTTTCCCTTTTTCCTTTACCCGCGGACCCCCCGTGGGCCGTTCCCGTCAGCGGAGGGTTCCCGCACCCCCCGGTTCTTTTAGTGCAACCCTTTTGTCACCTCGTTTATGCCTGGAGCTCGCGGTATATTTCCTCTCCCGTCTTGATTGCCCCCTTTTTGGGATCAGAAACCCAACAATTTTTTTTTCCATGTTTTCCTACTTTTGGACTTCTCTCTTGATTTCCGGGTCCGTTCGGCTGCGCATGACGTCCGTGTTTTTTCGGTTGGGGTGGACTCTTTTCCCTTCCCTTTACCCTTCGTTTTCTTGGTGCACCGGGCTGGTCACGGCGCCTGGCCCCTTGGAACGTTCTACCGTTTCACTTCCCATCTTTATCCCAGGAGTTTCGTTTTTCCCCTCATCGGTTTCCCCTCCAGCCGAGAGATTCTACCGTCGAGCATGGGTCCTTTTGGTTTATTGTAAAGTCTTTTTTCGTTTTGCGTTCGGTGTGTTTCTTTTTCGCGTCATTCAGTTCCAATTCCTTTTTTTGTTTCTCTTTCCCTACCTTTGTTTTTTTTTTTTTTCTTAATCCGAGGGGGCTTTTCGGAACGCCTTCGACCTACCTCTTTCCAATGCGGAGGCCAGCTTCATTTTTTTTTTACAGATTCCTTAAGATCGTTCGTTTTTCGTTCGACTTTTTCCGGTCCAGATGATAGACCCGGAGCACATTCACATGGCCAGATGTCCTCGGACTTTTTTTTTTTTGCCCACCGGTCACCCAATTTCGTTCCCTTTTTTGGCCCCGGGTGCACCTTCTTGCGCTGCCTTCCACACCGTCGCGGCCGCTGCTCCTTGCCGTTTCCAAAGGTTTCCGGAGTCAGTTTCCCCGCCGCAACGGCGACCTAACCGTTTCAAAACTAGACGTTGGGCCTCGTTTCCCCCTCGTTTTGGTTATTTCCCTCCCCAGGGAGAAGTCCATATGCCCCTCTTTGTTTTGTGGGGTCCCCGCGGCCTCCTCATTGGAACTCGTTTCTTGTTTGTCCCCATTTACCCAGCTGTTTGTGACGAAAAAGGCTGTTTTTTTTTGTTTCTTTACCCGCGCGATCCCCGGTTTTGTGTGAGTGAATCGGCCCCTTTTTCTTCCCCGGAGGGTCTCTCGGACGTCGTCTCGTCCCCTGTCCAGACCCCGTGATTTTACCCCCTTCCTTTCCCCTTCGGGCCTAAACCTTTATCTCTTACAGGTATTTTTTTGTCAGTCCGACACTGTCCCTTTATCCGGAAAAGACCCCTTCGGTGATTCTTAGACATTGATATAAGTCCCCCCTTCTGATAACCTTAGGCGAGTTTTTTTTTGCTTTATTCCTCTTCCCCCACTGGGAAAGATCAAGCCGCCTTCCCTTCTTCGGGCTGGCCTTGAAGCGACTTTGGACTTTTTTTTTGTTCAGATCGTTTTGGCCTCCCCTTGTGAGGGAACGGCCGGGGCAGAGGGATCCCCTCTTTCCAGCCGGCCGCCCGTTTTGATCCCCCATAGGTTCCTCCGGCACCAGGTCTTTCCCCCCGGTTTTTCCCCGTCTTCTTTTTCTTCCTCCTTCTTTCCCCGGCCACCCTCCCACACCCTGTCCTCTACGACCACGCCGCCGTCCTTCAGCTTTCACCCCACACAGCCCAAACATTAAGATCCACCCATTGTTGGGCCCCACCGTCAGTCCCAAAGCCCCTCCACCCTTAACTGTCAGCGTTGGCTCTTTTTGATCACTTCTTTCCAAATGTTGCGGCTTGTTCACTCCCCCCAAGGCGGGGAAAAAACCCCCCCCCCCCCCCCCACGTCCCCCACAGACACCAAAACCCCCAATTCGCTGAAGCCCTACCCCCCCAGACTAAACGAAGACCCCCCCCCCCCCCCCCGTTTTTCCCCCGCATCCCGGCGGGGTGGTTGCTTGCGGAGGCGTCCGGCGTCCGTGGGCTCCCCCATCACCCCGGGACGGTATTTCTTCCTTTTGCTCGTTTCACCCAAGGCAGGATGTCCGACCTGATGCGAGTAGGATTCTTATTCGTCCGGTTCCGGGAGCACTCAGTCGATCGGGATCACCCTTTCTTTTCCCTCCTTTTCCCCGCCGGGCCCGGTGGTCCTCGGTCCAACAGCGGGAATAGACCGCTGCACCCTTTCACAAAGCCCTTTCCCCCCTCGCCTCCCCTCAGATGTCCCTTTTCAAATTCGCTTAACCAGTTAAAACCATTCGACTCCCGTTTTCTTTCCCCCCCCACCGACCACCCAATGATGTTAAGGGACATAGCACGTACGATGGACTCCCCCCCCTTCGCTTGAACCGAGGGGGCTTTTTTGTTCCCTGCGTCCTTTTTTTCCCAAATGGTCAACCGCGCTTGAGGTCCCCCCCCTCATCCCCCCTCCCGCCAGACTGATTTTTTCTTGTCAATTTCCGAGTAGACCCGCTTTTTTTTTTTTTGCTCCTGCTTCGGGGCCGTTTCGCAACCACCGTGGTCGTCATGGTTTCTTTTGGGCAGTTAGTCGTTTCCAGAACCCTTTTCCCTTTCCCCAGGCCTCTGATACCACGGCGGCCCCTCCACGAGACGCCCCCCAGTCCTTTCCCCCCAATTCTTTTCGCCTCGGAGTGCATTTTCGTTCTGCTTTTTTTCCTTCCTACCGTCCCTGGAGCGCGGGTTTGACGGCCGAATCGGACGCCCTGATTCGTTTGTCTTTATGTTTTTTTCTTTTTATTGGACCACGTTTCGGGGTCCATGCAACCGCACCGCGGAACTCTTGTTCCCCCGAGGGCCGAACCCCTTTTTGAGGCTACCCCCAGAAGCTCCCGGTTGTGTCTGGTGTATTGTGGGTAGTTTGGCGAATCGCCCACCGCGTCCTCGTTATTGTAGTTACGACCCAGGGTCCTGCCGTCTTTTGTTTTGCGAGTTTTTCCCCCGCTTGCCCCTTCACCTGCAGCTCCCGCCTTTTCTCATCCTAGAGGATTAGGTCTTCCCCCTTCCCTTCCCCGTTCCTTTTTCGCCCCAACCCCCCCATGTCTGACATATCCGGGAAGAGGCCCCGGTTACCCCGGTCGTCTTGCTGAGGGTTACCATTTCCCCTTTTTGCGGCCCCCCCAAGCGCCCCTCCCTTTCTTCCGTTACGCGCCGGTAGTTCTCCGATGGGTCTTTTCCTTTGCTTCATTTTTTCATGAAAGGAAGGGCCGTACATCTTTTTCCCCGCGATTCCTCCGGGTGTACTTCCCCCTGGACATTGTTACGAGTAGCATTTTTCGTCCCTTTTCCCTTTTTGTTCCGTTCCCCCCTGGATCCCCCTTCCGCCCCTGGGGCGATCACCTTTTCACCCGTGGAAATTTCTACGGTTATTTTCTTTTCTCGACGTTGATGCGGACGAGGAGCATTCGGTCTCCCCTTCACCTAATAAGGTCCGTTCCCCCTTGTACGGCCGGCGCAGTTCCGCGCCGCCGCTTTCCCCCGCTTTTGCAATTCGTCGTTCCCACGCCGGGTTCCGAGGCGGACGGATCCCCCCGCCGCCCCCGTTTTTTAGTATCGCTTGGATGTAGCCCTGATCCTTTTCCCCCCCGCCCAGGTTTGCAGGTCCGAATCCCATCCGGCTACGTCCCCCGGCTTTCCCCCCTGCCCCACCACGGGGTGATCCGCCTTTGTCGGTCTTCGATTTGATTCTTTGACCGTGGC
>Ga0179593_1376868_pt1 | contig 11047 bp, 11 predicted proteins | sample CZODoug2_1_08_16_FD_185931 | JGI IMG/M metagenome (GOLD analysis project Ga0179593, IMG submission 185931) | Vadose zone soil fungal communities from Angelo Coast Range Reserve, California, USA - CZODoug2_1_08_16fungal (PacBio error correction) | ecosystem: Environmental > Terrestrial > Soil >... | reverse complement strand
GTTTTTCCCCTAAAGCGACTGCTTTTTTTCTTTCCTCCCCGCAGCCAGGGAGGACGATTGACTCTCTATGAATCGGATCCGGGTATAAGCGTCTCATAGGGGATTTTTCCCTCAAAGGTGCCGGCTTTCCGCGCTTTAGGTGAGACCTCCCCTTCACCCCGAGAAACAAGTTCATTCACCCCCCCGATGCGTTCCTAACACCCTTCCCGTTTCGTTAAGATCTAGGAGAAACAGCCCCCCCCCCTTGGATGCCAGCGAGATTGTTGCGACTGACGACAAAAGGACCCCATCTCAAAGACGCTGATTATCGATTCTTTTTCGCGGCTAGAACCCCGAATTTTCTAGATCCCCGCAGCGAAGACTCTGCACGTTTCCTTCTATAACAATGAAAAACGTACCCCAACGCCCCCTGGGGACTTTTAGATTTAATACCCGCTGTTCTCCTCTTTTCTTCGGCTCCCGCGTGATACGTTCCCCCCTATTGTGTCCGGGATAGAATTTAACCCTCGGTTACTGTCGAATTCCCTTCTGGACTGCCGCATTTTCTTGAGCACCAGCGCCTTCTGTTCTCTATGCGTTGAGCTTGCTCCTTTTTGGTAATGTCTGAAACTACACACTTCGCGTCCTAGCTTTCGGAGGAACCCGGCTCTCCCGCGAGCACCCTCAGCTTCAACCACCCTCCCTTCCTTCCTAGGTCCGCTCACTTTGGACTCGCCTTTGCCCTTGAGTCCCCCAGGAATGTGGATTCAGACCAGCAAGAAAAAATGTTTCTTTCGTGAGGGCCTACAGATACAGGCAGCGCAGCTACTGTGCCAATGATGTTTTCTCCCCTTCCCCATCTTTTACTATCCTTTGGAGCGATGGCGGTACCATCGGTACCCTTCGCTTCGTCATCCGAAAGTTATCGGATTCGATTTTATTGAGACGATTGAGTAAAGAGGTTGGCTTTGTTCGTGCTGCCGCACCTTCCTCGCCTCAATAAAGGAAGCTTCGCATGCTACGATATTCCCGTACCATTTGTCCAGGATTCGCGCGCTTTTGGGAGGCGATTTTCGGACGAATTCCCCCTGATTACTGACTCTAAGTTTGACCTGTTCGATAGACACCGAGCGAGGCCCTCGTTGGTATCACGAGCTCACCCCTTATAGTTTTGTGCTCGAGTACTTCGTCGGTCTTGTGTCTGCTGATCACTTTCTCTTTTGTTCCCATCATACAGGGAAATTTCTATTGGTCAGAACGGCTTCAGGAAGTCAATTCTTTTTTTTTTTTTTTCTTTCCCAGTGCGCCTCATTGACCACCCCCCCCCTTTTTGCTTCCGGCGTGTATACGTGTTTTTTAACGGCCTGTATTAGAGAGAGCCCCTTTACCTCCTCTAATCCGCTTCCTTCTATAGTCCTTTATTCGGGGCCCGTCCGCTACCTAACCTTCGAGACCCTCAAGAGGTCCTAAGACTTAGGCTGGATTTCGCTTCGCTATCAACGATTATTTTTTTTCTTCCTTCCGGCAGGGGAAGTGATGACGAAGGAAGCTTCTCGTCAGACCCTGTCTTCTTTACTGAGCGCGACGGGCTGCTGGCGCCCCAACCGATGCCTCCGCCAATTAGCTCTTTTATAGCTTGTTCCCCGCGCCCGCCTTTGGCTTTTTTTTTTTTTCTGGGTCTCCCTTAGGATAGACCACACGTCACTTTTCATGTTGTCGGGCGATCGCCTCTCGGGAGCAAACTATAGTCTCCTTCTGCTGCGACCAGCTGCTGCTCCATCTTTTTTTCTTCCCTTGGGTGGTGCCCCGAGATTCATCTTCTCTAGGGCAACTCGAACCTGTGCCGCCCACAGCTTTGTCGGGAGATCCCGGACTTGTTCTCCCTCCCCCTCGACTAGAAGTGGATGTCTTTTTTTTTACGAGTCTCGCCTCGTCGCCTCGAACTTTCAGATGATGACCTTAATGGACCGCCTTTTTCCAGAGGTGAGTCTTCCCCTATTGACGCGAGCCACGAGATGAATTCAAAAGAAATCATTTTGTTGCGCGCCCCGAGTCTCCGCTCACGACGGATATGAACGGATTTTCCTTTAGTTCAGATCCAGGATCCACTCCCTTACTGAGCTTCTTTTTTTGTTCTCGGGCGCGCGCAGATGAGTTCTCCAGGCCTCTCTTTCCCCCCGCACTTTTTATAATAGAGAGCCTGGACGGGTTTAGTGCTCGCTTGCACGCCTTTTAGTTTGATTACATTCCGGTTCCTGCTCGCTCCGTAGCCCCGTCTGGATTTCCTCCAGATCGCGATCATTTCCGCTACCTCGTAAGTAACAGGGCGTAATTGTCTTTGCAGCACTCCGGACCGTTAAGTGGCCCGGTGTGTTCCACCTGCCTGGCATCGGGCAAGCACCGGCGTCTCCCAAGTTCGAAAGTTTCGCGACTCAGACCCTTCCCTCTATCTGTGCCACCGCCTCTACCTCCATTATCCGACTCGTCCCCGGCGGCCCTCTCTATGTGCGAAGCCCGGGTCTTTTACGGTTTGTTGCCTTGCGTGGTTCGATCCACACGGTTTTTTAATCCGTGCGGTCACCCCTTTGGTTACCCCCGTACTTCTCAGGGCAACCCAGCTGCGTGAACAATGTACATGACCTTTTTTTTCGCTCAACCCACATCCGCTCGAGTGGTTGTTGAAAGAGGTATCACTTTTCTTCGTAACGTTCCCCTCTCTCTTTTCGTTTGTGTGGAGAGTCAGACTGAGGGGAACTCGTTTCACCTTTTCCAAAACCCCCCATCGAGCGCTTTTGTTGTTTTTAGTTAGAGACTCATTTTTTCCCTTGACCATCTAGCTGTGTGGTATATGTCCTTCTCTGTAGGTTTTCCCCGGTACTTTCACGTCAATTAAGTTTTTATGATTAACCGGATGTGCGCACCTAGCCAGGCCCCCAACCCCCGAAATGTTTCCCACTGAGCCAAGTTCCCGGCTAGAACCCACTTTCTTTAGTTGAATGCAGTGATTCTTACTTCTTATGATGAGAGGTGTGAATTGGCTTGTTCCCCGGCTATACTTTTTCCTTTTGCGACCTTCCTCGCCGACCCGCAAGCGTTCACTAACCGTGCGGAAAGTATTTTTCTCATAACTGACTGTCCGCGTGAACTGGCACCATGTCCCCACGGTAACCCTTGTTCTGCTCAACCTCGCTACCGTCTCTTTTTACTGACCAGCGTTCCATGCGGGTTGAGGATAAGATCATTCCGAGTGATAAATTCGACCGTTGGATCAATTGATTCTTTCCCCAACGCCTCGTGAGAGGAGTGACCGCTTCCCAGGTCTCCTCTGTCTGTCTTTGCAGCATCCACGATTCTTTTTTGCAGATGGCTATCAACTCTCTGCTCGCGCCATTGGTCAGACCCCCCTCCCCCCCATCCGAGTCCATGATTTTTTCCCATGAATGTTCGGTGCGAGGAGGGCTTCTTTTGGACGGATTCATCACTTCCCCGGCGCTTCCCCACCCCTTTGGGGGGATTCAAGTTGTCGCTAAAGAGGTGTGACCCATCCCCTCATAAAAACTCCCCTCTTTGCCCCCCCACTTGTGAGTTAAAGATCTTCTTAGTCCTTGGCATTTTTCGATCTCGGCTCGAGGACGAGACTTCTCTCTCCTTGCGAGTAGACTTAGTCCGTCTCTGATTCACCCCTTTATCATCACGGTCCCACTTGTTCGAGGTCGCTCACGTTGCTCCCCCTCCGTGCACTCGCGGGAAAAACAGACGACCTAACCTCCTCAGCCTCGAGTGCAGTCCCTTTCCGCTTATTGGCCTTTTCCCCCTTCGATGGAACTTTTCGCAGAGTTTTATGCTTCGCTCCTCTTTGTTTCTGTGGTCTTTTTTTTTCCTTTTTTTTCCGACCGGTGCAGGTCAGACCGGCTGGAGGTCGTTCTTCCCTCATCCCTTTGACCTGCCCCGAAGTTTTTTTCCTAGAGGGGGGCTCGTAACACCGCCCGTCTTCGTCACTCGGAAGTTCCTTGTCCCTCGGCCAGTCCGCCCCGGCCCTCCTGAATTCACTTTTTCCCTTCTCCACCCCCTCCCCCGAGGGAGTGCTTCCGGCGGAAATCAAGCCCTTTCCGCTTCCGCTGATGGCCTTTTTCATCCTCTCTTCCCGGTAGTTAGAGCTGCTTTCCACCTGACCACTTCCCCTTCGCAAAGGAGGAATGTGAGGCTGTGGAAGAAAAGCCCCCCCCATTCCTTTCCCTCGCGCTGACCAAACCTTACTCAAGCAAAAATTCCCCTGCCGCGCACGTTTTTTTTATCAGATTAGATCGTGACAGCACGAGTCCTGTCCCCCGAGTTTTCCAGGGATCCGTGTCCCACCACCCCCACACACCCCCCCCCCCCCCCCCCCCCCCAAATAAAAAAACCTTCCCCTCCGGTAAAGCTATCCGCATGATTGCCGCTCGTGCCCGCGTCTTTCATTCAGATCGTCGTCTTTCGTTGACCTCAAGGCTTCCCTTTTTTCAAATCCATCCATCAGCGTTCGGCGGCGTATCGCCTTCGGCTCGCAGGGCGCCCATCCTCCCTCCCCCCTCGCCCTTCTCCCACGCGTCCCGGCTTCACGTAACGTTGCGCCTCGAATGGACATTTTCTCACTTTCCGTGCAGGCCCCACCTGCACTCCACCCCGTTCGCGAAAGCCCTTTAAAGCCCGATGCCCTTTGGCATGAAGATCGTTCCCTTATTCTTCTTTTGGTTCGCGAAATTTCCTTTCCTTGTTTGGTTTCTTCTCTCGATGGCCAACTGACATCATGTCATCATTTCTGAGTTTGACCCCCTTAATCGCTTCGTGGAGACCGCTTCGCGTCTAGTTTAATAGAATTTCCTACTTCCATCGCTTCTGAGCCTTCCTTCCTCTAAGTCACGCCGTCGCGTTTGACCCTTTTAGCTTTTTTTTTGTTTTTTTGGCTGAAGGACAGAAGGAAGACAGCCTCCGTTAATTGCCTACCCCCCTTTCTCAGGTCACGCGGGCCCCGGTAAGAGAATCGCTTTCCCCGAACTTCATACTCTGTTTTTCCTTTCTCTTCAGGTTTGCCGGGTGATTCCTATCCCCCCCGCTATAAAGAGTAGTTTTCTATCTCCCCGGGACGGTAAGTTTTTTTTTTTTCAATTCGACTCTCTGGAGACCTTCCCCCTCTCCCCGTGATGAGCTCTTTTCCACACGGATCGGTCCGTGGGATCTTGTTCTTTCCTTGCTAGTATTAGAGCGAGGCCAGTTCCCAAATCGCTAACATCAGCCTGCGGATTGTCCCCTTGATTCGGGCGCCGCCCTCCCCTACCTGACTCCTTCTTCCAATTTCCTGAGCCGATAGGTCTGGCGGGATTCTTTCTAGCTATAAGACCGAGTTTCTTTTTTTAGGTTGTTTTCCCCCTTTCAAAAGGGCTGCCTGAGTAGCCTGCTGTCCGCAGCGTAAAAATTACTTTTTAGTTCGCTCTGAAGGTAGGTTTTCGCCCTATTTGAGAGAGAATGATCCTCTCCGGTAGGAAGCGGATTCCTCTCCGGGCGGCGGGTCAACTCCCCCCCCACCCGGTCTTTCGGGACGACCAACTTCCCCCCCACTATCGTGCAGCGACAAAAGAAGTCTTTCGGCGCCATCCTCCTGTGCGCAAAACGCCTCGCGGAGTCGCCTCGAACATCCTTTTCTGATAGACGATGCGTTTAGTAGTGTTGTTAACTCTTTCGGCCCGGTTTTTCCCCCTGGTCACTTCCCCCCTAGAAAAGAGTTTACTTCTGTGGATCTCCCTAAGTGTCACTTGCACCGCGATAGCCGTTGCCGCTGCTTGAAGAGATACGGATCTCGCCTAGACGTGCATCCCTTCTTCCGCTCCCTGGCACGCTCTGCGTTGATATTTCCAGCCGTACCGTGCCACGAGAGTCCACCCTTCTTCCCCCTTTTTTCCTGAGACGTCAGTTCCATAACTCTCCCTATGCACCGGAGACCTAGGTCCTGTCTAGACGCTCAGGCCTTGAACGCCATGAGCTGCCTGGCCTTGCTTCCCAATGTTCTTTGAGCTCCCTTTTTTTTTTTTCTATGAGGACTTGCCCTCTTTGCACCAGCGAATAGGTTCTCTTTCGGGACCATTCGCTGGGAATTCTAGGGAGCTGGCCTACAGCCTTCTCGTTTTTACGAAAATCCAGCCCCGTCCCCCGCTCGATCGTGAGCACGGTGATCCCCGTACACCAACCTCATAGAACCAGAGGTTCCCCCCACACGCGCGGGTTCTTTTCATCTCGGCCGGGGGCCTGGCACGTGACCCTTTCAGGACCCGGAATCGGTATCGCACCAGCTTCCTTATTACAATACCTCTTCTTCGCGCCTGAACCCGCTTCTTCCACGTGGAACAGATCCACCTGACGGTACTCCTTCCCAGCCGCCCGAGGGCCTGGCGGCCCCCGCTACGGTGCCCGTAGCCTTCTTGGTTGGGGACGACGTTCGTTGCGTGGCACGGGCGACCACCTCCCGGTGTGTCCCTTAAGGAATTTTCCCCTCCGGCGTCAAGTCTCCCCGTTAATTATAAGAGGGAAACACCCATCTTTTCAATGTAAGATTGGACCGCTCCAACTCAGAACCCCCCCCGCCGCACTACTCGTTGTTCGTTTTCCCTCAGTGGATTTCTATTGCTAGTCCACACCCGCTTCTCTTCCTTTTCCCTCCCTCCTCGGTGGTTTGTGTAGCATCTCATGTTCGAACCTCGAGTACTCTGAACTCCCCCCCACCCCACTCGAGCGGCGTTTTTTCCTCGCCCCTCGCTACCTTTTTCCATTTTTTGGCACTTTGAGAAGTACCCTTCCTCTGTGACCCGGGGTACCTAGGAAATATATCCAACGGATGGTTCTTTATCACACTTGCCCACCCTCAACACGTCTTACGAGCCAGTTTGTCTGCATAGATTACGACCTTTCGATTTTCCCCATGTGATGAGGCTGATCCGTGCCCCCCTGTTTTCCCGCGAGATTCGGTAAGGGAGCCTCCGGGCGCATCGCTCCTTCCCTGTTTTTTAGCGGCTGTCAAGTCGCGGTTTCGCTGAAGATTCCCGTACCACTTCCCCCTTCCGTCTGGTCGCTCGCACCCGCGACGCCTGCCTCCCCCTTCCCGCGTTATCTGCGGTCGCTTCTTTGATATCTTGACAGTTATCTCCGGTCGTTCTCCACGAGCCCTTCTAGGGGGGATCCGTTTATTCCCCACAGATGATGGGCTTTGACTTAACCAGGTCTCTCAATCTCCTGATTTGATGTCGCGAATCTCCCACCTATCGCGGTGTTTTTCAATCCTCCGCCCAGTTTGTAGAAAACACCGAAGTCTCTTCTACCCCTTTCATTACATGGAGCGTCCCCTGGGCGCGAGATTCCCTTCATATAGAGTGTGGAGAGACGACACCGATCTCACCACAGTTATGTATCATGCCTCGTGGCTTTTTCCCCTTGGAAAAGACGACTCCCAGAGTCGGTAAACTTGTCTAAGTAGTCCCGGGCTATCCTTCCGCAATTCTTCCGCCGCTCCACTTATCTGGACTCGTAGCATTCAGGGTCTGAATTTCTATCCCTAACCCTCTTGACAAGTTCCCCCTGGTTTTTTCGGCTCCTGCCTTTCTCCGACGCTTCCCTAATGCGGAAAAAAAAGCCCTTTCAGAGTATAGTCCAGTCCCGAGTCTCCAGATAAGAGTATCTGTATTGGCCTCCAGATCCTAATATTCAGTTTCTCCCTGATCCAGGTCTTCTCGCAGTTGCCTTGGGTGCCGATCCTTAATCTCCCCCTGCAGGTGTTCCCCCTTCAGAAGTTATTCTGTGCCCCTCCTTCCTTATAGAATTTGAGATAGAGACTTCTGCCCGGGGTACCGCAGACCACAAACTAACCCGTTTTTTTCTCGTCCCTGCTATCACCCGGGGACCCCCGCCCGCCCCGGTCCCTCCTGGCTCAGCATCTCCTCCCTTCTCACCCCGCTTTTTTTCCCGGCGACCTCCTAAAAGACGGGAAGATTCTCCTTTTTCTGCGGTACCTATATTCAATTCTCCCCTTGAGGAGCCCCCCCTGAAGTTCCTTCCCCCTCTCAAAGACACTTTTCGGATTTTTTGATTCTTTTGGTCATAGTTGTGAATGCGTCCGCATACTCTCACCTACTCACCGGTCTACCACGCGCGTGTTCTCTTCTTTGCTCCCTTAGCTTGGATCGATTTCTCAGTCGTTTTATGACCCGTCGACGATTTTGTACATTGTCCTACTTCACCCCAGCTTACTCTTGTTCCCCCCCGTGCTCGAAACACGCTGCAGTCCCCGAGTCAAGTCCTTTGGGGTTCGCTCTCGCGCCTTCAGAGTGACGGCTGCCGGCGGATCCTCTGACTTTAACCTCTTTGAGGCTCTCTCCTTCAGGACCATTTCAAGCTCCACGGCGCCAGCAGATCTTCCTGCGAACCTTTCTTTTTTTGACGCCTTTTTCGTCCCATGGATGACGTCCTTTCCGGAAGACCACGAGTTTTATAGTCGTCTGAAACCCGGAAAGCCAATCTGGTTCGACCATCTCCACTTCTCCCTGAAGGTTTTCCTTGCATATATAGGTGTCGTTTTTCGTCCTCCTTTTCCTCCGACAAGGTGTTGTTGTGCTCGTCTTTTTTTAGAGAATACCTACATCATTGTCCTTTCCTCTATGTAGAATGCCCACAGTACAGCCCGCTCTTGCCGTCCCTGTGCTCGACCTTTCGTTGGGGCTTGCATTGATCGTGCTGACTTTCCTGACGGTTGGACCACTTCTGACGGGCATACCGATTTTACTTCACGACCCGCCCCCCCTTTTTTTTCATAGTTTGGAGTCTTTCCTTGCCTTTTTCTCCTCGATTCGATATCTCTAAGACTCTTGAATGGTCTAAAATTATGTGTCAAGCCTGCTTTTTAATCTCAGAGAGTCTCAAAAAGAAGGATACCTAGCTTGCAGTACCTGATGTCCTTCCTTTTCCCCGGCCTGTTTGTCGTTAACCCTATTTGTCCCAGGAATGCTGAGACTTCGATCAAAGTGATAACCACACAAAGCCCCGGAACGACCCGACCTGTTTCCTCCCCACTTAGGTTATCTAAGGGGGAAGTCCCACTTTCGAGGAACAGAGAGCACACTTTAGAATGGCTACCCCAGCGTTCGAAAAAACGTCATGCTTCGCCTGGTCGCGCGCGATCTCACCCGGTGTTTGTCCTCCGCTCCCACGGTTCTACTCGGCTCCCACCCGACAGGCAGGATTCGTACGCTGCTGCCCCTCTCTCTTGACCCCCCACCTAGTCATTACATCCGCCCCGCCATAACCCCCCCCAGAGTTCCCCTCATCGCGTAGATTGCCTCGAGCAGGTTTCGTCTCCTCTCCCTCTCCACGCCCTTACCCCCCGACGTATCGCGTCCCTTCCCGAATGGGCCCCTGTCCCACTCCCCCCCGCAGCAGCACCCCTGGTCACCCCCTCCTCTCCTAGTCTACGCCCTTATTGTTTTCCTAACGCCCTCCCTGAGGCTCCTAACGGATCCTTAGGGAGTTTGACCTCATCCTCCCCTTCCAGCCTTCCTTTCTCCCTATTCTCGGCGAGACATCACAAAGCATTCCTGGACACCGGTGGGCACTTCAAGAGCGTTCACCGGCATGTTCTTAATTACCGCGGGACGCCCGTCGCCAAGTCCAACGATTATCCTTGGACCATTCATGCTAGTCTCATACAGGATAGACAGATTAAATAATGCATCCTCGATATCGACCGGATCGCGGGCCTTCCGCTAGATAACGAGCACGCCACGTAGGTTGCTAAGGACTCCTGGAGTATTTGTCTCCCAGCGCTTTCTTGTCCCGATGTTTCTTCCCCCCCCTCTTCATGAGAGTTCCCACAGGTCGTTTCGCTCCACCCGACGGTCCTCCCTCTTCAACCCCTTGTTTTTTTTTTAAGATCATGCCTGGAAAGAGTCATTAGGGTTTGAGCCACCTCCGTTTCGTTTTTCGGGATAGACCCATAAAAACCTCACCCATTTTGAGCCGTCCCGCTCTTTCTCAGCGGCGAATAGTAGAGGTTTCCAGACCTCTCCTTCTTTCTCTCAAAGATGCTGAAGTCTCGTTCGTCTCGTTTGCCCGTCTTTCTTTTCGGCGGCTGATCGCTGGCGTCCCAAGACACTTGGTTAATTCCACCCAGAGGTCTTTCTATCCCCTCCTGCCATGCGGACCGCTCGAAGCCATGGGCGAGTTTTTTTCAGATTTGCTCTTACTACTTTCGATCCTGATGATGGACTCGATGGTCCCCTCAGGCTCGGCAGCGGCGTTTAAGCGGACCCCTTTCTTCCCTTGGGACCCCTTCACTGGTGCGCCCGTGTAGAGAGCGCCCCCCATAATCCCCCTTAGAATGTTTCGCCTCTCTTTTCCCTTTTTTTTGGAAGAGCTTATTTCCCCTCCCCCTTTCCTCGGATGTTTTCTTCTTGTGAAACTTCCGGCCTAAGGAGAGAAGCTCACTTTTCTCATGTGATACACTTTTAACTTCTTCGCTACCCCCGTTTGACTTTGAAGAAGAGCCTCTTGGTTCGCCCCTTCCCCGTTAGCCCGATAGTGAGCTAGCGTCGTAGGATACCTAGGCCAAATCTATAACGCGGTTTCCCTTACACGCCTCTTTGCCTGTATACCCAGTTGTGCCTGCCCCTCAAGGACTTACCCGGGAAGGGGATTTTGTCTTAGTTGAAATCATCTGTATTTTCTCCCCCTGCGACTGCCCCTTTTTCGACCTCCTTCTCGAAGGACGTTTTCTCGCCCTCCGCAGAGAGATACAGAACTCATCTCCCTAAGACAATCTCTATCAGGCGCCGGCTTCCTATATCCCTTCCCCCCCCCCTCTCGCCAGGGGTAGGTCCCGAATTGTTACGTTTGCTTTTTCCCTGCTTTGGAGCCCCTACGGTTTCCCCTCTCCATGCTTTCAATTCCGGTTTTGTCACGGAACCGTAGTATTTCACCCCCCTTGAGAGACGACGATCCTCTCACCCAGCCTCGATGTTTGTCTTGCACGATGTTTGTACCCTTTTCTTCCCCC
>Ga0179593_1304977_pt1 | contig 11047 bp, 10 predicted proteins | sample CZODoug2_1_08_16_FD_185931 | JGI IMG/M metagenome (GOLD analysis project Ga0179593, IMG submission 185931) | Vadose zone soil fungal communities from Angelo Coast Range Reserve, California, USA - CZODoug2_1_08_16fungal (PacBio error correction) | ecosystem: Environmental > Terrestrial > Soil >... | reverse complement strand
GGAATTGGCTTTAAGGAATGTTCAGCTTCTTTATTCCCAAACGGTTTCTTTTCCTTTCAAGCGGACCAAGCTTCCCTTCTTTTCCAGAGGTCGTATACACGCACATTCTGTATTCGCGCGTTCGTGGCTCCGTTGATGTGGATCCGGTGTTCCCCCCCCTTTTTGAGAGTCCGTTTGCCTCCCCTCCAATGTTCGATGGTCTTATTCCATTTCTGAGCGGGGTGGCCTTCTCTCCCCCCCTTTTTTGCCCGGAGTTTTCAGTTTGGATCCAACTGTTTCTTTTTAGGTTCCCCTACAAGTTCAATCCCCACATTTATTGATATGGCCGCTCTTTGTCTTTATTGTGCGGTTTCCCCCCCCCTCCCTCCCCCAGTACTTCCCCCTAAGGCTAATCCAATTCGGGTTTCCCCACACCAGCCCCTGCAAGCCTATGCAGCTCTGCAGAAGATTTGAACTCCCCCTTTCTTGGACCTACTGCATCATGAGTTGTGTTCTTTTTGCCATTCCTGGCCTGGGATTTTTTGAGACCGCGGTAGCAAGTCTGTTTTCTCTTCTTATTAATGCTTCGGCTTCCCAAACTTATTTACCGAGGAGCGTTGCGCAGTCTTCCCCCTCTCCGCGTGTTCCAGTTATGCGGCCGGGTATTTGTGGTTTGGTTACTCCGCATCCAGAATCTTTTTTCTTCATTCTGCTAGCCGGAACTTCTGTGGTCTCTCTTTTCCCAAGATAAAGGCTAGATGTACATTCTTTTTGAGTGACGAGTTAAGTGTTATTCTCGTGTTTTTTTTTTCGGACCCCGTCCCAGATCCACCTTCTCTCCGCTTCTGAACGCTTTTTTCAGGACATTCCTCTGTCCAACCTTCTTGAGTTGTTGACATTCCCTTACTATGCCCATGGATTTGTGAAGTTTCGGATTCCTGTGGCTTCCTGCCGATGGTGATGTCGCCTTCTCTCAATCAAGCGTTTTTGGGGGATTACGTGTATTTTTTATCTTTTCAGGCTTTCTTAGCGTGAAGGAGTAGATTTTCAAAAACTTGCTCAATTGGGACTTTCCCCAATTTCTTTCTTTGAGTATCGTTTCGGCGACATTCATCTCCGTCCGCCTTCCCCCCTTGTTTCCGTCTTTTTTTCTGCGCTCGATTAATTAGTCCCGTGTGTTCAGTGGCGCAAACCCTAGCCCTCACGGCCTTCCCCCACTAAGCTGACCTACTGTCTGGTTTTTTTGAGAGGTATGCATCCAGACCCACAACCCACTGAACTCTGTTTGCAGGCGGCGACTTTTTTAAGCAGGCCATTTTTTTTGGCAGTGGGCATACTCAGCATTTTTTTCTTCATATGCATCGGGCTGATTTCGGACTACCGCGTTGCTTCCCGTAGAAGTGCGAACCTCAACTTTTCTTCCCGAAGTCGGCTCTCTCTTGTCCAGTTTCGCACCTCTTCCCTCAATTACTCCGCTGATTTTCTTTTCACGTGATGGTTTTTTTTCTTTCTTTTAGCAAAGAAGCGAAAGACCCCCTGTATTCAATGTTTTGGCATCTTCGGGCAGCTCTTCTTGAGTGTATTCCTCTCTCCCAGGCGTAGGTCGATTCTCTCCCCCCTCCCCGGTAGGAATGGATGAGTAAATCATGGCTTTCCCCCTGACGAGTCCGGAGTCGAGTCGTTGCATCGAGCCTTAACATTCATCTGTCTCGTCTTCTTCGATTCTGATATTGATTGCTTTTTTTTTTTGTACCCGGTCTGCTTTCCCGTCCGCGGAGCCCCCTTTTTCACAAGTTTCATGGCCTGGAGCATTCTTGGTGGTCGATGCTGCGATCAGAAGTCAGGGTTTATTTTAGTGTCGACGCCCCCCAGCGGACGGTCAGTCCGAGTCCCTCTTGTCCCCAGAGAAGTCATGATCGCAATTCCCCTGCTTTACAGTTTTTTTTTTATGAACGATTCCTTGGTTATGTTTCCGTATGCAGAACATTCTTCCCCTTCCCAAGAGGCCTGGAAGCTTATATTTTTTTTTATGAGTGGACTATTTTTTGTTTCCCGTAGCCCACTCCGTTTCCCTCGCTCGCCTGCACGTCTTGTATTCCTTTTCCCCACGCGAGGAACCCGCCGGTCTTCTCCCTTGTACTGGGTTTTTTACGAAAACGTTGAAATTGTGTCGCTGTTGCCACCCCATTGTCGCATCAACTTCCTCCCTCTGAAATCTCTATTCCTCTACGTTTTTTCCGAGATTTCCGTTGTCCCTTTAGTTGTGAGCCACAACCATGTCCTTTCGGGCCTATTTGGCGTCTCGCCTGCACCTTGTGATCTCCATTTGCCATACATTGCAACGACGCACCTGTTTTCTCGCGGGGTTTCCTTCTTCACCCTTTCCCAGCCTTTTTCGTTTTGGCCCCCCTGTGCAGAGGAGTTCTTGACTTGTTTTTGGTCGGAACCTAGCCCCCCAATCCCCCCTAGAATCCGTTGCAGGCCTCGCCTGGAAACGTGTTGATTCCGATGTTCGCCCCCCCCCCCTCCTATCAACCCGCACCGGATAGGTCCCTATTTCCCACTAGCTCTGTCGCGGGAGTTGCGCTCATCCTTCTTCTTTTTGTCCCGAGGGCACCCGGCGCGGTCACGGACCGCCGCTGGGGTTGGTTTGTCGCCTTCCGAACTCTCCCCCCTCGTTGACTACCAAATTGGTCCCTTCCCCCCCCCCCACTCTACAGTGGTTAACTTTGTCCCTATGCTGGTATTCCGAAACGTGCTCTACCCGCATCACTATCAATTGCTAGTAAGCTTTGCCTTTTGAAGGCTGCTTATTTGAACCGTTCCATCTGGTCCCCCACTATGCCGTCGATTTTTTTCTGCCAGTGCCGCCATTCTCACTTCTCTCCCCTGACCCGTTTTTTTTTTAGTACTCCGCTTGCCAGGCTTTGAGCCACTCGAGAAGAGGTTAAAGTCCCCGATCTGTCTTCCGTTTTTGGCCATTCCCTCAGATAGTTTTTTGATTTTCCTCCCATCCCCCTCCCGAACCCGCTTAAAGTAACTTTTGACGTGGCGCGGTGCTGGTTAACGTTCTAAGGGCAACTATTTCCCCCAACGGAGGGGTTTTGTGAGCCCTCTCCCCGGACTGGGAGTCAGCCTGCTTTCTGGTAGAAATAATTCCCCTCCTGAAACCAACCCCCCTACGGATTCCCTCGCCATGTTAGCCCTCCCCTTTGACAAAAAGGACTTTTTATGCCTTTTTCTCTGTCTTTTTCACCGCCCCGGTTGGCCACCAACATGAGCATATTCTTCCTTGTTTGTTATTGAGCGTTTCCCTGCGGTTGTTGCGAAACCACCCTTGCCCCCTCTGACTCCTTCTCTACCTCTGAGCTCTGACAAGCCGGACCCTTTTTTTCTTTCTTTTCCCCCCGGGGAGAGAGTTCCCTTCCCTATTTCAGTTTAAGGTCAGTATTGCCTCATTCACGTTAGCGAGATTTGCTACCCTTTTCCGGCCACAGTCCTCCCCGACGATAGAAGACACCCCTCTAACCTACGTGATTCTCGGGATTCCCCCCAAACCAGGTCGGTTTGAGCCCCTTTGTTTCCGCCAGATACAAACTACAATGCGGCCCCATTATAGAATCATTTTCCCAGTCCGAGGGTGTGATGTTTTCCTCTTCTCGATATTTTACTTCCCTTGTGTTCCGAGGACTTTCTTTTCTTTCATTTCTATTCCGAGCTTTCCCCAAACTTTAACTAAGTCCTCCGTCGAGCCCTGGATATTGCCACTGGGTTTTTCTTTCGAAGTTGCCCCTCGCCTTACGAGTCCCATGGATCCTTTGGTAAACAACTGCCCCCCCCCGCTTCTCCCCTAGGCCAGGATGCGTCTTCTTCAGGGACTCCCTTGCAGTTACTGGTCCACGGCCCTCCCTTTTGAGAAGGCCAAACGGTCTTAGCCGAAGGAGAGAGCTCTTACCCTGTATACTTGATGGGCAGCGTTCCCCCCCCCCCCCCTCTTGAAAGATGAACGACTTATTTTTTCGGACATCCGGCGTATTCCAATACTTCACTTCTTTTTTTTATGTTGCTCAGATCTTTGACGTCCTTCTTTAGTAGGCTTTGTTTTTTCTGTGTTTTCATCCCAGCTCTAAGCACTGGTCCCCTTTGCTGTCGTTGACATCATTCCCCCATTATGTAAAATGTCGTCTTTTCCCCTTTTGGCCACATAACCACCCGTATGAAATTAGTGTTTTATCAGCGTTCCAGTACTCCTTTCCTCCAGCCGGGCGAGATTTAAGTCCTGCTAGTCAGGGACTTCTTTCCCGCTCCCTTGAGATGCATTATTCATTCTCGAACTTCGGACCACGACGATCACGGCGTGAGGAAAAGAAATAGGCATCTGTGCGTGTACCCAGGCCGTCGGATCCTGTCCTTTTTTTTTCAAAGCTGCTCGACGGTTCCCAATCGTCATAAAGGGGCCCCCAACTTTTTAAGTTTTCCCAATGGATCTTTATATTTACTATTTACCCTCATCCGTTGTTGTGTCTTTCTAATGGCGTTTTTTTTTTCCTTTTTACTGTTTGGCAACTGTTATGACAACTTCGCTTCCTCGTCTTTTCCACAAGAGTCTACCTCTGTATTCGCAAGACGCGATCTTTTTCTCTGATCCATACTTTTCCGATGCCGGGACACAGCCCCCTCGTTACTTGGGTTCTGTGTAATCTGTTCCTTGTCTATTCCGATAGGCCCCGGCTTTTTTCAGGAATGGCCCAATGTGAGGATTGAACCTATTCATCTCACCAGTTTGAGATGAAAGCTCTCACCTTCTCCCCATTGGGGGAGTATTTTTTTCTTTAACCTTCTCCAATGGGGAAGCCACGTGAAAATTCCTCCTCCCCCTCTCATGGGTAACCAACCGCGAAAGCCTAGCAATCAGCGCTGCAGAGATTGTTTTCCTCCCCCAAATACTGATGGGTTTCCTGTTCCTATAATGTTGCCGAAGGGACTGTCGTAGTGACCCTAATTTTGGAGCAGGCGCCCTGCCCCTGCAATGATACCGTTTTTGTTCACCCTGCGATTGGCTTTGTGGCGCTTCCCAACCCCTACCTTTTTTTGCAGAGGCGGAGGATCCCATGAATCCTTTCTTTTTGACGCATCCCTTGGCGGCGAGGCTGTTCGTGGTCGCTTTATCCATTTTGATTCCACTCATATGGCCGCGTAAGCTGCTTTTGCAGACCTTTTTGTTCTCTCAACTCTTGCATCTCTCGATGTATTCGAGGCTTTGACGAGTTAAGGTTTTTTGTAGGTTTCTCCCCCCCCTCCCACCTGATAGACAGCTCTTCTCCCCTTTCTGAACGGAACACTCTACTTCCCTTCCAGAGGTAGGGAACGTGAGGTGCCTCTTTCCCTCATGATAGGTTTTGAAGATTTTTTTTGACATTGGGCTCCTTCCCCTGGTGAGTTAGAAAATACGTGATGATAGATCCATTTTCGGTCTTTTGCAGCTATATAGGCTGTTTTCCGGATGTGAAGGAGAGATTTTTTCCCCCCCTCTGCGACTGGCTCCTGCATGACTGCGTCCCTTCTGGGAGCATCTTTGCGCCACGACCCCTTCCGAAGACCTTCCCACCCTTGTTTTTTTTTTTTCGAGATTTAGTCTCCCTCTTCCCCCGGATGTTCAGGGCCCACCATTATGTGCCCGCGCCCTTCCCTAAAGTCTTACCTATGCATAATGTGGTTCCCCTGTGACCTGAGATTCAGGCCAGAAACAAGACCTTGTATCATTGCGCTATTTGCGGGACCGCAGGCATTTGTTTTCTCTTTTTCCATACTCGATATCTTTCTTCCCTATCCCTTTTTTTGCTTGCTGATGAGGCGAGGACTCGTTGCGTTTGCGCCCCTAAATCCCCTTCGATCCTTGCGGTGCCATTCCGTCCTTTGCTCCCTGGTCGACCTTTACAATTGCCAAATTACTTCCTCATTTCCAGTGGTGTTCTTGCGCCAGACTCCCTATATCTTCCCCACGGAACCTCTTGGGACCTGGCGACTCTTTTCGCTTTTACTCGATTCAAATGGACGATTTTTTTTATCCTTCTTCCACCAATACGGTACGTCTTATCCAAGAATGGCTCGGTAACGCGATTTCTCTTCTTCGACGATTTTCGATGACACGTCCTTTATCTTTTCAATCCTGACTCGCTGATGCTTGATCGTGCGCACCACTTTTTCTGCCCCTGACAGACTACAAGTAAAACGTTTCGGTTTATTCCCCCCCCCCCCACCTTTTCTCGACCTAGTCTGATTCAGACCTGGCTAGGTTTCATGCAACCCCCCGACACCCCATCTTTCAGTTCCGTTGCACTCTTGCAATCTCCTTCTTCTTGCAACATTTGCCTTTTTCACAGTTTCCGGATTCTCTTCCCCCCCCTGTGCTTATTGTTTCTGACCTATAAGTACTGACAGGCGGAGGCTGTTCCCGCACACGATTGCTTTTTTGAAATATGGTTATAATACTTTAACTATAGTTCTTGTCGTTGCATCTCGAATTGTCTGAGTTTTTTGAGCTTGGACCTTTCACCAGTCTAACACTCTTTTTCTCAGGGAGCATACTTTTTTTTCTTTTTCAGCACGGGAAATTCCTGGCGAGACGTCCCTCTTTCACCGCATTGTCTAAACTCCTTTAGCGGAAAATCTCTTTTTTTTACCTCCTCCGTTGTTGTGAGTTCCTCTTCTCCGAGGATCCCTGGCTCGGTGTGAGACCACACCCCTAGTTTGCCCTACCAAGGGCCGTGCAACGGTTTTCGGGATACCCAAAATCCTTCCATGCCCCGAGAAGAAAAAGCGTGTTTTCTCGCGGTGGTGAACAGCTCACTCTAAAATTTCTCCCTCTAAGGCTGGCCCCCCCTTCCGAGTATCTGTTGGTCCTATCTCCAACTATACGGAGTTCTGATTCTACGCATGGTTGTATTCGGCTTCTTGCATACTAATACCCGATATCCCCTGCACGAAACAGTCCCCTTTCTTTTGCTAGAAAAGCGCTCTGATATGTCTTTTATTGGCCCCCCGCAGACCTGCCCTCCGTGGGTTGGTGGTGTCCGCAACAACCTTGCCCAACCAGTGTCATTTCTGCCCATCTCATTCCCCCACAGTGCACGTGCCATCAAAGTGGTTAAGTCGTGGCTGGCGGTCATTCCTTTTACTCAATCACTATTTCACTCCCAGCCTCTTCACGGGCTATTTCTCCGTCTTTAATACGTCGGGTTCATCGAAGGCTTTCCATGCGGGAGATCCGGAGCATAGGCCGTTTCGTTCCATCTTTCAGAGGAGATTCTCATGTCTTTTTTGTTACCTTCTTTGTGCGATGAAGATCGCTCGTCCTTCCCGGTCCCCGACGATGTTGTGCACGATTTTTTTTTTCTCCCTTCTTGGGAGCCTCCTTTTTACCCCCAAGCGCCCCGCGCCCATCTCGGGTCTTCATTAGGCGCTTTCAGGTGATGATTGAAACTAACGGAGTGCAAGGACCCTCTTAGAACGGCTGTGCGCTCTTACCCCCCAACCCCCCCCCCCCCCCCCCCCATCATTGTTTGCGGCACCCTCCTACTTGTTCTAAAATTGTACTCGCAGATAATGAGCTTTCCCCCCCCTGTCCCTTGCCTTTTTATGACCGGCCAATGTCCGGCCCGGCCTCAAAACAGCGTTTCACGGCTTTTAGGCTTCAATTAACTGCCCCCTTTTCCCACCATTGAGCCAGTCGGTCAGTTTAGGGATTTCGTGCCTTTTTCCATCGTTTTCCCTCAATCCTGGAGGCACCCTATCGTCGATAATCGAGCGCAAGACAAGCCGCCCCCTCCTTTTGGTAGGTTTTTTTCCCCCCTCCTGTTTGAGTTTCATCAGAAAAGATTGTGCCGAATTCCTCCCCCAAGTCTTGGAATCATTGGCACCCTTAGTAGCGAGATTACTCATAGCCCCCCGGTCCACCTTTTCCACGCAATTCCTTCCTTCCCCTGCGGCTTGAGTGTGAAGGATTTTTCATCCCACTTATTCTGAGGAGCCACTCCCTATACACTATCCCATGGCGTCCGCCTCGTTTCAACGCCCTTAGTTGTTGAACCTTTTGCATATGTCCGTTCCCGACTGTCCGTGCTTGGGAGATTTTGGATCCTGTGTTCGGTCTTTAACGTCGAGACCCCCCCCCATCAACCTGTACCCCGAGCGAGCCGGGATCTTACCTTCTTTACCTACGTTTTTCAATTTCTTTAGAATTAATCCCCCAAGATCGAGTTTATTGCGTAACGTTGACCCCCCCCTTCCCAAGCCTCAGTTCTGCGTCTCTTCTCTCCCACGCAGCTGACGGACGCTCAATTCCCCAGTGGGAAGCCGCACCTCTTTCCCCATAGTCAGTTATCTGAATAAGCTGTATTTTTTCCTTTGCTTCCCCTGTCTGCCCACCTACCTCTTTCTGAAGCCATGACTCCTCTCCCCTTAGGTTCAAATTCAGGGATTTTATTTTCCAATTTTTGTGATGTTTAAAGTCTTTCTGCAAGGATGATGACTTCTTTGTTGTGTTTTTTTATGAGCGTGGATTTTCTATTTTCTTTTCTTCCCATTTTTTCTGGTCCTCAATATGGAAAAAAGTTTTCCCCCTAATCTTTTTTTTTCCATCACTATTTCTTCTAGTGTAGGTTCCCCCTCTTGGGATCACTCATAGCGCGCCGTGCTTAGTAGAAGGTCCGGCTTGGGATCATCCGCGACCCTTGAGTTTTTGTTTGGGAACCACCCCTGGCTACACTATAGTTCGTAGGCCACCCCCCCGCGTAATCTCGTCTTGTCGTGTAATTTTCGGATCCCGTAGTGGTTTTTTTTCCGCTTGCCTCGACGCCCGTAACCCCTCTTAAGGTGCATTTTAATTCCTCTTAACGTGGCCACCTTTCTTTCTTTCCTCCTTTTTGTGTGTTGAGGAGTTGCCGTCTTGCTGTGTCCTGCCTTGGTCCAATTTTCCCCGAGTTTCCGCGTTTCCCACGTTCACCAAGCTGCAGTGGTCGACTGAAGCTTATTTTCCCCAAATCATTCTTAGTTCGTTGTGCCTAGCATGATTTTCGTTGGTATCCGCGTGGTTCCGTTGATTCTTTCCGAACAGCCGTCTCCCGCTATATAAGTAACTTTCTGGGCTTCCCTGTCACCGCCTCTTCTTCCTTTCTTGATCCCGCGGTAAACCTACATAGTCATCGACAATTCTGATGGTCCTCCCACTTTTTTCTTTCCGCCCCACTCTTGCTGGGGAGTTGCTTTTTCCCCCTTCTCAATGGCCGCACCAAAATCCAGGCCTATCCTTTTTTGCTGAAAACAACCAGGACTGCCTGGCTTCCCTTTTTTTGCTGATCATTTGATCCCTGCATCCTTCATTTGTTTTGACGAGGTAGCCTTTGCCTAAGATGTAGTATCAGTCCTGGTTGGCAGCGTGTTGACCGCGGCCCGGTTACTCCTTTTGCATCCGGATTTCTCTTTTCCCTTTTGCCGGCTCCCACCCATATGCCGTTTACCTCACCCACCCCCTGAGGCGCCTTTTCCCTTCCCTTCCTTCTTCTCCGAGAATCTTGCGGCGATTGTTTCGTAGGAGTGGTTCCCCGAGACATCCGCCCTTTTTCCTGCTTGCGACAGACTTTTTTTTTGAGGTGTCAGATCAGGCACTCGTGTCCGCTGCTTTTTTAATTTGGCGTTTGTCTGTCTTACTCCCGATCAAACTTCCTCCTGCTGCACAGCATGGCGGGAACGGACTTTTTTTTTTTTCACACCAGCCGAGTTGTCCCTTCCGGTGGACTATTTGCACGCATTTATTTTTTCTTGTATCTTTCTCCTTCCTGAACCGATGGTCTTGTAAGCCCAATCGGCTCTCCAATAATCGTCGGATTCCTGGTTTTTCGGACAGGGCGATGCCCCTTTTTTTTTTGCTTAGACTCCGCTGAAGGATTTTTACTCATTCTATTGTCTCGCATTTTTTTCCTTCTTCACAGTCAATCTTTTTTCCCTTTTAAATCGCACCTCTTTCCGATCACCCCCCCTTTGGCGGATTTGGCGCTCGATTTCCCCCTCTGGGGAGGTCCTCCCCGGGATTTGTTAAGGTCCCCCCCCCTTCCTGACCTTAACATTTCGCCTTATCTATTGGTTTTTCCTGCACGCGGTTAGACCCCTCGCCGGCCAGCAAAAGACATGAACCTGTTTGTGGAGACACTCTTTTTCCCTTCTGCAAGGGTGGGTAGGCGGAGGGATACCCTGAGTTGTAGGGACTCCCTTGCTCTTTTCTCTTAATAACGTCCATGCGGTCGTCGACGAATAACTCCGCTTTTCCCTATTCGGTCCATGTTCTTTTTTTCTCTTCGAAAATTCTACCAGCTCATCTCCCCCTCTTCGCGCATTTATGGTTGTCTCCTCTTGTGCGAAAGTGCGAAAGGAATTCCTTCCAACACGGAGACATTTTATTCTCTCGAGTGTCCCCTCCCCCTGCGATTTTTGCTTTCACCAACATCCTATCTTTGCTGAATGGCGATGCCGCTCCTCCTTCTTCCGGACGATAGGATTCTTCAGGTTTATCTTTCGCTCATTTTTCATTCGATTGGCCTAGTTATTCCCCTTTTCTTCTTCACCGGCTATTCGCTCGATGTCTTTACCCACGTTCCCTTCATTGAGATTCTTTGTTAGTCGACTTTGTTGGACTCCGTTCCGGGGGCGGGTTTTTTTACCCACCCCCTCCCCCGCGGGCAGTCCAGGTTTTCACCCCCCGCTCAAGCATGTCGTTTAGATTCCTCCCTCCCAGTTTCCGGATGACGATTCGGTCTTTTTATTACGGTATTACTTCTCCGATACGACCCCCGGTCCAAGTCGTCAGCCAGATGACTCAAATCTTTTCTCTCAATAACCCGCCTTCCGGTGGCCAGCCGTCTCTTTTTCCTGTTAGTTGCGCTTCTTCCCCCAGCTGGAAACCCCTTTTTTTACCTTTGCAATAGGGTTTTTTTTCTCACGAGTGGCCACCTTCCTCGTTTATATCGCAGCGTTATCCCGAATGGTGTGCCTCTCCCACCATTCTCCCTTACAA
>Ga0179593_1244206_pt1 | contig 11047 bp, 10 predicted proteins | sample CZODoug2_1_08_16_FD_185931 | JGI IMG/M metagenome (GOLD analysis project Ga0179593, IMG submission 185931) | Vadose zone soil fungal communities from Angelo Coast Range Reserve, California, USA - CZODoug2_1_08_16fungal (PacBio error correction) | ecosystem: Environmental > Terrestrial > Soil >... | reverse complement strand
GACGTTGTTTTATAACAGCCTCCCCCCAAACCCACACCCCCCCCACACTGAGTATCATTATAGGCGAAGGTAGTTTGCTAGATTTTGCCTCGGCACCAGTAAACTTAGGGACTATCAAAAGGTGTCAGGAGGTCCAAACCAACTATGAGCTGCCCCCCGGTCTCGGGGGCACTGCTCAGGTTGCGCTTTGTAGTAGTTCGTTTTGGGGGGCAACACACAGACAACAGGGTTAGATAGAACAGACATTTCTATAAACCACAGATTACACCGCACAGAATCAGGGCTATACCCCTACTTCCTGCAAACCCCCGCTATAAAGAGCTCCGTAATAAACGGTCCGCGAGGCCCCGAATCGCGTGACGTCCTGTGCGTCGGGTACTCATGCCCTCCTTGGATGCTGGCTCTCTTTTTAGTGTCCCTCTGGGCCGTTCAGGGAGGGGTGGCCCACGCCGCTGGTAAGAATGCGATTTTTATCTTCCCCTCCATCGTCTTTGGTTTTTGTTCCGGTCTTCCCCCCTTTTCTTTAGCATGAGGCCCGTATCACGGATCCATCCCTTCATGAAGTCCTAGCCCCCCGCAATACCTACAGGTTTTCTCCTCAGTTTTTTTTTTGCGATTATTTGCGATTTTTTTTGTGTATGGTTTTCGTTTTCCGTCCGTGTAACGAACTTTTTAAGTTTGATTTCACCAGCCCCACTGACTCCCCCCTGCGAAAGTCTTTTTCTTCCATTTTTTTTGAAAGGTGTACCTCTAAGACGTCGTCCTGTAATCCTAGACAAGCCCCCCGCCTCTACTCGGCTCCTCGCCGCCTCCTTTCCCTTCAATCTCACCTTGGATCGTAGAATTATTCACAGAACTTTTTTCCAGAAGATATTCCATTCAGCTCCTGGATTCAGCTTGACCCCCCCGACAGTGTTCTGCGCTCGAAGTTGTTGCCTCCTTTTTTGAACTTAACTTAGTTTCCGAGCCGTTCTTTTTAGCTCTAGTCGGACTCAAAGAGTCCTTAGGCCGTCCGACACATCCGAGCGCCTATAAATGGTGAAGCCTCCCCGTCTTCGCCTTTAGCGCTCCCTTGCGCAGTTTTTGACCCGGTGCACAATCCCTTCGCTGTTTTCCCGTTTTGTGTAGTTTTGTGGAACCTTTCTTGGTTTTTTCTTTTGCCGTGATCAATTGGTCGGTCTCTGTCCCGGGTTGGTTGGCAGGCGGCCGTGTGGGGAAATTTTTCGAGCTGGGCCGGCGGCTCCTACTTGAGGGGGGGGGTGTGTTTTGTGTGGGGGGTGTGTGTGGTGGGTTGGGGGGGGGGGGGTTTGGGTGGGGGTGTGTGGTGGGTGGCTTTTGGGGGGGGGGGGGTGGGGTGGTTTTGGTGGGGTGGGGGGGTGCTTCGTCGGCCCGGGCCCCCCCTTGGGGTGTCGGCCAAGTTCGGCCCCTATTTCGACGTTAAAATGGGTCCACGCTATCGCCCCCCCACCCGAAAGTTTTCCGAAGACTCGATTACTGTCAGTCAGGGGACCCCCCCCCCCCTCGCTATGTTCAATTCTCCTTTTTTTCCCACCACCTTGAGGCACAGATCCCTATCTCACTAAGTCGTCCCATCTTCTGACCGACAACCCCGTTCTATTCGTTCGCCGACTAGTCTTTTTCCTTTCGACCCCAACCCCAGGTCGGCAGACGACCCCTCCCATCCAGGCACCAACGGAATAATTCCGCCATTTGACCGGGCCACACAAACAACAGTCCCCCTCTTTCGAGTGACTTAGGACTTATAACACAGTCCCTTCGAAGCCTTCCTCTTTTACCCACGAAGCCGTATATAAAAAAAGCTGCTAAGAAACAGTTCCCCCCCCAGCTATTTCCTGACGCAACCGGTAACTATTTTTTAAAAACTACCTCCTAGTTAACAATCTGTTCAGGCCCCCGCCAGGATTGACCTCAACCAACTTTCTAAGAGACCCGTCAATTTTTTTTTCCCCCCCTCCTCTACTCCTCCAACTTTTAATTAAAGATAACTATTGACGTGACCATCACAGACTAGCCTCCCCCACAGATTTTGCTTTTTTGCGGCCCCGCCGGACCAGACAGCATATTCTGGTTTCAAAGGTTCCCGTCCCCCCATGAAGGCAAACCTTCCCCTTCTTTTTTCGCGCACGAATATTTTTACTCCCCCCTACCGCTGCGTGCTGTAAACGCTACTAAAAAATCCTCTTCCCTCCTATCCCCTTCGACCGGTATGTCTGGAGTCCTTGCAGTAGTATGTTTTCTGGGCTGCTCGGGTCTCCCCCGAGTAGCATCCATAGCTTCGGGGGGGTTGCTGGCCCTGTCTTTCAGTCGTGTGAGCGAGGTTTTCTCTGCATCGTCTTGGTGCGGTGTGTTTAGTACCCCTTTCTGACCCCTAACCCCCTTTAGGGGGGGACGGTTACGCGGTGGTTCGGGAGCAAGTTGGAGTGGGGTTTTTGTCCGCTTTTGAAGTGGTGCTCTGTTCGCCTTTTTATGGTCGGCAGTCGGGCGCGTCGACTCTTCCTGGTGCGGTCATGCGTTTTGGCTGTTGGCTCCTCGGCGCCTTTTAACGTATCCGAGAGGGATGGTGGGCCTAGTACGAGAGAAAAAGGATACGGCTGATTGAGAACACGTACCGAAAGACAGTAATATTTTGCCCGTTTTTGATTTAGGATACATTCATCTCTTCCGTACTCGATTTTTCCCCCCCTCAGTTCTCAACGATTCAAGTCCACACGTCTTAAAATTTAAAACTTCCCGAATCTGGTACAGTATCTAGTCTTCTTACCATCAAACCCAACAAACAAAAAAAAACAACAAAAAAAACAACTCGGGTGGGTTTGTGGGGGGGTGCGGGCGGGGGTGTGGGGGTGGGGGGGGTGGGGGGGGGGTTTTATGCGGGTGGGGTGTGGTGTTTGTGGTTGGTTTTGTGGGGCTGTTTCGGGGGTGGGTTTTTGTGGGGTGTTGGATGGGTGGGGGGTTGTTTTGTTGTGGGGGGTGGGGTGGTTTTTGGGGGGGTGCTGAAGGGAGGAGTGGGTTGGGGTCCGCTGACCTCGCACCTACACTTTTCCCCCTATGACTTGTCCTCGCCCACACCTCGACTTTCCTCTCTACCTCAGAGTCTCTCCCAATTTTCCATCCGCGCAGCCAAGGGGCGCAGGGCCTTCACCAGGCTCTTTTCCGCACCGCTTTTTGTGCTTAGCATATTTTAGTTTTCATTTTCGGTATGCTTCCGCGGTCTTACCCTAAGCCTCCCTCTGCGATGCTCCATCCCCCCACGGAGCTCTTCCCAATCCCATGTTGCTTCCACGCAATAGAGTAGGTTTGTCAGGAACACGAACACGCCCCACCCTGGGACCTCGTGTGAACTAGTACTACATTGAACGGTGATTTAGTTGAGGAAATCAAGTCCCACCTCAGACAGAAAAGTTCTCTCCCAAGACCCCCATCCCCCCCCCTTCCCTTCCTTCCCCCCCCCGCAGTTTTCTATGAAATCATCGTGCACCCGCTGAAGTACCAGAGCCAGCTACGCCATCGACAGCGTTTCCGTCCCGCTGCCTGCGTGGAGGGAGCGTTCCGCGGCTTGCGTCTTGGTCTTCTCCCCCTTGTGTTTGAGTGGATCAGTGCACAAGCGGCGGTATGGAGAGGAGCCTCGGTGAACTTTCGGGGTGCTGCGAGAGAGATGTTCGCTCTTTTACTTTTCTCCCCCCTTCCACCCACTACGACCAGATTTGTGGTGTGGCTCATTTTTCCTACTTGTCACAATTTCAGAAGTTTTTTTTTTTTAGAGTCCGGACCGCCTTTCTTTCGAGGTTTGGGGGAGGTCGGGACGATGCAGGCCCTCCCGGGCTGAAGCGGTGTCTGAGTTGCGCCCCCCCTCAAAGAGAAGCAGTTACAGATTGTTTTGTTACGTTTTGCTATTTGTAGCCCTGAATTCGGGGGTTTGTCCCTAAGCGTTCCCTTTATTATGTGGCGGGGCGCCTTGTTATCCTGATTCTGGATTAGTCGGTGCCCAATCTAGTCCTCAACTTTCATATGTGCCCCGTTACACTTTCCGTTACTCCCCCCCAAGGCCAGACTCTACCAACGCCATTGTCCGACCTCCCTTCAATCTGCAACCGATAGAATGACCCTAGTTCCCTTCCCTTGAATAACAAAAGCGATAGCACCTATCCACACCCCGGACCAGCGTATGGAGAACCGGTCAAGCCGGGTTGTTGGGGTAGTCCGACGTGTGTTTTGGGGTGGTTGGGGGAGGTCGGTCTGGGCCGAAGTATATAGGTTGTTTTGTTCCTCCTGCCTCGTGCGTGACCCCCTCCTTTTTTATGGCGCGCGTCTGTTTTTTTTTGTAAAATGCACGTTCTCTGATTCGATTGAGAGGCGTGGCAGAATGGGGTTGGTTATTCCGAGAGTGCTGAGAATCATATGTCCTTTCATCTCCTCCCTTAGGTGTTCTCGGTGCATTTTTTTTTAAGACCCCGAAACAGCCTCGTTCCTTAGTGACGTAACGGCGGATTTCTAACATAGACCAAGGCGCGGGAAGGGGTAGGATCGAGGGCTCAGTCTGTAATTGCTTTGAGTGTTTTTGAGTTTCCTCTTGGCGGGGGCTTTTTCAGGTCGCATCATGGTCTGCGGGGGGAGACTCTGCCCTGACTTTTTAATATATCCTTTCTCTGTGTCCTGCGGCATCCCCCTCGAGTGCGTTTTATGCGTGCGCCGTTGGGGGGGGGGGATCTCCATCCTAGATATGTTCCATCTTTGTGTTTTGTTTGATAGATCTTGTGTAGTACTGGTTGTACTTTCATTTTTTTTTCCCTCCCTTTCTATTTGCGCTTGCCAGGAGTCATCTGAGGAGTAGGATATCCGGGCAGTGCGGTCTTTCACCCACCCAAATGCCCCTCTCAGGTGTCCCCCAACCTCCACTGGAAATGTTTTGCCAGAGAGGCCCGCCCTTCGTCCCGGGTTCGGTCCTAAGTTATTTGGAGGGTAGGGGCGTGTGGCTGGGGAGGGAGATCCCCCTCACCACAGAGCACCAAAACCATCCCCAAAACACAATAACTACAACCCACCCCAAAAAACTCCATTGTACAAAATGGCCTGGGTATTGCGGGTACCAAAAACCCAACAACACGTAAGAAAGAGCAGACCGACCATCGAAAAACGTTCGCCTGAGATGGGTGCTGGAAATAGTTTCTCCTTAGTTGCTCTTACGGTTGTGCGTGTAGGTTTTAGTCTGGAAAAAAAAAAACAAAAAAAGAAACAACGGGGGGGTTGGCGGTTGGTTTGTTTTTATTGTGGTCGTGATTTTTGTTTGTGTTTGGTTTTGTTGTCGGCTAAAAAAAGTTTTTTTTTTTTTTTTTTTTTGTTTTTAGGTTGGGGGGGAGGGGGTTTTGTTAGTTGGGGGGGTAGGGGGTGGGTGGCGCGCGGTGGGGGTCGTGGGGGTGTGTGGCGTCGGGGGGGTGTTGGTTTGGGTGGGGCGGTTGGGGGGGGTGCCGCCGTCGCGCGGGGCGGGCGGTCCGGGGGGCGGGGGAGGGACGCGGGGTGCCGGCGTTTTGGGGGGGGCTCGGGTGGGGGGGGGTGTGGTGGGGCGTTTTGCGTGGAGTGGTGGGGGGGCACAACAATCAACCACAACACCCAAACTAAAACAACAAACCACTTAAAATGGGCGGTGTACGGCGGGGGGGGGGGGGGTGGCGGGCGTTTGGGGGCGCCCTCGGCAGGGGGGCCGTTGGGGCCGGGGGTGTGGGGGGTGACGGCACCACAAAAAAAAAAAACACTCCCTACCAAAACATAAAATCCCTCCCACCCATCAGTTCTAGGGGGGAAAAAAAAAACGAACCCAACGATCGAGCACAACACTAACACAGAGCGGTGGGGGGGTGGGCAGTAGTGTGAGGGAACTTTCAAGATCCGGGTGGGGGGGGGTGCTGGCGTCGGGTGGGGGCGGGTTTGGGGGGGTGGGGTCTGGGGGGGGGGGCGGTGGGGGTTGCAGGGGGTAGGTAGGGGAGTGTTGCTGTCCCGGACGAGTAGGCGGGAAAACCCACCAACCGACACCAAGCACAAAAAGGGGGGGTTTAGTTGGGTGGGGCGCGCCACATTGGGGTGTGGGGGGGGGGGGCCTTGTAGGTGGGCGGGGTTTCCGCGGTTTAGGAGGGAGGGCCGCCTGGGGGGAGAGGGCTGGGGTTTGAGTGGCCGCAGGGTGTAGGGATGGGGGGGGGTGGCGGTTCGGGTGGGGCGCTGACAGAAACAATTGGGTTTGAGGTTGGTTTGTGTTTTGTGCTTTTTGTGGGTAGTTTTGGGATGTTTTTTGGGGGGGGGGGGGTTGTGTTGGTGGGGTGGGGGGGTTTTGGGGGGGTGGGGTGTGGTGGGGTTGGGGGGGGTGTTTTGGTTTTGGGTGTGGCCACAAAAAACAAACCCCACACCCCAACCCGTCACTCCACCACACCACCGCTTTCGTAATGTGGGTCATGTGTTTTTTTTGGTTTAGCCCTTCTATACCCTTTCTTTCTGGGGCTCCCCCTTCTCTGGGTTTAGCGTCTATTGATAGAGGAGCTTCCGTCTTTCATTTCTTCGGTATCTATGCTCGGAAGGATGGAGATAGCTGGCTTGGGTGTTTGTGGGGAAAGTGATGTCCCCGCACGATAGTCTCCCGCGGCGCCCGCGCCAGGGAGATCCCAGAAGACCCCCGCTTTTCGACCCCCACGCCGCCCGCCCGCCAACGCCCCCCCCCAGCCTTGCCCCCATTCTCCCCTGCCATCCCCCCACCCCCGCCCCCCCACAATCACACCCCTTAACCCCCCTCTCAACCCCCCCCCCCCCCCTAGCCCCCCCGCTCCCCACACGGCGCCGCCGCGACCCTTCAGCGCACCCCCGCGCCCCGCGCGGCACACACACGCCCCCCCCCCCCCGTCAGCAGCCCCCCCACCCCAGCGCCGACCCCCCCCCCCCCCCCCCCAACCCCACCTGTTCTTGTTGGCTGTTATGTTTTCCAACGAGTAGGCCCTTCGGACCCTCGCGCATGCAGTTTTTTACCTTTTTTTTTTCCTTTATTGCTTCGCTTGGTGTTGCAGAGTTTTTTTTTTGAGACGCCCCTTTACAGTCTCTTATGATAAGCTTTTTTGTGTACATTGATACTGCATTTTTTCTCTTTTTTTTTTCCCGTCGACTCTTCGGCGTCTTCCACATCGGGCGAGATTTTTTTCATATTACGAGGGACGACGGCTGTAGTTGTAACTCCTCATCCTCGTTCGGCTGAGCACCTAAGTCATGTCCTGGCAGGGTATGGCCCATTTCCCCAGTAAATGTTTAATAAATCTGCCCGGATCTGACATGCTTCTTTTACGCCGTAATTTTTCCAGTTATTTTATTTTCTGCTTGAGTTTTTGAAAGCTTTTTCCAAGGTTTGTCTCCATTCGTTTCGTCTTGTTCTCCTTACTTTGTACTCCTTTGTTCCCCTTTCCCCTTTTGGATTTTGTCCTTTTTTTCTTTTCGTGTTCGTCCCTTTATCGGTTTTTTCCGAACCAACACTGTTAGTTTCTTTCACTGCCGACCAGCGCTCTGTTGGGCCGTTTTTGACCATTGTGATTATACCCTGGTGTTCGGAGGTTCGGTCGTCGCGATTGTGGCACTCTCCCCAGCGCTCTTGATCTTGACCTTCCTGGCTCGCCGTGGTATTGGGTAGTTTTTTTATTTTTTTTGGTTTTTTTTGATTGGAAGAATTGGTGAATTCCTTTTGGTCGACGATTTAGCGGCACTTCATTTGAGGCCTTGTGATGGAGGGGTATGATTATTTACTTATCGAGCAGCTTGTGAGTCCGGAGCCTTTGCGGTGGGCCTTTTGTTTTATCAGTGGTTTCATATTGCCGTTGAGAGAGTAGTCCCTGGGGGGTACCCGCAAATTAGTGCCACTCATACCCACCCTTCTACTCTAGCAGCCAGCCTTTTCCCAGTGATTTTTCGTTCGTTTTTAAGTTGTAAGCGCATTTTTTTTTGTATCAATCGAGCCACCTCCCCCCGCTCCAGTATACTCCACGTGATCCCAGGTTTCGATGAAGCGCCTGCTTTAACTTCCCACGAGTCACTACATGCTTTCGATCCTTCCTCTGAAACTGGCCTGAACCTCTCCTGCTATTTCAACCAGCCCTCAACGTCTTTCTATCGGCTTCTGTTACTTCTGTCCTTTGGAGCAGCAAACGTGTGAGGTGTGTTTTTCTGGTTTGTATGCGCACTTTCCCCCCCGCGAAATTGCAGAAAAATTTTTCTATTCTTTACACGGACGTCAATTTCACGCTCCCGAAGGGGTGTTCGTGTGCAGAACCACTAACTGCCACCACCCCACTCGAGAGAAGTCTGCATCACACCCTCCCCCCCTTGAGTTTTTCTTGTTTTTTTTTTCGATCTTTCTCTGAGTTTGGTTTCGGGGGTGGGGGGGGGGAGGGGGGGTACTGCGGGTGTGGGAGGGAAGGGTGGTTGGGTATTGGAGGTTTGTGGTCTTCGCTAGAGGGTTCTTTGCTTAGTCCGGTCCTTTTTTTAGGAGTAACCCCCCCCCGTCAAAATTCCGCAACTTTTTCGTGCGCTGTCCGGGGACGTTTAGGGAGGTGCAGCGTGATGTGAACTCATTTCCTCCCCACTTTTTATTTGTTGTTTTTTCTACCCCCGCCCCCCGTGGCGCTGTATTTGTGGAATTTTGGTGGGCATATTGAGGCCCGGAGTAAGAGGAGACTGGACTTGACGGCTTGTATTTCAGAGGGGAGTCCCCGCCCCTAGCGGGCCGATTGGTTCTGTTTTTCCCTGATGTTGGGTGGCTTTGTTATCGTTCTCGGTACTGCGTTGGGGGAGGCATGTCCTGGATGCATGGGGGGCGGAGTGTTCGGTCGGTGGGTTTTTTTGAGGTTGGACTTGATGTTTGAGTTTTGGGGCTTCCTTATTTTTATTTTTGTGTAGGGAGAGTTTCCCTTCTGATAAACTGAGAGCCCCCTCTAGGTTCCCCGATGAGCAACTCCTACCCAGTGAGACGAGGGGGTCTTCGGGTCTCTCCTGCCGGTTCAGGCGTTGCGTTTCTTTTCTTTCCAGGTTTCGGGGCGTTAGTGGTGTTGCGGAGGTCTGTCGGTCCCTTCTGTGTGGGTTTCCTGAGGATTTTCTGGTGGTCACTGCGATAGCCCATTCCGCGAATGTGTGTAGTTTTCTAATCTTTCGCCGATGGTCACCTATGCGACGTTTCCAAGGTTTGCCGATTGCTAGTGCTCACCCCCCACTCCTCCCCCCCCCGAATCCAGTTTCTGCACCCCTCATTAGTCCTCCCCGGCACCAAATTGCCTTCTCTTTCGAGCAAGCACGCCGCCGATACTTTTGGAGGGGGGGGTTTTTTCTACTGGAAGTATGGTCTTTTCTTTTGAGATGTTTTTTATCCCTGACGCTTACGAGATTTTGATTTTTGGCACACGGTGTTGGTTTATTTCCTTTTTAGTTTTTATGCGATCGTGTGTTTGATTTTGAACATTCTTTTTGTTTTGATTTTTTGTCCCTGTTTTTTTATATCAGTGTATTACTTTTTCTTCATTGGCCTTGGTGTGGCTGGGTCCCGTTGTTTTTTTTCTCCCACCCCCCCCACCACCCAAACCCGTTTTTGGTGGTTTTGTGTCGCAGTCATACCTTCCCCCTGGCCCCCACCCCAAATCGCCCTCTTCTTCTTGGTTTTTTTGTATTTTGGCTTCCTGGTTTGTTTTGTGGGTGGGGGGGGGGTGTGGGTTGTACGCAGGCCGAATCGGCTACTTTAGTCCCTTTCCCCGTCCAGACCGCCACCATACCTTCCCCCGGTACTGGGACGATATTTTTGACTCGTCACTTTCTTATTTTACCCTTCTCCCTTTGGGGGGTTTTTTCCCTTATTGTGGGGGGTCACCTTTTTTCCTTTGTTTTAGGCGGGTTTTCAGGCCGACGTTTCTGTTTTTATGAGATCCAAAGGGTTTTTTGGTATTTTGCGCCGCCCTCCGTAATTGCCGACTGGGGAGGTGGGTTGTTTGTGACGCGGGTTGGGGTTTAGTTTCTCCTTCCCGTTGGGATTGATTGTGGGCTGGCGGTTGGGGGTGGGGAGGGGTCGCGGGGGGTGGTAGTTAGGGGGTGCGGTTTTTTCTTGATGCGGGTTGGCAGTCTTGTGGGTCAGGGAGCCCTCGTACTCTCCGGACCTGAACAGTGCTCGACTGACTCAAGAATTTTATGTACTCACTCCTCCGGAAGGGTAGCGTATTGCCCCCGGATTTTTGTTCTGTTAAATTTACTTTCGTTAGCGATTGTCCCTTTCTGGACCCCCCTGACATGAATGAACGCGACGGTACGGAAATCGACATAACCCCGTTATAATGGAGTCACAACAGCCCCCCAATCAACTCTCCCAAACGCCGCCTAACGCCCCACCCACCAAAGGACGACAATAATTCCCGAACACCCCATCACTGAGACAACTCGTAGACACGTCCGAACGTTGCAGTTTTATTGGGGGTCTGGCATTCAAGGCCGACCATATCGTGTCCCCCGTTTAACTGTCAGACAACCCTTGGCGAGGGGTCCTCCCATGAGATACAAGTACTCCCTTAAATTGTGTGGAGGGTTAGTTTCCTCCCGAGTTCTCTTCTGGGTTTGGAATTCTGTATACTGTCTGGGTGATGGAGAGGGGTCTTTCTCTGGTGCTGCAGTGTTTTTCTTGTTCTTTTGCGGCTCTTCTGTTTCTTCCCTCCCCTTGTTAGTCTCCGTAGAGGTTTTTCTATGTCTTTTCTTTAGTTTGACGCTTAATTTTTTGGTGCTCTGAGTTGGTGATCGTGTTGCGGTTCCTTGGAGCCATGTCCTTTCTCATAGTAGCCCTGGTGGATCTAGTTGCCTTTGCTTGGTCCTTGACTCTTTTGGGTAACAATTCCCCCCCATTCAACGCAGTTTGGGTACAGGAAGCGGTTTGGGATGGACCGATTTGGAGGGGGGGGGTGTATATTCGGGGTGCGATCTTGTCGGTCTCCCCCCCCGCGCCCTCTAGCAGTGTATTCCCGTTGGTTTTCGACACCTC
>Ga0179593_1809249_pt1 | contig 11048 bp, 13 predicted proteins | sample CZODoug2_1_08_16_FD_185931 | JGI IMG/M metagenome (GOLD analysis project Ga0179593, IMG submission 185931) | Vadose zone soil fungal communities from Angelo Coast Range Reserve, California, USA - CZODoug2_1_08_16fungal (PacBio error correction) | ecosystem: Environmental > Terrestrial > Soil >... | reverse complement strand
CCACCATTTTTTCCTGAGCCACTTATGAGTGCCCCCACTCCCCTGTTAAAGCAAACCCCCTTCTCCCCCTAAGCATCGTTTGCGCGTCCCGTGGCGACGAACTTTAGCGTGCTCGAATTGAGTCTCCCCTCCTCCCCCCCCCCTTGGTCTATTCGACTGTGTGGGACGCATGGGAGTCTCCCCACCTTATTTGGTATTTTCTCCCTTTTCCCCACCCACCCTGTATCGAAATTTTCCACTCTTGCTTCACGGCCGTACTGCTGGGTTGCTCTAGCCCCAGCCTCGACCTCTTTGACATTTTCATTTACTAGCCCCCCTCCTCTTTTTTTCAAAGACTTTTTCCGGTCCCTTCCTTTTGTGTTTCAGTCAGGATTCCCTTTCCCCTGTTTGTGCATGTGTTTTTTGTAGTATTTTGTTTCAAAGACAGCTCTTCCTTTCCAGGAGAATTTCGGTTTCTCATTTCCTGGCGCTCGGCTTCTTAGTACCGCTTTCCTCTCACCCTTTGGTCAATGCAAATTGTTTCTGCTCTCTTGTCATGGTGCACTCGCTTTCCTTTAAAGAGATTACTTGACGGCTTTTTTTCGCTTCCGATGATATCGCCCTGGAGGAACTATCCGCCCTCGCCGATCTTACGCATAATCCCCTAGTTTCCGACGCCCGATGCTTCGTGGCTCGCTTGACGCGGCCCTTTTCCGTTTCCCTTTTTGCATAACATTCCCACTGGGCGTCCCTTTCTTGTGTCAAGTTGTCGCTATTGCAGGATAGTTTCTCCCCCCCTGTCGTTCTCCCTTCTTATATATGCGTTTTTCCTCTTTTTTTCCTTTTTTCGATTCTCCCGCCTTCTACTTTAAGTGCCCGCTTCTGCCCTGCGCGCTCGCTTTCCTGAGAAGCTCCCCGTTCCATAGCAATTTGCCCACAACCCTACACGCTTGCAAAGCCGAACGAATAGCTATTCATTCCCTGTTTCGCGTACGCCTATTACCCTTTCCGGGGGGCATGCGGACTGTTTCGCTTTTTCAGTTTTTCTTCAACCCAACTTTGAAGTCGTTTTGCCAGTTTTTGTTATCCCCTTTCGGACTTCCCCCCCCTGGGGCCATCCAGCTCGACGTCCACCACTCCTATCCACCATGTGTCTTCGGAATCGGCCTTTTCCCAGCTCCCTGGGGCCTTCGAGCTCCCGTTAAATTTTTGTCACGACCCATCGCCCCCTGCTCGTCGTTATCCTTGTGCGGTCTCCCTTTCAACCCCACATTGAAAACATTCCGGTATATTCCAAACGGTTTTGTTGGATACACTTTTCCTTGAATCCCCACAAATCCCATCCTCCACAGTTTTTTGAGGATTATAATATTCCATTGTTATTTCAATTTTGTCTCCATGAGTGTTCGCCCATGCAGGACATTGGGCCCTCAAGGCCGCTTAAAGAGCTAGGCACCTTACGTAGGTGAATTTCGTACGCAGTGTCCAATTCACACCCCCACAACCCAGTCTTCCTCTGCTACGACAGGGCATGTCTCCTTGGCATTGCTTTTTTCCGGAGTTTAGCCTCCTTTCGTTCCTCCCTTTAGTCTGTTGCAAGGGCCTGCGGCACCTCCCCCAGCGCACCCCTGAATCCGGTTAAGTACGAAGTCCACTATTTACTTCCCTTTTTTTTCCTCCCCCTTCTTGGACCCAGGACTTTTTCCCTGCGCCCCCAGGATTTTTTATCCGCTCTTCGTTTTGAAAAAATATTCTATTTCTGTTTCCGAGATCCGTTGTCCTCAATTGCAGCAGCCTCCACTTTGTCTTTTCCCGTCCGATCTCAAAAATGGGACTGATGTTCTTTGTCTATTTCTTGCTCTGGAAATTCGTTCAGATGTGCTTCTTTAGCTCCCTACCAGGGCGGAGCCTGTTTTGGTCCAGTTTAATAAACCCCTACCCTTTTTGGATTCTGCCCTGGCCCCGGGGCTACTTTCTCTTCTTCTCTTTGGTTTCCCCTATTTTCTTTTCCGTTGACTAGAGGGTAAAGCTTCTTTGAAAGCCTTGCCTCTCAATTAAACCAGACCCTTTTTTTTTCTTGAAGAATTTCTGAACCCGCGTCGAACAAGTTTCGTGTCCTTCGGCGGGGAGCACTTCATTGACAGCATCTATTCTTTCCCCTCCCTGTTTAGAGATTGCTTCGGTTCCTTTCTTCCCCGCAGACCCTCTTCCACCACCTTTTGCACCCTGTTTTCTCTTACGCAGCTCGTTCAGGTTGGATCCTTCCTTCAAAAACAATTTTATTTGTAATAGATGGACTGCATATTTCAAACCCCCCCTTAAGGCTACTACTAATGGGGGTAGATTTTCCTCCTTTTCAGTTTTCCTCTTCCCCTTCACAGCTACAGCTACACATTATCTGTCCAGTTTTTTCCACCCTCCCCGACCTAAATTTGCCTTCAGGGCAACCTCCTTCCCGATCCTCCCCCCTTCAGACGCTGAGCCGAAGCACCCCATTTGCCCCAATTTTCTGTCTCTCTCAATCTGATCCACTTTCTATTAGACTCCATCTCTTTGATTCCCCCTCTTTTCCCGGACCTTCCCCCCCCTTCAGCTTTTTCAAACACCTATACCAGCCCCCCCCCCTCTTCCCAGATTGAATTTGTTCTCTCACCCCGAAGAATGCCTTCAAGTGCCCCGTAGTGGCAACTTTCCTTCGTGGTTCTTATCCTTTTACTCCCGTGGTAGCGTTACGCTCGCATTTTTTACTTTTTCGAATCTCTGTTTCAATCATTAGGCGTTCCAAAGATTGCGTCCCCCTGTGAAAACCCGCGATTTTACGTTACTGGAGCCTCCTACCTCCCGTGTCCCACGCTTATCCTGAATAGTATGACCTCTTCCCACTGTGAAGCTTGCCCCCTCTCTATTGCGCTGGTTCCCCGTTGGATCTACTCCAGCGCTACATGAGCATCAAAATGTCCCCAAACATCCTGCGATTTTCCCCGTTTAACCCTCCTTCCTCCCCCCTTTGGTCGCGATGCACCTCCCTTTCTCCCATTCCCCCCCTTTTGATAGTTGTCATGTTACAGGCCTTTATGTCCTTAGTATTTCCCTTTCCAGGCTCCCTCACCAAGGTCGATCTTCCAGGGTCGTGCCCCCACCTTTTTACCGTAGCTCGGCACGATCCCTTGACCGAGAATTAAGCAATTCTGGTTCTCTTTTGCTCTCTGTACCCGCTTCGCGCTTTGCCTTCCGCCACGTGTCTTTTCTCCCTATGGAGCAACCCTCCAAGATCACCCCCATCTTTTTTTTTTCTAAACCCCTAGAAGCATCCCCCTTGAATGGTATCTCGGTTCTCGTTTTCACTTGACTTTAAATTGATTCTAATCTCTGCTTTGACATTTTTTTCCAACCCCTTTTTTCTTCCCCCATGCTTTCTCCTTTTAATCGTCGCTTGGAAGGGCATCTCCTCCTTAGGCTCTGTGCGACTTTTTTTTCCTCAAAAGAATGGCCCCCCTCCCCTCTGCTCTCCCGATAGTAAGAGTCAAGACCTGGCATACGTTTCTAAAGATTCCTTTTTTTCTTATCTTTCTGTGCCAGCTAAAGTCGTCAATGTTTTCGTCTCCACCGGTGCGCATCATTGTCCCCATCACTCCCGACCTGAGTAGTCACCACCTTCATTCTAGTGTCTATAGAGGGGAATCTCTAGTTTTCCTTTTCTGCGTTCTCGATCTAGCTTCCCCCAAAGACCCTCCTCCTCTTTTTGGGGACCAACTTCTGCGTCTCCTGCAGGATTCTTTTTTAGAGTTGAAGTATGTGACCCAAATTTCTTTCTTCTTTTTTTTAGATGCGCATCTCCTCATGATTCAGTGTCTGTAATACCTATAAAAGAACTGCCACAAGTGGGTCTTTCCCCTCTCCCCACCCCGGGCCACGTCTTTACCTCACCCCCGTCCTCCCCGCTCTTCGAAAATGTGTATTTTCCGTTTGGAGATAGTTCCCCTCCCCCCTCTCAAAGTTCACCCTCCCTGTAGCGGGGATTGCCCCTGGCAGTAAGCCCCCCACTTACATTTTACCTCGCCAGACTTTTATCACTTCTGACGAATAGAGGTTTTTTTCTGCTTCTCAATCCTCATGTTAGCGTGCTCCCCCCTGTCTTGAGACCCTCCTCCCTAGTCGGTTTTTGCAATTTTTCCTTACCCGTTTGCCGTTTTTGTTCATTTCATAGGTATACTGAAAGGCTTCTCCTTCCCCCTCTCTTTCTTCTTCTAAGTGGTTTTTAGCGATCCCCAATTAATGTTAGACCCACTATGATGTTTGAAACACAGCACACCGTTCCAGCCACAAATCCCAATTACCGCGATTTCATTGACCCCTTTCTCCTCCTGGATTTGCCTGAACTGCGCTTCCGAAGGGCGAGCCCCCGAAGTGTATCTCTGGTTAAAGCTTCCCCCTTCTTTTTTGGTTCCCCCTTTTTTCTTGGCTACACGGGTACTTCAATCCACGCTGATGCCATAGTGCCAACTCTTCCCGGGAGCGGGATCTTGGAGGTTACCCTTACTTTCCTGCCCGGCCATCTTCAACTCCCTTTCTTTAAGACCCATTGTCAATTCGGCTCTTTGTTTCAGTCCTGATTCAATCCAACTCAACCGTCTTCCAGTTCTTTTTCAACCCGTCTCCTTCTTCCTTTCGCCTAGCTTCCTTCCTGCTTCAGAAGGATCTGCGGTTCTAAAGAGAAGACCCCTCCCCCCACCTTTTCCCAAGCACAATTGACGTTATACTAGAGAGAATGCCTTAACCTCTCTTTTTAGGGGACGTTTTATAATTACGTCCCCCCCTTTTTTTTTTTCGTGGTCCTCCGCATTTCAACTCTTCCTTGACCGCCGGTCGCGTTCCCTTCTCCATCTGGTGCTAGGAGTTTTTCACTTTCTCTTTCTTGGGTTTTATTCCTTCAGCGGTAAATTTGGCCCATACCTTGCCCCGGGCCGTGCACATCATAGGCGACCTTTTACTCCATTCCTCGGATCTTTCTTTGGCAGGTCCCTTTTTTCCGTATCTCAGATCTTTCCACTGCGGGGGTTTTTTTTTTCGACTTCGCCCCTCGGCTACCGGCGCGTGCCAGGCGTTCCGTTATGATCGATACGGTCTTCCCTCCACGCTGGTACCCTTTTTGACCTTTTCCCCCCCCACGTAACCCTTTTCCCAAACTCGTCCTCCCCTCGGATTCAGGAGCAGTTTCTCGCTCTTCCCCCTTTCTTTGGGATGCGTCGAAGCGCTTTAGTTTGCGAAACATTTTTAAAGCGTGTTTTGAGAAATCTTGGTTTTTCTTCCCCCCCCCCTTTCTAGAAGGCCAGTCTTTCGTGGCGGTTCCCTGCTCGGGACCACCCGCGCGACAACTTCTTGGGCGTGCGGCCTTTTGGCGAATTACGTCCCCATGGGTTCGTGATATTACCGTTCTTCACCATCGTTCCTCCCGTCCATCTTCCCTTCTGCCTTTTTGCCCGGTCTTTCAGTCTCCCCGAACCCTCTTTTCAAATAATAGGTAGACATGGACACTCCCCCCCAATGGGCAGGTTAACTCCTCCCTTCCAACCCCAGTTTCACCTCCAACTTTGGGGCCGTAATAAATGAGACTTTTGCACTTCTGGTTTGTGACCTTCCTTAGGCTAGAGGTTTTAATCCCGTCCTCCTTTCCCCTCCTTCGCAGCCATCCGGTGCCCTGCCGAAGCAGGCTCCCTATCAGCCAATTCATTCGGCGTCCACTTGCGTCGTGGGCCGGCCTTTTCACTTTTTCTACTTCCTTTTTTACCCGTTTTTCGCACATTGAAAGGCCTCCGGGCCCCCCCGATGCCGGTAAACGCTTCATCTCGGTGTCGTCCGAGGAAAGAACGTCTTCCCCTACTGGGTTTCCCCCCTTCCTTTCCCACTTCAGCTGACGGGGAGTAACAGGAATCCTCCCCCCGCCTTTTGGATTATTTTTGACCAAAATGGTACTTCATCCTTTTCAGTAGTTTTATAGCGTTGGAATTCCAATCTCCTTCTTCAGAGTCCGAGAAGTAGGTAATATTTCCCTTTTGGATATTTTCCCTCCCCCACTTTCAGTCTAACGCATGTTATAATGCTCTCGCTTGAAGTCATTCGCGCTTTCATCGGCGGATTAACCGCACCACAGGAGGTATGTTGGGACCGCACAATGCAGCCCCCAGGGTTTTAATCTTCGTTTTCTCGGTTAGTGAGAGGCTTTTCTGCCTTGCCTCTTTTTTTAGCGCTTTTTTGCAGATGAATTCACAGTCCTCCCCTGGCCCCACCCTCCAAGTTTTTGTTGCTGAAAGGCTTACCCTTTTCGAAAGCCGGGGTTTCCTAAGGAACTTTCATGGATTCAGTGATGATTGGAAAAAGGGCACATTACGTCATTCTAGATCTTGTTTTACCCGTGGAGAGCCTGCGTTCCAACGTTCACCGTTTCTTCCCGAAGAAGTGAGTAAGCTTTCCTTCCCCCCCCCCCATTATTTCCCTCCCGTCACAGACTACCAGGAGTCTTTTTCACTCTTCCCCACTCACTTGGGCTGTTTGGGATTGAATCCTTCTGTCCCCCCACCCTCCTACTATCCCCCCTCTTCCCCGGGAGATTCAAGTTGCTCCTTCCTCGGCACTTCACCTCTCCGTCCATCTCCCCAATGAGAGGCTTGTTCCCCCCCATCTCCCCCCCACCTCTGCCGTTGATTAGTCAGAATAGAGCGTCCGCGTACACCTTCCTAGAAGGAGAACTGATTGCAGAAAAACTCAGTTTGACCTACCCCTTTTCTCTCTTAAGCGGATCCTTCTGTTCCTCCCTTGAGCTTCAGCAAGAGATTACCCCCCTCTCCTTTTCATCTCTCCCCTTCTCAGGACTTTAAAAACACGATCCCCCCTCGGATTCGATTCGCTCGTCATTATCACCGATTTTTCCTCCCACTTTAATACCTTCGGACTCCCCCCTCTCCTTCAGGTCTCGTTTTCCAGAATCGCGGCTTTCAATTAGCTTCTTTTCAGACCCACCATCCTTCCTTTCACCTGTGCCCTTCTCCTGTAACACATTCCCTGCCCTTATGCGCCGACGCTACTGACGCGGATTCCGGGTGATCTTCCCTCGCCTTTCCCTCCCTTGCACTATCCTTCCCTGCTCCGCCGGCTGGACACTGCTGCGTGTCTCTGCCGCCTCATGCCGGGAAAAACACACAATGGCACCTGGCTCCTTTTAGTCGTTTCCCTCCCCCCTCCTTCAACATGACGGGGAGGGATTTACCCCTGTATACTTCCCCGTTTTGATGTGCAAATGTTTTTCTGGAGGTCGTTTTTCTTTTTAGACTCTTCTCCTTTCCAACCTTTTCTCCCTTCCCCCCTGATTTCCTCTTACGGGTCTGGTTCACACTTCCGTTTCTCTCTTCACTCACCCCGGGTCTTTGTAAATTACTCCCGAAGAGTATGAATTTTGCGTCTCTTCACTCAGCCCCAGCCCTCTTTGACTTCCTCCCCACGCTAAACCCAGTTATTCCCCACGGACATTCCATTCTCTTCTTAGCCCTCCTCTTCGCTAAAAGTTTTCATTTACTTTATCCGGGTACCTTGAATTCCATCCTCCAATACTCTTTTTGAAAATCTTTTTTTTCCCCCCTTTCTTTGAACCCTTTTCTTCAATAGAATACTCCACTCCTTTTTCACTCCTTCTCCGTATAGGTTTCAGTTATCCACCTCATGTTTTTCCCAGTGAAGTCCCCCTGATCAATTTCCTCTTAGAAAACGATACGAACATCGACCCCCCCCCCCCCCCCCCCCCCCCCCCACCCCCCACCCGTCCCCCCCCCCCCCACCCCCCCCCCCCCCCCCCTGCCCCCCCCCCCCCCCCCCCCCCCCCCCCCCCCCCCCCCCCCTCCCCACGGGCAGCGTCCCCTCTGGATTCCTTTCCCCTTGGCCGGTTCTGGTATTCCGGTTTTCAGCCGGTTCCTCTTTTTTGACAAGTAACCCGCAGTCTTTTTTCTCCCCCCCATTCTTCCTTTTGTATTTTCTTTTTGCCAGAGCAGTGTTGCATCTCCGCCGTTCCATCGAAACCCGACCCAGGAATGATCTTCAGACTTTTTCCCTTCCCCATGTTATCCCGTCTTTTTTTAGTCGAATCCGTATTGCTTTTTAAACTTTGGGATCGTGCTTTACCCGTCAACAGAGAGTCAATTCTAGAAGTTCTACTTTTCTTCTGCCATTCCCCCTCTCTTCTTTCCCTGAAAATGCCTCCAACTTGTTCACCGTTTGATGATGAATCTTGACTGAAACACAGGCTACCAACCGGTGGGGATATTACCCTGAATTTTTCTTTTCCTCTCTCCTTCTGCTCCTTTTCAAACTAACATCCTACAGTCCCTCTTTTCACGATACAGCGTGGCTTCTAATATGTGGAGTCAGACCCCAAACATCCTTTTTCCCTCCTCCCTCTGATCCCCTCTTTCCAGAGTCGATGATTACTTCTTTCGCCTTTCCCTCCGACCCTTTTCCCTTTCCTATTTTGTTTTAAGACTGAATGGATTAGGGCATCATACTAGGTCTTTCCCTTTTTTTTTTCGCATCGCTTTTTTCTTTTCTCCCTCCCCTCGTGTTGTTGGACCCCCATCCGCAGCCCCTCCTTATGCGGAACAGAAAAAGAAAGTTTTTCCAAGAAAAATCCCATGTCCCCTTCCCTCACCTACGTACTGACCTTCCCTTTGATCCTTCCGGCCCGACCCTGCTTTGCTCTCAGTAGCCAGAATCCCTGTTGCCGTGAACGGAAGTTCCCTCTTTCTGAACCCCCCCTTTCTTTTTTTCATTTTGTGACCCCCCTCCGCCCCAAGGAAACCGCCACGCTGTATTCGTGAGAGGTACGTGGTGGTTTGTTTTTACCTCTTCCTTCCCGTCCCTGCTTTTTCCAACAAATTGCGTGGACTGCTCCAATAGCCGTTTTTCAAAACCTTTGTGAGGCCCCGTTGTGTTTCAGTTACCCACAACCCGGGCAAATTCTTTCTTTTTAAACTCCTCTTTTTTATCTCTCCCCAGCCTGAAAGATCAGACGGCGCTCGGCTTCTCATCGTACTATCACAAAAGGGTAGCAGGACTGATAGTTCCTGCCTTCTCCTCCGATTTTCTTTCCCTTGGTCTTCTCCCTTGACGGTTTTTTACTCGGTTGGAGTATCTCTCTCCTCCCTTTCCTTTCTGGAGTAGAACGTAGAGTGAACTACCCCCACGGCCCTTCGTGTTACCTTTGTTCCCTCTTCGGTGTTTGCCTCTTGAGGCCCCTCCCGGGGACCGTTACCCGGGCGTTCAATCAAGTGGCTCTCCTCCCCTTCCCCATTACGTCCGATGGTTTATCTCTCGCCGAGACTGCCTTTTATACTTCGTTGCGCTGCACTTTTTTTACGAACACTAGTTTGCCTCCGTTCCTTTTTCGTGTAGGTTCGAGCTTTGAGGTCAGGTGCCCCGCTGTTTTCCACTAAACGTGTCTCACTAATTTCCCACGAATTGCCAGATCCCCCCCGTCCCCCCCCCCCCAGTCAGACCCAATTCCCGGAGCGCGTCGCCCCTGTCTTATTTCACACTGTTTGGTCGTGGGAAGTCGGGTAGGTTTTGAAACAACTTTTTTTTCCTTGGCCGTGTGTTTGCGCCCGCCGTGTGGTATTCCCCCACACCGTGGGTTGTCCTGAAAAGCGATTAGCGGTCGATTGTCGTCTCCTCCTCCCCCCAACCATGCGGAGGCTTACATTTTGGCCGTCTTTCGGCCCCTGGGGGTCGTGCCGCAAGGAATGTTTGTTTTGCCCCGCCCCTTTCCGATGCGAACTTTTTTCCCCTCCTCGCGCTTGTGAAAGTTCGTAACATCTCCGAAATCAAAAACCGGTCCCCTCTCCCCTGGTATCCCCTCCCCCGGTTGCCTTTGGTCAGTCAAGCCCACATCCAGTCATCTCCAACCCCTTTGTGTGAGGGGTCTGAAAAGTGGAAATTTTTGGCCCTTCATGTACTTGCTTTTTTTTCACTCCTCCTTTATAAGGTCTCCAAGGTCAGCGGACAGAGTTCGTTTGCAAGCGACGTGGCTGGTCCCCAAGAATCCCCCTGTTTCCTTCGTCGGTCTCCGTAGGGACAGGCTCATTTTTCCTGGCGACGGGAACGCCAGTTCCAGAAGATTTGTTCTTCCATAAATTTCTACAAAGAAGTGTGCGATGCGTAAAAAGCTCTCACAGAGTACGGTCCCTCCTTACCAGCCCTTCCTCCCTTAGTTGTGCCCCCCGTGGCAGCATGTTTCGGCCCCGCGTTCCTTTGCTAATCGAATAGGTTCAGGTTTGCCCCAAACGTTTTTTCGTATCCTCTTCCTTAGATTCTTTCTTGTTGCATCTCTTTTCATCGCAGCTACCTTGGAGGACGACGTTTCGTTCCCGACCCCTTTTTTTGCATGGCCCGTCCCCTGCGTCCCCTCTTGCTGGTCTCTTTCTCAGATAGTCCTTCTTGAATATTTGCCCTTTCCTTTTCCCGGTGGGTTCCCGCGATTTTCCGAGCACCTTTAACTCCCTTTGGCTTGCTGCGTATCTGTCAATTCTTTTTTCAACTGGAGGAGGACGGTATAAGTTCCCCCCCCGACTTTCTCCCCTTTCTGAGTCGGTCTTTACGCGCACGTTGTTTGTGTTTTGTGCCATCACTTCGAGAGGAGGGGCTGAAAGTTTCTCCCTGTCACCTTTCCCCCCGGCGAGCCACTCAGGGGTGATGCCCCTACGGCGAGGGCATAACTTACTGGAGACATGCTCTTGTTTTTCCCCTTCATCCAATCAGGGGTTTGTTGACTCTCTTCTTCCCGGTGTCAGGTTTTTCTTTCCCGCGGCCGACTTATTGATCTTTCCAGTCATGACTTTCCTAGAACAGGCCCCTTTTTACGAGCGAATTTTTCCCTCCCCCCCCCCCCCCCCCGTTTTCGCTTTCTCTCCCCCTTAGGTGTTAGAAACGCGATGTCAGCTTGGTGTCTTTTCGTTTGATTCTCGCAAGTCCCCCACTGCTTTCGGATCTTTTTTGTATCCCCTCACCCACCATGTTCTCCGGAAGCCGCA
>Ga0179593_1547793_pt1 | contig 11048 bp, 10 predicted proteins | sample CZODoug2_1_08_16_FD_185931 | JGI IMG/M metagenome (GOLD analysis project Ga0179593, IMG submission 185931) | Vadose zone soil fungal communities from Angelo Coast Range Reserve, California, USA - CZODoug2_1_08_16fungal (PacBio error correction) | ecosystem: Environmental > Terrestrial > Soil >... | reverse complement strand
TTCCCGAGCAGAGAAGCCCCTGCGCTGACGCGCGCCATGGCGTCTTTTGCAATGCGTCCCCCCTCCTTCCTTTCCCCCCAGGAGGCCAGACCTTCTCCGACCTCCTTTCCGACGCATGCTCGGAGAATATCGTTCGCCCGGAAGCAGTTTCCCCTCAAAGCCCCGGCGAGCAAATCAACACCCTGTTCCCAGTCGCCGGCGCCATATAACCCTCCCACCCCCAAAAAGTACCGCAAGAGCCCCCCACCATACCCTTTTCCCCCGTTCATCCCTCTAGATTTATCGCGAGTATTAGTGATAGTCATGTCCTTCTTACATTAATTTTTCCGTATTCTCGATTGTCTGGCTTCGTTTGTTTCTTTTTAGCGAGGCCTTTTGAGAACTCTACAGGGATAGACATCTCTCGCCGAATTTCTACGGGTTTGTTGCGCCTATTGATAGGCCTATGTGTCCCCCCCCTTTTGGTTCAAGCTTTTCTCGTGGTCCCCCTCTGTTGTAATCGGCCTCCTTTTCCGCTTTCGACTTCCGTGTTGGACGGTGTGTGATGTTCGGCGCCGTAGACTTCCCAGACCACGGCTAGAGGCCCTTCTCCTTTTCGCGATCGAAGATCCCTTTCTTCACTCCAAATACGTCCTGGCGGGCCTCCTCCTTCCTCGCGCTCCCTCTCCCTCCATGTTCCAGGGTTTCCTTTCCTTCGGACAAAACTGCAAGCCTCTCCCCTGCTCTCGATCCGGCACTGTGAGCTTTTCCGGCTCTTGGCCATCGCGTGGTTGTTGTTTAGATCCTTTTTTCATTTAAGCCCCAGTCTGATAGAAGGGGTTTCCCTTTGAAGGCCGTTTACTTCGTCGGCCGACTCTGCGCGCGATGTTCTTCTACCCTTCCAACTCAACATCGCTCTGACGCCATAGACACTCAAGCCGTTTAGAACATAAATGCAACCCCCTTCCCTTTTCGATTCTATTACCTTTTGGTGTAGAAGGTCCCCTTGAAGAATGCCTGTATTCGGATTACTTCTTACCTGGGAAGCCTACTCCCCGATCCGGTCCCCCCTCAAGATCCACCCCCTGCGGGGCTGAGTGCTCCCGTCCGGGACCTTTTCCCTTTCCTCATTTCACAGTGTTGCAAGAGTTTCCTCTGAGAAGAGGGCTATCCTTGACACGACTTTTTCTTCACCCTAGATTTAAAGTTAGCATTTTCAGCCTTTTGTTCCGTGCACTCGCTTTCCGGCGTTGAGGAGTCCTAAAGTGCTCAGTTTCCTTAATCTCCAACCTGTCATGTCATAAACCCCTTCCTTTAGATGTCTTACCTTTACGAAAAGGCCCCTCTCGCAAGGATGTGGATATTTTCTTTATAAGACCCTCCTTCGACCCCCTTTAAGTCTAAGCATGGAGAAATGCCTCCCGTTTAAGAAGTAAACGACCCCCCCTCTCTGATCGCCCTGGTTTCTTCTTTTCCCGTTTTCTGTCCGATCGCTAAGTAATTCCCAGGACCCTGCTTTCGATTTGGCTTACTTTTTCGCCTTTTCAGTTTCATGGGGAGTATTTTTGATGCTTTCCTCCTATTCTTCTTTCCGGAAATACGACAGCTTTTCCCCCTTCACAAATTTCCCTGACTCTTTTCGAGTCGCTTCGCTCGAGTCAGCTGCACCGCGTCTTGATAGATCATCTCTCTCTTTCCTCTTGTTTGTTGTTGATTTTTTCTCGATAACTGTATTTCTTGCTGCCCCGGAGATCTCCCAGGCTGTCAGCTCTGGGCTGTCTGTCAGGATCGACGAGATCTGGTGACTTTTCTTATTCCCCTCGTTAGCCGTCAGAAAGACGAGATGCTGGACCTTCCCCCTGAATTTCTATCTAAGGTAAGAATCGGCCGGTATATTGGCTTGCCTTTTCCTTCCTTTAGCTCTCTCCGACAACCCTCCAGCAAGAAGGGCTCCCGTCTGGGAAGTCGACCTCGTTTTCTTTTTTATTTTTTTTTTTCCTTTTGAGGCTCTTCAGTCCCTTCTTCTCCCTCCTCTCTGAGAAGGATTTGAGTCGGTGGATGCCAGGTTCTGACATAAAGCTGCGTTCCTTTGTCTTCACATAGCCGTTTTTTTCCTTCCCAGTCTTCCTTTTTGTGACGTTCCCCCCCCTTGGACTTCTTCCCCTTGATGAAAGGGTCGATCCGTCGGCTCGCTTTTCACTTTTCGAACGCCTCCCCGCCTCGTGCGATAAGCTTCCTCCCCAAAAAGTTGTTAGCCCCCGACACAAGCTTGATTTTTGGACTCTTATAGCCCCTCGGAAGCCCTCATTGTTGTGATCTGAGTTTCTCTTTCCAGTATTCTCCTTCGGTGGGTGATTTTTCTTTTTCCCTTCGGGTTAGGGATTCACCCTTCTCTTTTTTCTTCCCCCGTTTTATCTTATAACTTCTAAGAGTGAAATTGCGTTGTTCCCCTCGAGGGTCGGCTCCTGGATGGGCGTGAGAGAAGGATCGAGATGTATTGAGGGTCTTCCTTTCTAGTTCCTTTCTTTCCCACCAATTTTGCACCTTCGTGTAGATATCCTCTCCTTCTTTTAGTCACTCTTTTTTCCCACAGTCCCGATCCTCTATTCTGAAAGAACACGCGCAACGCCTTCTTTCTTTTTTTCAGTCCGTGTTCCACTTGGTTTTTTTGAATGTCGCACTTCAAAATGAAAAGTTTTTCCGCAGTCGTCTGTCTGGTGAGGAAGCGACCGACGGAGGTGCTCTTCTCAGCGATGATTTCTTTTTCTTCTTTCTTTTTTCTCGCAGGTTAAGTTAGGTCCTTCTCCTCAGAAAGAAACGCAAAACCCACCACAGCGGCCATGCAGGAACCCCAGGATTCTTTTTTCCCCCAGTCCCTGTAAGTCCCTTCAACCCGTCTCGTAGCCCATCGTTAGGCGCCGATCACCTAGCATTTTCAGACAGGACTCGTCGACTCTCTCCGGCGCTGATCCAAATGGGACAGCCGCCAACGAAGTTTACAGAGCTTACCTGCCCTTTTTTTTTTTTTCTTTTTTTCTTCCTCTTTTTACGAATGCTTTGCTAAGGACGACCTTCCAATCTGAGAGGTTCTTTACGGTTTGTCTTGTTCTTTACCGAGTGCTTCTGAATCCCTGGAGGCCGTGCGATAGACGTGTTCTTCTCGCAGGTGATTTTTGAGATTAATCTCTTATTCGTCTGTCTTTTTCTTAGTTCGAGTCCTCTGGGAGCATCTGTGGGCTATCGAGAAAGCAGGAGCCTGGAGCGCTTTGCTCACTTTCCCCTCATATGCCTCGAGGAAAAGCCGTCGTAACGTCGTTTCTTCCCCCCCCCCCCCCCCCCGTAGAGCTCGTGTTCCTTTTCCACTTTGTTCCTCTGGAGAGCGCGTGGCCCCATGAAAGAGAGATCTTCCGAATGCTTTTACTCATCCTTCTCTCTGTTCCTCTTCGACAGAGCTACGCAACCCTTTCTTCCTCGAGCTCTCCTGTGATTCTCATCCTCATACGTTGTGTTTTTCTCTTTATCCGTTCGTTTCTCCTTTCCCCGCGAGCCTCTAGTCGCTCTGTGAGAGACCGGATAGAGACGGTTTCTCTCGGATGATTGCGGACGACAGTTCGACTTTTCCGCTTTACTGAAGGCTCTTTTCTTTCTTCGATTCCCCACAAAGACTACTAAGCGACCCCCTTCATGTTTATTGATCCCCGAGTGAAGAGGACCGCCCTAAGCGTGTCGTTCTTTTCGTTTTTCCGAGTGGTAGGCCCTTTCTTCCGATCCTCCAAGAGACGCCGGCTTATGAAAATTTTATTTCTCAATGTTCTCCCCCGATAAAAGGCGGTCCTCTACCGCGAGGAAGTACTCAGGCCGGAGATGGCTTTTCCCTCCTTCCAAACCTCCCCTTTCACCCCATTGAGAGCAATCGGCGGATCCATCTTCAGCATATCACCTTGATCCCGACCTCAATTGAAAAAAATCCCCCCCAGGTTCAAAAGTCCCCCTCCAAGGCAAGTTATCTTTTTTTGATTCATCAGGTAGCTTCGTTTTCCTCGGCCATTATGGGGATTCATTAAGCTTAGGGTGATGTAGATGGCGGGATTATGCGGAACGTTCTTTTTTCTTTTTCGACAGGTATTCCTAACATTAGAACCCTCTATGTTCTCGTCGATAATGATCGGCTTCTCTCTGCGGATTGTCTTCTTTAGCGCGATTTGTCTTGCCAGTCGGTTATTAGAAAAGCCGGGCGGCGCGCTGCTGACTGGTTTTTCGTGGATGTTGAGTCCTCTGACCGTTCCGGAGGGAACACTTCGCTCCTCTCCACCAGCGATAGACCTTCTCTGATTCCCCTTTCCTTTTTCGTCAGAAACCGAGCTGCGATGATTAGATACTTCTTGGTTGGCCGTGCCGCGTCCTGGGACAAAAGAACGCGTTTCCCTCTCCGTGCGCGGACGCCTCTGCTCCCTCTTTTATGCCAGGCTTCTCCCCCGCGATGGTTGCCCCCCAACCCCCACTAGTTATTACCACCACTTGGCCTTTTTTTTCTTTTTGGGATGGTCGTGAAGACCTCCCCTCCTCAGGGAGGATCACGCCGTTGAATCCCTTCACTCCCTGCTTTCTCTCTGGTTAGTTTCCGCACCTCCCCCTCTAATGGGAGGCTCTTCTCATACGAGAACTCCTTTTTTTGGCCCCGAGAACCTTTCCCTTCCACTCTTCCCTTTGGCGGAGCTCTCTGATAAAGTAGCCCCCTTGTCCGATTCGATGGGAAGCCTTCTAGGCCCTCCGTCCAGAGCATAATTACGAGGCCCCTTCTTCCCACCATCGTATTTTCAGATCCGGCAACCTTTTTTTCCCCTTTTCCGTCACCAGGAGCCCCCTTCCCCAGGTTTTTTCTTATTAGCAGATGAGCGAAAGTCTGTTCTACGGTAGCCGTTTTTCCGAGATCCCGCAGTTCCTTTCCCCTTTCACTCCCCCAGGTCGTGTCAAGCGCTGAGGAATTTTGAACCTTTTTTTTTTTTGTCAGAATGAGCCTCATTCAACCGGAATGTTTTCTTTTTTCAGGTCCCCTCCTCTTCAGCCCTTGATCCACCTCACAAGGAGATAATCTTTGGATCTTCCCTTTAGAAAGCGCGGCCGTTTCCTGGCCCCTAATTTCTCTTTCCCCTCACTCCCCCTCTTTCACGTCCACGACCCTTCGCCTTCTTTTCTCGCCGAACCGGCTTCTTTTTTTGCGCCCCCAACAACCTTTTCGTAATTTCTCTTTCCTCTTTCACGGCCCTGGTGCGGTGACCGTGGCGGATCCGATCTTGCTTCCGGCCCTTCTCCGGCGTGTGCTGCGGACTATGGCGCGAGTGGCGCGCCTCTCGTCCTAAGAGTCCTTTTTACCCCTTGATCCAGCTGCGCTGCATGTCAATAGACTCAGAGTCGTCTCCTGACCGCGGGGCTTTTTCTTTTAATCCTTTTCTATTTTCTAGTCTCAACCGCGTTTGTCTTTTTTTCCGGAGATCAGCCATCGTCGACATCAGTTTTTATTTTTGCTAGTATTTTCCTCCAGAGTCTTCAATCCTGGGATGTCAAGAGAAATTTCCAGCAGTCCGCGAGCTTTTTTCTCCCATGAACATGTCCTTTCCGCAGGTCACCTTCCGTCTCTTTTTTTTAGTACTTGATACTAACCCCTTCTCCCTTTTTAGGCTCGTACAGACTTTTTTCTGGTCGTTGGTTAGGTGTTAGTCCTCCCGGTCGCCATGAATTTTTAGTTTTTTTTTCTTCCAAATTTTGTATGACCTCAATATCTCACTTGAGAAAGACTTTTCCTTGTGACTTCCTTTATATACAGAGGTCGTTTTTTGGCGTGCTTTTTTTTTCTGTTCCTCCTCAGTAATGTCTGAAGGGGGCAGTGAGTCCCCCCTGCCTATCTTGTGCACGGTTTTTTCCTGTGCATGGAACCTTTCAATCCTTGAGAGCTTCTTGGAAGACTTTCTTTAACTCATTATGCAGAAGCTTGATGCTGGCTAAAAATCCCTCCTAGCCTTCTCCTATTCTTTTCTTTTTTGAGTCCAATATGAAATTATTATTGGAGGATAGGGTTGCTTAGGCGTCTGGGTAAGGTTTTTTCGAGAGTTCTTTTTTCTCGTTATTTTTTCTTTTTGGCAGTAACATCCTCCGAGGTGACATGCGGTTCCCGTAAAGAGTTTTGCTAGGATGGAGTCCTCTCTGGATCGCTATGTAGTTGAGGGATGGTTCTTTCTCTTGAATATTCTTTTTCCTTTTCCGCAAATTTCCCCCCTGCATTTTCTTAATTGGCTTCCCGAGCAATAGATGCCAAGGCCTTCCGCCCGTTCCCCAAAACGCGCCTTTTTTTCGCACTTCCTTTTCTGCTTTTGGGTCTTCCTTTCCTTCACGGAACCCTGCTTACCTCCGCGCGGCCGTTCTCTCAAGGTAATCCCGACGGCGAAGCTGTTTGAGGATCTTTCTCTTTTCTCTTTTGTTTAGGCCGCCTTGTTCTCACTGGAGAAGGCGACTTTACAGCCAAGAAACACTCCCCCTTTCCTCCCTGAAGACCAATGCCTTCCAGAGCGGCCACTTTTTCTCTCTTTACCAGAGAGGGTGGTTTTGAAGGTTCCGAAGATACCTTTCCCACAAAGAAGAGTCCTCCATTTTTTTAGTTCGTGCGATACCTGGTCCTAGGAAGCGCAGTTGCTCAACTTTTTAGAAGCCAACGCCTCCCCGCCAGCTACCAGAGCGTTCTCAGACCCCTCCTTCCCCCCTTACCTTCTTTTCTCGACCAAACTTCTCTCTTTTCACGGGCCGGGGTTGGATCCGTTCTTTTTTTACGTGGTAACTCTGTTATTCCCCCACGATGTTCTTTCGGCGTATGCTTTCCACTCCAGGTGGTGATGTGGGTGTGGAATGGTCCCTCCGATCCCATCAAGCTCCTGTAGTAAGTTCCGTTTGCAGCATTAGGGTTTTCGAACTGGCCTTTTATGTTCCTTGTACGCACCCTGCTTTGAGTCAGAGAACCTGGTCTCGCTGCATTTCCTACCCCTCTTCCTGAAGAGAAGAAACAGCTTGAGCGGAAACTCGTGCAAGCCTGGCTTCCTCAAGCTCTGAGCTCGTCAGGAGAGGCCATGACTGGAATCGTGTCTCTTTAATTTCCTTAACCGAGGAAAGCCGACGTCGAAGTAAGCTTCGGTTAAGGTCTAAGAAAGGCTCGACAGATAAGGTAGGATCCCCCTAGGCTAGTAGCTATCGAGATTATCAGAGATACGCTCCTTTCATACTATGCTTGGGTTCTTGACATTCGAGCCCGTTCGAGAGCTGGATTTTTCCCCCAGTGGAGGAAGATGGTGACCGAGGTTCCCTGCACCGGGTTAAGTTCATTCAAGTAATTTCCGGAAGACCTCGCCTTCGCAGAGGGAGACAGAGATCTTCCTTGAAGTACTACCCCACCATCATAGCTTCTTCCACTGGAGGAACTCCAACAACATGCTGTCGATGCAGTGACCTTCTACCTTAAAGCTTCAGCTAGACTACTCGCAATTCACTTGCGAGGAATCTGGAAAACGTGGGACGTTATCAGGAACCTCTCACTCGCTTGAGTGACCTCCTCGTACGCCCAGGAAATTTTCCCTGTATGTCTGGCACCCCTCTTAAGCCCTTACTTGACAGAGAGAAGAGCACCTCTTGTGATAATGAAGCCTAGAATTCTCACCCCTTTTTCCAAAGTCGGAAAGCCTTTTCTTAAGACCCCTCTGACTTGAAGGAATTGCTCCATTTTTCTTTGACACAGAAGGCAACTCCCCACGAAAACCAAACCGTTTTCACGGGCTCCCCCTATTTCCTCCGACTTGAGCTTTTTCGGTGACCAAAAAAGAGATGACCCAACGTTAATGCAAGCGTTTCCCCACTTAAACTCCCCACGGCACCCCCCCCTGACTACGCTTGCTCATCCGTAGTATTGTTGTCATGGGCATTCTGGGGGTATGCCGTTTCTTTTCTTTTTGCTGGATTTATTTCTTAGTCTTTGATCCTTGGAGCCCACCTGTTCGCTCAGAATTTCATCTCCCTCACTTCGAGCCGCGTTTCTAGTGCTCTTGTCGATATATTCTCGGCGGATCTGCTCCTGTATTGCCCTTTGAGCGTCGTTCCCCTCTCTGGTCGGATCCTGACTCTTTCGCTGTGGTTGCGCTGTTGGCCTGTTTCTGGAGTTCGTGGCTACCTGCACCCCGGGCGCTCACCTCCCATATCCCTCCTCCTCTCTCTACATTTTTCTTCCATCTCCTGGCTCCTCAACGCGCTTTTTTAGTCTTCGATCTTGCTTGTCTTCCTTCTGATCCTTCTGCCCAACCTTAGCGTACTTTCCTCACGAGAAAGCCGCAAGGTCCGTGTTTTTGGTTGCCTTCCCTTCCTTTATTCTCGGGCTGGGTCTTTGTCGTGTATTTTCCTGACCACGTTATCCAGTCGTTTACACGACGTTCCTTCGCGGCGTCTCTTCCTTCCAGCATGGCTTTGAGACGCCCGCACCCTAGAGATCATGCGATCGGATCCCACCCGAGAACTTTTTCTCCCCCCGCTTCTCTCGGCTCTGTAGAATACCCGTAGGAAAGTGTGCTCCTGCAAGCCCCGCCCGGATTGGTCCCGAAAATTCCTACCCCTTTCGCTCCGCCGCTGACGCACTTTCAAAAAACGACTGCTCGTGCGGCTCAGGTGAACCCTTTTCCCTTTTTAGAAGTCTTTCGGCTCTGCCCTTTTCGCATCGATTCTCCTTGATTCTGCCCCGGGATATGTGAGTTTTTCACACTTTAGTAAACTTCGATCCCTTTTTTCCCCTTCCCGTTAAACAGAGCCTTGAGGCCCTTCTCTTTTGTGGAGCCACGGCAAACATCCTTTACCTTGCTTCTTTCTAAGCCCTTCTTCAAAGAAACTCGACCGTCAGCATAGGAGATAATAGGACCCGCTGTCATAAGGATATATTCCATACGGCTTTTCCTGCCCAACACGTCCCTCTTTGCCTGACTGACACCCTAGCGCTCCGGCACACGATTATCTTTATCGGCGACTAGCCGAATAGTGTTCGAGAGCTACGTAAGCTCCTCCAGATTTTGACTGTTTTTTATTTTTCCCTCGCCCTTCCATGGGCGGTTGTTAAGAGTGCTAGGGGGCGGCTTTTTTCTTCATTTTTTCCCCCCTCTTGCCGGAACCCCAGGCCTGCTATGATTGGTCCTTCGCCTATGTCGGACCCTGTCCTCTCCCCCCTCCCGTTCCTTTGATAATATCGATCTTTATACCCTCTTTCGCTGAGATGATCAGCTCCCTTCGGTTTCTTCTCTGCTTCCCTCCCTACCAAATCCTTTAGAGGGCTTGTCAGGTAGGACGCTGACTTTCCTTTTTAATCCCCGCGCATGTTTCCGCATCCCGCTTGAAGACAGACCCTCCGGATCCGAACCTTCAACTCCCCCCCCACTGAGAGGTTTTGCAATACAGTAAGTAGCTCCCCAAGAGTCCCTTTATCCCCCGCGGGATAAGCGCGCATGTCCCGTAGTTACCGCTTTGAGTGGCGCAGGCCTTTTCTTTTTTCTCCTTCTACAGGTTCCAGTACTAATGTTTCTTTGAGCGCCTCCGTCCACGCCTTGACTTTCTGTCGGATATGCTTTTCTGTCAGCTAAAGATGAGTTCTTTATGTTTTTTGTGAAGCTACTCCTTCCCTTTGAAGGTGATCCACCCATGCTCCCCGAGTGGAGTCTGCCGGGTCTGCTGCCAGGCGCGATGCGTAGCTTCCCCTACTTTTTTTGTGCCTAAATAAGACTTTTCGCTCCTGAAGATAGGGAGAAACCCCTCCTTTTCCTCCCGGACAGAGCCGTCGACCGAGTTTGCGTTTAAGAGCAATGAATGTTTGATTTTCGGAGGGATTTCCTTAGCTTTCCCCTTTTTATCTTTGGCCGGGCCGCTTTTAGGAGGGCCATAGAGAGGCCCCTTCTCTAAGATACCTCTCCCTTCCCCCCGACTTCTGCCTTTGTCTCGGCCCCATCGGAGGATCTCCGAGTCTTTTTCCTTAGATTGTCTTTTCTGGGTAGAACCATTAGGGGCCCCTTTCTGGTTGACTGCTCCCCTTCCTCACAGTGAGATCACGAAGTGCAAGGCCCCCGCCCTCTCCCCCGATCATCCCTAGGTTCCCAATCTTTGCTTTTTCTGTAGAGTGAAAATCCTTTGCGTTTTTGGTCTCCGGCCCCTAAATCCGTTTCACGGATCTCGAGCGCTTCGACAGACGGTCCCTTTATGTGTCGTTCCTTCGGATTCTTCTTGAGCGGATTCGATGTGAGCCCGGTTCCCTCCGGCGCTAACATCCAACTCAACACCTTTCCTCCCCAGAATCCTTTCCCCGTTTTGTCGTCTGATCGGAGGCTTGTTTCGTCCCACGCGCAGCTTGAACCTGAATCGACCCATCGCATCAGGACCGCCCTTTCTTATTAAGGAATGGAAAATGTAGGGAGACTATTAAAGGGGAGCGTCCTCACCTAGCTACCAGATCAGCCCCTGTGCATCCTCCCTTGCTCAAGATTTTTTCCCGAAGGCTAAAGAACGGCATGAGAGAACATCCGATTTTCATTTCTGGCGTCACGGTGAGGGGACTCCGTTGCTTGATACCTCCGAGGGTAAGTTGGGTCACTTCTAGTGAGGTTCGTTTATACTTTCAATATCCTGGGTGTCGGTGTTCCGTTTGGGTTGTTTTCTTCGGCGTTGGGAGTTATTTGATTTCTTAGTAGCACGGTTGATTTCAAGTAAGGCTCGAAGACTGGGATTTTTGGGGACTACTTGCTGTGGGGAGATTTTTTTCTCTTCCTCGTTTGGCCCCGAATTCCCGTCGACCTAGTTGCCTCAATCCTCCCACCGCCTTTTAAGAGAAAAAACCTTTCCTTTTGAGGCAGCTTCGTGCCGTCGAGATGTTTCGAGTCGGACAATTTTCTTTCTGATTCGTTTTTTTTCATCAAATCTTTCCTCTGGGTTAAGTTCTTTACCCGACATGAAGTTTAAGTGACTCCCGGCTCGATAATGTCGTTTTCCCTCTTTAGAAGTCTCTCTTT
>Ga0179593_1525348_pt1 | contig 11048 bp, 12 predicted proteins | sample CZODoug2_1_08_16_FD_185931 | JGI IMG/M metagenome (GOLD analysis project Ga0179593, IMG submission 185931) | Vadose zone soil fungal communities from Angelo Coast Range Reserve, California, USA - CZODoug2_1_08_16fungal (PacBio error correction) | ecosystem: Environmental > Terrestrial > Soil >... | reverse complement strand
CCTCTTGTTCGTACTTTCTAAATATCATGACCTTTGTATCCCTTTTTTCCCCCCCTCCCCCCTCCTTATGGTTGTGGGCCTATTGGTTGAGATTGTCCTTCTCTAGTTTCTGATGCTTGTAAGTTACCCACAACTGTTGGTGTCTCCCCTTTTTTTTGTGGTCAAACAAAGGGTGCATGCTTTCCCTTTTTTTTTCTTTTTCCCCCCTCCCAATGATGTATCACCGAAAACTGCAGTGTTGAAATACCCATCTTGATGCGTCTTTTTATTCTGTCTTCCCCTTAGTTTGTGTGGGGCTTCTGGCGGGTGCCTCTTTTTTCCCTTGTCTGAGGCAACAACTCCAGGTGATCATGTTCACTCGCTAAATAGGGTGTACCGACAGGACATTGCAGGTATAATCAGTCACGGTCCCCTGTTTGCAACAGAGAGAAGCTCGGCCCCCCCCCTCCCCTTTTTTTTCTCTTCCTTTTTTACCTTCTAAAAAGCCAACTAACCACTGTCACACTGTCCACGGTAAAAACTTCTTGCTGTCAACTGCTTGTCGCCATGACTCCCACTCACTCTTCCTTTATTGATAATATTAATTCCTTCCTTCCCTTTCCTTTTTCGGAGGCTGCTAGATGCCAGATCAACCCCCACTTACAGTGGCAATCCCAGATTTCAGTGACAATGCTAGCTTCAGACCTGATGTTCCCCCCTTCAAACATTAGCTAGAACAGTCTTCTTTTTCTCCCCTCCGCACCATCCACACCACAGAACACCAGCCCACCATACAGCCACCACTCCCCCACCCCCCCCCTAATAACCACACTGACCCACCTTCCCCCCCCCCCATTTTTCCCCCCACTCTTCTTCCTTCCCCAACCCCAAAATGGACTTATTCATTTGTGGCTGGCAGAAACAGCCCGCTTGTGGATTTCCTCAAGCAGTTCCCCTTTGTTAACAGACACCACACTCCTCCCCCCCACCCCTTTCTTCCCCACCCATCTCCCCACCAAACCCCACCAGCAGAAGGACTGGTATGATGACCCCTTCCCCCCCCAAAACCAACCTGGGATGAATTTTTGCCCCCTCTTCCCCCCTCCCTTTTTTGTTAGGACAAACATTAAAATTAAATCTTATTTTTCTTTTATTTCGCCCAAGAGAGCCCAACATGGTCCCCCACTTGGGAATAAGAATCTAACAATGTCTTCGCTTTTTTTTTCCCTTTCTTTTTCTGTCCCCATAGCACAATCAAATCCTTTCTAAAATATTTGTCCACATAGTATATAACAGAATATGAGCTGAGGTGTCCCCCCTTTCTTCCAAAAATATGGTGAGTCTGTTCCCTCCCCCCCCCCCCCCCCTTAAGATTCCTGATCCGTTCTCTGATTACACGATCACCCCCCACTCATTCACCCAACCCTGACTTCTTTGTGTTCTTTTTCCTTGGATGAGTGTTGCCATAACAGAAGAACCCCACCACCATTCCCCCATTCACTTTTTTCCCTTGTGCAATTGTCGCACTTCCCTCCCCTTGAATTCATCTGTTTAACAGCCACTCTCTTGTCGCAGAGGGAATCATTTTTGGTCTGCCCCTGGCGATCGCGGTCTGTTTTTTTTTTTTTTCTTCAGGCGGGCTCAAGGAAGGCGAGAAACTGCGGCTTTTGACTAGCCCTCCGCCTGCACGGATGCGGGCTGGCCCCTTTCTCCGTCGCCAACGACCCCCCTCTCTTCCTTCTCTCCTCTCTCGGCAAATATGTTCTGCGGTCGACTGAGAGCATGACACCGTCCCCCCCCTTCCCCCAGACAATAACGGACGCTTGTATGATCCTTTTCTCAGGCTCTAACAAGAGATCTACGATCGGCCGTCTCGTAAACAAGGGGCCTTCCTCCCCATGATCCGGATTTCTTTTCTTCGAGTCAAGCGAGGTGCAGCCGGGCGACTTTCCTTCTACTCGAGGACTCCTTTCTCCCCCTCCCCAAGGAACGACGTTGCTTGTTCGCCACCCTAACGTCGGGTGGCTTTCCTTACGCTTCCAGACCCCCCCTACTTTTTTTCTTCTTCCGACGAGAGCGGCAAGAGCAGCGCAGAAGTTCTGGCGCAAGCCCGTCAACGACGCGACTCCTTTTTTTCCGGCGCCATCGTATTCTTTTTGAAGATGCAATCCGGCGTCGATTTCCCCGCCTACGGCCCGCCCTCCTTTTCCTTTTCGTAGAGAAGGTAGGCCCTTCCTTTCCTTCTTTCTTGTCCCGCCCTCCAAGGCCCCTAAACGTCCGAGACAGCCTACGGCCACATGTCCTTCCCTTTCTCCCTCTCTTGAAATTCGGCAAGCGGTTCCCCTCTTTCCCCCCTTTTTTGTGTTGTCGGGTCGACCGTGCCACTCGGACGGGTAAAACCGAAAAAGAAGAAAGACCCGAGGGGCCCCCCCCCCCCCCCTAATACCACCACAAAGGCCCCCCCCCCAAACCCTTTTTCATAACCCCCCTGTTCCACGGCCCCTCTCTGCGCATCAAGGTGTTTTTTTTTTCCCTTTGGAAGGCGCCATGATGGGGACTTCGAGAAGGACATCCGGATGGATACCCCCCCCCCCCCCTCCCTTCTTTTCCCTTTTTTCCGGCACCCGCGCGCTCCTCGGACGCCGGAACCTGCAGATGTCTTTCACGACTGAAAGCTTTTTTTTCCCTTATTCAAATAGATAAAGAACCACCCACCCCTGTGCCGCGGAGAGGGTTTTTGTTTTGAGCTGTCCTTAGTTAGATTGCAGCTTCCTTTCTCTCCCTCCCCCCCTCAATGGGCCGATTTCCGCGGTCTTCTCCGCCTTGCAATTGTATTAAATTTTTCTTTTCTAGTCGACGCGTCGAAGTTCACTGACCTCGCCCGCCCTTCCTTTTTTCTGTCGCGGATAATTGCCTCTTTTTCCTTCCCCTTCTCCTCTTACGAGGAGACATAGGACGTTTCCCAGCCCCCTTTCAGGCGAGACAGTTTCGTCAGTCAGTGGCTAGTTCACGATCTTGCGCCCCTCAACACAGCATAGTGAGCCGGCCTCTTTATCGAAGATGAGGCCCCCCTCCCTTCGGAAGACGGTTCAACGGATGATCTCGTCTTCTTTTTCAGGGAATTTCTTTCTTCCCCCTTTCCCCCTCATCATCCATGCTCGCGACGCAGAGGGTATCCTCAGCCTCCTTCCAAGGTACTTACGAACAGGCTTTTTTTTTTTATGATGATCAGAGTGTCCTTCCCTCTCTTTTCCGTCCCTGGACCGTCGGGTCAGCCTGCGTATAGCCACCTGCAAGCAGCCCCCCCCCTTTTCAGCACCCAGAAGTCCGTTTTTCTTTTCTTTTCCACAGCACCAACTGGTAGGGCCGCAGCAGACACCGCCTAGGCCGCGCGCCGGCACTCGTCATAGCCGCACCCTCTTCGGGCGAGAAGATAAGACTGCCTTTCCTCATTGGTCCTTTCCTCAATGTAATAGGAATGTCCTCTTGTCGACCATCGCAGGTCTAGTTCTGTTGACCATCTTCGCTTGGGAAGATAGGTTTTCTTTTTCTTTTTTCCTTCTTGACGAGCCAATCGGCTTTTTTTTCTGCCGGAGAGAGATTTTTCCTTTCCCCCCCGACATGAAGGATTCGGTGCCCTGGCCGCCAAGAAGCCTGCTGGTGTCTCTAAATGATGATTCGTCCTCTTCTTACGGGAACGACGGTAAGGTGGACCCATGAGCAGTGGTTGGAGGTGACCTCCTCCCCCCTTTAATTATTACTTTCGCCACTCTCTTTTCCTACTTGATCTGGAAATAGGCAGTTCGCCGGAACTTTTTTTTCTCCCCCTCTTTGTTGAGCGATGAAGGTTTTTTTCCTTCCTGATCTTGGAGAAGAAGGTTTATGTGCGAAGATCGAGGAGAATGCGGAGATATTCCCGGTAAAAGCCAAAAAACACCTTTTTTTCTTCCATCTGGACAGGAGTTCCCGTAGACAATATGTCGGGTAAACCCTTTCCCCCTGGGATTTCTAATCTTGGGTGGTAGGCCATTACGAAGATTTGAATGGGTTTGTGCCGACGCCCTCGCTCGCGAGAGGATTTGCATTCCCCTTTTTTCGTGGTCGTTAATGTTCACTAGGTCCGCCCGGCCTCCCTGCAAACGAACGAGCTGACCCACTTCTAGAAAGAATATCTCTCCCCCCTCTCTTTCGCATAGAAAGCCGAGTGTACATGGGAGAAACCTTCCGGGTTCTGTGAAGGCGCCTTTTTCCCCTTCTATTTTTCCCTTTTTGTCCTGCGATGAACAGAGCGTTGCTGCGGCAGGCACCCTACCAGGTGGGTTCTGTGTTTGAAGTCTCTTCCCCCCCTTTTCTTAAAGTTGAGGAGGCATTTTTCTCTCTTTTTTTTTCTACTGGTCAGGGACCCGCACTGGTCTCTTGATACATTTCTCCATGCCTTTCAATCTCGGTTAGGGAATTACTTTTATCCAAGAAGGAATGTCCCTTCCCTGTTCGCGAGCAGGTGATGAGTCCTTGTGCGCTGGCATTTCGCCATTCATCAAAACGGTGTTCTCCGCTTTCCCCCTGGTGTGCCGAAGAGAGGATTTGTGCCGCAGTTAGATCAGTTAGAGCTTCCCATGTGAGAGACCTCTCTTCCCCCTCCTCGAAGCGTTCACTGTCGACTGGATAGCCGCCCCCCTTTTTTTTCCTCTTTCCCCGTGCCAGTCAGCTGAAGCGTGGTGATCAATGTTAATCTGAAGGATCCTCTCGGCCGCTCTTTGAGGTTCAAGGACGGCCGACCTTCCGTTTTCTCCGCCCCAAAGGCAATTGTTCCATCCCTGGTCCCAGAACCGCCTTTTTCTTCTTTCGAGGAGCCGGTCCCGAAGCGCAGCCACCGTTTTCTTGGAGGCGGCTTTTCCAAAACAAAAACATCTCCGCCGGCCTGCGGAGATGGTTTTTCCGTTAGCTATGTGATCGTATGTATTTTGTTTACTTGCTGAATATGCAGCGGGCTGTTTTTTTTTTTCTCCCCTCTCCGGTGCGCCGCGGCGCCCCTTTTTCTTCCTAATATTATATCCTGTGTCGCGTTCATTCTTTTCCTAACTCGCAATTAAGAGACCGTGGCCTTTCTTTCTCTTTTTCCCGGGTTACGAAGAAGCGGCCTTGACCTTTCTTTTTCCCGTGAGGGAAAGGTCTCTTCCTTTTCCTCACGAAACCGATTCACCTGTCCCTTCGGAACCTTGAAGATTTCAAGGAACTTGTGTCTGAAGAAAATGTGGCGTTTTAGGCGGTCTCGTCTTCTTGAGGACTTTTTTTCCCGAATTCGGTGACAGAACTATCTCTTAAGGTACGGACAGTTGACACGGAGGGCCTAGTGAATGGTACTTCGTGTGCCAAATAGACGCAGCCGGCAGCTCCTTTTGCCGGAACTCCTATCGAAATTCATTTTAGAGTAGGTGACGGGTTGTGTCCTTTCGCGATAGTTGAAGTTTCCTTTCTTTTTTCTTTTCCTCCCTTCATCGGGGGGGTATCCCCGCTCTGGTCTCGCCACCGTCTTTTTTTTTCCCCCTCCTTTCTTGTCGGAGGCGGTCTAGCCTTCGTATCGTGCATGAACACGGTCTCCCGTCTTTTCCGTCTGGAAGTCGACCTTATTCTCTTCTAGATACGGATCCATTTGCTTCGGGCTCACAGGCAGCACGGCACATTGTGCGGGGTCCTTCTATGGTTTAGAGCCGACGCCTCTTTCCTCCTTTTCCTCTGGTATTGTCGGATGGAGTGTGGAGAAGGTTTGGTTCATTGAATCTTCAGCCTTGAAATATTTTTCCCCTCTCCTTTTTTTGGAGAAGACTAGATAGTGGTCGTCCGGTGGCGAAGATGGTGACCACGTCCTCTTCATACGGGGAAGGGCTTTCTTTTTCCCCTTATGAGAAAGTTTTTCTCGCATTCCCCGTAGCCCGCCGTCGCCCCGCGGGCCCTCTCCGATCGCCCGGGCATCGTCCGTGTGTCGCCAAGCCCTCTGCCGAAAAGAGCGTTGTTCTTTCTTTTCACTGGGATGGAAAGTTGAGCCCTCCCCTCTTTTTCCTTTCCCTTACGTTGTGTCTTCTGTTAGGTTCCCCTTCCAAATATACACAAAACTGCATCACTCCACCCCCCCCTACTTTTTTTTTTGACGATGAGATTGATGGGTTGCTCGTGATCAGATACGATCAGGAATAGAAGTTTTTTCGATAGGCACATAGAACCAACTTTTTTTCCCATTTTTTTCCCCCCCCCCACTGGGGTGTCCCCTCATTATATTATTATCTATGCCCCCTCTATTTAGAGTATTTGATTGTGCTATGTTTTTTTCCCGGTGTGTCCCCCCCCTCTTTTTCTCCAGTATTATTCCCACAATCGTCATGAGAGTTGCAGTTGATGTGGGCTTCTCTTGGGCAGAAATTCCCATCCCATCATTCCTTTTAATGTTTTCCTTCCCCCTTCCCCCTTGAAAGGGCATTAAATGCCCAGGTTCAACTTCTCCCAGGTTGGTTTGGGTTTCTGGTCCCTTCACCCCGTATTCTGATGGTGAGTTGGTTTGTTCTCCTTCTTTTTTTTTGAGTGTCTGTTTAAAAGTGACTCAGTTTCTGCCCCTTTTTCCCTTTGCCCCCTTTTGCTTGTGCTGCCATCACCCCCACATGACGAACGCAGTCCATTTTTGGGGGTTGGATGCCATGCTTTGTCTTTTTTTTCTTGGGATTGTGCAGGGGGTATTTCCTTTTGTTTGTTTTTCCGTGGTGGCTGAGGGTGGGGCTTGGTTTTCTGTTTTTGTTTGTGGAGGGTGTGCTTCCCCTCTTCCCACTCTGCGGGGTAGCTAGGTTGTTTTTTCCTTTTTTTTCTTTTTTTTCCCACTCAGGCTGCTGAAAGTAGCATTGGTCCAAATGAAATCTGGGATGTGGCAACTGTCTGTTTGGCAGCGAAGAATTTTTTCCCCCCCCCTTTTTTTTCCTCTTTTCCCTACGATATCAATAGGATCAACCTTCATGGTTTTTTTGAGATGGATGACCGCCTTTTTTTCCCCAGTGGACAGTTGACAGTGTTCCTTTTTTTCTTTATAGCCACTTTTTCCTCCCAAAGATTGCCGAGGTGTCTCTTTTCTTCCCTCTTTTGCTGTCCCTGATATATTCTATTTTTTTTCCTGTAGCTAGTTCAAATGATCAATTTAGGTGTCTTCAGATGTCTCCAACCATATGGATAACTTTGCGCTCCCCTTTTCTCTTGGCGCAACGGATTTTTCCCCCCTCCTTTCCTCTGGGTTATTTCATGACACTGCCGTTTGTTTATACCCTTGTGACGTGTACAGTCCACCCTTTCCTGAGACCATGTTTGGACCTCCCAACTCCCTTTTTTTGATATCACTGCCACCAAAACAGGTGGGTAACTAAACTCCTACACTAACCCTGAGATACCCCTCCACCCCCTTCAGGAGGACTCCTGAGCAACAAGTCTACAAAGGCATGATAGTTACTCTTATACCCCCCCCCTTTTTTCTCTTTTGACTCTAATCGTTTTCGGTGTTTTCTTTCTACTCATTCCAGATATAACTACTAATGACCTTTGTTATTTTTCTACCTGAGTCCTCTCATGTTGTGGCCTATTGGTTGAGATGTCTGTCCTTCTCGTCTTCGTGATTGTAAGTTACAAACACATTTTTTTTTAGTCTTCCCCCTCCCCTTTTGTGGTAACAATGGTCTAATGTCTGTTTTCGTTGCATCGTGCCTGTACAAGTCCACAAGCTGTTCTAACATCTTCCAAAATCCCCCCTCATGAGATTGGAGCATCCTGTTGCATCTTTACTACTTTCGTTGTTTTTCCTCCCTATGGTTGGGAGGAAATGATGAATTCCCCCCCTCTTCCCTTGAAAGACAGACAGACATGGCGGTTATAATCCCAGGAACAGCAACACCCATCAACTTGGTGGTGGTCTGCCACCCACGTTCCTCCTAGTGGTGATGAGAGTGACTCTTTTCCCTTCTCCCCCCTCCTCACCCCCCCATGTCAACCCCCCCCGTAAAACTCTTGTTCAATTGCGTGTCCCTATATTAGAAATTCTTTTTGCTTTCTTTTCTTTTGCAGACACACATTGTGTTAGAGGATGCCTTCGCGGCCCCGATCCAACCAACTACAGTTGGCCCATCCCTCCTCTAGATTCAGCAGACTGCTCCCCCCCCCCCTTTTCCCCACAACCTTAGCTAGCACAGCAGCATAGTTGACCCACCCCCAGCATTGCAGCACCCTTCCCCACCCCCGATCAAACCATACATCCACCCCCCCTCCCCCCCCCCCCCCAAATGGAATACCCCACCTTCCACACTCCCACCTCCATAATCCCCCCTTTTGAACCACTTCTTTGTGTGATGGCAGAAAAAAAGCACCCTTTTTCCTTTTTTCCCTGCCACCATGTGCAATTCACATGTTTCACCAGAAACCACTCATCAAAGCACTTCAGGGACTATCTCCAACCTTATGATGACAAGAATGACTAACCCCCCCCCCTTTTTCCCCCTTCTTCTCCCCCTCTCAACCTGCACTTCAGGGTGCAGAAGGTGTTAGGAAAACCTCAAATTAAATTATCTATTTTTCTTTATTTATTTCTTCCCCCCCCCCATGATATCAGGACGGATTGTGGGACTTCCCCTTCACCCCCCTTTTTTCTTCTTTTTGTCCACACCGTATGCGCATGTCCCCCCCCATAGCACAATCCATACCTCTAAAATATATGTACCTAGTTCTGGAGGAGGGAACCCCGTTTTTTCCTTTTTTTCCCCCTTTCTATGTGACTATCTAAAACCAAACCCCCCCCTACTATTCATGATCGTATCTGCTCATTCTTTCTCACCCAACCCTGAATTCTTGGTTCTCCCTCTTTTTCTCCTTTTTTTTTCTTTTTTGTGCCCTAACAGAAGAAAACACAAACTTTTAATCCATGTGCCCTGTGCATTGTCTACTTTCATTTTTTTTTTCTTTTCCCCCGCCACTCTCTTTTCGGAAGAGGGATCACTTGGCGACATTTCTTTTTTTTCTCTGCCCTACGCTGGGCCCGGGGGCCGCGACGGCGGGCTCAAGTAGGCTCTAAACTGCGCATCCTGATTTTGATAGATTCTCTTTCCCCTTTTTCATCGTCGCCAACGACCCCACGATCGAGGCTCGTGACGACCTTCCGATTCGGCATTCTCCAGAGAAATGAACAACCGTCCCCCCTCCTTTCTTTCCGCAAAACGGACGCTGATGACGACGTCGGCTCGGCGTCCGGCTCTACCAGAGCCTCTACGTCCTTCTTTTCCGGCGGACGGTAATAGAAGACATGATCCTGTCCTCTTCTCTTTTCCAGGAAAGGTGAAGACGGGAGTAATAATTTACGGTGTTCGATGACGGATTTCCTTACCCTTTCCCCTGGAGGACGAGGATCGACCGCCTCTGACACCTTCCTTCCACCGTCGGTGGCGCTCCCCCTCTCCCAGACCCCCGATGACGGAAGTGTCGACTTTTACGACTTCTCTGCGAATCGCGCGACGAAGTTCTGGTGCGCAAGCCCTCTCGGGATTCGGAGGCCCCCTTCCTCCTCCCCTTTTTCACGTGAAGATGCATCCCTTGCGTCGATGGTCACCGCCTACGGACAAGCCAATTTTGGCCTCCCTTTCTAAGGTCGGCACGGTGTCTTTTCATATGTCCGCCTCAATCACATAACGCTACGAGGACCGCCTACTGCTCGGCATTCGCCAAGTTCTTTTTCGGTCCGCACAGGGCCAGGTTTTGATTCGGTTTGTCGGGTCGACCGGACAACGACCGTTCTGGATCCTGGTAAAACGTTCTCTTTCCCGTCTCCGCAGTAAAGCTTTTTCGGTGTCCGGTCGCTGGAAGTCCTTTGGAATTTAGATCCTTCTTTCCCCCTTCTGGTAAGATGATGAGCGGCCCCGACCTGTCGGAACCGCGCGCGTCTCGGGCCCTTTTTTCTTCCCCAGAAAGTCACTCCCATCCTTTCACCCAGATCAAAATAGATAACGAAAAACCCTCCCCCGCTACGTTCGGAGGGTTTTTGTTTGAGCGGCGCTTCCCCTCCCCTCCCATGGAACGGAGCCTTACCTTTTCTTCCCCCTTTCTGCGGAGCATTGCATTGAATTTTTTTCCTGCACCTTGCCTTGGTGGACCGGTCGAAGGCAGTGACCTCTCCCTCCATGTCCCCTCAGATGGCGCTGGATCACCCTCTTCATCGGACGGGCGCATGTGGCCTGTTTTCGGCCGAGCCAGTCGGCTCCCTTTCCTAGGGATGAGTTTCGATCAATACACCCTCTTTTTTTTTCCCTCGCGAACACATGGCATCTTCCGTACGATGGGCCCATCTCTTTTTGAAAACTTATCTGTCGCCGTTTTTATTCCTTCGGGGCGGAATTCCTTATAATACATGAGAGCTCCCCTCCTCTTCCTTTATGATGCCCAGGAATTCCGAAACGAGACTTTAATGATGATCAGCGTGTTTTTCTTTTTCCCTTTCCGGAAAATGCAGTCGGTCAGCCCTGAGTCTCTGATCCCCTGCAGAAGCCGTTGAATTTTTGGCTTTTAGATGATCGTCCCACCATCCCCTTTTTTTTTCCCCTCCACACAGCATTACGGTCAGCGCGAGCCTTGTACCTAGACGCCATAGACCGGAGGAGCGAAGATCAGGTGTGATATAAATTGTTCATCCGGGTTCCCCCCTCTTCGTGACAAATCGCGGTCTTTCGCCCGAATTCGGCGATCTCCCCCAGGTATTGCCTGTCACGCTTTTTTCCTAGGAAAATGAACGCGCCATCGGGCCGCGTTAGGTGTTCTGTTTTTTTTCCTCCCTTCCGCACGGCGGTAGCCACCGCAGACGGCTTCGAATGGGCCGATCGCGAGTAATCCCCTCTTCTTCTTTCGCAACAAGCATCTGTCGCATGGGAACTGTTCCTTTTGTTGAGACAAACCTGCTGCCTTTCTTGGCACGGTGCACCATTTTCCTCCTCCATCATATCGCCGTGATCCTTCAGATATAGGACAACCTCCTTTCTTCTCGGCCATAGGAACAGTTCGCCTGC